>Ga0256407_10001320_pt1 | contig 52879 bp, 50 predicted proteins | sample RumenRJG_04DNA_FD_193489 | JGI IMG/M metagenome (GOLD analysis project Ga0256407, IMG submission 193489) | Bovine rumen microbial communities from Lethbridge, Alberta, Canada - RJG_04 | ecosystem: Host-associated > Mammals > Digestive system > Stomach > Rumen | place: Canada: Alberta... | reverse complement strand
TTTGTCATGATACAATAACAGTTGTAGTTGTGTGCACTATTGCGACTGCAAAGGTACAACGAAACTACAACTGTTACAACGTGTATTTCAACGAATGCTTACAGATAAACGACCGAAGAGGCTTTCTTATTGTGCGAAACACAAAACGAGCAAGGGCTTTCGAGATGCGTGATGATCTCGAAAGCCCTTGCTCGTTCATAGCCGTTTCTCGGAGATGGAGGCCTCGTTATTTCTGAGGGATGTATGACCCGTCTTTTGCTTCGAAGATGGTGCTCGGTTCGTGGACGATGACGGAGTGCCAAGCGCCTAAGGGCACTTGAATGCCAAATTGTCCTTCACGGGGACAGACGCGGAAGCGGGCGATTTCTTTGAAATTGGTTTCGTCTTGGGCAATTTCGCCATCGTGAATAGGCCCACCGGCATCCATATTCGGCAGTTCTTCGTAGAATACCCAGTCCAGACAGCCTTCGAGACAGAGGACGGTTTCGGAGGTTTTCAGATGACGATGGATGGGCACCTTCGTACCAACCTCCAGCGCATTCAGCATCCGCTGGGAACTATCACTCTGTGCAGTCCTCAGGTCGCAATTCATCCGCAGGCGCTCAGACTCTCGAGCCTTCTGATGAAGAGCCGAGAGTAGATCCTTATTTAATAATTGAATCTTTATCATCTTAGTAAGCCCTCAATACCGCTTCGAATGCCTCAGCATAGTTCACGCCCCACTGACTCCCACGTACAGCAGCCAAACCAGAAATATATTCTGCAGAACGCGGATGGGGATAGGGACGCATTACGCCTCGATACATACTTAAAGCTTTAATTTTAGCATCTACGCCATCCTTACCCACCTCTACGTAACAGTTGGGCACAAAATCCTGCATGGCATTATTGATTTTCCATTCCGTACATGAAGGAACCTCCATATACCAGAACTCCTTTACGCGCTTTACCTCTGGCCTACGCTGAAACAGACGAATAGCCTCCTGACAGGCCATACTAGTCTGCAGGTGGTCGTTATTCGTATCCGCAGGATGGTGTGTAATGATGACATCAGGTTCACTTTCCTTGATAGCAGACTCAATAAATTGTACCAACTTTAGATGTGATACCGTATTCATCTCAATATTCGGAAATGTACCCTCAAACTTCTTACCAATTCCAAGATAATCCGACGATGCGTTCAGATCATCATCCAACTCCTTATCCTCCGGCCGGAAGGCACGCGCTTTCGCCTCCGTACTCATGATACACACATCCACCGTATCACCTTTCTTCGTCCACTTGTAAATGGAAGCACCACATCCCAGCACCTCATCATCAGGATGAGCCACAACTATCAAGTATTTCATAATTACTTATCTTTATATTCCTCAGCCGAAGCCTTTAACTCATTCAAAATCCACGTACACTCTTTGCCAATAACCGCATAAAAGATGCAGATGAATGTATAGATGAACATTTTGGCATCATACCACATCCCTTTTTTCTTCACATACACATATTCCAACTCCCTACGAGTCTCAAACACCTTCTCCATATATTCCTTCTCATCCGTGAACTGATCACCGTAAACAAAGTCATATATAGCAGCTGGACCTGAGATTCCGACTGGTACCTCAGCCGCCAGATTCCATTTTCCCGTACGGAACAAGTCATACTGATCCTGCGCCACTGGACGCGGGCCGATCAATGACATCGTGCCATTGAAGAGGTTCAGTATTTGCGGCAGCTCGTCAATCTTCACTTTTCGGATAAAGTGACCAAACGCAAAAATTCGATCCTCATCTGGCCGCAGTGAAGCCTCATTAGCCACCCTTGCCACTCTCATCGAGCGGAACTTATACATCTTAAAAGGTTTATTTCCTTTACCAATTCGATGTGCTGTATAGAATATCGGCCCCCAATCTGACACCAATATTCCAATGATAGCAATAATCCACAGCGGACTCGTTACTATCATGCCTATCACGGCAAAAAACAGATCACATATTCGTTTAACTATCTGATACATACACTTCTTATTTCATCGTTTTACGAATCTCTAATCCTTTTATTGATTCTTCAAAACTCATCAACTGATACTCAAAATCGTATGTACTCATCTCTTGCACATAGTACGAATCGGAGAACATCTTGCATATGGCAGGAGATAAGAAAGAGCCTATCCATACTAATGGATTAAAGATTCTGCTAATCCAAATCTTATGTCCATGTTCTTTCGCAAACTGACGAACGATTTCCACCGTATCAGAATATTCTGCATTTTGTGGGAAGAAAATACCATGCATTTCTCTTACGATACATTGTTTCACAAACTCAGCCAGATTTTCTACATACAACATTGAACGCTTATTATGCCATGCCGGAAATATTGGAACCTTTGTTGCCAGCCAACCTAAACGCGGCAGGTTTCCCTTGTTTCCTGGACCATAAATCATTGGTGGCCGTAAAATACAAACCTTAAACGTATCACATTCCAACTCTTTCAAGCCATTTTCAGCTTGTAGCTTTGAGTCACCATAGAAATCATTAGGATTAGGTACTGTATCTTTCGTCTTTATATCTCCCTTAAGTGATTTACTGGCATGATACACAATACCGCTACTCATAAAAATAAATTGCTTCACGCCTTTTTCCTTGGCATATTTTGCAATCTCTATGGTGAGGTCTCTATTCACCTTATAATACAATGGGGCCATCTCTGGTTTTGGATCTACATGGGCAATACCTGCTACGTGGAATACCGTATCATATTGCCCGAAGTTGGCCTTCATCCATTCGTAGTTCATGGTATCCACCGTGTCAACCACAAACTGCCCAGGCTCCTTCATCAGCCACTTCTCAATATTAGTGCCAACAAAACTATTTGCACCAGTTATCAATACCTTTTTCATTTTCTTCTAATTGCTTCATTTATATGAGCTTCCTTGCAATATATCGAAAGGTGGCTCTTGCTAATGAAAACTTCGACAAGTAAATGACACTTGAAAATACAAGGATGTCAATAATGTAAGAATCCGTTTGTAAAACTTGAATATAGCTTTTTGCAACACTTCGTAGCCCACTATTGTCTGAATAACTGATACATTTAAAACAAAGCCCTTTTAGATGGAATTTCGCCTCTCTCCCTCTTTCCTCTTCTGTGAAATGATGTGCTATCTCCTCATATACCAAGCACCAATGCCGAATCAATTCTTCATGCTTTACCATCCCAGTTGTAATGGAACGAGGACGCTTCACGTAATAATAGGTAACATCGGGGATGGTATAGAGATGACAGAGTTTTTTAACCACAAAGAATATCCATAAAGTATCTTCCCACAGCAGACCTTCTTTGAAAGACAAATGATATCGCGATATAAAATCTCTCTTAATCAGTTTATTCCACGCCGACTGGCGCAATTGCCTTCTGAAATAAAAATTCCTCACTGCTTCCAGAGATTTTAAATCCTTTTCTTGCAGTAATAAAGTTTGCCGTTCAAAAGAGCCTATCATGCAGCCATCAGCCCTACGCATATAGTTTCCTGTGACCATCTCTATCGATGAATCCTTTATCACAGGTCTCATCAGTTTCTCAATACAGTCATTAGTAAGTTCGTCATCGCCATCCAAATAGAAAATATACTCTCCCGTTGCAGCTTCTGCTCCAGTATTTCGAGCTGCAGACAAGCCACGATTCTTTCCATGATGCAAGATGGAGAACTTGATTGGTCCCTGATAGGCCTGTATCATCCTGTAACATTTGTCGATACTATCATCCTGTGTGGCATCATCCACTATGATACATTCTATGTCATCGTAAGTCTGATTCATCACCGACATCACACAGTTTTCTATATAATCTGACACATTATAAACCGGTATAATGATGGAAACAGTCATTGTAATCATTATTTCCGTATAGGTATTACCTTTACCACTTTAGCAGGCCTGCCAACAGCTATCGTCCATGCAGGGATGTCCTTGACAACAAGCGAGCCTGCTCCTACAATGGCTCCTTCACCGATGGTGACACCAGGCATGATAAGTGTACCAGTACCTGTAGAACATCCACGGCACAGATGTATCTTACCATATTGATAACCAAGCTTTGCATAGTCATCCCCCACGCAATAGTTTGACAAATCACGCTTATGACATAACAAAATCGTCTTACCTGTAATATGGGCATGGTCATCAATCGTGATAAGATTGGCATGGTTTTCGTCCACGAGGACATGATCCCCTACGAATACTCCCTTTCCCACCTTTGCACCTAAACGCCGTAGTAGCCATGGACGCAACATTCGTGGTTCTATTGGAGCCAGAAGCCAACAGTCCATCATGTTTATCAGAAGTACGTTGTACATGCTTCTAAAAAACTGCTTTACGACACGTACAATACTCACATCGCCGTACTCCTTCTCTGGATAATTCAGTCCGATGAGTCGAAGCATTCGGTATGTCAGACTCAGCCGTTTTTCCGTCATCAATAGTTACAGTTTTAATGAATCAACCGTATCCTTGATATGGGCCTTCGAAGAGGCGCCGAACACCACCGACTGAAGTTTCAGTCTGTTGATGTAATCGAATGATTGCTTAGGAGTAATCGATCCTGATGCCAGCACATTCATTGCCATCAATTGGTATTTCGACGGATCGTTCTCTGCTATCACTCGCTCATATTCCTCTTTTGAGGGATACATATTGAATCCTGCGGCATTCACCGTACTACAGATGACAACTTCCTCAATGCCCCACTCCTGAAACTTAGTCTTCATATATGGCATGTTCAAGGTTATAAAACCAGGCAGGATCTTGTGCTTCTTACGAATATACTCGCAATAGTGCTGAAACACATCCTTAATTCCATATCCTAACAATAGGTCAGTGATGACGTTCTGAAGGAACAGCACCCTGCAGTCCAGGCCTTTGAACATCTTATACTCAACATCAATGAGCATCTCCAATATTTTCATGGCATCCTTGGTCATTGCCACAGTTACGCCTTTTGTTATCATACTCAACATGCCTGCAGCCGTATTGTTCTTAATGAGCATCTCATTGATGGTAGGTACAATGCCCAGCTCATTCACCATGTCGGCATACTTATGTGGATAGGGAATAGATGGATACCATGCCAGGTCGCCATATTTGCTCTTGTTATCCCGGAAATATTGCGTTATTTCAGCTGCACGGTCGTTACTGTTAAGCATCACAGCCTTTATGCCACAATCGAAAGCATTATCATAAACACTGAGAATGTTCTTGATGTCGCTGAACCTTTTGGCCATTTCCTCAGCCTTGTCCTGTGAACTGTGGTTAATGCCGAAAAACTGGTTGTCACCAAATACGATTTTATCTATCTGTTCCATACCTGGGGTTATTTGTTTTCGTTATTAAAAATACTGTGAATCAACTCCTGAGTCTCTGCAGCCTTGCGGAATGAGCACCCCTTTGAGGCACGTCCTTCCTTGATGGCATCAGCGAAATCGTAAAGTTGGTCTGAGAAATGTGCACCACGAGCATAGAACTTCGTATTGACCGGTATCAGGTTACGAGGCATCGAAGTCCAACCCTCAGCCAGGTTAAACTGTTCGTTCTTCTCCCTCAAGAAAATCTTCATGCCATAGAAGTCTGCCATAATTTTACCTTTTTCACCGTCTATTTCCAACTTCATCATTGGTTTTCTGTAGGTGATATCGCTCCAATTGACATTAACAGAAGCGATGACGCCATCCTTATACAGTACATTGGCACTACAGATGTCCTCAACTGTAGTGCTGAACATGCTAGTCATTGCGGAACCCATGACCCTCTCCTGACACCCCAGAAGATAGTTCAGAACATCAAAGATGTGGGCTCCCATCTCATAAGTAACGCCTCCGCCATTCTCCCTCTTTGAACGCCAGCCTTTTGCTGTCTGGGGCTTGGTGACCGTGGCACTATAGAAACCACCGTTGACGAAACGAACCTTTCCAATCACATCATTGTCAATATACTCCTTGATGCGGTTAAACACCTGATTGTATCGGTTTACATATCCCACTTGATTAACAAGACCTTTTGCCTCGAACATATCAGCTAATTCATTGGCTAAATCAGGGCTCGTTGTGAAAGGCTTTTCACAGAACACAGCAATACCATTCTCACCTGCCAATTTGCACACCGGGTGATGGAGCGACGATGGTGTACATACTATCACCCCGTCAATGTCCTTGGCATTCAGTAAGTCCTTATAATCCGCATAAGTCTTCAACGTTGGTATATACTTCCGTAACATGTCCGTAATCATAGTTGATGTGTCAGACACCGACACCATCTCAACATTCGGATGTGTGTTGATAATGGAGTAATGGGTAATTCCCATACGCCCCATTCCTATAATTCCAATTCTTACTTTATCCATTGCATATCTATTTTGTTAATACTATTCATAATAATTCCGGCCCATCATCCGCCAGAAGGGAATCTTTGCCAAATACCATAGGAAGGGAAGATTATTCACGGCATAATCCTTCAGGAACTTAGGCCAGCCCTTACCCTTCGTTCCCCAATAGATTCCCATCAGTCCAAGCTTGCGGATAAGAGGTGGCGCCATTTTGTATTCACCAAGATAAAACCTAAAAGCAGCACCCACACCTATGCAGACCTTCTTATCCAAGTATGGTAAGATTTTTACATTAAAATAGTCCTGCTTAGGTGCTCTCATAGCTGTCCACACGATGTCCGCTCCGCTATCGTTAATCATCTTGGCTATGCCTGCATAGTCATAATCTTCCAGTTTGCAGAATGGAGGTGAATAGGAACCAACAATCTTGGCGTTCTTTTCTTCAGCCTTTTCAACAATACTTTTCAACGTTTCGTCCGTATCGCCCAAAAGGAAGTGTTTCAATCCACTTCCAGGATTCTCTATCATCTCTTGGAAGAGGATTGGTCCCATTGTGCGCTTCGCATTCTTCAGCCCCCAAAGCCAAGCGGCCCAAAGCGTAGGTTGTCCATCTGGCGTATTCATGAATGAATTAGCCATCACTTCGCGATACTTCTCATCTTTCGATGCCAAATCCACCGTTCGGGGATCAGACACACAAACATACACACCACCACCATTTTTCACAGCCTCAGCTATGCGCTTTTGCGCATCCGGTTGGCTTGTGATAGAGATGAAAGTTTTTCCTATTCTATACCTGTCCTTTTGCATGTTAATTTGTTTGGTTTTCAGCACATATCTTCTTATTCAAGAGACATGCCTTCAGAAATGCGATGCAGTACCGCTTCATCCAGTCAATATACTAGGCGTGATTACGTGCAATTCTTCCAGCTGGCCTCGTCAGATTAAAACATTTATCTTTCTTCAAGTTAATACTATCCATAGTAACTAACTTATATTCTTCTATCATCAAATTCTATTACCTCTTTAATGACACGAGCCGGATTTCCTGCAACTATTGTGTTATCTGGTATATCTTTTGATACGACAGCACCAGCTCCAATCACACAATAATTACCAATTTTTACCCCCCCCCCCAGAATTGTGGCCCCTATTCCTATTACACAGGATTTTCCAATGTATGTATCGCAAGTCTCTCCAGTATATTTTGTCCTGGTTATTCCATCCTTGTCCGTATAAACGTGTGCTCTCAGATATGACTAAGGTGACATTTGAAGTAATAATCGTATCCCATTGTCTGGCTTCCGAGAGGCTCCTGTTTGTTATCTTGATGGGCAAATGCTTTTGCCTCGCTGATGGCTATAGGGGAACACGAGACAATAGACAAGCTCTTTTGGCAAATGCTGACTGTCCTGAAGACACTCACAATGTGGCAAAGAATAATGCCGTAACTACTTTACACTTTATACGACAGTCGTTCTTTTTCTTTAATTATTAAAAGCATCACTGTTTCCCAATACAATTGATCGAACATCCACGCCCTTTGAATAAAAATCAACGCTGCAAACGAAAGTAATACAAATCCGAACAAATTAAATTCTATTTTTATCGAAAAAGTAATGATGCACCAACATATTACAAATGTTCCAATGTAGCCATACAACATTATTAAAAAACGAGGATCTGATGGATAATATCCATCAGGTAGCTCTGATCCGAAAAGTCTCGCAAATGTACCTTTTCTCAAAAAACTCTCATAATATTGGAGTCCATACGGACCTGCTCGTCCATCTATCAAAACCCAAACACCTTCATCCTCAACTTTCATTAAATTATTCTCCAAAGAACGCTCCAAAATTACCCTTACTATCTCGTCCTTTATATTTTCAGGAGCAAAAACGAAGGCTAAAGCCATTGCGACCACAAATAGCAACACAACCATTATTGGTTTAATGAATTCTTTATGTTTAATGGCATGATAACCTTCTGTAATTAATAATATCACAGGGAAATTTGGAGATAAGGTTAACATGCCACATATCAAAATCCATATATTCCTTTTGTTATATAAAGCCTTGTCCGCAAAATAAATAAAGCCAAGATAAAAGACGAAATGCCCTCCTTCTCTACCAGGTCCACATGCTCGATAAAAACTTAATGACAAATCTTCAGCGGGAATAACAAACAATCCATAAAAATAATTGGTAAGACCTAATTCCTCCTGAACATAATCCTGTGGAGGTAAAGTTGTATGTGGAAGAAATCTCCACGCTCCCGTTACAACAAGAACTTCAACAAAAACAGACAGTATGGCATAAAACAGTATAAACTTCCTCAAGTAAACATACATTTTCTGGAGGGCAGAATCTCTCCAAAAGATGATACACATGAAAGGAGTGAACTTAAATATTGCGACAACAACCCAAAACTTTAGAAAAAAGATAATTGCAGCCCAAATTGCTATAGATGAGAAAAGTAATATTCTTTTTTTTGAAAAGTCCAATCCATTATTTTGGCTGAGTATAGAAGTTGCGAAAAACACAAAAAAAGATGAGAGGAAATATCTGATAGTCCATGAGAAAAACCAGGTAAAACATGCATCAATTATAAATGCGAACCATATCAGTCCGCACAATGCCGCAATACTATCTACTTTTCGTTGTTTGTATGACATTCTGTCGCTACTTTTTACAAGTGAATTCGTTTTGTCACAAATTATATCATTCCAAGGAGATTTCGCAAACTACAGAATAATGATCACTAAGCTTAGTTTTGACGATTCTAGCTTCAGAAATCTTTAAACCCTTTACCATAATATTATCCAAAGAACTTGAACGATATGGGAAGGTTATCTGAGACCCATCGTTTGCCAAAGTGTATCCTGCTTGTTTGAACTTAGTCCAGTCTGACGAATTCATGTCACCGCAGATAATTACTTTGTCATACTTTCCGAACTCTTCTATAAGTTGCTGCATCTGACGCTGGCACTCATCTTCATGTCTATTCACAAGATGAGTGCATACAAGTTTCACAGATTTGCCGTCAATCATAATGTCAGCAGAAACAAAATAGAACCATGAAATATACTTAATTGTTTCTTTGGTTGTTTTATCGTAATTGAATTTCTTTTTTCGTACATTACTAAGAGCCTTGTCTGAGAAAATTGCATTACACACATATCTGTTTTTTTTAAAGACACGCTGTGTGGTGAAGCCATTAAAAACTATATCTTCAGCTATAGCATTACCTCTTACTGAATCGAGACAGAACTCACTCTCATATTCATTAACACACAAAATGTCGGCCTTTATCGAGTCATATATAAACGTACGAAACTTTTTAACTTTTTCATCAAAATTTGAAGGTTTTATATAAGAATAGTCTTTTACACCATTAGAAAAATGGCCAATATTCCATGTTGCTACCGTGATGCTTTTTCTTTGGGGCAACTGTGAATAAGCATCAACAGAAGTCACGCATAATAATATAAAAAAAACTACAAATCTACAGAAATAAAGCATAATCTTCAACTAATTATTTAAAATAACAATTCCAAATGTGATTATTGGTCGATGTCAATATACAGTGGTCTATAAGAAATGTTGAATTGCTATTTGATAACAAGGTTTTCATACCCTGCATCTTTAAATTTGCGGTTGAAAATTTCCTTATTCATCCTGTGCTTGTGCTTGGCTATCGCCTCATAGACAAACTTGGGCATGTGGTTACGCACATAGAATACCAGTTTCCTGAGAGCTCTTTTGTATTTAGGCATCTCATAGTTATACATCTTTATCGGAGTCATCCAGTTCTTCCCATATTCTATTTCCAGAAGTTTTTCGTAATTTTGGGGAATGGGGAATTTATATCCCTTAAATTCGTATAATACCGTATTAACAAACAACTCGTCTGGGAAGAATTTACGATTACATCCTGCATGCCTGATGCCTTCACTATAAGGTTCAAAAATATAAAAATCTATATATTCCCCGTCACGAACCACGGTGTATATACCCGTTCTATCATATCTGAGGAACGTAAAGCCTTGTTCCAGTAACTCCCAGAGGGAATCCTTCAGTTTTCCCTCGTCCTCGCTTATCACAAAAAGGTCGATGTCTTCATCCCATGTAATGAAATCATGTTCTCTGACAGCACCTAACAGGGTGCCATACATCAGTCCATATCTGACCTTGTTACGCTCCATAATATCATGAACACATATAAGGTTTTTCAATGACTTCTCCTTGTCAATCTGTTTTATACCAAGGTAAATGATTCTATCCTTGTATTTCAGTTTCCCCCTACTCGTATTAATAAATGCCATAATAATGTGATTAATTCTTTATTTCTTGTTTGTTTTTGCTGCAATTTTAGCTTTCAATTCCGATGACGATACACCTGCTGTCCTTCCTAGTACAACATGCTCACGACCATGGCTTTCACACCATTGAATGGCAAACTGAAAGCCACTGTGTATCTGGTCAGGGCCAGTTACGAACACATCGAAATCCACTTCCTTGACAATATCATCAACCCCTTTATAGACAATCACCTCGTCAACATAACGTATCGACTTAACCATATACATACGATCCTCGGTAGAATTCATCACTTTGGCTTGCGGTTTATATTTTAGTATCTCGTCACCATCCTGAACTGCCACTATCAAATAGTCACCCAATCCTTTTGCTCTCCGATATAGTTCTACATGTCCTTTGTGAATCAAGTCATATACTCCAACCGTAAGCACCCTCTTCCCTTTACGGGGCTTAGAGTATGACAGTTGAACGTCTTCTGGGACTGGGCACCCGTTCTTTACACAGAGATGTTTGAACCTTTCAAAGTCTGCCTGATGATAGCGTAGTATAAGTGGATAATATAAACAGTTTGGCAGATACAACTTCTGCCACATCCAAAACTTGCTTTTCGAACGCTGCCACCAGTTCTTCTTGAAATTAGTGGTTTGCACGGGCTTTACCCAATCATCATACTGGAAGGTAAGATAATCGTCAACCTCTTCAGGGACGTTTAACTCGATACCCTTGAAATCCCACGTCACGGTCTTCTGCAAATATTTCTCATGTATGAAGTCACGACCGCCAGAATGTCTGATTTTAGGTGATATCTTCCTAAAAATATATACGTTGGTATATTCTCCTTTACGTTGTAAAGTGTAAAGCCCGCGCCTTTCGTACTTCACCAGTTCAAACCCATCATCCATCAAAGTCCAAAGAAGATCTTTGAAACGTTCCTCGTCCTCTTTAAGGATATAGATGTCAAGTCCTTGTGCCCACGGAAGGAATCCATCATTTCTGACGATTCCTATGAGTGTGCCGAAAGCAGGACCAGAATTCAGTCCTAACTTATTGATATGACGGGCAAGAATACTCAGATTCTCAAGGGAAATCACATCATCTTGCCGTTTCATCCCGTCGTAGATGATGTGTTGTTTGAACGAAATTAGCCCTCGGGATGTTTTGATGTGAGCCATAATGTTTCAGTTAAACCAGAATCTACGCACATATCCAGGCTTCCAAAAGGTTTTGGAAACTATCTTTGACATATTAAACATAAATTTGAGGAACCATTGGGGGAAGGGACATCCGTCATCCCACCTCACCATAGTCACGGAATAATAATTGCATCCTTTTCCTGTTGGTGAAAACTGGACTAACTTATACCCATAAATCTTGTTTATCCTAATTACCGCTTTATTATCAGCAGCGGTATTAAACTGATGTATTCTTAAACCAGAGTCATGAACCGCCTTGTCTCTTAGGTCGTTGATACCGAAATAAACCTCTGAACCCCGATATTTTGGAAGGATGGCATCTCCGAGGTAGTAAGCCACTGGACTATTGACATACCATCTGCGCCTATTCAACACCTTGAAACACGAGACACCAACAACCCTATTGTCTTCAAGTGCAATAAATACACGACTATCACCAAACTTCTTTATAACATCTTCAGTGGATATATGCGCATTCTCCATTTCAAACCCCTTCTCCTTGTTTGTTTGGTGAGCTGCGTTCATACATTCCCTGATAGCATCCCAAGTCACCCAGTCGGGTTTCTCCATGAATTTAATATCACTCATACAAGATCAAATTGTCTTCTGTATTCTTCCAATCAATCCTGTCAGAACTTGCCCGGGACCGCACTCCACGAACTCCGTCATTCCATCAGCAATCATGTTCTTAACACTTTGCGTCCAACGGACTGGAGCCGTCAACTGTTTCAACAAATTATCCTTTATCTCCTTAGGGTCTGTATGAGGTAAGGCATCCACATTCTGATAGACGGAGCATATAGGGGTATTCACGGGAGCCGCCTCTATGGCTTTAGCCAGCTCAACTCTCGCCAACTCCATCAATGGAGAGTGGAATGCACCGCCTACTGACAGAGGTAAAGCTCGCTTGGCCCCCGCCTCCTTCAGTCTGCGGCACGCCTCCTGAACAGCATCCACATTACCAGAAATCACAACCTGTCCCGGACTGTTATAATTGGCAGGAACTACCACATTTCCTTCTGTACTAATCTCAGCGCAAGTCTTTTCTATCACATCATCAGGCAAGGCAATGATTGCTGCCATCGTTGAAGGAGCAGCCTCGCAGGCCTTTTGCATGGCCATCGCGCGGGCATACACCAACTTGAGGCCATCTTCATACGTCAAGGCACCAGCAGCCACCAATGCAGAGAACTCTCCCAATGAATGACCGGCTACCATATCCGGTTTAAAATCATCCTGACAGAACGCAGTAATCACAGAATGCAGGAATACTGCTGGCTGTGTCACCTTCGTCTGACGGAGATCCTCGTCCGTCCCATTAAACATCACATCAGTTATCTGATAACCCAATACTTCGTTTGCCTTGTCGAAAAACAACTTGGCTCTCTGATTACTTTGGTAAAGATCTTTGCCCATTCCTACGAACTGGGCTCCCTGACCGGGGAATACGTAAGCTTTTGACATTACTATAATTTTTATTGATTTTTACTTTTATCTTCTGAAATGGTATGTCCAGGCCAAACTTTCATACCTCTTGCGATAATTGCAATTCTTAGATCCGACTCTACAGCTTTCTTCTTGCTACTGTAAGGAAATGTTGTAACGGTCTTTACGCCTGGAATGTAAGCATCACCAGTAAACAGATTTTCCTCAACTTCATAACAGAGACAACTCTCATCATGACCTGGTGTATAGTACACATCTGCATAGACGCCCTCAAACAACTCGATTTTCTCTCCTTCTCCAACCACGACGACATTTTCCGGATGCTCAAATATAAAATCATCGATATCCGTATGATAGCGAGAAAAATTTCGCTTCGGATCTGTCAAAGATTTCTGGCCAAAGTCATTTGTATATACTTTGCAGTTAGGATAAAGTGATAACAACTTGTTAAGACCATAGATATGGTCAAAATGCACATGTGTCAACAGTACGCCTGTAACAGTTACGCTTTCTGGTAGTTTTTTTACGACCTCATCTATATCACCACAATCAACCAACCATATCTTTGACTGTCGATTTTCCGTCAACCAATATGTACACGACGAGAAGAAAGTATTTATTAAATACTTAACTTCTACACCTTCAGATATCATTTTAGTTTTTGATTTTTCGAATTTTGCTCTTCAAATATGCTTTAAGCCTATCCTTATAATATAGCAACCAAATTGCGCTACCGTCAAACCCTTTCCGTTTTATAGCATTCATGACCTTATCCCAATCTTTGCCTTTTGGCAAAGGTTTACGCAAATGATAGTTACCCTGTATAATATATTGAGGATCTATTTTTTCAACATTAAGATTCAAGTCTCCGAATATCTCTGTAGCTTTTGTCGTATTGAGGAGGCAGCATGAAATGCCATCTTTGGAAGTCATCTTAAGACCAGCCTTTTGGAATCCCCAAAAATCGCCAATGGTGACATCCCCACAGCGGGAGTTGCATGAGTACTTACAGCGGAAACAACTTAACCTTTGGAAGTTTCTTCTATCAAAGTTTGCATAATAAATGTTCTTTCTTGGGAACCACCATTTACTTGTTCCATTCTCAAAAGACACATTGACAATAGGTCTTGTCCATCCGAAAAGTTTACTTCTGAAATTAAATTTCTTTATATTGCTATGATATTTCCTTTCCAGATATTCAACATACTTATTGAATGTCACAGGGCTTGGCACTCCATGACAAATCAAATCTGCCGTTAATAATTTACTGATATCTTGTTTCCCTAAATATGAGTAGAGTCCTGCAACTTGACATGGAGTTCCTGTAAACAGGACATATTTATCTTCTGACAGTTTAGCCTTCACATCACGATAGATAAATCCGACATCTGACTGAGCGTACTTACTCTCTCTCATGGCAGAAAGGCCTTCAATTGTATCTACCGAGACATGAACAGGAGTAAAGCTTTCATTAAAGACGCATCCATAGACATATCCTCCTCGTTTTATTACCCATTCTGCCAATGCGGTAAAAGCGCCACCAGACGTACTATTATTATAAACGTCATGTTCTTTATGTCTCGCCGCATACCCTTCCAACGCATGACGCCCGAACTCTCCTCCTTTCTGGAAATCACATGTCCTAATACATTTTTGACAACCTATACACTTGTCTTCATTAATTGTAGGATACTGAAAGCCAAATTCATCAGCCACAAAACTGATAGCATCCTTGGGGCAAGCATTTGCACAAGCCTTACACCCACAACAGTCTTCTTTATGTTGATATAATATTGGAATCATATTATCCTAAAATTGATGATTTTAGCCAATTCTGGCTCTCCCTTCTCCGATCTTCTAATCTGACATTCACAGGATCCCAGTCTATTGACTCTGGCATCTTTAATTCGTCGCACTGTTTCAACATGCGATTCTGCAGCCCAAACAACTCTAATATACTGAAAATCCGTGTCTCGTTGATAGTGGTTACAGTATAAAAGTCTTTGTTAGTATTGATGGAAAAAGCGCATCCATGAAAACTGTCTGTCACGACATACTTAGCATTCATCAGATATCCTAACCATGTATCTGCACTTGGATGTGGCATCTTCCGTGCTGATGGTACATGCTTTCGCAAATCTCCATGGGATTCTATAATAGGCAGACCTGTCATTTCTGACAATTTCTCCGTAATAGCTCGCAACAGGGGTGACTTTATTATGCAATATTCAAAAATATAGTCATTTTTCTCTTTTGGCTTTCTTGCTATTTTAGCCCAATCAGTCTTATCTAACAAGAACGTGGGATCCAAAGACCAATGAACAGGAACATTTGCCAATGCCTGAACCATACTTACAGATTGTTTCTCACGAACACCAATGAACGAAAAATCCGCTAGAAGATCTTTAAGTTCACCTCTGATTTCTTCTGGCCATACATCATTTCCTGTAGATGGTCCATAAGCCCCCTTACGAGGTCCCTTTACAAAACCAAGGAATTTTCTTTTATCATAACTTAATGTCGTGTTCAAATGCAAATTCCATAATTGATCACTACCAAGAATAATCCAATCATATCTATCGTTTACACATGGATACTCATCTCTTTTTAGAGTTTTCTCGGGCCAGTTAATAATATTTCGTCTTTGGAAAGAACAATAAAAATATGAATTAATTCCAAGAATGACTCTCACGAAATTAGAAAATATGCCATAATGTTTAGCATAATAACGATTGATGGGTGCTTTGATTGAATCTTTTGGATTACTTCCAAGCATATTTATGATTTCTGCTCTACAATGTGGAATGCCACTTATAAACTGTTGCAATGCATAAGACTGAAAGGCAGTTCCAGGATTTGGATAATAAAACCACGTTACAATTCCTACTAATTTTGTTTTCATAAATGAAGAATCTATTATTGCCACATAGTCATGAAAGCATGATTATATCAGGTATTGTCATCGGCTTTGTCTTCAGTAGCATCGTGCCCCAACTGAGGCCTAAACCGAAGGAGGAACCAAGAATGGCCGTCTCTTCTTTACGCAGCCTTTCTGCGATACGCGTCACCATCAGTGAGGGGATGCTTGCACCACCGAGATTACCAAACTCCTCCAAATTATAAGGGCATTTTTCCTGAGGCAGTTTCAACTTCCTCACAACACGATCTACAATCATCTTATTAGCCTGATGAATCAGGAAATAGTCAATATCGGTATTGCGGTCAATACGATAATTTTCCATAAACAGCTCCACAGACTTAGGAGGTCTGCTGATGGCGAACGAAAAGACATTCATGCCGTTGATCATTGTATGATAAGGAGCACGAACTATACCATTGCCGAAGTCTTGATACTCGAAAGATTCTGGCGTAGCCGGATGACGGAAACCTCCATGAGGAGTCATCAAAGCCTCAGCTCCTTTACCAAAGGTGTGGAAGTCAATGATGATGTCATTGGCAGTTTCGTCATATTCCAAAGCCATGGTCGTTCCACCATCACCAAACAAGGGTACACGACTCTTATCTTTTAATGATCCCATACGTAAAGCAGTATCTCCAACCAATAGCAGAGCGCGTTTAATTTGGCCTGTAGTCAACATATTTCCTGCCACAACAATCGCATACATACAGCCGCAACATCCCATTGGGATATCCACACAGAAACAATCTTCTGATAATCCCATTCTGTCTTGTAAGAGACAAGACGTTGGTGGAGTCCTATAGTCACCTGTCACTGATTCAAAAATCAGGGCATCAATACTATCTTTCTCCCAACCTAACTCTTCCAACAATTTCTCAGCAGCAGCCTGACACATATCAGAGGCGCACATCGTATCTGGTGCGATGTGCCGACTCTTAATGCCGACGGTCTTGTCGAACACCTCAGCCTCCTCTGGTGTAAACAGGTCTATATCCGTTGTCTTCACAATATGCTCAGGCACAGCCATCGAGACACCAGCGATATTGACGTTCTTAATTTCCCAACGAGCCATCTTTTATAGAGTTACGTCGTATTTAGCGAGGATATCCTTACCTTTGGCGTAGGAAGTCATCTCCATGATATCCTCTGGATCGAACATAATATCGAAAGCCTCCTCAAACTGGGCAATCAGGCTCAACTGATGAACAGAATCCCATTCATCTACCGTTTCTTTACCATAATCATCAGTTAAGTCTTCAATTTTCGCACCAAAGACTTCTACAAATGCGTTGTTATACTTTTCCAAATTCTCCATAATCTTCTATTTGTTTTCTAATTTTGCGTAGAGGGTCTTGCCTGCTTCGTTTTTCGGGATTTCATTGATAATTCTTACTTCAAATGATGATGCTACCAACTTAAGACGATTGACTAATTCTTCCTTGACAAGCTTTTTTTTGCTCTCATCAGTCAGATAAACTAACATCTTCTCGTCTGTTCCGACACAGGCACATTCAATGTCAGGGAACTTACCCTTGACGATACGCTCACACTCGTCCAAGCCGACACGCATACCGAAGAGTTTTAGGAAGCGTCCCATACGACCGACGATATAATAACATCCGTCTTCATCAAAATAGGCCAAGTCGCCCGTACGGATAAAACCGTGTCGTTCATCGCCCTTCAACAAGTCATCACGTTCTCGGGCATAACCCATCGTCACGTTCTTGCCTCGGTAGCACATCTCGCCCTCTGTATTAGGGGTGGTGATGGGATTACCATCCATATCGATTAATGAGAGTTCAGCATTAGGAACTGCATGACCGATACTGCCAACCTTTTCTATCGCCCATTTCGGAGGTAGCCAGGCCATGCGGGCGGTACATTCCGACTGGCCGTAAGTGGCAATCCACTGTTTACCGTTGTCTCGGCAATACTCAGCAAACTTCAAGTTCAATTCCTTTGGCATACGACCGCCTCCCTGTGTCAGTAGCGTCAGGTCTGGCAAGTCCATACGGAAGAAACGCATCAGGTTCAGAATCTCAAAGCTGTAGGGGACACCAGTGAAACTGGTAGCACGCTCTTCTTTGATGAACTTCCAAAAGTTTCTGTCAGTCATGTTCAGATTGGTAATCAGCACTGTTGCACCCACATAGAAATGACTGAACACCATTGAGAGACCCATGGTGTAATACAATGGCAGCACCATCAACGGCCGATCCTTTTCCGACAGTTCAAAGAACGTAGAGATATTCAGAGCTGCAGCCTCAATATTCTCATACTTGTGACGAACCAACTTCGGACTGCCTGTAGAGCCAGATGTAGGTAACAAATGTGATAACTCTTCGTTCATCGGACAAGCCTCATGCCCTGTCTTCATCAGGGTATAGCCATAACAAGTAATGACTTTCTCATAGTCATACTTGTCTGCCATTGCCTCTGGTACGCAGACGAATGGCGGTTGATAGAGTTCATATAGGCTCTTATACAACCCCTCATCCAAATGGGCATTCAGTATCAGCGGCACATTGCCTGCACAGATATTGCCAATCGTCCATGCAATACCACCCACATTATTCTCCACCAGCAGAAACATCAGCGACCTTGCAGGCATCAGATGCTTAGCTCTCTCCGCAAAGTCTCGCACCTCACCATACGTCAGTTGTTGCCCTTGCGAGTCAATCGCCGCTATCGCTTCCCCCTTCCACTTATCTAAATTCAATATCATATCACACTGAAAACTTGTTTTCTCTCACAGATTTCACGGATTTCACAGATTTAATTCGCTACACGTCGAATATTATCTTTGATACAGTCCGTATTGAAGTTTACGAGAATGCCAAGACGTTTGTCCAATAGTCTACAATACGTAAGAGTCTGCTTGAAATGAACATCTAATAATTCTTTTACACTTTTCAATTCAACAATCACTTCGTCTTCTACTAACAAATCAAGTCTCAGTTCTGTTTTCAACAGGACATCCTTATATCTTATCGGAACAACCTTTTGTCTCTCTACTATTAAGTTTCGTTTTTGAAGTTCATAGACAAGAGCTTCTTCATACACTGATTCGAGTAATCCTGGACCCAACTCATTATATACATCATAAATTGCCCCTCGTATCTGATAAGTTATTTCATTCAGCGTCATAAAAATCTGTGTAATCTGTGCTATCTGTGAGAGATTAGATTGAAGCGCAGCCGTTGACACCCAGTATCTCGCCAGAGATATAACTTGCCCTGTCAGATGCTAAGAATGCACAGGCATTAGCAATGTCTTCTGGTGTACCGAGTCTTCCAAGTCCTATCCGTGAGATACGTTGGTCTATCTTCGCGCCATCACTCTCATAGAGTTCTGCAAAACGTTCTGTCTTTACAATGCCTGGAGCAACCGCGTTCACACGGATTCCCTGCGGAGCCAACTCCTTAGCGGCTGATTTGGTGAACGAAATGATAGCGCCCTTCGTGGCTGAATAAGCCGACTGACCAGGAGAACCGAGGACTGCCGTTACAGAAGCGATGTTCACAATCGAACCGCCACCTGTCCTTGCCATCAAACGAGAACATAACTGTACCATCTCTATGACGGCAATCACATTGATACGGAACATCAATTCCGTTTCATTGCGAACAATCATTCCAATCTTCTTATTGAAAACCACACCTGCATTGTTCACCAAGGCATCTATACGTTTCTCGGCTTTGAAAATCGCCATGAAATTATTCTTCACAGCCGCAGCATCCGACACATCGAAATACATCGGAATGACACGGGTGTTATTTCTCTCAGAGCAATCCTTCGACCACTCGTCCATACTACCTTCACGGAGATCGCAAGCATAGACGATGGCACCATCAGCAGCAAACTGCTCTGCAATACCCTTGCCTATCCCCTGTGCGGCACCAGTAATGATACATACCTTATTCTGAATTAGTCTTTGCATCTTTATCTCAATATTACACCGCCATCAATGACCAACGTATGGCCAGTTACCCAGGAAGAGGCATCAGACAACAGATAAATTATGGCGTATGCAATATCCTCTGGCTTTCCAAATCGTCCTAAGGGATATGCTGCGACATTCTTTTTCAACTGCTCTTCTGAAATTGTGCCTGCCGACAGAATGCTTGTTGCGACAAAACCTGGATTCACGCTATTGCTTCGGATACCGACGGACGCCATCTCAAGAGCCATGCCCTTCATAAAGGCGTTCAGACCACCCTTTGAAACGCCATACATTGTATTTCCAACCGTTGAAATCATGACACCGCCAATGGAAGAGGTAAAGACAACAGAACTGCCCTTCGTTATCTTCTTCTTCTTTAAAAGACGCTGAGCCAAGAGAATCGGTCCCATCATATTGACATTCAACACTTCGGTCAGGTCATCCTTGTTGATGAACTTAACCGGCAAGGTCTTCACGATGCCTGCATTCAAGGATACGCCATCAAGATGGGGCAATTCTTCTACTAATGCATTGACACCTTCTTCCGAAGAAAGGTCGGCAAGAATCATCTGATGTGACTGACCGTATTCTGTACAAAGACTATCCAATGTAGCCTTCAAGCGCTCCTCATTACGGGCTGTAATAATCACAGCGGCCCCCATCTTAGAGCACTCAATGGCTGTAGTCCTACCAATACCCGACGAGGCACCAGTGACCAAAACGGTCTTCCCTTCTATTGAATATGGATTATACGACATGGACTTTATCTGTTTCCTCGTCAGAGACCTCTACGAGATCGGAAATGACGATATGGTTAGTTTTAAATGCAACGGTACCCCATGACAGACCGACGCCAAAGCCACAACATATGAATGAGGTTAGCTTATCCTCCACTTTGCCTTTCAGTTCAGCCACGATGGTCATAGGAATACTACCACCATTGGTATTGCCGAAATGATACATGCTGGAAGGTACTTTCTCCTTGGGAAGTTTCAGTTTCTTGGCAATCATGTCGTTCATCTTCATATTTGCCTGATGGAACACGAAATAGTCAGCATCCAGATAATTGAAACCGTAATGTTCGCCAAGCTTCTTAACAGATTTGGGTGCAGTTGTGATACCAAAAGAGAATACATCCATGCCCTTCATTCGAGCCTGCAAAGGGTACATTTGAGAGCCCTCAAAATCATAATAGTCGAAACTGGACTTTGTAACAGGATTACGAGACCCACCTTCAGGAGTGATAATGGCATCAAATCCACTGCCGTCCGTTCCGAAATGGAAATACATGTCTGCTGCCATTTCATCATATTCCAAAGCTGTTACTGTACCTGCACTGCCAAATAACGGATTGCGACGACGTACATCATTTTTTGAACGAGCCTTTGCATCACCACACATCACCAACATCTTTTTCATCCCGCCATTACTTACCAAAGATGCAGCCATACTTAATCCGTACAGCCAGCCTGAGCAACCAAGAGACACATCAGCCGTATAGCACTCTTTGCTCAGCCCCAAACGGTCCTGAAGGATACAAGCCGTAGCAGGAAGGATATAGTCAGGAGTCTGGGATACAAAGATAATACCTTCTATCTCATTCTTTTCCCAACCTAAGTCTGCAATTAATCTCTCAGCTGCGGCATAGCACAAATCTGATGTCGTCAACTCAAAACTGCAACGACGCTCCATGACTCCAGTAGTCTTTACAAAATCCTCTGGTGCATAATCACTGGATACAGCATCTTCTTCTGTAGGATGCAGATTACTGGCAATCGTATCAGGGACGCCGGCAGCAATTCCAGAAATATTTACATTCTTTAATCGTAAAAATGCCATAATTACATCTTTGACTTAACGGTGTTGAACAAATCCTCTACAGTGTTGGCATTGCGGATGTCATCACCTTTCAAGGTTACCTCATACTCCTCATCTGCCATAGCGATGACAGAAAGAGCAATCAATGATGACCACTCATCCAATTCCTTAAACACGGTCTCTGCCTTAATCTCACTTGCGTCAGTATCATCAAACTGATTTGCAAAATTCTCAATAAAATCCTTTAATTCCATAATTCCTTTAAATTTTAATTAATTCATATATTAAACTTCCACTAATTCCGGAATGACTATTCTGTCAACTTGTAATGCAACCGTTCCCCAAGACAGGCCAACCCCAAAACCACAACAAAGCAGGTTGACGCGCTCATCGGTGCAATGGCCTTTCAATTGAGTGGCAATCGTCAGAGGAATGGATGCCGATGACGTATTCCCGAAATTCCACATAGATGAGGGAACCTTCTCCATATCAAACTTCAGCTTCTTCGCAATCATCCTGTTCATCTTCATATTGGCCTGATGTAAGACCAAATAATCGCATACAGAATAATCAAAGCCGAAGTGTTCTGCCAATTTTATGACAGATCTCGGAGCAGTGGTGATGCCGAACGAGAACACGTCCATGCCTTTCATCCTTGACTGCAAGGGGGTATATTTCCTGCCATCTATCTCTTGGGGGACGAAAGACGATTTGGTAATCTGATTTCTTGCACCTCCATCAGGAATTATGATGGCATCATACCCGCTTCCGTCTGTTCCCAGATGAAAGCGGAAGCCCTCCTCGCCTTCTTTGTATTCCAAGGCCGTCACTGTGGCAGCATAACCGAAAAGTGGGTCATTAAATTCCACACGCCGACGGGCATCGCCACAGATAAGAAGGCATTTCTTCATACATCCACTGCTCATCATACCAGAAAGAACCGACAAGCCATAAACCCAACCTGAACATCCTAATGAGATGTCCAATGCCATGCATTCCTTATTGAGACCTATCTTGTCCTGAATAACACACGACGTGGCAGGCACGATATAGTCACCATGCTGTGTGACCACAACAAGCCCATCAATCTCCGATTTCTCCCAGCCTAAACCCTCAAGCAACTTACAGGCTGCAGGAACAGCCAAATCGGAGACCGTCAGTTCACCAATACGCCGTTCCTTGACACCTGTCACCTCCACAAATGAGGCAGCATCGTAGTCCTCTGAGATATCCTTAAGATCTAAATTACAGACCTTGTTTTGAGGAACACCGACAGAAATACCCGAAACACGAATATTTCCATAATTCAGAAAGGCCATTGACTATGCCTTAGACTTAACTGTATTAAACAGATCCTCAACAGTGTTGGCATTACGGATGTCATCACCTTTCAAGGTCACCTCATACTCCTCGTCTGCCATAGCAATGACAGAAAGAGCAATCAATGACGACCACTCGTCCAACTCCTTAAACACAGTATCAGCCTTAATCTCACTTGCGTCAGTGTCATCGAACTGAGCTGCAAAATTCTCAATAAAATCCTTAAGTTCCATAATTCTTTAAATAACTGTTATAATAATAAAATTTTGTTCCTGAATTTTTTTATAATAGGTGTAATAATGCTTAAAGTATAGCAATATGCGTCAGGTTTTGCTACCAAAGACCAGCCCCAATAACAAATCGCATAGACACTGAATTTTAGAACACCATCAACGTATAATGGAAAACTGAAAATGTTACTAATATAGTAACTGACAATTCCTATTGTGATTGAAGCCAAACCCACTGGCATGATATCCAATAGCTGATTCCACCACTTATACCCAATATGTTTTGAAACCAATGCTATATTGACAAAATAAGAAAACCATTGGTTTAAAACCACCCCTATCAGCAGGCCCTTCATACCCCAACAATATAATCCAATGACAACAAAGGAGATCCCTGCAATACGTTTTACTACTGTCCACTTGAACATTGTTTTGCTTTTTCCAATAGCCGATATTGACATCAAATTTACTGCCTGCAAGCAAATTGCCAATCCAGCAACACAAAGAACCTGAAAATAGGGTACACTTTCAAGCCATCTGTCAGAGTATAGCAGTATAAAAATAGGTTTTGCACAAAGTAACAAAATGAACATCATGGGAAAAGTAATATATGAAAGAGTCATGGTCATCCGTTTAATCATTTGTACCAATTTGTATTTATCATCCTGAACCTCTGCATAAAGAGGGAAAGCCACTTGCGAGATAACAGATGAAATACTATTAGAGGCCATGTATTCTGTCCGGCCAGCCTTAGAATAATAGCCCAATATAGTAGGATTATAGGATCTTCCAATTAACAGCCCCTGAAAATGACTGGAGAAATTATTCAGTAAATGCGTAAGAAACATATACAATCCAAAATTGAATAGTTCCTTAAAAGAATCCCATGAAAAGGTACAGATAGGACGCCACTTAATATAAAACCAAAAGAACAAAGCTGGAATAGCTGCCGTCAAAATATTTAAAGTGACTAGAGCCCACACTCCATATTCACGATAGGCCAAAATGACGGCTACTGTCAGCGAAATAATGGAAGTTAAAATAGTCACTATTGATAGAATCTTAAATTTTAGATTCTTCAACAACTGATTTCGTTGAACTATATTAAAAGCATATATAAACAAGATAATCCCCTGAACTCTTAACACAGAACTCAATGAGGGGATCTTATAGAAGATTGCAATAGTTGGAGCTGAAAAAAAAAGTATTACATACAGCAAGGATGCCATTCCTAAATTCCAAAAGAAAATAGTAGAATAATCATCCTGTGTCGGTTTTTTCTTTTGGATTAAAGCAGACCCAAACCCACCATCAATGAATGTCTCTGCCAATACCATAAAAATGGTCAGCATACCTATACAACCAAAATCATAAGGAGTGAGCAGACGAGCAAGGATGATAGAGGATATAAACTGGATGAACATCGTGGAACATCGTTGTAAACCTGTCCATAACGCTCCAATCACACCTTTCTCTCTTAATTCTTTTTGCTTCACAAATTTGGAAGAGGTATTATCTACTTGCCGTTTCTCAAATAACGTGCAAAACCACTATTGTTGATATATTCAGCTGCTTTTCCTTTCACATTCCCGACAGTCCCATAGGAGGGTTGCCACATGAGGATTGCTCACTATTTTTGCGCTCTGCTCATCGGAATATAAATCGCAGCCCAGCGTAGATGGAAAAAACGATTCTGCCATTGGTTTTTATTCCACTTAAAAAAAATCAGCTAAAAAGCAGGGCTCATCGAAGATTTCCGATTTGTATGAGTCAAAAAAAGAGCCCCGATGAGTTCCTGCCACATAATCGATTTTTATAAATACTACCTCGCGGTAGAATAAGCTTAGGGAGAATATGCCCACTTTTCTTATTCGGTCATATTAACGATATTGAAGGCACATGCGAAGCACCACATTGCATTAACAACCATCGCCAATCCCATTGCAGCGGTAATACCTGAAAAGGCCCAAATGGCGACTACTATCGAGGCCACACCTGTAAAAAACATTATTCTTCTATCCTTATTCATATTTAGCAGCATTATTATTATCAGAAGCAATCAATATTCCATTTCTATCTCTCTGCTCTCAAGGGATTATTCAGAAAATCCTCATAGCTCAAGCGAATACCATCTTCAAGTTCTATCGAATAAGTCCAACCAAGGCGCTTTGCCTTGCTGACGTCAAGGAGTTTACGAGGTGTGCCGTTAGGGCGTGAAGTGTCCCATTTGATGACTCCCTCATAACCAACGACCTTTGCTACGAGCTCTGCAAGAACCTTAATAGAGATTTCTTTGCCTGTACCGGCATTTACTGTCTCGTTGCCGCTGTAGTTGTTCATCAGGAACACACAGAGATTGGCGAGATCATCAACATAAAGGAACTCACGTAAAGGCCTGCCATCACCCCAGCAGACAACTTCCTTTATTCCATCCACCTTTGCCTCATGGAATCGACGGATAAGAGCAGGAAGCACATGACTATGCTCTGGATGGTAATTGTCATTAGGACCATAGAGGTTCGTTGGCATTACACTGATATAGTCAGTACCATATTGTCGGTTGAGGTATTCGCAGTATTTCAGACCACTGATTTTCGCAAGGGCATAAGCCTCATTGGTCTTTTCGAGTTCGCTTGTAAGCAGACATGACTCCGGCATCGGCTGAGGAGCCAGACAAGGATAGATGCAGCTGCTGCCAAGGAACTCCAATTTCTTGCATCCATTCTGCCAAGCAGCATGGATGACGTTCATTTCGAGAATCATGTTCTCGTACATGAAGTCGGCGAGAGCAGATTGATTAGCAACGATGCCACCAACCTTTGCTGCAGCAAGGAAAACATACTCAGGCCGCTCTTCAGCAAAGAACTTCTCAACGGCTTCTTGACGGGTAAGGTCGAGTTCCTTATGCGTTCTTGTAACAATGTTGGTATAGCCTTGGCGCTGTAGCTCTCTTACTATTGAAGAGCCCACCATGCCACGATGACCAGCAACATATATCTTACTATTCTTCTCCATTATTTTACGATTCCTTTCTCCAAATATTCTGCGAGGTTGGTGCGAACCTTCATAGCAGCATCCTCTGATGCGACTTTTGCCATGTCGCTTTCTACCATCAGCTTTACCAGTTTCTCAAAGCTGGTTTTATTGGGATTCCATCCTAATTTGGCCTTAGCCTTTGTGGGATCTCCCCAGAGGTTGACGACATCTGTAGGTCTATAAAAGTCCTCTGATACAGCTACCAGCGTCTTGCCAATGAGTTGTTCAGGACCTGCTACGCATATACCCTTTTCATTGATACCATCGCCTTCAAACTTCAACTCAATACCTGCATGTTTAAATGCCAGGTTTGTGAACTCACGGACACTGTGCTGTACACCAGTTGCAATTACAAAGTCCTCTGGCTTGTCCTGCTGCAAAATAAGCCACATACACTCCACATAGTCCTTGGCATATCCCCAGTCACGCAGAGAATCCATGTTACCCAAGTACAGGCAATCCTGCAAGCCCTGCGATATGCGGGCAGCTGCAAGGGTAATCTTACGGGTGACAAAGGTCTCGCCACGACGCTCCGACTCATGGTTGAACAGGATACCAGAGCAACAATACATATTGTAAGCCTCACGATACTCTTTCACAATCCAGAAACCATACTGCTTTGCTACTGCATAAGGACTATAGGGGTGGAAGGGGGTGTTCTCGTTCTGAGGAACTTCCTCCACCTTACCATAGAGCTCGCTTGTGCTCGCCTGATAGATACGGCATTTATCAGTCATACCAAGCTGACGTACAGCCTCCAAGATACGCAGCACGCCTATGGCATCGACATCAGCAGTGAACTCTGGACTATCGAAGCTGACCTGTACATGGCTTTGTGCTGCAAGGTTATAGATCTCGTCAGGGCGTACCTTACCTATCACGCCCAGCACACTCATAGAGTCGCCCAGGTCTGCATAGTGCAGATGAAAGTGAGGAGTACCCTCCAGATGAGCAATTCTTTCACGGAAGTCCACCGAACTACGACGAATGGTTCCATGAACATCATATCCTTTTTCCAACAAAAACTCGGCCAGATAGCTTCCGTCCTGACCTGTAATTCCAGTTATTAATGCTGTTTTCATATATTATTAATTCTTTTGTGACATTTCAAAAGGGGTAGGGTTATCAGGTTTATTCTTGATCAGACAAGCGTCTTCCAACGTCACCGAGCAGAACCTATATTATGAGAGTCCCTGATAAGAGCCTGCCCCATCCATAACCGATTTTTTATATAGCTGCCTCACGGCAGTATGGTAGTTATTACTTTAATTTTCGGTTAATCCGCGCGCGGGATTAACCGAAAAAAGATGAGGGTAGGGAATGCTACACCTTAATATATAAAAAGGGCCGGGTGGTACGATTAATATGAGTGGTAAACTCTGGAAATGGAATTTCTGCATGTTGGTCGATATGGCAACCTATCACCGGGCCAGGCCCTAGTGATAGGTTTCGCTACCCCAACGGGGTCAAATACTTTAGCGTAGATGCTTGCCCCTACGTATCTTAGACAATTTTTCAGAAAATGTTTGGCAGTTACGAAAGTTTTTCATATTTTTGTAGCCAAAAAAGGGTATCGATATCTGTTGTAATCCTAAAAAACTAGTAACATGGGAGATTTTGATTGGGGGAAATATCTTAGTCATGATAGGCAAAGGAAGGAAATGGAGACTCTTGGCTCTAGTGATGATTATAGAGCTTTTTTTGAGAGTGATTTAAAACGGGTATTATTCTGTCCGGCATTAAGACGCATGCATGATAAGACACAGGTGATACCGCTTTCGAACGGGGACACTTTATTGACTCGTCTTACTCATTCTATGCAGGTGATGGGTATTGCGGAGATGCTGGCAATCAATTTAACTCGGAATGAGGAGTTCAGCAAGAAATATAAGGAAAAAACGGCGATATATGCAGATAGTATCTCGGCAATTCTGAGAACGGCATCGCTTATTCATGATATTGGCAATCCTCCGTTCGGACATTTCGGAGAGGTGTCAATACAGAACTATTTTAGAAGGTATCTGAAATCCCGCCATATCATTACGGATGAGGAGTCTCTTGACTTTACGGATTTTGATGGTAATGCACTAGGGCTCAGAATAATATCAAAACTACAATATACTGGCACTCTTGACGGGCTGAACTTAACTTATGCTACACTGGGCGCATATCTTAAGTATCCAAATAAAGGGGAGTGTAATCCAAATGGCTATGTGGGATGTCATAAACATGGTATCTTTAAATCGGAGTATCAGTTATTTGATAAGATTGTTGATGCCTGTAATATGAAAAAGAAAGGTGGGTTTATTAAGCGTCATCCATTGTCATTTTTGGTTGAAGCAGCTGACTCTATTTGTTATGGCATCATGGATATAGAAGATGGTTATAATTTAAATTGGTATGATTTTGATACTGTCGTGAATTTTCTGGATGAATATATAGAAGAGCATGTTGAAGATAAAAAAGATCTTAACGAGGCTTTGGTGACAAAGAAAATAGAAGGGGTAGAGAAAAAAGTTTTCAGTATAGAAAAACTGATCGGTTTCTCGAGAAATTGGGATGGCAAAGAAAAGGTTTTTCCCAAAGACCGTCGTAGAGTAATCATGGATTTTAGGGATAAACTGATTGATTATCTGGTGAAAAAGACAGTGAGTATCTTTGTTGATAATCTTCATAATATAGATGAGGGGGCGTGCGAGGATGAATTGTTGCATTTAGACAGACTAAAGGTGTCTAAAGCTCTAAGTGCATTTACTAAAAAGTATATTATTTCAAGGCGTGACATACAACAGACAGAGTTAACAGGAAACTCTGTTATAACAGGTCTGTTAGATATACTTCTGAGGTATTCATTTCATGAAGAGAAGAAATACCGTTCAAAGATAAATGCGGTTATTGCAAAAAGCAGGTTGGAAGCACTAATTCATGAGTATAAATACCCTGAACTACCATATAATGTTTTTAAGGAAAGGAAAGATATGTGGGATTTTGACATAGAGAACCTTAGTCCTTATGCAAAACTTAGGGTTATTGTTGACTTCGTGGGGAGTATGACCGATAAATATTCTGTGGAGCTGTATCAGAAGCTAAGCGGGATGAGATTGTAGTACTGTACATATTGCAGGTGATTTGATTTTTTGTCAACAACTATTGTGTTAAATACTTATTATAATTGTAATTATGAAAACGACTTTAGACATCATTTTCTTAGCCCAAACAGGCGTCGATTTAGTGGTGGATGCGTCATCAAAGACAACTATGGATCTAAAATTGATTATTGATGCTGTAGTTAAAAATGGTGCACATATAACTCTTAAGAATTGTAACAGGAAGACAACAATGGATTTGGGCTATTTATGTAAAATTTCCCCGAAAAATATAACGATTGATTTGTCATGAGAAAGTTGATTCTTATTCTTTTCATTTTCCTACTTACAATTTATGCAGGTTGTGCAGGTTGCGTACCATTAGGTCTCTATAATTGGGATACTTACTTTAAAATTATTGCTATTGTAGGTGGTCTCGCATCCATAATAGGTCTCGGGGCTGCGGCCTTTGTTCGTATTGATTTACTTAGCTATGATGCTGAGGCTATAAAGAGATTAGCAGAAGCAGCAAAAGAAATAGAGAGTAAACAGACTCAAATTAAAAATGCATCTGATAAAATAGCTTCTTTAGAGTATAAAAAGGAAGAATTGGAAGTGCTAGTGAAGAAGGCTTCAATGATTCTGTTTTATAAAGAGGAATTGAATAGATTGTATGAGAAGCTGTTGACTCTGATACATAAAGATGATGAACTCAATAATGTCATATTAGCTATACCTCAAAAGGAGGAAGAATTAGCAAATTTAGAAGACGAAATGGAAGAAAACCCAGAAATTAAGGAGATATTAAATACAATTCAAAAAGCCAAAAGAAAAACTAGGGCCGAATTGGTTTTTGAAACATTATTTGGTTCATTAATATTTAAGTTATAATTTTATTGCAACAGAGCCTTCGCAATTATACCACGAAAGGTTTAGTAATGGACTTGGTCTGAGGGAGATTGGGTTGCTTGTGGTAAGATTTCTTCTTTTTTGTTTGGCAGTTACGAAAGTTTTTCATAAATTTGTAGCCAGAAAAGGATATCGATTTCAAATATCATCCTGAGTATAATGTTTTTATGGCTTATGTTTATAACTCGCTGACAATAAGTAAATTTAGGCTCGTCCGAGGAAAATGACTATGCCCACACCTATCACTGGTGCCAGGCCCCGCTGATAGGTTTCAGGGAGCGAGTGGTCATCATCTATGGTTCTGACGATATGATGGAGATAGAATACCTTTTGGAGTATCGCAAGGAAGGGATGATGGGAGGTGACAATATTCCACGCCGTCCACCGTTATGGGAGTGCGTCTGTGGGTGCAGACGTTTCAGAAAGGTGAATAGAGATGGCACGGACGCTCCAGTGAAAGTGAAGATGCTGAAGAATGTCCGTAAGGCTCCGGCTACACGCATCAATTGGGAGTCGAACATGGCTATCGATGCTGTAGGCAAGAATGAGGGAAGCAAGACTCATCATTACAGGGTGGAGGTAAGGACGGAACTTGGTGAGAAGGAAATCGTGAGCGTAACAGCTGTTGATGAGCAGGATGCAGAGGATATGGCTCTTTCACTGGTTATGAAGGGTGCTGTCGGGCTGAAAGGTAGGGTATGCACGTATAATTTTGTTGTGGAGGAGAAGTAATAAAGAGTTGTTAGCTACAGAAGGTAAGGGGACATGTATGATGAATGAGAGGAAACGTATTGTCGGAATTATGAGGAGTGATGCTGGAGATGCGTTTATGGTGGTTTAAATTAATATCATTATGGCTTATAAAATATATAGTGTAGAATCGAGAAAGGGCGGTGTGGGTAAGACTACTATCGCCATGAACCTTGGTAAGCAGTTGTTGAAATCAGGGCCTGTGTTGTTATTGGATTGTGATATAACAGGAACGTCAATTTCAGATCCTGCATCGAATTCTGTTTATTGGAAGGAAGAGGCAAACGTATTGAGGTATGAAGACGGCACACCATATAATCTGTTAGGCTATTTTCTAGATAAGTATGTCAAGGGAAGTGGTGTGATTGAGGATTTTACGAAGGAGGGTATGCTGCAAGAGAAAAAGATAAACGTGATAGGATCGCAGCTCTATACACCATCAGCTCGTTCGATAGCGGATACTAGAGTGCTGATGGACGAAATTCATTCATACTGGCTTATGGAGTTCGTGTGTCAGCTAATCTCTGCATTTGAAAAGAACTTTCAAGGCAAAGAAGTACAAATCATAATCGACAACTCACCAGGCTTTGTGGGATTCTGCCAGGCTTTACACAATATGATGCTGAAAATTGGACCTTCGCGCGCCAAATATCTTATGGTATCATCTATAGACGAGCAGGATCTAAAATCGAGCATATATGCCTGTATGGAGATAAGTAGTATCATCAAGGATAGAATAAAGGTGGCACAATATTACAAAGCACAGATGGATAATAGAGAAACAGGTGCCGAATCTGCTGGTCTGATTGCGTCAGATGCTGAAATGAAACGCTTTTACTTCAGTTTGATGGAAGATGGCGAATTGCTAAATAGTTATACCAGCAAACAATATTCCGAAAAGGATTATCTTGCAATCATACTAAATAAGGTACCAAAGAGTTTTGAAGATGATAATTTTGAATACACGTTTGAAAATGTTCTTTCTCCTAAGGAATTTGAAGTTTTCAAGGAGATAACCTCTGCCAAGGATGGGAAACCTCAGACCATAGTGCATTATGATGAAGCTATTAGCTATCAGTATTATTGGAAGTATCTTAAAAATACAAAAGAAGAAGCAGATAAAGATCCGTATTGGAATCGCCGTTTCAAGACCCTCTCTACACAAAATGATGATGTGAGCAAAATTGCAGACCGAGTTGTTGCAATTGAAAAGCAAGATGATGTTTATGAGGGCTTATTAAGCAGCCTGAGTAAAAGAGGCTACAGTCGAGTGGTGAAATCGTTACCGGCCACATGGACACCATCGTATACATATGAATTGTTAATAGACCTCATCGTTCGCTTATCGAGACGAACACAATCATATCGCATGATAAGTCCAGAACAGGTGGATGCTGAAAAACTGAATGAATGGGGACGACGAAATCTTGAGCAGATGAAGCAATCAGAATTTCATGCTTTTGGTTCAAACGAGTTAAATCAACTGTACCAGCATCTGATGGATGTAGCAAAAGATAGTAGCGATCAGTATGGACAGCGTACACTGATAATGATAGTTATGTTTTTGTATGTTACGCTAATGTTGTTGGAGCATGAAGGTAATACAGACCAAAGCTTAAGGAGTCGTCTAGTACAAGTTATGCGTGGAAGCCATATGGTATACCATTGGGAAGAATATGTAAATCCGGGACTGATAAACGACATGCAGATAGAATACAGTTATGAGTCTGCTCACAGACTCTTCAACCTGTATTTTGACCGGTTTTATCTCTTTTTTTGCAAAACACTTCTTCGTATGATAGACATGCACGAAGACTTTAATATACTTCTTTCGGCTATGAAACTGTATATTCCAACTGCTTCTCCATTGATGTTTAATCGGGAACTTATCACCTACCTGACAAGTGTCATGGTATCAAAGAAAGAAGATATTGATTATGATAAACTTAAAAAATATCGCGAGGATTCGTTTATCATGAAGAGGGTACTTGATGTGCTGCGTGATGGAGTGATTAAAAATTGGCGTTGATATGTTGTTCAGCATTGATTTGTTCAAGCAAAAGAATATAGCCTTGGACTCTGTATTCAAGATGGAGGGCAGTATAGATATGTCGCGCCTTAACAAGATGCGTGAGGATTGGAAAGCAAATGATGGGGTGGACTATGAAGAAGCGCTTGGCGTTATAGGACAGCGCACATCCATCAATTATTTCAATGAAATACAGGCAGCACAGTCAGGGGCAATAGACTTTTCAAGGAGTCTGTTTCCTGCATACGAATTCTTGTTGGCCGATGTTATATACGATGACTGGATGTCGATTGTGGACCCGCACCAGAATCATAAGCGCGATCATTCGGTTCATCAGCCATTAACCGCCTTTGTGGTGTCTGAACTTCTGGGACGAGGTGATGCTTCGCAAGCATTGCAGATAAACGGGCAATCGTTACTTACTCTCTGCACGAACAAGTTCTTGAATGGAGAAAAGACTCTCTACCTGCGTGAATATCTGCATGACCTCTATCCGAGTATCATATTAGAAAGGATTAAGACTGAACAGTCGCGCAATATGATGGCAGAGACCTTGTTTTATGAGGCAACGGTGATGGCGGCATTGTTTCATGACATTGGCTATCCGTGGCAGTATATCAAAAATGTCTGCTCAGGTATTGGGTTTGCCAATGAGACCGTGAATACAGGGATTTCTTTCTCGGCAGAGGGAATCTACGACCAAATTAAAGAAAGACTCCTGATTTATCCGTTTTATGGATACTCAGCATCTGCCATGAACCACCAGACTGCCAGGGTTAAACAGGAGGTACTCTGCAATATAGAAGAGGCTTTTAACGGTACTCATGGTTTTCCGGGTGCATTGGCATTCCAACAACTGAATGATGTAGTCAGGTTGTTCCCGATGAATATCAAGTATAATGATGCGATATTTCGTTTCATGCAGGATTGGGCTGCTGTCGGAATTATGATGCATGATATGGTAAGGCAATACTATGGCGGAAAAGATGGACATGTGCGAGGAAAGAAACCTGAGCATCCACAATACCGACTTTCGTTTGATACAGACCCGTTATCGTGCCTTATAGCTATGGCGGATATTTTTGAAGAGTTTGCCAGACCATTTGCAAAATTTAAGTCTTATAATAAGGGAGTAGTGGCAAGATTTGAGTATCCTTGTGAGAAGACAGAGGTAACTGTGGATGGAAAGGCTCTGCACGTTAAGTATACGTATGCAGATAAGGCCTTGGCGGCAGGAAATAGAGGACGGCGCGAGAAGGAGGTTGATGACTATTTCAATGATGAATGTGGTTTTGTGGATCTTGCCTCGATAGGCATTGAGAAGGCTGTTTGTGAGGTTGAGTAAAAGGGATTGTGGATTTTGGTGGAGATGGAGGAAATGCATGAGATTTCTGCGTAATCTTATAATAAGATGTAAGACATGGTTTATGGATAAGGTGACAAATTATAGAAATAAGAAAGTTATTTTATCTCTGACTTTGACTGGCAGAGTTGAGAATTTCGAATTGATAGCCGTGCGTTGTAACTCTAAGACAAGCACAGGAAAACGGAAAATGACGCCGGGACTTATCTATTACCTGCTGGATGGTTATGAAATAAAACCAACGGAAGTTGAAAAGACTCGGGAAAGGACGGAGCAAGGTTATTTATATGATGATTATTATACAGGAACGCTCAAAGGGAAACCCCATCTCCAAATTAGTGCTATTGTTGGTCAAAATGGATCAGGGAAGAGTAGCATAGTAGAATTTATTATGCGCCTGGTGAATAACTTTGCATCGGCAACCCTTGGAGAGAAGAAACAGGGACCTACTGCAACAAGGCTTCACTATATAGATAAAGTGGACGGCGAACTTTGGTATGCACAGGGAGCGAATGTTTACCATCTTGTTGTGAAGAATGCCCATGTTAGTTTAACACTACTGAAGAACGAAGGGGAAAAAGACGGAAAGACTAGGTATGCTGGAAAGAAAACGGTATTTGATAATCATGGTGACGAGGAATGCACAGAAGTGATAAAACTGATGCAGGGAGAGGACAATGAAGCGAAACTGAAAGAAATATATAGCCACTTTTTCTATACCTTAGTGTCGAACCAGTCGATATATGCTTATAACACCAATGATTTTGAAATGGAATGTAACAGTATCGCCAAAGAATCGATGGCGCTTGGAGTGAAGAAAGACGGATCGGAATATACCGTGGAAGAATGTAATTGGTTGCATGGGATATTCCACAAGAACGATGGGTACCAAACTCCAATAGTTATTACACCATTCAGGGATAATGGAAATATTGACATTAACAAAGAGAATCTTTTGGCTTTAGAAAGATTGGTAACACTCCTAGCCCGTCAGAAAGGACTTAGAATTATCAACGGACACCTTAAAGCTGAGAGTTTGATGTATTCGTATGAGACCGACACAGATTATGGATTTCATGCTGTAAAGAGTCTCGGCTACCCAAACCTAACAGAAAAGGGCTATCAATCGCTCAGGAACGACATCGTAAAAGCATGGAGTGATGTTGTTGGTGAGGATATTGAAAAGCATAAAGCAGATCGGGCATATTATGAGCAAGCAGTAGATTATCTGGTATATAAGACCCTTAAAATATCAAAGCAGTATAAGCAACACCATGAATTTCATCATATTTACAGCCAGATGACGGATGAGTATGATAAGGATACTATTAAGAAACTCGTACAGGGTGAATCTATGGACTATTCGCATATCACGAGGAAGGCCATGCAGACTTTGGCTTATTTCCTATTCAACATATTTACACTTGAAGCCAAATATGATGAAAAAGGAAAATTAGAAGCCAACAATACGACCGTGAGCTTTGATGAATTGGGAGATACATGGGAAAAAACAACGAAAGAAAAAATACTAGATGTGCTGTATATGCCATTATGGAGCCATATCAGGATGTGTGCTCTGACGATACCGCCATTTTTCTGTATGAGAATCAACCTTTGTGAGGCAGACAATGAGAATGTGAAGATAGATTTTGAGACGCTTAGCAGCGGGGAGAAACAACAGATATTCAACATCAGTTCTATATTGTATCATCTTGAAAATCTAGACTCGGTTTCTATAGATAAAAGCAATGAAAACAGGATTCAGTATCATCAGGTAAATATAGTATTGGAGGAGATTGAGTTGTACTATCATCCCGAGATGCAACAACAATTTGTGGAATACCTGATAGAAGGTATAGACCAGATGATATTGGAACATATTAATGGCATTCATGTTATGATAGTGACACACTCGCCATACGTACTGTCGGATATCCCTCGTTCGAATGTGCTTGCGTTGAAGAAAGACGAAGAAAAACCCGTGAAAGGACTCAGGACATTCGGCGCAAACATACACGATATGTTGAAGGATAGCTTCTTTTTACAAGGTGGTTCTATCGGAAACTTCGCACAATGGGAAGTAGGGCACCTGATGGCAGTTATGAAAGTGTACAAGTGGATAGATGAAGAAAAGGATGAAAATGCAGTATGCCCTTATTTATCGACAGGAGACCAGATTTACAAGTTCCTAAGGCGATACGAATATGTTGAGTATATTGATGGGAGGCCTGAAAAACGTCTATACAGAGATGATTTTAAGAAAGATTTTTCTGCAGGGAGATTATTGATGCGTATAGATTTGTTTGACGAGCCAGTACTGAAAAATATATTATTAGAAGAATTTCATCGGACGTTCCCCTCGTACGACAAGGGATATAAGGTGGCAAAATTGAAAGAATTGTATCGTCAAATTAAAGAATTGGAGGAAGAGCAAGATGATGTGGAAGCTTGATAAACCTAGTGAAGAGACGAAACAAGAATATGAAGCAATGGTGCTGCCGGGACTGGCGGAAAGGATTGCAAGAGGGGTCGGCGGGCCAGACAATCATTGTGAATTGTCGGAAGCAGCCAAAGATATTTTGATGCCAAATTGGAATGATCCAGATAATAGTCGATGGGATAAAAGTGGTTTGTTGTCGCTCTTGATAAGTGAGCCTTCAGCTTTGGAGACTAAGGAACAGGAATTGATGAACCAGTTAAACGGTATAGATGATGAGGCATCTAGGCCGGACAATATATTGCTGGGGAAAATATTCGATTATGAAGGAGTGTTTAACGATTCTACCAAGAAGAGGGCATATTGGCTTGCCAAAAAGATTGGAAGAAATACATGTGTCTATTGTAACCGGCAATATGTGTTTACGGTGGAAAGGAATGGCGGCCACTATAAGAAAGACAGAATAACAAGGCCAGTGTTTGACCATTGGTTTGCAAAAAGCGAACATCCATTGTTGTCGTTGAGCTTGTTTAATCTTATTCCAAGTTGTACGGTGTGTAATAGTTCAGCGAAAGGAAACGCTGTTTTTTCGTTGAATACCCATATTCATCCGTACGTACACAGACAAGGACATCCTAACATTAAATTTAAAGTGACGGCAGCAGCATCTCCTAAGTTGAAATGGGAGGTGACTATTGACGGAAAGAGGTATAGAAAGGAAAACAAGATGAAGGAGGATTTAGCCCTTGACGAGATATATACGATGCATGGTGCATTGGAAGTGAATGATCTTATGGAATTCAAACAAAAATATCCTGATGGGTATTTGAAACAACTAGTAAATGATGTGCTGAAAGGTGTCAAACCTGGGTATACGCTTAATAGGAACGATGTTTATAGGATGTTGTTCGGGGTGGAGGCAACGGAAGATAAATTTCTTGACAGACCGTTGAGCAAGATGAAATATGATATTTTGCATGATATGGGGGTGATATGATGGAAGGAAGACAAAATGGGAATTGTTGATACTACAAATAAAAAGCAAAATGCCCGAAATAGAGTCTTTATTGAAACGGTATGAAGAGGTTGTTAAACTCCGCGAGAAGGAGTTGACTGTTCTGGAGATAGAGCAATGCTTTATCCCGAGACTCTATGTCCTTTTGGATATGGGTGCTTTGGCAGAACTCCGTCAGGAACTGGAGCGATTGGCAGACTATAAAGATACGCCTTATCATCGCAACCTCACGATACTTCTGATGATACAGGATGGTGACTACCAGCATGCAGAGAAGATTATTGCAGAGGAGATGGCCAAAGGAGACCACGACTTGCATTCACAACTGGTTTGGTGCGAGAATTTTGTCGCTATCTATCTGAACAACGGCAACCAGCAGAAATACGAGAAATGTATCTCTGAATTAGAGAACCTGGTCTTTGATCTAAACACCTATGACGTGAGGGCTTTCCAGATGCTCATGGAGTATTATGACCGAAAGCAATTGAAGGATAAGGCTGAAAAGGCTATTCAGGCAATAAGGGATGTTCCGAAGAAAAACTTCCGCAGCTATTGTGAGTATAATAATGTCATCTATATGCACTATCAGCGGGAGAAGGATTTCCTGACCTGCCGTGAATTGCTCGATGGGTTTATCAAGGAAGGTGCTAATGAGCCTGATGCTGACAAGCGTAAAACTCAGGAGATTCTTTCAATCCGCGACCGTCTTCACCTGAACTACGACTGGCAGCGTTGTAGTCATGAGTTGTATGAGCGACGCTCTGAATACTTGAATGCCTCGGCAGAAGTTTTCTTTTGCTTTGTCTCTACGGTCATGTATATCTTCCAGCAGTCATACGAATTCTTCCACCTCTTCTATGATGAAAAGAAGAAAGATGCCATGTTTAATGATATTGCATCAAAAGGAGAGACGTATCTAGCTGATGTGGACGAGAAGTTTTCTTGTATTGGTGACAATTTCCTATATTACAAGGCATCCCTTCTGATGAAGAAAGTGGACTATTGCCGGTTCAAGGAGGCATACGAACAGCATCCGTCCAAGTACCTGCAGAAACAGATTGACCTTATTACGCGAATCATCGAGTTATGCAAAAAGAACGCTGATAGGCGTTCCATGCTCCACCATGTCAATGTGCTCATTGACGAAATCGTCAGTGTGATGGAAACTATGGACATGCTGAAATACGACGTTGAGATGACCAGCATCTATGAGGACTATAAGCAGCAGGAGAAAACATATATGGACATTGCCAGAAAGTATATGGCCGAAATGATGGATTTGTTGGAGCAGATTGGTTTGACTCATAACAACAGCTACTATGTCCTCTATGCAGCCTATAACTGGCTCCGACTTGGTAATAGCAAGAAAGCTGTCAACCTCTTCAAGGTATATCAGAAGTTAGGAGTCGATGTCAACCAATATCCCCTGTCAACCAAGAATATATATCGTGAATTGGATGGGTTGGCCAAGAATCGGGATATTCGTACTATCAAATACCTGAAGTCCGACTACATCCATGATGAGATAGAACGGATGGAGAAATTCGTCAACGAAGGGAATATCAGTGCTGCAATGCGCATCTGTAACCTGATAGCCGACCGTATGGATCTAGCTGGAGGCAAAATGCCGGATGGCGTAGAACCCGAGGTGGTCATGATGTTCCTCAACTTTCAGACCTCTCTTTACCTGCGAATCAATAACTTCCAGGCTGCGGCAGCCATCATCGATCAGTATGACGTCTTTGCCTCAGAATGTATTACCACCAGTGTTACAGACAGTAATCATCTGCTATTATCTGTCCAAGCGTTGGAGGCTGCGGGTAAACTGCAGGAAGCACTGGAGTATACCGACAAGGCCATCAGTAAATACAAGGGAGGTGCTGACCATTTCTTCCTCGCACAACTTTTTAATTGTCGTGGACGCATTGAGACGAAGGTACGTCCTGACTCGCGTGTCAACTCTTTATGTGAGGCATTAGGTGAGTCAGAACTTGTTGGCAATCAGATGTTGTCGGCCCAGATATATGAAGAGTTAGGTCAGATGTTCAATGTGCAGGGCAAGCCGTCTTTGGGTATGTCCTTTATCCGTAAGGCTTCTGCTATCTATTTCCTTGCCAAGCAACGTCCTCTATGGCTCCACACCATTATTCGGCAGGCGGAAAGCTATCATTATATGGAGCAGGCAGCGAACAGAGCCGGCAATGTTAATGAAGCGGCTTATTTCCATGACCGTCTTATAACGACCTTCCAAATGGTAAGCCGTGATGAGTTGGATGAAAAAGAAAAGGCGTTTCATGACAAGCTGAAAGGTGAATATACCAACAACACCGATTTGCTTCGCAGTGCGCTCAATTTTTACATATCTTCAGGAGCAATGTCAGAAATTGCATATGTGGAGAATCTGTTAGGTATGAATAGTAATACCGATAGTCATGGCAATTAAGAATCAGCAGATGATCGAAGTTCCTACCTTGCTTGATGCACTCGATTACGTTTCCCGTCGGGAGATGAACGAGCAAGACTGGGATGCCATGCGCATACATGGCCCAGGCTATGAGTTGGAAGGTAAGTTTGTCTTGTTCCAGGACAAACAAGGTGAGGGACACCTTTATCCTGTCAATCTGAGTCGGTATATGTACTACCGTGGTGAGCGTAAGCTATATCCACATTGCTATGCCACGCTCTATCGTGACCTTTCGGAGGCTGAGAAATTCGTTGAGCGTTTGAAGTTTTGCGAATTGTCTGTTCTCATTGAGGATTATCCCCTTACCAAAATGTTTCGGACAGACTTGGGGTTTCCTTATAATGGGAGTTTCATTCATGTTCCTCTTTCTATTGATGCTTTGGCACTTGCTCAGCATTATGGCATTTGTACCAATTTGATAGATGTCACCGTAGATAAGTGGGTAGCTGCATTCTTTGCATGTACATATAAGGACAAGATGGGCGTGTTCCATCCTGTAACCGATGAAAGCCAATATGGTATGTTCAATATCTATTATGGTAAAAATATGTCCTTCCCCTTTGATGACCCTGAGTTGTCAACCATCGGCTTGCAGCCATTCTCACGTCCGGGAGAACAAGCTGGTTATGCTGTAACCATGCATGAAGGTGAGGATTTTCACGATAAATGCGCCATTAGAATAAAATTCAAACACGATGCTCGCGTGTCGGAACTTGTGTTCAATTATACGAATCGTGCCAATAAACTCTTCCCCCAAGACATATTGGAGGAGAAAGTAGAGGCAATAAAATCGACAGATACTTTCAGTGATGCTGCCTATACACTCTGCAAAGACCTGTATTATGTACAGGTAGAGGACGTAGTTTTGAATAGTTATTTAGCAGAACAGGGAAAAGCCATTTCTCCTCAAAAGCCAGTATGTTTTACGGAGGCTGAAAAAGAAGACTTCCGTCAGAAGTGGCCCAATATGGCCCAACGGATGGCAAGTTTGTTGGTTTATCCCAATCTGCCTCGTGTTGTGCGACTCAACCCTGACAGTTTAGAGAAATAATATGGGTAAGAATGAGCGATTAGATCAACTTTTCCATCAGCTTAATGTCGGTGACGTCGTACAGCGCAATAACGCATGCGATGAGATACAGAAGATGGTTGACCAGACGGATAACCCAGCTGAGAGAGACAGGCTCCGCCAAGGCATTATATACCACCTGATTGATTTGGGCAGGGTATATGAGGCTCAGACTATCATTGAAGCTTTGCGCGCATCAGCAAATCATGATATGCAAGCGGCTTCGTACTTTCATCGTATTGAGTTCTGTAAGAAATTTGCGGGAGATGCTGACCGAGTAGAATCTGCTATAAAAGAGGTCCTCTCCTTCACAAAGGCAATAGGTCATGAGGCAGCATATACAGATGCCCAAATGGAGTATGGCAAATTCTTGGCTGGCAGAGGTAAGGAGCGTGAAGCCATTCCTTATTTTTCTGAAGTAGCCAACTATGCTGAATACAATCACAATACTAAATTGTTGGGAGCAGCAAAATACTATTTGGGCTTTTGCTTATATCATTTGGGGCATCTGTCCATGGCGAACTCATTTCTTCGCGAATCTACCGAAATTGCTGTTAGAGAAAGGAATCACATTCTTGCCCAGACATCAGAAACGATGCGGGCTATCGTGCTGATGAAGCAAGGAAAGAATGATGAAGCACAAATCGTTTTTCACCAATGGGAGCGTACTTTTGGATTAGTTCTATGATTGACTGGAGTAAATACTGCATAAAACCAGAGGCTGACACCATTCTGGATTATCCTACTATCGTGGATGTCATAGAAGATATTCTGGAATATGAGGAACAGCATTTGAAGTTGACGAAGTTCCCACTCTCTGGAAATCGTACAGAATTGTATGATATGGAAGAGTCTGGTCATTATTTTGTCATTCATCGTGAGGATAACCCTCAGATGGCAGTGCTTTATCCTACAGGAAGAAATCCGATGACCTTCTATCGTGGTGAAAGCAAGTATCACGAGACGTGTGTTCCTTCATTGCTCCGTACAGATGATGAGGAAACAATCCTTAAGGCTTATTTGCAGACTGCAGAACTGGAATGTGTATTGAGTCAGCACCCAGTTATCCGGGACTTCCTGCTTCGGGAAATACATTGTTCAAAACTCTCAATGCCTTTTATGCTGACAGTTCCTTTTGAGGGTCTTGCCCAGCATTATGGCATTTTGACTCCATATTTGGATTTGACTAACGACAAGTGGTCAGCCGCATTCTTTGCTGTTACAAACAACCGTCATGGCAAATGGGAGGTGGTTATACCATCAGAATACCAGCAATATGGTTCTTTCTATCGCTTGGCAAATGTTGACTTCTATAATAAGTCCCTACCGCAACCGACACCTCTTGGTATGCAATATTTCAATCGTCCAGGCAGACAGTCTGCGTTTACACTTGATATGACTCAGATAAAAGACCTTAATCTATATCCAGGAATAGAAAGGATATATTTCCGTCATGATACCGAAGCTAACAAACTGATTTATGATCTTAGTCAGCAAGGACGTAAGTTCCTGCCATCAGACAGTTTGGTAAGTGTCGTGGATAGCATAAAGGAACTGAAACAGTACTCTCAAAGAGCTGTTGATATGACGAGAAGAAACTATTATCCAGAAAAGTCAGCAGGCGAAATGGAAGACTTTTTGAAATCTTTTGGTTTAGAGAGCGCATCGTCCCCTGTCGTTGGCTTTGATTGGCAACAAATGCAGCAGGAATGGGAAGAATGGGAAAAAGAAGGTGCGACGCGCTTTCTTAATGCCTTGATGGTTATCCCTGTAACTACATTGAATGTTTAATATTTTTGAATTCATATGAAACTACCAGAATATCAGAACTTAGCCTCTAAGAATCGCTTTATGAAGCAAATAGTCATCAATACCCCGAAGGAATTTGATAACTGGTTCGAGGGTTTTGGAGACGAAAGATTTATCTATCGTGGCAGTTGTGAGGCTAAATATATGAACTTCACATTTGCCCAGCGCGATTGGATAACCAAGGAGTGGGCAAAGGTTTTACAGATACCTTTTGTGGAGTTCGTTGACCAGCTTATAAATAAGATAGCGAATAATAAACTGTTATTGAATTATTTTAAGTCGCTGAATATACGCCCAAATGACATTCTTTCGTTGTCCTTTATGCAGCATTATGGTATGCCTACACCGCTGCTTGACTTTACAAAAGATAAGAAAATAGGCTTATTTTTTGCGACAGATGGCCTAAAGCATATTCCCTCTGATGTTGATGTTGAGAACTATTTCTCTTTTTATGCTTTGCAGCGAACAGATACCATATTCCCCGTAGATACATTGTTTGCGAGCGGCATTGAAAGTGGGAAAAAGATGGTGGAGGAATACAAAAGCCTTTATCCCGGTGCTAAGATTGATGATACAATTCTTCAGAGCATAGATAAAATGACGAAATGGATTAAAAAGGATGGTTCCAAGGATGGATTATTCACAATGCCATTCTTGTTTGTTCCCAATCCATTAGATGCAAAAGTCGTTGAGAGTATTACTGGCGAGCGAATGTATTGGTCAAATCCCAATATCATAGCTCAAAAAGGCTGTTTTGTAATTAACACAAGCGACAGCTTACCTCTTGAAGAAGCTATTGCCCAAAATGGTAATAATCCTCCTTTGATTTCTATTGATATCCATAAGTCATTGGTAGATTACATAAAGAAGAACTATATCTCAGATTTGAACCACGATAATATTTATCCCAAGTTCAAAAAACAGGCTGAAATTGCCTATGACGAGTTTAAGAACAATTTATAATATACGTCATCGAAATTTTATAGGTTTGTTATAAAGCTAATTTAATTGAACAATACTGCCGTGAGACAATGGACGAACTATTCATGGAGTTCTATGCAAGCAAAGTGACCAAGGTCGAGTGGACTATCCTACTTTCGAAATATAGTACAAGAAGACACATAAGAAGGTTTATTTGGTAACAGTGACAGGCAATCCTGCTGAGGATGCCGAAATCCTGACGGAAGTGGAGATGGTAAAGACGAGTATTATTTTCACTGAACTCAAGCACCTAATTGAGAGATTGGAGGACATATGTTAACTATCTCCGGATTGAAGAAATACCCCTATAGGTGTTTTCAAGCCTGGATGTCAAAATTGACAGTTTACTTTTAATATCAACAACGTTGAAAGTCAACCTTCGGGCTGGCTTTCATTCGTTTTAATACGTTGTGCTTTTCCCCAAAGTACGTGGTATCCTTTTATTCTCATTTGCCACCTATCACTGGGGCCAGGCCCCACTGATAGGTTTTTGATTCTATATTGTTGCTTGCAGTAAGATTTCTTCCATTTTCTTTGGTGGTTACGAAAGATTTTATTAAATTTGTAGGCTAAAAGGGATTATGGAGAATATCAGTACTGCAATTAAAGCTCTCTTCACGAAAATCAGTGGTGATGAGATATTAAATTATGCCGGCTTTTGGAATACAGAGGATCTGAAAGGTCAGGAATTTAAGCATCTGGATACAGATGTATCTGAATCAATGATTGTAAATAGACTCCTGAAACTGGATTCTAAAAGGACGATTGACCAGATATCAATGTTAGAGCAGATTATCCAGAATAAATGGATGGCGAAGGATAATACGTGTATGACCTTAAAATTCCATGAGAATGACTCTATGTATAATATCCTGTTATATTTCACATCAAAATGCCTAATAACAAAAAGTGGAGATCCACTTTGCCAATATAATTACTTGCTTAGATGGCATACTTTAACAACTCAGGTTGGTGAAGACTTATTAACGACAGCCTTTTTAGCATCGAGAGACCTTAAATTGAAATATGACAGGAAAAGTTTTGATTGGGATGCATTTCTAGGGCATAATAGCAAGGAACTTGCTTATCTCTTTGAAAAACCGATGGCGGAGTTACATATGCACTTAAACGGTTCTTCTTACAACTTTGATTTAAGCTGGCAGTGTATTATGAACCATGTGTCAGAAATGCAGAGTAGATTTGAAAAGAAATATCCTCATCATCAATACAAAGATATGGATAAAGAATTGTATGAAAAGATGAGAAAAGCAGCTCTTATCCGATTCTATCTTGCGGGTGCAGTCGGGTGTATTGAGCCTGCAATTACTCAAGGTCAACTCAATAATGAGTTATGTAATTATTCCAAGGATTCAAAAATAGAAGAATCTGTTTCAATTTTTGATTTTATTACTCAGTATCGAAAAAGAAATCAGAAAACAGCGTTAGAGGAATACAATAATTTGAAGGCTGAAGCGGGGGGAGGAGGAGACTCGGCAGACGTGTTAATTGAACAAGATGTTGAGGACTATATTCCTGTTGGTCACTATTTGAATGAATGTATTGAAAACAAAGTCCTGGCTTCTGAAAGAAAATTTATGTATGAGGTTTTTAAAACCATTTTTAATGATGACAAAAATGAAAAAGCTGATATTGCTTCCTTGTTTTATTCATATTTAGCCTATAAAAGCTATTTCAGAAATGAAATTTTACAATTGAACGAGAGGGTTGGCTTTGCCAATTTTGCTAGTTACGAAGAAAAGAAAACGGATTTTATTTTAGACGATTATTATCACCTTTTATATAAGGCTGCCATTGAGGGTTTTTTGGAAAAAGGAAAGGAAAGACATCTAGAAGCTCGTGTTGTACCTAAAGAGACTGAAGAGGAAAACGTAAAACTGTTAAATGATATATGTAAGGAAATTGCGCCAAGGTTTAATGAACAATACGATTTCATCTTTCATTTCATTAAGAAAAGAGATGAACGAAAAGATTACCCATATAGACATTATGAGTTAAGGGAGCAAATAAAAAAGCAGTCATATGCGATTTATAAATTCCGGTGCAATCAGGATAATTGGAAGGATGGTAATTTTTTGGTTGGTAAAGTGGTCGGGCTGGATGCTGCCAATTCTGAGATATTCTGTCGGCCAGAAGTATATGCGCAGGCTTTTAGATTTCTTCGCGGGCATAAGATGGAGAATGATAAAGAGGTGGATAGCTATCCAGATGATTTGAATGTTACTTATCATATTGGTGAAGACTTTATGGATATAGCGGACGGCCTTCGGGCTGTCGAGGAAGCGCTTCTGTTCTTGAACCTTAAGAATGGTGACAGATTGGGTCATGCTCTTGTACTAGGGACTGATGTCAGATCCTATTATGCACGGAGATACTATTCGATTTGTGCGAGTAAGCAAGTGTTACTTGATAATCTTGTCTGGTTACATCACAAATGTATCAGACTGATTGGATATACCCAGTTGTGTGGATGGTTGGAAATCATGTTTCTTAAGTATTTTACAGAGATATATAGAAATCACGAAGATGAAGGTGGGAATATTATAGAATCATTTTTTGCGGAAGAATCTGAAAATGATCTTTCTGACGATTTGCATGATTATTATTTATCATGGTTACTACGAGGGCATTCTCCGCTGATAGGAAAGGAGCTTGCAAAAGAGAATTTTGAAAAAGTTTCAGGCATTGATAAACAATGGTTGTTGGCTGGGATTAATCATCATGAATGGGCTGAAGTAGCTTTAAGAAATGAAAGGGCCAGGAATCTCTTTGACGCCTATCACTCAAAAAAATATGCTAAAAAGAGTGATGTGGGCGATGCAATTACTATACCGTATGATTATATAGAAGAATGGATACAGTTATTAGAGAAAATACAAGAGCAATTGTTGGAGAAGATTGAAAGCAGACATATCGCCATAGAATGTAATCCTTCATCAAATTATAAAATTGGTGAAATTGATCGTTATGATGAGCATCCTATCGTTAAGTTTTTTAACTATGGTTTGTCAACTCCCTATCCTCGACATGATATTGCTGTCTCAATCAATACAGATGATCAGGGCGTATTCTCAACTTCGCTTGAACGCGAGTATTCATTAATGGCATTGGCCTTAGAAAGGAACCAAACACAAGAGCACAAAAATTCTCCAAGAGCCATTGTGGATTGGCTAGACCGCGTCAGACAGATGTCATTAGAACAAAGGTTTAAACATTAAATAAAGTATTATTATGAATCAATTTCTATTAGAGTGTTATTTACAAAAGGCTAATCAGTATGAAGCTTTGAAAGTTCTTGAAGAACATAGTGAAGATTTAAAGATGGGTAAAATACTTACTTTGTCGATAGATAAGGACGATAATGACAAGGAGTGTGTGTTTGCTAAAAAAGGAGTGGATAGAATTGGATGCCTATCTGATGAGGACTCCAAAGTCATACGGAAATTCTTAAAGGCCAAGTGGAATAATCTTTTTGAATGCAGAATATGTAAAGTTGATGAAAAGGCTGATGAGAATAAAAGATATAGTGTCGTTATTAAAATTATTGAGAATCAAAATTGAAGTCTTTATTTATTTGCTAATAAAGCAAAATAAACCTTAATTGAATCCTTTTTTTAAAAGAGAATAGTTATTTTTGCAAATTGTTTTATAAAGAGAATATGAGAAGGCTGGTTATCAGGAATGTTGGTCCTATCAAGAGTGTGGATATTCGCTTGAATAAAGTGAATGTTTTTATCGGTCCGCAGGGTAGTGGTAAAAGTACTATTGCCAAAATCATCAGTTTCTGCTCATGGTTGGAAAAGGCCAATGAGGCAACCCATCGTGCGGCTGGGGATGGAATGATAAAGCGCTTGGGCACATTTCACCATATGGAGGAGTATTTTTCTGATAAGTCAGTCATTTTGTATGAAGGTGACAATGTGGTCTTGGCTTATAATTGGAAAGAGCAGGAAGCTATTACTTTATCGAATTCTTGGGGAGAATACAACATTGACCATTTCCATGAAAAGGAGGCATTATTCTACACAGTCAACAAGGTGGTGAATCCGAAAGTAGTATATATACCCGCAGAACGCAACTTTGTGTCGGCGGTTCCTACTCTGAAGAATTACTCAGACAAGAATGACAACTTGCAGAGTTTTGTGAACGACTGGTTTGATGCCAAGCGGCAATATACCAAGGAAAAACCTATGCCAGTTACTAACCTTGGATTGGGCTATTACTATAATCAAGGTCTTGATCTTGATTACCTGACATTAGGGGCAGACGGTGTAATACCCTTGACTTCGGCTTCAAGCGGATTCCAGTCGATAGTGCCTTTGGCTGTGTTGGTGAAGTGGCTCTCCTCTGGTATATATGAAGAGAATAAACCATTTTCGCCTGCAGAGAATGAACGCGTTCGTAATATATTGGCGCATTTGACGGGTAGTACCAATGATAATGAGGCGGAATTAATAGAGAGACTGCGCGGCTTCATTCAAGGTCGTGTGTATTCTCACACACAGTTTATTGTAGAAGAGCCAGAACAGAACCTGTTCCCTCAAACTCAGATGGACTTGCTTTATCATTTGATATCGGAGATAAACCACGGAAGAAATCATCGGTTGGTTCTGACAACCCATAGTCCATACATATTGTATGCGCTGAATAACTGTATGATGGCATTCTTAGTGAAGGATAAGATAGACGGAGAAACTGCCTCAAAGATTGATAGCACAAAATATGCTCTTAATCCTGAGGATGTGTCTGTGTGGTCAATTAAAGACGGGTATCTCAGAAACGACAAGAATGAACCTCATAAGACCATTCAGGATGAGAGAGGACTCATCAGGAAGAATTATTTCAACGAAGTGATGCGACAGGTGATGAGTGACTTCAACAAACTGCTGGAATTCGATGATTAGTGAGGTTTATTCAGAGACGGTCTACGTGGCAGACTTTACTGATTATGTCAGTAAGAATGGGAGGGATGCTGCGCCATGTTCGGGTGTACTTGTTGGTAAGCAAGAGAATGGAATCATCCCATCGTTTGTGCTAACGGATGATAACTCGCTTCCCTTCGTTGTTGTCAATAACGAGGAGAATGGTTATCTTTATACCAGGGATGATGGTACAAAAGTGCCCCAATGTGAATGCCTCATCTATGCAGATCGCCATGATAATCGCAAAGGATGGATGATTTTCCTGGAATTGAAGTACTGTAAGGAAAAGAATCTCTATGATAATATGCTGGATGGTATAGGTCAGTTGAAAGATACGTGCAAATACATCATGGAGGAAAAAGAAGTTTTTGATTCTACACAATTTAAGAAATATCTAGTCATCTCAACGCCAGGTGTAACGCCTTTGGACCCATTTGATGCTTTCTATTTTGATCAGGATACCATGCTCTCTGTTAAGCATGAGTCTGGCGGGGGTATATTGAAGGCAAGCAATGTTGCACACATCCAGACCCCTGCAGTGATAGATTTCGAATAGAATGTGTTATCCAATAAGATCCTTGATTTCTTCAAGTGTAATCTTATCATTGGTGGCATTGAACTGATCGACAGTCAGCCGTTTCTGATCTTGAAGCAGGAGGATCTTTTCTTCGACGGTATCTTTGCAAACAAGGCGCAGAACAAGGACATTATGACGCTGCCCAATGCGATGGGCACGACTTATGGCCTGATCCTCAACAGCTGGGTTCCACCAGTCGTCAAGGAGAATGACACGGTCGGCAGAGGTAAGGTTTAAACCGAATCCTCCCGCTTTCAAGCTGATAAGGAATACCGTGATATAATCGTCTGTCTGAAACTGAGCGACAGGCGTCTTGCGATCTCGAGTATCTCCATAAAGTGAGACGTAGCGAATGCCCTCGGATTCTAGGAGTTTTTCCATCTCGTGAAGAGCACTGACAAATTGTGAAAAGACCAGGACCTGGCGATGCTCAGATTTGAATGTGTCGATTAATTCTATGGCTATCTGGAGTTTTGTGCTGGCAATGGGATCATGACTCGTGATTGTTTGGGGTATGAGGTTGGGGGAGACACAGGCCTGTCGAAGGCGTAGCAGGGCTTCCAGAGCGATACTGCTGACACGACCACTGAGGCCTGTGGCTAAGGCATGAACTATTGCGGTATGCACCTGACGGTAGATAGCACGCTCATTCTCTGAGAGTTCGATATATATAGTCTTTTCTGTCCGCTCGGGCAAGTCGGTAAGAACCTGCTTTTTCTCGCGTCGGAGAATAAAGGGCTTGAGCAATTTGCTGGACAAAGCAATATAAGCCTCTGACACTGACGGGATGCCTAGCAATTGTAACTTGTGGTATAATCCTTTGATGGGCGGCATGAGTATCATGAAGTGGGACCAAAGTTCATCAATGGAATTCTCGATCGGGGTGCCGGTAAGGATAATCCGATGCAGGCAGTGCAGTTGGCTGACAGCCTGATATTTCTTGGTCTGGCGGTTCTTAATGGCTTGCGCCTCATCGATGATGATGGTATCGAAAGATTGGTGGATGTAATCCTCCAGATGGAGGCGTAACATATCATAGCTGACTAAGGTCAGTTGGGATAATAATTGTGGCGCAAAGCGACGAACTTCGTTCTGCCAATTATATATTAAAGAGGTGGGAGCTATGATAAGATGCCGCTTGTCATGGCCAAGACAACAGAGATGGGCCATCACTTGGATGGTTTTCCCAAGTCCCATCTCATCGGCCAACAGACAGCCATGACCGTTCTTCCGATGCTGCTGAAGCCATTGCACGCCTTCTCGCTGATAGGGGTAGAGAGTGGCGTGAAACTCCAGAGATAAAGATTGATCGATGAGCTGCTTTTCGAATTCTGAGAGTGGCTCTCCTTTTTTGTATAGCATTAGGGCGTCTTGGGGGGCTCCTAATTGTGAGGCAATAGTATCGTCTTCGGCTTTTAAAGCGTCCTGCCTTTTAAAGAATGTTATTCTGCCATCTGATTCGACATAATCTCTGGAGAACATGAAGCCTTCCAAGAGTTGTTGGGCAAATTCTTCTTCTTTGGAGGATTCGTCGGTGGAAAACCAGGTGATGCCTGAGGATGACCTATGGGCATAAACTTGACTATGAGTTTTTTGCTGATTGGTAACGTAAATACGCCATCCCTGATGGGCCAGATTCTCAAGTGTGGTGGTGTCTGAAATGTCAAGGTTGAGGGTTGCTGTGGTAGGGTCGTAATGATTGCCCAAGGTTATGAGAAGTTGGTCTTCTGCCATTTTGTCGCGTTGCTTCAATTGCCCAGTACGAGATAGGAAGGGTATGGCAGAATATGTGGGATAAAAGGCCATTGGGGCATCCTGATATCTCAGACGAACGATGATCTGACGATGCCAGGTAGCCAGATGGTTGATATAGAGTTCACCACCAATGAGGTGACCGATAGGGTAGGTGTCTTTAGAAAAGGTAGGGGGTAAAGGACAATGGGCTTTCCGGACCGTACCTTTCGCATTGGGCTGAATATAGGAATAGGCCTGTCTCTGAAGATGCGCTTTTATAATGTCTGACTGTAAGAAACGCTGGTTGATGCGGAAAGGCTGATGCTCTAAGCCCGCATGGTTCAAAAGAGGCAGAAGATCGGCTCCGACCATCACCCCTTCTTTATAGAGGTCGCTAAGTGTTACTTTTCTCTGAAAGGGTGATAACGAATGGCTTTTGCTATCCAGACAGACCTCTATTCGCAAATCTGGCAGGATTTGTTTATCGGACGTCTCGTATATGCAAATCAATCGGTATGCCATAGTTTTAGAAATGATAGCGGTATTTGTAACTGTCGATCATTTTTCGCTCCAAACGGACAATCGCTTTTTCCGTACATTTAATCTGAAGTAGTGCCCCTTGATGACGCAAGAGTTTGCCTTTGAAATTACAGTCGTCAATTCGACAACCACCAAAGCAGATGTAGCGAAGGTGACAATCCTTACATGGCGAGATGTGGTCAACTGATGTCTGGAGATGGAGCTGGTGTCCCTGTTGCATAAAGGACTCTAGAGGTTTACCTTGGATATTCCCATAGGATTCAACCTCTGAGATACGGTTACAGTAATATACTTCTCCATCTGCTCCAATAGAGATACCGCCAAAACCGCAATTCCGATTTGCCTGATTATTGGGGTGACCCTCCATGAAGTTTTCATATTGCGCATGGGGATCGATACTGCGTTCAATATCCAAGATGCGTTTATAGAATTCCTGATTCTCTGCCTCGGTGTAAAGGGTATCACGACCTGGTAGGATTTTTTTGCTGAGTTTGAAAAACACGGGATGCAGACACTGCTGCTTGATGTCGCGAACCATCTGAGCATAACGTTCAGGGGTGTCGTCTTGTAGACTCTGGAAG
>Ga0256407_10001314_pt1 | contig 53015 bp, 47 predicted proteins | sample RumenRJG_04DNA_FD_193489 | JGI IMG/M metagenome (GOLD analysis project Ga0256407, IMG submission 193489) | Bovine rumen microbial communities from Lethbridge, Alberta, Canada - RJG_04 | ecosystem: Host-associated > Mammals > Digestive system > Stomach > Rumen | place: Canada: Alberta... | reverse complement strand
CTGCTCCGCATCTGTCAATTGTTTCTTATTCATATAAATCATCAAAATCTTTCCGTTTCACAATACCGTGACGCGCCATGTACTCACGTTCCAGTTCCAGCTCCGCGTCGTCAGCTTGGTTATAGGGGGCGTCCGGATCGTTCGCCGCCCCTATCGGATAATTGTCCATTTTAAATTAGAAATTAGATTGCAACGCCACACTCTGACCTTGGTCAGAGAAATTAGTAATTATGATTACTATTGGCGATTCTTCACTCTTAACCGGCAAAGCCGATTCTTCACTCTTCACTCTTCACTCTTCACTTATCATGAGGTTCCTGATGTGCAGGCTTCTGAACGCTTCCTTGTCAAGGTCGAAGTACACGATGACACCGGGTTCCCTCTGCCCCTCGTCAGACCTGTCGTTCTTAAACTCGTAGTTGTCGAACACGCTGCTGATGCCGTGGCACAGCGTGCCCCGCGCCTTTCGCAGTTCACCGTTCGCCTTCAGATACTCAAACCGCGCTTCGCCCATGCCCAGTTTCTCCAGCAGATGAAGGGCCTTTTTTGCCTGTGCGAAGGCACGCTTTCGCTCCATTCCCTCTTCGGTTATCAGTCGGTTGGCGCAGTCGAATATCCATCTGTTGACGTATCGACGTACCTGTTCATTGATACTTAAATTTTTCATTTCTTTATATCCTTTCTTCTTATTCAATACTGAAAATTTCTTTGTCCGATAAAAAGTACACGTTATACTTGCGCATGACGTCGTATATGTCCTGCGCCGTGAGCACGGTACCCGTCTCCATCTTCGCCATTGCACAGCCCAGCCGTACATAGTCAGCGGTGGTGCTGAGCCACGTCGTGTCCGACTTATACACCCGCTCACGGCAGAACTTGATGTACGCCTCCGTCTGGTTCTCGTTGGGCGGTGCATAGCGTGTGATGATGGCGCGCACGGTGGCGCATTTATGCTTCACTCTGTAGTTGTGCATCAGCACTATCCACGCCCGTATGCCGTACTCGCGTGTCTCAAACTCCACGAAGCCCTTTCTGGCTCCCGTCTCTCCCTGCCATTTCGCTCCTAATCCTTTCCGGATGTTAAAGATATTGTTCTTTGCAATCATAATATCATCTTTTTTCTTTTTTTGTTTTTACTTTTTTACTTGTTGAAAGCGCTTTCCGACGGCAAAAGTAGAAACAAAAACAGAGTACGAGAAGAGAAAAACAGGCTAATTCTAAAGTCAGAAACCTTTAGAAACTAATTGAAACTTTTAGAAACTTTGGTCAGAAACTTTTGACCCTTAAAAGCACTCTTTTATGCACAAAAAAAGGAGAGTTTAATATACTCTCCTGTTCCAGTTTTGTCTTGATTTCGTATATAGTCCCACATCATTGAGCATAGTCCATAATTCCCCCTTTCGACTATTCCCGTATTTAGAGATGCGCTTCTCCTTGACCCATCTGTTCACGAGGTCAGTGATGTCGTTGGGCGACATACCTTTTATCTCTTTCAAGAAAATCTCTACGTCATCTTTATTATTATAGAATATAGGCTTAAGCCTTTCCGTCAACTCCTCAATGTCAATCTCGTCATCAGGTCCATCTTCCTCATTCTTCGGCATCACCTTCGCAATATCCTTGTTAATCAGTTCCACCATGATGTCCAGGTCGAAGAATGCTTGTCGCTCCTCAGCCGTCATCTTGTAGCAATTCTGCAGCAAGTACTTTCCGTAGCGGTCGTAATCCAGTTTCATGATATGACCCTCCCACTTGTTAAATTTGCGGAATCGGGCACACATCTCTTTGAAGTCCTCGCAATATGCAAAGTCACGAGGCAGGCTATTCCTGACCAACTCCAGCTGTACTGCCGCGATTTCCCGCAGTGTTGGCCTGCGCGAAAAACGTAGCGGGCGTGCTGTCAGGAATGCAGCGACCACGTACACCAATCTATCTTTCAGGCTGTCGAATGTTTCATCCCACTCCTGCATCTTCCATCCGTCATGCTTCATCGTGACCGATCTTGCATCGTGTTTCGCCTTTTCGTGCAGATAGTACTCTCCATACAGATGTTTCGGAATACGCATGATCTTTTTATAAGTCTCATTCATAGTTGCTGCCATCTCGCAGATGGAAGCAACCGATAATGACGCTTCTTCTGCGTCGTCAATAACTGTTTTGTTCATTGTTGTTTGGTTTTAAATTTGATAATAAAAAAAAGAGCTTGCTGTATCAATGTGACACAACTCGCTCCAAAATCGGGGTGCGAAGCTACGAAGAATATTTTAAAACACCAAATTATTCGTCAGGTTTTAGACTTACTGGTGCTGTGAGTCACGGCCTCGTCTACGTTACGCTCAAATGCGTCGCGCTCTGGCGTTCCGATTTTGCCGTAATCTTCTTCCAGCAATTCCTCAAAGCTATAAAGCTTCATGTTTCCTACCTTTTTTTGCTTTGATGGAAAACCTGCCTTCTTTGTCGCCATGTAGTGCTTCAAAATGAAGAGACTTAAAAGGATACAAATCTTCTTTCCGAGCCGTTCGGACTGGCAGTCCGTGGGGACGGACTAAATACCTCTTCGCGTATCCAGGCGGTGACGCTCTTGTGCATGCGCTGCTTGAAGGCGGTGCTGAAGGTGCTGTAGCTGTGGAAGCCACTCTCATAGGCCAGCTGCTGGGCGACGATGGACTTCTGAGCAGCGGCAAGCTCGCGGTAGCGGGCTATGAAGTGACGGACGCGAAGGTCGTGTATGTATGCATAGTAGCTTGTGTCCTGACTGGCGAAATACTGGCTGAGATAATAGCGGTTCACGCCGACGGCTGTCGAGAGTTGCGACAAGGTCAGGTCTGTCTGCAGGTAGAGCTGCGTGTCCTCGCAGTGCTTCGCCAGCAGTTGGCCGATACGGGAAACCTCGCCTTTGGGAATGGGGGGCTTGCTTAGACAAGCGTCCTTTGGGGCTGAGCGGGTGGTGAGGCTGTCGGTACTCAGGTCGTTCAATGTCTCCACGCGCCACAGCAGGAAGCCCGCCAGCGGGAATCCGGTGAGGTGGGCGATGGTGGACATCACGTAGTTGTCGGTATATTCATAGCTCATGAGCAGTAGCATGAGGCCGATAAGCAACGTAAGGCTGAGCCATACCTCCTTGTGCTCCAGGTCGGCGTAGTTGTCGCGTAGCCACCGCCCATATTGTCTCACAGCCACCACCATATATATAATAAAGGCCACGACGAGAATCAGCCCATAGACCTTGTTCGGGAACGTGAGGTCGATGGATGGCAGGGCAATCTGCAGCACTGCGAGCACCGCGCAGGGCGTTATGACGACTAAAATGGGCCACAGTGGTCGGTGGCGGTCCTGTAGCATGGTCAGCAGTGTGCCGACGAAGACGAAAGGCAGTGCCATACAGTCGATAGCGACGAGCAGCCCGTAAATTACCGAGTGGGTGTCGTTCAAGTACGTGTAGAACAGTATCCACCAGACGTGAGCCAGGGCCATGATGCCGAATAATGCCGCTGCCCAGCGGCGCAGTCGTGCGGGCGGCGTGATGTCGGGTGCAATAGCCTTGCCCCGACACAGCAGCAGGTAGAGGAACAACACAACGGCTACTGCAGTTCCTGCGCCATGGAGCAGGAAATACAGTATCGACAATGGAGTTATCTGTTCGGGCATGTTGTTTTTATTATTGCGGCTTTTTACGCTGCAAAATTACTACTTTTTTACTAAAATCGGACTGATTCTCAAGAAAAGTTTTAATTTTTTGCCATTTCATCGGCAATTGCCGATATTGAAAATTCGTGAATTGTGGTTAAGATTGCGTTAATGAGCGAATCATTGGGACGAGGTTTCTACTCTCAGCTAATGCAAAAAAGTCTCAGCTAATGCAAAATCTTCACTTATAGCGATTGTTAGCTTGCATGCTTCGTTTTATTTAAGTAACTTTGTGGCAAAATAATAATGTCAATTCAAGGACATCAAGTAAATAATCAATATTAATTTTTTAAACAATTAGAATGAAAAAAATCATGATGGCCGCAGTTGCCTTAATCTGCATGACAATGACAAGTATGGTATTTACTTCTTGTGGTAGTGATGATGATAGCGTCGTGGTTAACAAGGAATACACCCTCAAGACGTCTTTGCAGATAATTGCAGAGGGTGAACTTACAAGTACCCAATTGGACTACCTGAACAGGAATTTCAAAGACAAGGAGACGAAAAACAAGTTCACGGGTTTCTATGATGCCAAGACAGCTACAGACAACAGCGTCAATGAAATTCTGACTGGTATTGCAACTAATCAGGTCTATGCTAAAGGCTGTGAATATAAGATCTATGTCAAGTTGTTCGATGCCTCTAACAGTCAGGTTTACCAAAAGACCATTTATGTCAAAGATGAAGGATACAAAATAGACAATTAATCTCACCATATTACCGTCGGCTACTAATTTGGCCTCTAAAAGCGCCCGGGGCGCTTAACGCTAACCCCTTATGCCGTCGAGGGTTCGACTCCCTCGGCGGCTACAATCATTAAAAAAGCGACATATTATGATGAGACTAAAGAACAACCTAAGTTGTGCGCCGATGCGCCTGTTTTTACTGGTCTGCCTATGGGCAGTAAGCCTCAGTACGATGGCTGACAGCGGAGCGTGGTATTTTACCGAATCGAAGGGATTCACGTGGATGATGGTGGGCGATTGCGAGATTGAGTACTCCATCCCAGTGTTCATCTGGGACTCCTCGTCGAACGATGCCGTCACGTGGGGTTACATCTACGTCACACCTGAGGGTGAGAGCGAGACCAGTATCCTCTACTATGCTTACGACAGCTCGCGCGACCAGGACAAGCCCGTCACCTTCAAGGCCAGTGCCGAAGGCGAATTCAAGATTGTCAACACTACCAGTGGTCTGGTCAGCTTTACCCGCAACAGCGGCTCCATCAGCTATGTGCTGAAACGTGACCCCGACGATAGCGACCACCATACGGCGAAAATTCGCTGGAAGGTGCCTTACCAGTGGCGTGGCAAGAAGCTGAAGATGCGCGTCAAATTCAGATATGACGACCGTTACAGTCACTCGGAGGTAGAGCATAAGTTCGACGACTATGACTGTCCACAGCCGATTGGTTCCTCCATCACGCTGATGGACCCCATGCTGGCGTTTGACAAGAGCAGTGCGGGCTATATCTCGATTCCCTGGTACGCCCAGCTGAAGACGCTGAGTGATGCCAAGCTGACGCTGATTGACGCTGCCACGGGCCATGTCACCATCAAGAAGGTGGAGACCAGCAGCCTCTCGGGTTATGTCAATGTACCCATGGACCGCCCCTACTCCAGCGTGATACTCAGAGGTAAGGCCGTAGCCAGCGACGGCACGAAGATTCCCAATGAGCTGTCGTCAAATCCGATCAGTGTCCCCATGCTTCATACCCCCACCGCGCTGACAGCGACGATGCGCAACGATGGCAAGGTGGTTGTAAGGTGGCAGGTGGATTTGCCCGAGCTGCCCGACATCATGGATAACGACATGTTCGACATTCAGCGCAACATGACGGGTAGCACTGACCCCAGCGATGCCTCATGGGTAACGATTGGTCAGGAACTGTATGAACGCAACAAGATGAACTATGAAATCCTTGACAGCACCATGCTCGATGGCTATCAGGGCAAGCCCGTTACCTATCGCGTGCGTCGCCAGGCTACCACCTTGTGGGGATGGACGCCTGCCGCCAAGTATGCCCAAGTTCAGATTCCTGCCGTCCTGAGTCTTTTCGGCATCAACAATGCTACCGTCACACGAAGCGTCACCGAGTGGAACGACGATGTACACAAGGTAGACTTTGCCTTTAACTTCAGCGGTCCCGAAACTAGTCCAAGTGGTAATGTCATCATCCGTTCCGTGGCCGACTTTGAGCGCTTTGCCCAGCGCGTCAACAACGGCGAGGAGAGCCTCGGCGCCTATCTTGCAGGCGACATCGACCTCGGCGAGAGCCAGACTATGGCGGGCACGAAGGACCATCCCTATAAAGGCATATTCGATGGCAATGGCTACACGCTGACCGTCCATTACAAAAGTACACAAGAATACACGGCTCCTTTCCGCTATGTCGTCGGAGCATACTTCTCTAAGCTGAAAGTGGCTGGTACTATCGCCTCGAGTGCAAAGTTCAGCGGTGGTATCGTCGGTCAGGTCATGAATAAAGACGTTACTTTCTCATCGTGTCAGTCTTCCGTCACCCTTGACAGCTCTGTCGATGGCGATGCCACCAATGGTGGCTTTGTGGCTCATGCAATTAATGGCAGGGTGGGCTTTTTTGATTGTCTCTTTGATGGCAGCTTCTTAGGCGAGAAATGCCACAGCAATGGCGGCTTTGTCGGCTGGATAGACCAAACGACCTATAATCCTTTTTTCCATAATTGTTACTTCAAGCCTGCGCGAATCAGCACGAAGATGGATAACTGTAAGACCTTCGCCCGTGCTAATAGCGGCATAGCGTATCCTTTAGAGATACAAGATTGCTACTATTCCGAACTCTACGACGGCAGTGAGACGACGGAAATCGGTATTAAAAAGTATTTTATCATTCGCAATGCTGACGACTGGAAGACCTTTGGTCAAAAGGTGAATGAGGATCCAAATACCAACGCTATCCTGATTGCCGACATTACCATCACTGAGTCAATAGGTACCATCGTCAGACCTTTCATGGGCACCTTCGATGGCAATGGTCACACCATCAATTGCAACATCAATCCTTCTAATGGAAGCGCTGCTGCCCCGTTCAGCTACGTTGGTGGTGCGACGATCTGGAATCTCCATGTCACGGGTACTATTCGTGGTACAAATCCTGGAGGTCTGGTGAAATATATTCATAATAGTACTTATGAATCTGGTGGAACATTAGTTATTCATAATGTCCGCGTATCTGCCGACATTATTGATACTTCCGATGCCTGCATCGCCTCTGGATTTATTGCAAATGCGGGACTGTACAGTGTTAGCATGGCCAACTGTCTGTTTGACGGTACCATGACTGCCACCAGTTGGGATAACTCCTACGCAGCGCCATTCATTTGTAATTCTTACGACAATCCTGGCACATGGTTTATCAGAAACTGCTACGAGAATGGTACCTATACCAATATCAAGAATCTGGAAATGTGCTACAGATTGTATAAACCCATTTCTATAGCTGTTGCAGCCTTAGTCAAAGTTGACTGTGACAACAGCAACTATTCCACTCACGACTGGTCGTCGGTGTACAGCGACAACCGCAATGTAGGAAAGTGGTCGAACGAAACGCTGATAGACAAGTTGGGAACAAGAAACTGGACAGTAGATGGCGATATGGTCGTTCCAGAGATGGCAGTCACATCTGTCGGTCAGGGTATGACAAGCGTTAACCTTACCGATGCCGAACTGCTCTCGAAGTTAGGCGAGAACAACTGGAAGATAGTCGGCAACGCCATAGTACCCTCTTACTCTCGTGAGTCGGGCACTCTCTACGGTACCACCGTCTGGGATCAGCGCGCTAAACTGCAGTTGCGCATCAATATGCATGGTGAGAAGGGCGTGGAGAGCAAGCTGATAGACCTGTCGGGCAACGACAAAGCCATCAAGGAGCATCAGTTTACGCAGGAGCTGACACGCAAGTGTGTGGACTACTCCTTCGACCTGATTGTGGAAAGGGGCAAATCGCCATTACCGATTGTCGGCGTGAAGGAGAACAGCGCCGTCTATGCCGTGACAAAGGCCGACCAGGGCGACAAGAGCTACCGCTTCCAGAATAGCAATCGCATTACGGAGCTGACAGCGACGGCGAAACAGTCGTCCGTGCTGCTGAAGTGGGAAACCACTGGTGGCGACCACGACTACTTCCGCGTGTTGCGCCGTCAGCATGATCCGAATGTCAGCCTCGACGACGGTCATAAATGGCCAGAGGCAGACACCATCGCCACCAACCTCAACCAGCTGTTCTACGAGGATAAGACCGTACTGGTGCAGCAGGACTACGACTACCGTGTGGAGAGCGTCTATCAGTGTGAGGGCACCAATATCGAGAAGGAGAGCTGCACAGGTGCTTGTGTGAAGACGGGTATGATAGACGGCTACATCCGCATGTCTGACGGTACGGCCATGGGCGGTGTCACCGTACAGTGCCGTCCCGACGGTGACATACCAGGAGCACAGCCCCTCTATGAGACCACGACGAACGACGAGGGCTACTATGAGTTCAGAAACCTGCCTTACAACAAGAACGGACGGTATAAGGTCCAGGTCGTCACAACAGGCAGCGGTGGCAATTTCGTAGGTCCCAACAGCGACGGACTGGTCTATTTCAGCCAGAACACGAACTGGTCGCAGGGCTTTAACTTCTATATGGACAACTACTTTGTCTATTCAGGTCACGTTTACTACCGCGACACCTCTGTTCCCGTGCCGGGTGTATCGTTCAAACTGGACGGCAACGTGATGCACGATGCCAGCAACCAAGTCATCATCACCGACAACCAGGGTGCCTTTGCGCTGAGCATTCCGAGGGGTCCGCACACGGTCCAGGCCGTGAAGGACAACCACTACTTTGCTAACGGCGGATTCCTGGTGAATCACGATGCCGTCAGCGAGGATCAAAAATATCAATACAACTTCGTCAAGGACGTCCCGGATGTCTATCTCTGGGACTCTACCACCGTCATGCTGCGCGGTCGCGTAGTAGGCGGCGACATTGAGGGTAACAGGCCGCTGGGCAACAGCCTCTCGAAGAACAACCTGGGCGACTCGCTGAAAATTGTCATCCAGTTGGAGGGCGACAACGCCTCATGGCTCATCCGCAAGCAGGACGACGAGACAGTGAAGAGCGCCACCTACAAGACAGCCTTTGGTGCTGGCGACAAGGACACGACACGCGTGGACATCACGCGCCATACGCTGACTGTCCGTCCCGATGCGAAGACGGGCGAATACCAGGTCATGCTGCACCCCGCCAAGTACAAGGTCATCGAGGTGTCGGCCAAGGGCTACGCCACCCTGTTCCAAGACGGCAAGGTGGGCGAGACGGTTGACCTGTCATTCAATGGCCGTAACGATACCGTGGTGTACAACCGCATCTACCATGCTGTGCCCACTGTCAAGGTCAAGCAGTTCAACCCCAGTGGCGAGGACTATTTCGGTGTTCAGAAAATGACATCGACAGACATTATCGGCAACAAGTCCGAGATTCATCTCTGGTATAACAAGAAAGACCCGCAGGATGCTGCGAAGGTCACACCCACTTACGCATTCGGTTATCCGGTGTTCATGGCTGGTTCGCCTTATGGCTTCACGCTGCAGGCCTGCGAGATGTACTATTGGAACAACAATTCCAATGCTACTCCCGATATTGTGAACCTCAATGGCGGCAAGGTGACTATCAAGAATGCCATGCTGAGCGATACCGACAGCAAAGAGATTACGCTCGACGAAGAGGGGGCGGGATCATACATCTTCACGCCGCAGAATGCCACCTTCGACTTGACGGACGAGCATGCGCTGAAGCACATCAGCATCACGCTGGAATACGACAACTCCTTCTACGACGTGAAACCGCTGAACGGTGGTATCCTGAAAGGCTTTGTGATGGCTTCCAAGCCCAAGCCTGAGGGCAGAAAGAGCATGGCGACGGGTGTTCCCATCTTGTTTGACATCCTGCGCGACCCACCGGGTGGCGGCAGTTACTCGTATATCGAGGAAGGCTCGAAGATGAGCTATGGCTATTCTGCTGATTTCTCTGCTTCATTGGGTGTGAATATCCATTCAAAAATTGGATCTGGCGCATTAACTTGGATGAGTTTGACAAATGTTGCGTTAGGTACACCTATGAGTGGCACTTACGACAAAACAGAAAAGAGTACATTCTTTAACATTGATATCGAGACCAGTTTCGGCTTCTCATGGGTTTACACCTACAACATTGACGTGACGGAGCGCATACAGACGAACGCCGGCAAGAAGTGGGTAGGTCCGAAGGGCGACCTCTTCATCGGCGCCACCACGGTGAATATCCTGCAGGATGCACTGGCTGTGACGGTGATTCCTGACAGCGTCTATCAGCAGATGAAACTACACGAAGGCGGCACCTTTAACACCAAGAATGGGGCCACGGTCAAGGTGCCGGTGGGCACGATGGAGGTGTTGACCCAGGGGGTTGACGATACGGGCAAGCCCATCTATCTGATACGTAATGAGGCGTTGGGTGTGAGCAGTGCCGTGAAGTCCACGTTCGTACATTCACAGCATTATATCGAGAACGAACTGCTGCCCGACCTCATCAAGGTTCGCAACGCGTTGCTGCTGCCAAAGGGATTTAGCGAGGACAATGCTCAGAAACTGGCCGACAAACAGGGCTATGCTGCCTACGTCAGTGAGGTGGATGAAACCGATGAATTCTTTGGCTTCAAGTACAAAATCTATTGGCCAAACAAGTCTAAGGCTACGGCGGTAGGCCCCGGTGACATCAAGTATGAGACAGGCGACAGCATTCATGCACTGAACCAGGAAGTGGGGCAATGGATGGATTTCCTGGCGAAGAACGAACAGGAGAAGTTGTCGGTCATGTCCTCAGACTTGGTGAAGCGCTACGACTTTGATGGCGGTGCCGCATCGATACAGTACAGCGAGAACTTCTCGACCAGTAAGACGAATTCGCGCTACCTGCGCTATCCGTTATTGTCGGATGGCGGTAGTTTTGCAAGCGCAGGTCTTTCGATTATAGGAACATTCTTCAAGGCTTGGAATGCATTGAAGGCCGACCGAATGATTCTTTACAAAGAAAAAACAAGTACGGTTGACGATCAGAAAGTGAAATTTGAAACCGATGCTATGGTTGCTACCGTGACTACAGAGTTCACACCCATTCTCGAAGCGGCCTTTGCCGACAAGTACACCAGCACGGAGACGCACTCCAAGAAGGTAGGTTTCTCCTTGTCAACGGCCAGCAAGTCAAATCTCACGGTGGAGGTGTATCGCACGGCCAACGAATATACGTGCGACTCGACGAACAATGTCTTCATCCAACTGACAGAAGACATGCTGGACAAGGTGCGTAGCGGCAGCTTGGGTACGTCATTCCTGAGCTATCTCGACTATGGAACGAAGGTGTATTCCAATTTCGTGTTCCGTACGATAGGCGGTGTGACGTGTGAACCCTACGAGGGTGAGCGCAAGACGAAGTGGTTCCAGCCGGGCACCGTGCTGGACGTAGCCACCATCCCTGCCGACAAACCCCGCATCTGGGTTGACGAGCCCGTGGTGAGCAACGTGCCATACGGCGAACCGGCACGATTCACGCTGCACATAGCCAACGAGACCGACTATCCCGAACAGGCATCGCCCATCTTCCAGTATTTCATCAAGGCCAGCTCGAATCCTAAGGGTGCCAAGGTGTTTGTGGACGGTTCACCCATTACCACGCAGGGTACCGATATCACCCTGTATCCTGTCATGGGTGCCGACGGAAAGCATACCGTCTTTACCAAGAAGGTCGAGCTTTATCCCGATACGGACTTCGATTATGAGGACATCACTTTCTGCCTGATGGATCCTGAAGACAATGCCCGTGTGTTTGAATGTCAAATCTCGGCACATTTCATTCCGTCAGCAGGCAAGGTGAAGGTCAGCGTGCCCAGCAACAACTGGGTGATGAACACTGAAAGTCCCAAGGATGGTGATCGCCAGGCTTACTACATGCCGGTGCGCATAGAGGGCTTCGACGTGAACTGGCCCAACTTCGACCATATCGAACTGCAATACAAGCTCTCGAACCAGGGCGACAAGGACTGGGTGAATGTCTGCTCCTACTATGCTGACAAACAGCTGCAGCTGAAAGCCAGCGGCGTGACAGACACCATTCCTACCTCTGGCATCATCGTGGCACCGTTCTATGGCGAGAAGGATCCCGTAGAGCAGTATTACGACATCCGCGCCGTGACCTACTGCCGCCATGCCGGCGGCTACCTGACCGGCTTGTCGGAGGTGCTGAAGGGCATCAAGGACACCCGTCGCCCTGTAGCCTTCGGCACGCCTGAGCCTACCAACGGCATCTTAGGCATCGGCGACGACATCCTCATCAAGTTCTCGGAGCCGATAGCGGGCAACTACCTGCGCGACATTAACAACTTCGAAGTATTGGGTACGCTGCTGAGCAACGACATCTCAACGTCAACGTCGCTGAGCTTCGATGGTAATGCATTGGCCAACACGCAGGGCGAACGCAACCTGATGGGTAAGAGCTTCACTGTGGATGTCATGCTGAACCCGGCTCCCGACCAGCGCGAGATGACAGTCTTTGCACATGGTGGCGATGAGAAGGGCTTGCGCTTCGGACTGACTGCCGATAGGAAACTCTCAGCCACCGTCAATGGCGAGATACTGGTATCAGACTCCATTGTGTCGTTCAACAATATGCTGCACCAGGTGGCCTACGTGCTCGACCAAAGCGGCGATAAGACAACCGTGAACTTCTACGACGGCAACAAGACTATCGGTAGCAAGCAACTACAGGAACGATATGAAGGTGCTTCATCGGGCATCGTCCTGGGTTCGGACTTCGATTTTACGCGTGAAACACTGTATAAAGGTGAGATGTTGGAGTTCCGCCTCTGGAACCGGGCCATGGATGCCGCTTTACTCGGCAGCTACAGTAAGAAGAAACTGACTGGCTACGAGACGGGACTGCTGGACTACTACCCGCTGAATGAAGGTGATGGCGAGTGGGCCTACGACAAGGCTCCAGGTAGTATGGACCTGTCGCTGGTTGGCGCCACCTGGAAACGTCCTGTCGGCATCTCAATGGCCATCAATGGCGACAAGGGTCTGCGCCTGAAGCCCGACAAGTTCATGCGTACCAAGAACCACGACTATACCCTGACTTTCTGGTTCCGCACGAACGACGAGAATGCCACACTGTTCTCTAACGGTGAGGCCAAGCGCGATCAGGACGACCAGATCAATATCGGTGTGAAGGACCGTAAGCTCTACGTCCGTTCGCAGGGCTTTGAAAAGGAGACGTCGGCCTTCGTGTCAGAAGGTAGCTGGCATCACTTCGCCATGACCGTCTCGCGTTCGCAGAACGTCAGCAACGTCTATGTGGACAAGCGACTGGTTGAGTCGTTCCCCGCTGACAGCGTGGCAGGTATCGTAGGCGACCACATTGCCTTAGGTGCCACCTATGTGGACAAGAATACGCCAACGAACGTGATGAACGGACACATTGACGAGTTGGGTATGTTTGAGAGCGTACTGCCGCTGAACCTCATCAAGGAGTACTCGAACCATACGCCCATCGGCACGATGAGTGCCATGCTGGCTTATCTGGACTTCGGACGCTCGGAGAAGAAGGACGACAACCAGCAGCATCTGGAGCCGACAGGCATCAGCCTGAAGCGCTATGTCAACGAACGAGGTGATGTGACAGTACGACGCGACACGCTGGTAGCCAACGCAGATGTCGAGGCTATGGCAGCACGCGACTTCTACGCCCCGATGGTCAGCAACGCCCAGCTGGACAATCTGATGTATAGCTATGTGGCCAACGGCAACGAGTTGTATATGAATATCAAGCAGCCCGACTACATGGTCGAGAAGACCAATATCTACGTCACCGTGAAGGAAGTGGCCGATCTGCAGGGCAATACGATGGAATCGCCTGTCACGATGAACCTCTACGTCTATCGCAACCCGCTGCGCTGGGACGTGAAGCGCATAGAAAGGGATGTTGACTACGGTAACGGACTGACCTTCGAGGCCACCGTGAAGAACCTGAGCGGCGTGAAGCAGAATTTCAAACTGGAAGACCTGCCGCTGTGGATCAACGCTTCACAGACACAGGGCGTGCTTGATGCACTGGATGAGCAGAAGATTGCGTTTACCGTCAGCGACTATATTAATATAGGTACGTATAACGAGCAGATAGCATTGGTTGGCGACAACAAGATGTCGGAACCGCTGCCTATCACGCTGCGTGTACGTGGCGACGAGCCCGATTGGGCCGTCCCCGACAGTCTGATACAGAAGAACCAGACCATGATGATGGTGGCCCGCGTCAAGATTGACGGTGTGGTGGCCAGCTCGAAGGAGGACATCCTGGCGGTATTCGACGAGAACTACCGTCCATTGGGCATGACCCATATCGAGGTCAACGACAATGCCAACGCCAATGAGGCACTGGCCTACCTGACCATCTATAGCGACCACGAAGCCGATGCCTCGCTACCTACGCTGAGCTTCCGCTTCTTCGATGCCTCAGAAGGCAAGGTCTATAGTGTGAAGCCTGCCGACGGCAAGGTCTATGCCTTCGCGAACGATGCCATCATCGGCACGGATGTCAACCCCGTCATCCTGCAGAACAGCTACGACTACGTACAGGCCATCAAACTGAAGAAGGGCTGGAACTGGGTCAGCTTCAACGTCATTCCCAAGGAAGGCACGACGATGGGACAGTTCCTGAACAGTATGTCGAAATGGGATGCCCAGGACATGATTATAGCCGTCAATGGCACCAAGAGAGTGACCTATAAATGCTATAATAGCAGCAAGACAGCCATTGGACAGAAGTGGGATAAGGGCGACCAAGTGGCGGCCATCGATCCCGCACAGATGTACAGCATCTCCTCGGAGAGCGATAAGACCATCTATCTGGAAGGTGAGTTCGCTCGCCGATACATCGTTGTGCATAAGAACTGGAACCGCATAGGCTACAATTCGACGATTAACCTGCCTATCGCACAGGCACTGGCGGACTACACGGAACAGGCACAGGTGGGTGACGTGGTGAAGTCGCAAGACCAGTTTGCCATTCTCAGTCAGACGGCTACCGGACTGGCATGGAAGGGCTCGCTGCAGTATATGGAGGCCGGCAAAGGCTACATGCTGAAACGACTGGCCGACAGCGAGGTGAAGTTCCTGTATCCGCTCTACCTCAACGACTCACGCTACAGCAGTACCAATGAGACGGCTGCGCCAAAGCGCTCAGCCGTCAGCACGGCGACGACGATGAACATTGTGGCTGCCGTAGAGGGCGTAGAGACTGAGGCTGGCGACAAGCTGGTGGTGTTCAGAGATGGTGACCGCATGGCAGAAGCCGAGTTGACCATTGACGACGAGACGCAACACCTGTTCTACCTGAACATAGGCAGCGATGCTAACAACAACGAGATGCTGACCTTCGTGCTGGAGCGCGACGGCGAGACCATCGCCATGACGGGCAGCCACATCAACTACGTGGCGGACAAGGTGCTTGGTACGCCGGAACAGCCTACGGCCATCAACTTCACGGCTCTTGACCAGATGCCACACGACGGCCAATGGTATAACGTGGGCGGTGTGCTGATTGGTAAGAAGCCGACACAGAGTGGTGTATATATCTACAACGGTAAGGCCGTGGTGGTTAAATAATGCATAATTCATAATTCATAATTCGTAATTCATAATTCGTAATTCATAATTCGTAATTCGTAATTCATAATTCGTAATTCGTAATTCATAAGATGATGTTGAAAAAGAGTATATTAGCATTGGCAGCCTTCGCCTTCATGGCGTGGGGCTGCACCTCGGACGGCGACGATGCACCGATACCGACACCAGCGGAAATTCCTGCAGGTACGGATGTGCGTCCTACATGGCAGTCGCCTAACTACGACCTGTACGAACAGACCATGGTTGTAGAGGTGCAGCTGCAGGACACGCTGGCCAAGTATGCCTCGGCACAGGACCTGCTCTGTGCCACCATTGGCAATGAGGTGCGCGGTATGGCCGAAGCCCAGCAGATTGAGGATCAGTGGCTGTTCTTTCTGGTCGTAGGCAGCAACGATGTTGGTGTTAACGTCGGCCTGTCGTACTACTGCGACAAGTTGCACCGCATCTTTAGCATCCAGTGGACCAGATTCGATGCCACTGTGTCACCGACGGGGCAGGGTGGTATCTATCAACCAGATTTTGTTAAATAATCAAATAGGAAAGGAATATGAGAAAGTATTTGTGTTTGTGGGCTACCATGATGATGTGTGGCCTGATGGCAACAACATCATGTAAGCATAATATGGATGATTACGTCAAGAAGCCTTACACGGTCAGTGACAGCGAACGATTGAGCTATGCTGAAAAGACGCTGAACACTACGATCGACAAACAGCAGAACTGGGTGCTGACCAACCAGTACAACGTCAAGGTGACAGCTGATGCCAACCTCGAAGGCATCAAAGCCATAGCCATCCTGGACGGCAACCCCTTCATTGGGTCAACCAACATGCTGCTGAAGGTGACGGCCAAGAACAATGAAACGATTGACTTGACATTCAAGGCACCAAAGGCTGACACGCTGTTGTATGCTGCCTGCATCACCAGTGACCAGCAGTTCATTGCACGCCCCTTCCTGCCAGGAAAGGATGCTGCCGTATCGTTTAAGGCTCCGGGCCGGCAGGTGGCTTCTGCCATGGCTATGACGAGAGGCTTGGCAAACGGTGCCACAGAGGTAGAAACCGAAAACTGCTGGAACGTTGACTATGGTGTGGAGAATCTGCTCGACCTGGTGGCCGAGGTTAACTGCTTTATTCCCGCCAATCAAAACAACCGCGCGAAGGTAGAAGCCCTCGGCAATCACTCGTTCATTACCGACAGCGAGAGTAAGATTACGTTACAGTGCGTCTTTTCACGTGGTGGCGTGGACAATGTCAACATCGGTTGCCGCATCGACCCCGGACAGTCGGGAACGGGTGTGCAGACCTACGTGCTGAAGGACGGCATCTTCAATGGAAAAAACTACCGCCGCGAGACCCCACTCTTCCTGTTGTGGGGTGCAACGATACCTTGGAACTTCGATCCCGAAGAATTTGAGTACAAACTGCCGGCCAACTCGAAAATCGACTTCTTTGTGGTACATGGCGACAAAGACCTGAGTGACGACATGAACCATGCCACATGCTTCTCGGTCAATGATAACAACTATCTGGCTTTCGATACTGGCAACCAATGGGACTATTTCGACCGCGTGTACCTGATTACGGGAAGTGGCAAACCAGCCCCCAAAGCAGATGTTAAGCCCATAGTCCCCACACCACAAATATGGACCTACGTATGGGAGGACAAGGATTTCGGCGACTACGATATGAACGACTGTGTGATTGAGGTACAGGAGCATGCTGACGATGCCAGCCAGATTACGGTGACGCTGGTGGCACTGGGTGGTGCCCGTAGACTGTGGTTAGGCTTCGACTCAAAGACTGCCGAATCGTATTTGGACCATAAGCCCGTCATCGATAAAGAGCTGCATGCTGTGCTGGGTGTGCCCGTCGGTACGTTGGTCAACACAGGACGCGCCAAGGCCAATCCCGTTGTCGTCTATGACGGCCCCAAGCCAGAGGGCTTTGACTTTCAGACCTGCTCATTCGTGCTGGGTGCCATGTTCATGGACGACCAGAAAGGCATCTATGAGAATGACTACTATCACATCCATATCGCTACCGCAGGACAAGACCCTCACGGCATCGTCATACCAGGCAAGTGGCAGTGGCCTACGGAGACAACCTGCATCAAGGATGCCTATCCCGAATTCGTTACATGGGCGAGCGACCGTACCAAATGTCAGGACTGGTATAAGCATCCCATTGCAGGAAAGGTCGTAAAGCGATAACCCTTATTTCAAAGGCTGCCCTTGCTTAGTCGAGAGCAGCCTTTGTTAATATGTCTAATAATGCCTGGCAGCCGTCCGACACGTCGCGCCAAGTGGCCTCGAAATTGCCCGTGTACCAAGGGTCGGCTACGTCGCCAGGCCGTCGGGTGAAGTCCATCAGCATCACTATCTTTCCTTCTGGGTCGCCACCGCAGATGTTCCGCATGTTGCGGATGTTCCACGAATCCATGCCAATCAGCAGGTCGTAGCGGTCGTAGTCCGAGCGGGTCATCTGTCGTGCTGTCTTGCCTGCACAGCCGATGCCATGCTCTGCCAGTTTCCGTCGCGCAGGGGGATAGACGCTGTTGCCTATCTCCTCCGTCGACGTAGCCGCCGACTCAATCATGAAGCTGTCTTCCAGCCCCGCTTTGCTTACCAAATCTTTCATCACGAACTCTGCCATCGGGCTTCGGCAGATGTTCCCGTGGCAGACAAAGAGAAGTCGCTTTATATTATTGTTATTCAACATCTTAATATGTTATTATAATCATTGGTTTACACTATAGTTTACATAGTTTGTGTTACAATTATAAGCCTCATATTGCTAAACTTTTGCAGTATCGCCATACAAATTAAATTTGATATTCAGCTCCATATTACTATTCCCATTGTTCATATTCAGTAATTATGACTTTTCAAGGGACAAAGGTACAAAAAATGAATAAGATAATCTCCATTAATTGCAGTTTTCTTCTTAAATGCTATTAATAGACTGCTAAAAGATGATGTAATTGAAGTGAAGTACAGGTCATATTTTCGGTGAAGTTTTAGTCAATTCGGGGCAGTTCCCAACCTTTCAGATTTATATTATCACTTTCTTCTATAATCAACTTGTTGTTTTTCAAAGTTCCCGTTACATAATAGTTATCATTGTTATCGTACTCGCAATCAACCGTCATGATTATTTTTTCGCCATTCAGTTCAAACGTTCCATTATATTCAAATACATCTTGTATATCACGGACTATATGAACATAATTAGGAGGCGTTAATATAACCTTATATAAATCCTTTTGCCCCCCTGAATAAATAACATCTGAGAAAGTCATTGAAGAAGATATTTGAGTATTTGTCTCCTGCGATTTATCCTCTATAAGTTCAAAATAAGCCGTGTCACATATCAAATCTGTATCTGTCATTTTATATGAATCTTCTACAACATCTTTAACAACCTCTCCTTTATGTACCACTCTTTCAGTTGAGCATCTTCCAATAAACCCCAAAATAATCAGCCCAACCATAAGAACACATACAATTACAGCTATAGAAAAGTACTTCTCGTCTTTGCTTGTTTCAGACATCTTAGGTTTTTCGGTAAGTTTTCCCTTATTTTCGGGAATATCAATATCAGAGTTGTCTTGTATGGTATTCTCAGGTTGTTGGAGTTTTCTATCACATTTGTCCTGAACAAAAGGCTCAGCTTTATCCTCTGTAACAACATGATTGATCTCTTCTTGTTTTGGGGGAAATAATGGATTAGCGAAGGGGGCTTGTTTTTCTGTATTCACAAGTTCAGCTTTCGCATCCTCTGTAGGACAACCACATTCAGGGCAACATTCTGCATATTCAGAGAACAACTTTCCGCAATCAGGACATTTGATAAGTGACATATTTCAATTCAAGTTAATTATTCAACCGTATATGACCAAAAAGAATATGCCCCAACTATTTTTTTACTCCCGTCATCTTTTAAAACATAATAAGTTTCTTTTGGATAAGGGAATAATTGTGTGTCAAATCTGACATATTGGATTACGTAATCATGAGTATAAGAAAAATCTAAATTCTTTTTCTGAGCATAATATCGTGCAAAATCTTCAATTTTACCCTGTGAACCATAGACAAGAAGCCCGTACACAAGAACAAATATTCCTATTGCAACTTGTAACCAATTCACGTGATATCCATTGAACCATTGCTTGTTTGATGCCTGAATACTTGTAGATTGAGAATAATTTGAACTTCTTTTTTGTGCAAGTTCATTTTCAAATTGGGCTTTTTTATCTTCAACACCGTTTTCATTTATTTCCGATGCCATCTTATACCAATATTTTGCTCCCATAATCCTACCTTTGCTTTTAAGATACTCTGCTATATATGAATATCCATTTTCATAGCCACATTCTTTAGCTTTTTTACACCAAGAAATAGCTTTATCAGTATCCCCATTAAGAGCGAGAAGCCGCGCAAGGTTAGTCATTCCTTCTTTATTTCCTTTTTCAGCTGCCGCATGATACCACTTGATAGCATTATTAAAGTCTTCTGCAACCCCTTTACCATATTCATACGCAGAACCAAGTTTAACCATGCAGTCAACATTGCCATTTGTTGCCTCATTATAAATAGTAAAGAAGTCATCATCTATACTATTATGCAACCTTGTTGGCTCAATAGGAGTAATATCATTTACTGCGTCAGGATTTCTATCAAACATAGATTTGGGGCAACCGCAATTAGGACATTTCGCTGCTTTATCTGAAACTCGTTTTCCGCATTCAGGACATGTAATCAGTGCCATAGCCGCATTAATAGTAGCACCCGATGGCTCTGTTGGTGCAGTTATTCAGTTATAAACATAAAGGAAAGTGGAGCCTCCAACATCTTGCCAAACCCTAAGTGAAGCCTCCTACAGCTGTGATATGGTTTGGAGAAGAGGAAACCCCACTTGGATGGTATGTTGTTATAAACAACTAAACCACACCAAGAAGAGCGTTCTTCTCACTATACCTAATATCACTTCGTGCGTTTGTAGGAGTTTACACTTAGTAGGTATAAGCGAAAAATGTACGCTTTCTCAATATGTCTGCAATTCATTATGAACTGCGGTACAAAGGTACGGCTTTTTCTTTAAGAAAGGCTGTTGAGCAATAAATAATTAACAAATAATAATAGATACTCATAGGAAATAACTATCAAATACTCAATAGAGTACCAAAATCATTTTAAAGATAACAGACAATTATCTCAATCAGTTCAAACCATTTTCTGAATACAGACACTTTTCTTCCATCAACTTCTTATTGAGTAATTCAGAAACTTTGTTTTTACCAATCTTGAAGCCCATCGCTTTTAACCTCTTCAAGTTCTCGTTTCTTGAAAGAGATGTGTCTATCTTATCATATATTTCATCATAATCCTTATCGGTATTTCGGGCCGTCACCTGACCTTTATTTTTTCGCTCTCTATATTGAGTCATTCTACTTCTTTCCTCTCCAAGTGATTCTTTAACAAGTGACAATTTATGCATATAATCACCAATCCCGTTATAAGTACCACGTTTGAGTATTATACCACATTTCGGGGCTTTCTTCTTCGCATTCTGAATCATTACACTATCTTCATAGATAGTTGCTTCATAAGCCTTATTAGTGAGTCGCACAAGGTCGCTGATAGTAATGTCATCATGCTCTACAAAACGGTTATAGTCAAACACCATATTAATAAATAAAACATTAATATCAATGTCCTTCTTTATGTAACGTCTCTTTAACGCTTGTTTATACAAGAAATCCTTGCGCCTATTACCATCTTTGATTTTTTTAGCGAGATATGTAGTTCTAATGTAATCTGAGTCTATGAATTGATATAAACCATCAATCCACTCAGGCTTCTCAGTCCTATCAATACTGCTACCATAATATCTACACAGGAACCTCTTGTATGGTAGGTATTCAGCATCAAAAATAATACGCTCATCAATCATGTGGCTCTGTGTATCATTATTACTACTACGTATGGAGTGTTTTTTATTAGTATCTTTGTTACATAGAGCCACCTTCCCCTTATTACCTAAGTGAACGTTAGGAATAGTCAATAGCTGTTCCTCTGACAATAAAGAAGAGAATGAGAACACCTTACCATACAGCTTACCATTGAAATGCTTACCTGCTTTATTAGTACCATTCATCATTTGATAGGCTAACCTACCGCAATTATCCTTAACCTCAATTCCTAATCTTGACGTTATAGCCTTATACAAAGCATCATACAGTTCAAAAGAATATATCGGTTCATCAAAAACATACAACAGTCTGTACCTGTTACCCCCAAAAGAACCATTTTCATCATACAGTCTATGGTGGAAGGTTGTGTACATCATTGTAGGTTGAACAGGAATAACAACAACCTTAATCTCATCCCAACAATACAGAATATCATCAAGGTCAACAGAAACAATGTTTGTCTGCTTAAATCTACCCTTTTTATCAAACCCCTTGTAGATTTGATATTCACCTTCAATGCCAAAACAACACTGTATTGAATGTCCGCTTATTATTAGTTCATAAAGGGCATTAACATCAATGTCCTGCTCTATGAATTTCATTTTAGAGTAATCCCCTTTTGTTTTGTTAGGCTTTCTTCCAAACCCTTCAACACTTGTACTCACGTACATAATAAATTAGATTGTCCATCCCCTTATTTTATAAGAAGAGCGAAACAAACTCTTCCTCCATCCTTATTATTAGAAGCTTTTCGTTTGAAAAGGTCTCGGAGGTAATAATACGGATGGAAGAAAGAACCTCCAAGACCTATAAAATAGTTTCTACTATAAATATACAAAAGTATTTTTTTATATCAATGCCCCCCGATACTTTTTTTTATTTTTTCTATCTCAGAAACCTCTCCCTGAGCTTTTTTACATGAAATATGGATTGGGAATATGGTTCTGCCCCATACTATCGGAATTATACAGTTGATCGGTCGGCCATATCAAAAAAAATCGCATAGATAAAGCCACGCCTGTATTTCAGAAACATTAATTATAATATAATTTTTAATCTGACATGGCCAAACGTTTCTCTATGTTTTTTCCGACCGGAGCAAAAAAAGTACACATCCTCAGATGGTACTCTCACTATAATTTGATTAAATGAAAGAATTATGTCATTTAATCAATTGAAAAACTCCTTTTTTACTCTCTTTATTGTAGAAATTGAACATTTAATACCTTTAGCCTTACATATTGCAAGTGTATTTGCGACACTGTAGCCTTTCTTCAAGCACTTGATTACCTCTTTATATTGTTCCTTCATCTGTTCAGGAGTTTTTACGCTCCCAACCTTGCGCCCCATCTTAACACCTCGCTCAATGGCGAGTTTACGGCCACTATTTAGCCTAAACTTAATATTCTCTCTTTCTTTCTCGGCACAGAACCCAAGGCAACTGATATAGATAGCCATTATGCTATCAACCTCCCCCTTGTCATTCAGGATGTGCATATTCTCTTTCTGAAAGAACACATTGATGTGCCTATCAACGCAATACTTCACAGCCTCCAAAACTTCCCATATAGCCCTACCAAAACGGCTTAACTCTGAGCAGAGAATGATGTCAATGCTGTTGGTCTGAGCATATTCAAGGCAAGCAGTTAATACTTCTCTCTCAGCATTCTTCTTTGCGCCCGAAATCTTCTCGTTAAACACCTCTACTACCTCAATTCCATTAGCAGCAGCATAATTCTTTAAATCTGAAATCTGACGGTCATTGTTTTGTCTGTCAGTAACAGAACTTGTACGGGTGTATATAACACCTATACTTTTTTTCTTCATCCCGATGTATAACCCCATAGACCTGAACCAATTTAGAACATTATCTTTTCTCCTGCAAAGATACAAAAATTAAATAACATAACCAAATAAATCAAAGAATTTTTTGAAACTATTTATGATGGCTCAAACAACTTGTTTATAGATTTATTTGAACCACATTTCAATATGGCCTAATTAGAAAATCGGAAGTACCCCTCCCTATGTATGACCTATGCCTTTAGAGGTTCCCTTCCTCCCATATTACCCTCACCCCCTACCCCTCAAAAATATAATGGTCAAATCCTCATAAAAAGTCTATCCCATATTTTCATTATTTGGAGGACATCATCTGCCTGGAACCACATGAGCTAAATAAATCGGGGATAATATAATTATTCCTCTGAATCGGCAAAACAAATCCTTATTAATTTTCGGGAATCCCTTATTTTTTCAACATTCCTGAAATTCCTGTCAGAGAACAGTGAAGGCAGATTATATTAACTGCTCATAATATAATTAAATTCTTGAAATGGCCAAACTTTTAACAAGAAAAGATGCCGATTTCTTTTCCTTTTAACTATTTATAATTGGTAAGGCAATTATACCTGCTACCATAATATAAGATGCTTAGAAACAGTTATAACCTATTGCAATATGATGATTTAGAAAAATGCTTGGAAGTAATCTATACTACCACTGACGGAGCAATCGTTAGTCCACGTCTGCCTGAAAGAGATTACAACAACAAGATTGTTATGAACGCCTACTGTAATGGTGTTGGCAAATTGATTTTCGCAAAAGAGATAACAAGCATTCCTGCATGGTTTTTGTCAGAGTGCGACAATCTTAAATCAATTGTCCTACCTCCAACCTGTAAAGTAATCCATGACCATGCTTTTTTCAACTGTCGGAATTTGGAGAGCGTAAAACTCGGAGGCGTAAGAGTTGTCAAAGAATACGCATTCGCAGGAACAGGACTAAAAAAGATAAAGATACCCCCTACCTGTCTTTACCTTTCATCTTTTGCCTTTTACCACTCAACGCTACAGGTGGTAAAATTAAAGAACCCAACGGCTGCATACCGTTACTTTGATGCTTATGCATTCGGTAAATTAGTAAAAATGCAAGGGATTAGTAAATATGATGATTTCAGTCAAACAGCATTCGGTTAAGATAAATATATGGGAAAAAGAGTAAACAGAAAAGTCAGTGAGATAACACGGCGTAAAATATCGTTAAGTCTAAAGGATTATTACCGTAATCGGTGGTCAAAGGCTGCAAAAGAGCAACGCAGCTTAAGACTTAGTAACAGCCTTAAAGAATATTGGAAGACCATCCCCCAAATATGATAGAAAGATTAGACCCAAACTGCAATGAGTAACATTTTACATTATACATCAACCAACGGAAAAATTGTTCCTATTGGTAACAACTGTGGAGAAATCGGCAATAAGATAATATTACATACATACAGGGAAGGTGTTGGAACCATTGTTTTCAGAGATGAGTTACAGATAATCCCTGTAGGCTATTTCAAGGGTGCAGAGAATCTTGAAACTATCATTATTCCCAAATCAGTTGGAATGATTGAGAAGGGAGCATTTGAGGATTGTCATAACCTAAAGAAGGTCAAACTTCAAGAAGGATTGCTTGCAATAGGTGAACGGGCATTCAGCAGGACAAATCTTGATAAGATTGTTATTCCCTCATCAGTGATAATAGTTGGCTCGTATGCGTTCAGCTATTGCTCCAAACTCGTAAAGGTAGATTTCCGTAAACCCAAATCCAACTGTCTTATTGGTTCACGCTGTTTCCATTCAAGCCCCACTGAAATAGAACATGCATGGTTTAACAATTGGTTTAGTCGTACCTCCTTTGATAGATTTTGAACACAGCAAAGTACGGGTCAAATAAATAGCATATAATTGTCACCCCTGCAGATGCGCTAAACAGCCATATACAGGGGCTTTTTTAGCTCTCAAGTCAACAATTAATCGGTCTAATTATTAGCCGTATAGAGGGAAATAACGGAGTGGCATGAAAATCTTTTCATGATTTTGAACAGACTGAAAACAGGCTTAACAGGCTTATTTGTCTTTATTGTTGTCAGTAGGGTTATTGGCTTGCCTCATTTCCTCTAATTTCTTATCTCGTCTTTCCTTCTTTGCTTTCTCCCTTAAAGTCATAAAATCATCCTGTCCTGTAATCAATGCCTTCTCGTTGGCTGCAATAATATTCTCTGAATCAAACTCTTTTAGGTAAGTTTGTATATCGGCAGGATTACGCCCCATGTTTTGAGCAATTAGACCAACAGGCACATTAGCATGATACAGATTTGAGGCATAAGAATGACGGGCTGAATAGAAAGTAATTGTTTCTGCAAATCCCAACTTCTTTGCAACTCTTTTAAGATTTACATTCACAAGATATGTAGCATAAGTCATTCTTCCAAACTTTGCAGATTCAGATTCATTATCTTTGTCAAAGATAGGGAAAACATAATCTTCTAATTCTTCTTCATCTTCATCTCCCATGATAATAGAATCAAACGGATTCAAATACGGCCATAAATTTTGCGCCTCACATACAATACGGGTTTCATGATTAGTTTTTGCCCTTCGCGTATATATCTCATAATAATCTGCAGTCTCTATATTCTGATTTGCGTAATCTATACCATGTAATGCCGTATCTTCAACATATTTCTTTTTATTTACAATTTCTATGAGTTTTATATCTTTACGTTTAAGATTGGCCAAATCAATAAGTGCCAATCCCTGAAAAAGATATGATGTTAAGAACAGAGCCAAAGAAAACTGCTCGGCATCTATGGCTGTTAATTTCGTTGTACCCCTTGGCTTGAATTTCTGATTCCAATAGTGTACCTTTGTCTTTTCAAGATTTGGTCTTTTTTCATCCCCAAACAATCCGTATGTGTCCACGTAATACTTCATTAGAGTTGTAATCTCCATGATACTTAATGCTCTTTTTCGGGTGTGGCAATCAAGTTCCTTGCTAAACTTATAGTTTGTGAGTGGTGACTCTTTGATGTAGTCTTTCCCCACAGCATACATCATTATCGCTTTTAGACAATCAAAGAACTTGCGGATGGAATTGTCTGTGTACTTTGTTCTAAGATATGACTCAAAGTCTTTTATCCAAATTTGTTTCAACTCAAACAACTCCATGTCATTATTCTCTGTAAATCTTTTAATGACATTAAGCAAAGTCCTGTACCCTGTTGCCGTATTATATTTGTGGGTAGTATTTTTGAAATAGTCTATTCGCTCTTCAAACAGAGAAAACAGTGTAATATTGATTGGTGCTGTCTTAGTAATTGCCTTTACTATTGTATTGGCTGAATAGTCCTGCTGTCCTTCTAAACTCATTACATACTTATTAGCCTTGTCTATCTCATTTCTAATAATAGTATTCATATTGAGTGCCATAGGATGCCCCAACCTTACTTCTTGCTTTTTCTCGTTCCAAAGTTTTTCTGAGCAAGAAAAGCCCAAGCTCTTATACTTGCGCTGTCCGTTATAAGATACTCGGAGCATAATAGGGTGTTCTCCATTCGCCAATGTCTTTGACGTATAGAGAATGGCAGAAATAGATGGTAAGTTGCGCTTCATAGGATGCTATAATCAGTTTACCGTATGGTTTACATTTTTTTGAATAAAATCATCTATTGGTTTACTTGTGCAAAGATACAAAAAATCCCTAACTTATTGATAGTTAGGGATATTAAATAATCTTAAATATTTTCTATTTATTCCCGTGACAGACAAAAAGAATTCTATGCTTTGCTTCCTTGCTCATTTCGGGTGGCAAAGGTACGAAGAAGCGAGAACAATACAAAATAAATTCCAAATAATCTATAAATCCCAAACCGAAATGATGCCGATTTGGGATTATTTTCGTATCTTCGCAGCAGAAACTATATCGATACTGACATGAAACAGCAAAATAGGTTCGCATTTTTGGCCAGTTCGCATTTTATGTGTAATTTTGTGGTCGATATGAACAAAGTAAGAATCACATCCATTCAGTTTCTATATTGAAGTGATAGAGTAAAACAACCAGAACGGTGTATATGAGAAAGATATTATTGTTTGCCGTTTTAATGGCTTTCACAAGTGTTCAGGCACAGCGCAGAGGCTGTCTTCATAGTATTGCCATGACGCGGAGTAATAATTCAGAATTGCTGCCTGAACCATACGAATTTGATTCACAGAAGACCTACCGGGTGCCTGTGGTGCTCTTCTCGTTCAGCGACCTGGACTTCTCGATGGACGATCCTGCGACTTACTACAATCGCATCTTTAATGAGTCGGGGTTCAACGAGGGCAAGGGGAAAGGCTGTGTGGCCGACTACTTCCGCGACCAGTCGGCAGGCCGTCTGAACCTGCAGTTCGATATCTACGGCCCTGTGAAAATTGATAAAGAAGTTCGCAGCCATTACTACAATGACCACGGTAATAAGGACATGGAAAAGGCTCTCAGCCTATTGTCGGAAACTACTGATGCCGACTTTACCGTCTACGACTGGAACGGCGACGGGCGGGCCAATGAGGTCATATTCATTGCCGCCGGCCTTATGGGTAATTCGACGAACGGATTTTCTTACTTAGCACCATCTTCCTTCTACCAAGTTCCGGACACGAAACTGCCAGGCGGCATAGATTACTACTTCTACAGTCTCAACTGCGAGTGCTTGCAGAGCGGCATGCTCAGCGGCATCGGCACCATCGTCCACGAGTTCTGCCATTGCCTCGGACTGCCCGACCTCTATCCCTTCGGCTCAGGCACCGCCTTCTCTACCGTCGACGAGTGGGACTTGATGGATGGCGGCAACTTAACCAACTGTGGCTGGTGCCCGCCTAACCTCAGTGCGATGGAGCGGATGTTTTTAGGCTGGGCTGATCCCGAGGAACTGACAGCACCTAACACTATCAGTGACATGAAGCCTCTGGGCGAGGGCGGTAAAACCTACCTCGTGCGCAGCACATCCAACAGAGACGAGTACTATCTCTTGGAGAATCGCCGACAGGAGGGCTGGGACTACGGATGTCCAGGCAACGGGCTCCTCATCTTCCACGTTGATTTTGACAAGGATGCCTGGAGGAGCAATCTGGTGAATACCTCCGACGAGCATTATCGCTACGGTCTGTTCCACGCCTCGGGCAAGGACTTCCGCGCCTGGTGTCCGCAGAATAATGGGAAGGATCTTACCCGATGGACCGAGGACAATTGGTTGCGCAGTCGCTACCTCAGCACCTCGCCCTATCCTTATACCGACCCCACGACGCTCGCCGTCAACAACAGCCTGACGGACGAGTCGTCGCCCGCAGCCACGCTCTTCACACCTGCTGCCGACGGCCGCAAGTTCATGGGTAAAGCCATCACCAACATCCTGCAGGCTGCCGACGGCACCATCTCCTTCGACTTCATAAAGGGTGAAGATACGGGCATCGAAACGATGTCTGATGTAAGAGGTTTGACGTCTGATGTATGGTATACGATTGACGGGCGCCGCCTTCCGTCCAGACCGGCAGCGAAAGGCTTGTATATCCGACGTTCTGCCTCTGGTGGATTTGAAAAAATACGTTGCAATTAAAATAGGTTTGAAGGATATGTATAAAAAGAATTCTATGCTTTGTGTTGTTATGGTATCGACCGCAAAGAGGTTGACAAGGCATTTGCCGAGCTGAAGAAGGAGGGTGCCATTGTTTCACCCGTCCGTTGCAAGTGGGCACCCGCCCAATAATCTCTCATGGCATCGATAGGTGCATCCGCACCACGACGCATATAAATTTTTCTTCAACGAGGAGGGCTTCGGCTCTCCTTTTACATTTAATCTGATTTGGGTATTGCAAAACTCAAAAAAAAGTATTAATTTTGCACCCGATGACAACGACATTGATTATAGGACTACTGATTCCGCTGCTGGGCACGATGCTTGGCTCAGCCTTTGTGTTCTTTATGCGCGACGAGATGTCTGTGCAACTACAAAAGACGCTACTCGGCTTTGCTTCAGGTGTGATGGTAGCTGCATCGGTATGGTCGCTGCTGATTCCTGCAATGGACATGGGAGCCGATAATGGTAAGTGGGCTGTGATGCCTGCGGCTGTGGGATTCCTGTTAGGTATGGGATTCCTGTTGATGATTGACGAACTGACGCCACACCTGCATATCGGCACGGATAAACCCGAGGGTATGCGCTCGCAGTTGTCGAAGACAGCCATGCTGGCCCTCGCTGTCACCATCCACAACCTGCCCGAAGGCATGGCCGTAGGTGTGGTATTTGCAGGAGCCGACAGCGGCGCAACTAATATTTCACTGGCCAGCGCTTTGGCCGTAGCCGTAGGTATCGCTATCCAAAACGTGCCAGAGGGAGCCATTATCTCCATGCCGATGCGAGCCGCAGGTAACAGCCGTTGGCGCTCGTTTATCATCGGTTCATTGAGCGGAGCCGTAGAGCCCATCGGTGCCATAGCCGTCCTACTGTTCGCCTCCATACTCATGCCCGTCCTCCCTTATATGCTGGCCTTTGCCGCAGGCGCCATGTTCTACGTCGTGGTCGAGGAATTGATTCCCGAAGCCTCCAGTGGTCAGCACTCCAATCTCAGCACCATCGGCTTTGCCATAGGCTTCGTCCTGATGATGGTACTCGATGTAGTCATGGGATAACGCGTTATAGATCATCAAAGCCCCGACCTGCAGTAGCGCAAGCCGGGGCTTTTCGGAAAATATATGGAATGGCAAACAACTATGCCATGAAGTGCTTGATGTTACGGGCTGACGTCTTGTTGGCATCGTAGCGGACAGTCAACTCACGAGTGCGCGGATTCCAGTTGATATGTTAAACTTCCGTTTCGTGAGAGGCTTTACTAACCTTTTCACGCTGGCAAGGACAGTGCAAACCGATTGCAACGCCACACTCAGACCTTTAGGTCAGAGAATGCAGAGAGCTTGCTCTATGCTGAGGTGCAGCCTGTTCTCGCTCTTGATTTCGAGGGCAAAGTTACGGCGAAACACTGAGATTTGAAAATGAAAATTCCTACAATGATGGGATGATATTCCTAAAACTTCGTAGGGATTTCCCCCAAAAAGATATTATCCAAACAAATAATTTGGCGAAAAAGTATGAAAAAAGGATGAAAATAGCTAATTTTGCGGATGATTTAATATGTTTTATGAAAAAGATATTGTTCCTGCACGGATTCTATGCCAGTGGCCAGTGTGTACCAGCTGTGGCTTTGCGCGAGGCTTTCGCAGGGCGTGCGGAGGTGATAACGCCCGACTTGCCGATGCACCCGAAGAAGGCTGTCCGATTCATCCGCGAATTGATAGAGGGTGAGCAGCCTGACCTCTTGATTGGCAACAGCTGTGGGGCGTTCTATGCACAGATGGTGGCTCCCGTCGCGGGCATTCCGGCCTTGCTGGGCAATCCGCACTTCAGGATGACGGAGTTTCTGAAGCAGCGCATCGGCGAGCATCAGTACAAGTCGCCGCGAAAGGACGGCAACCAGAACTTTGTCATTGACGAAGCCTTGATTGAGGAGTTTGCCGACATGGAGGCTATCCAGTTTGACCATTGCCGCCCTGACTACAAAGAGCGTATCTGGGGCTTGTTTGGCGAACAGGACACGCTGGCGCACTTTGAACCGCTCTTCCTGCAGCACTACAGCCGTTCGTTCCACTTCCCAGGCGGACATACACCGACGGCAGAGGAAGTCCGTGGCTGGTATGTGCCGTTGGCCGAAAAGATGTTGGAGCTGCACCTCAGCCCTGCAACGCACTTTTAATATGTTATTTTGAAATAATAGTCCAAATGATATGAAAAAAATTATGATGACAATGATGCTGGTCATCGCAGCGATTTCAGCATCGGCACAGACAAAAAAACTGTTTGACTTCGGCTGGCAGTTTACTCACAACGGGAAAACGCAGACTGTGGATCTGCCGCACGACTGGGACATCTTCGAAGGTCCCAATTCGGGCCATGGTGCTACGGGAACAGGTGGCGGATGGTTTGAGGCCGGCAAGGGGGAATACCGTAAACGATTTACAATTGATAATGGACAATTGACAATTGATAATTCGCTGGTCAAGCTCCACTTCGAGGGCGTGTATCAGAAGGCTGAGGTCTATGTAAATGGCCAAAAGGCTGGGCAGCATCACTATGGCTACACACCGTTCACGGTTGACATTACACCATATTTAGCCTCACCCCTAACCCCTCTCCAAAGGGCGAGGGGAATGAATACCAACGAAGTAGTTGTAAAGGTGGATAACAGCGATCAGCCCAACTGCCGCTGGTACAGCGGTTCTGGCATCTATCGCCACGTATGGCTTGAAACGATGCCCGCACTGCACATTGCCGAGAATGGTGTCTTCGTCACCACGCCGGAAGTGTCGGCAGGCAAAGCAACTGTCAAGGTTGAGGTAACTGTGCAGAACGAGGGCCTCACCCCCGACCCCTCTCCAAAGGGCGAGGGGAGTGGTTACTCTGTCAACGACAAAAATATTGAAGTGGTATTAAGGGATATGGCAGGTACTGTCATTCAAACAAAATCCCAGCCACTTGGTGATTTGGCACAGGGAACAGAGACGAAATCTGAATTCACCTTCGAAATTAACAATCCCAAACTCTGGTCGCCTGAGTCGCCATATCTTTATACAGCTGAAGTTCGTCTATCTACTCCCCTCGCCCTTTGGAGAGGGGTCGGGGGTGAGGCTGTCAAATTCGGAGTGCGCTCATTCTCGTTCGATGCTGAAAAGGGCTTCGTGCTCAACGGCAAAAAGGTGCTTATCAATGGTGCCTGCGTACACCACGACGACGGTGTGCTGGGTGCTATGGCCTTCGACGATGCGGAAATCCGCAAGGTGCGCCAGATGAAGGAGGCTGGCTTCAATCTTATCCGCACCAGTCATAATCCCACGACGCGCGCCTTCCTCGATGCCTGCGACTCACTAGGCATGCTCGTCATCGACGAGGCCTTCGACGGATGGCGCACGCAGAAGAATCCACACGACTATTCGACCGTCATCGACTCCTGCTTCCGTCAGGACATCCACGCGATGGTGCTGCGCGACCGCAATCATCCCAGCATCATCTCATGGAGCATTGGCAACGAGGTCATCGAGCGTAAGGACATCCGCGTGGTCTATACCGCACGACAGATGAAGAAGGCCATCCACGAATATGATACGACGCGCCCCGTTACTGAAGCCCTCTGCGCCTGGGACCGTGACTGGGAAATCTACGACCCACATGCCGAGGTGCTCGACGTGGTGGGCTATAACTACATGATTTTCAAGCACGCCTCTGACCACAAGCGCGACCCCAAGCGCGTCATCTGGCAGACGGAGAGCTATCCGCGCGATGCCTTCCGCAACTGGGCTGTGGCAAACGACTTCCCCTACGTCGTAGGCGACATCGTGTGGACGGGTCTGGACTATCTGGGCGAGAGCGGCATAGGACGTAACTACTATAAAGGTGAGCGCGAGGGTGAGTCGTGGATTGAGGGTGGACAGCCCGAATGGCACGGCGCTCCCTGTGGCGACGTCGATATCACTGGTTGGCGCAAGCCCATCAGCCACTATCGTGAGATGCTGTGGAAGACCCGGAACATGCCAATGCATGAATGGAAAGATGGTCAGATGAGTTCCACACCAATAGAAGATGACGGTTTGTATATGGCTGTGAAGGAGCCCAACGGTTACCATGGTGACATCAAGACCACGATGTGGAGCGTATGGCCCACATGGGAAAGCTGGAACTGGCCAGGCTGGGAAGGAAAAGCCATCGAGGTGGAAGTCTACACGAAGGATCCACAGGTAAACCTCTTCCTTAACGACAAGCTCATCGATACCAAAAATGTCAGTCGAGATACAGAATTCAAGGCCGTCTTTTCCGTTCCCTACGAAGCGGGCACACTACGTGCTCAGACTTGTTGGGGACGCATCAAAACACTCCGTACCGCAGGAAAGCCAGCCCGTCTGCGTCTTACCCCTGACCGCACCGTGATGACTGCCGACGGTCAGTCGCTCACCTTTGTCACTATTGAGGTGGTTGACAAGGACGGCACACCCGTACCCGAAGCCGCCATCGACTGTGAGGCTACCGTCAAGGGACAAGGACAACTGCTAGCCTTCGCTTCTGCCGACCTGAAGGATACTGAGCCCTACACCTCGCCTCGTGTAAAAACGTGGAAGGGCCGCGCCCTCCTCGTTGTCCGCAGCACGCAGAAGAAGGGTTCCGTCAGCGTCAGCATCAAGAGCGCATTGCATACTGCCAGCCTGTCGCTGAAGAGCAAATAACGATAGATATGAGAAACATGGATCGCAGTCAAGAAATCATTCGTACCAGTTGGATAGGCATCGCCGCCAACGTGTTGTTAGCAGGCTTCAAGGCCGCCGTAGGCATTCTGGCCAGTAGTGTGGCTATCGTGATGGATGCCGTGAACAACCTGAGCGACGCGCTGTCGAGTGTCATCACCATCATTGGCACGAAACTCTCGCAGCGCCCTGCTGATAGGAAGCATCCTTTCGGCTTTGGGCGCATCGAGTATTTCAGCGCCATCATCATTGCCGTCATCGTGCTATCGGCAGGTATCACCTCGCTCATCGAGTCTGTGAAAAAGATTTTCGACCCCACGGAGCCAGAATATACCACGACTACGCTGGTGGTTATCGTGGTGGCCATTGTGGTAAAACTCATTCTTGGCCAGTACGTCAAGAAGAAGGGTGAACAGTTGAAGAGCGACGCGCTGATTGCTTCTGGTTCTGATGCACTGTTCGATGCCGTTATCACACTGGCAACGCTTATCTCTGCTGGTGTCATGCTGCTGTGGGGATTATCGCTCGATGGTATCTTAGGCGCACTGATTTCTATCGTCATCATCAAGGCCGGTATCGAGATGCTTGCTTCGCCCGTCAACGAACTGCTGGGTACGAGCATTTCGGCAGACTACGCCAAACAGATTCAGAAGGAGGTCTCAGACTTCGAAGGCGTTCATGGTGTCTATGACCTGATACTGCACAACTATGGGCCAGACGTGAAGATTGCTTCGCTGCATATCAACGTCTATGACACGATGTCGGCCTACGACATTCACGGCTTGACGCGCCGCATTTCCACGCAGATGTATGAGAAGCATGGTATTATCATGACTGTCGGCGTCTATGCCGTGGCTACAGGCGAAAACCGCCGTGCAGAATTGCAGTCGAAAGTGATGCAGACCCTCGCCGCCCACAAGGACATTGTCCAGGTGCACGGCTTCTACTATTCAGAGAAGAACAAATATCTCTCTGTTGATATCGTTCCTGATATCTCCGTCCACGACGAGGCCGCCTTTGTCAGTCAGCTCACCGCAGAGCTTCAGCCCTTAGTTCCCGACCAAAAGTCGTCATCGTGGTGGATCATAACTATACAGAATAAGATTACGACACAAAGGCCATGCTCCGTCTTATAAAATGATTTTTTTTAACGAACATCATCCAGACCCGCACATGCCAGAGCAACTGACGGAGCAGCGAGAGCCATCATGCTCGCATGAATGGCCGAGTCGTGTCGGAAGTCGACAAGGTCAATTTGACCAGGAAGACGGTCTGTTCAAGTTTGAAAAGAGAATGAAAGAAATATGAGAAAAGCAAGCAGAGAGAGATGGATGCAGCCTTCGCATTGGAGGTGTTGGATAAGGCTCCATACGTGACAGTCAGCATGACCAAACAAGATGGGAGTCCATACGGATTGCCCCTGTCGTTGGCTCGCACAGACGAGAAAACGTTCTATTTCCATTGTGCCTTGGAGGGTGACAAGCTGGACTGCATTCGCCACTGTCCGACGGTATTCCTGTCAGCTGTTACTAAATGTGCGCCTACAGTTGGCCCGAAAGACGGGAGCTTTACGCTACAGTACAAGTCTGCTACAGCCATCGGTAAGGCAGAGATCGTGACAGACCGTGAAGAGAAGATTGCAGCATTGAGAGCCATCTGCCAACGATTCCTTCCTCACCATATGGATGCATTCGATGATGCCATTGCTCGCAGCCTTGAGCGAACGGCTGTGGTTCGCATCACCTTGACAGAGCCTCCCGTTGGTAAGCGCAAACAGTATGATAAATCCGGAGAGGAGATGAAATACGGCAGAATGGAATAAAACAGCTGATTTTCCCAATAATCATTAAATCCCAAGGCAAATACAACCTGCTTTGGGATTTTTTGTGTATATTTGTCCGCAAAAACGAACTACAAGATATGAGAAGACTGATTATTTCGCTTATTGCACTGGTCACGATGCAGAGTGTCATTGCTGCTGACAGGCTCTCATCGCTGCCCTGCCCTATCCTCGGTGGCGAGTTGAGCAATTCTGCTGCTACTTCAGTGCAGGACATTGACGAGGTGATGCCACGGATGCGGGCATTGGGACTGAACACGGTACTTGTGCCTGCCTGCTGGGAACTGATGGAACCTGTGGAGGGGAAGTTCGACTTCACACTCATTGACCGTACCATCGACATAGCGCGGCGCGAGCAGCTGCATGTGGTATTCCTTTGGTTCGGCGCGTGGAAGAATTCGATGTCGTGCTATGCGCCAGGCTGGTTCAAACAAGACACGAAGCGGTTTCCACGGGCGATGACTGCAGAGGGGAAACAGATGGAAATTGCCTCGTGCTTCAGCGACAATGTGCTGCAGGCCGACCTGAAAGCGTTCTCGGCACTGATGCGGCACATCCGCGAGAAAGACCCACAGCGCGAGGTGGTCATCATGATGCAGATAGAAAACGAGATTGGTATGCTGGAGTCGGCACGCGACCACTCGCCGTTGGCAGAGAAAGCATATAAAAAGGAACGCTGGGCAGAGCGTTACGGCACGGACGAGTATGCCGACGAGAAGTTTATGGCACTGAGCTATGCCCGTTACGTGGAGCATCTGGCTAAGGCGGCTCGAGAAATTCACGATATGCCACTCTATGTGAATGCTGCCATGAACAGCCGTGGGCGCCGTCCTGGCGAATATCCGTCGGCAGGGCCGTTGGCACATCTCATCGACTTCTGGCACGAGGGCGCACCCAGCATCGACCTGCTTGCCCCCGACATCTATGACACAGGCTTCAAGTCGTGGTGTGCGCAGTATGCGATGCCTTTACGTCCGCAGGATGGTGGGATAGTGAAGAACCGTCTTTTTATCCCAGAAAGCCGCTGCTGCGAGAATAGTGGCGTGCGCGCCCTCTATGCCTTTGGCGAACATCAGGCTTTGGGTTTCTCGCCCTTCGCCATCGACCAAGCCAGCACAAAGGAAACGGAATCCGTGACACAGGCCTACAATTTGCTGCAGCAAGTCTATTCTCTCACCTCTCACCACTCACCTCTCACCACTTATGGTATTCTCTTCGACCAAGAGGATCGCGAACGCGTCATCAACGATGATAATGTGGTCATGACCTGTCGCCATTACTTCACCCTGCCTTGGGATCCCCGTGCCACCGACGGCACTACATGGCCCGAGGGTGGTGCCATGCTCATTCGTCTTGGCAAGTTCGACTATCTGTTAGCAGGCAGCGGTGTGGTCATCGACTTCAAAACACCTACTGAAAAGCAACAAACTGAGCAGAAACAGTTAGGTGAGGATGGTTTCGCAGAAGCAGGTGCTAATAGCCAAAAGCTAACAGCCAAAAGCCAGAAATTCAATGGAAAACGTCTCGGTCTCCTATCCGTCGATGAAGTATCAATCGCAGATGATGGCGCGATGCAATACCTCCGCCGTCACAACGGTGACCAAACCCACCAAGGTCGCCATGCCCGCATCGGTGTCGGCGAGTGGAAAGTACTTCACATCAAACTTTACGAATATTGAATTAACCCCTCGCATTACGCATTCCTACTAACTCAATCGCCTCCTTGCCTGTCAGGTGCTCAATGTCGAAGCGAATCATCAGCATACGGGAGAAGCCTTTCTCCATCTCCTTTTGCAGACTCTCATCGTCGTTTGGATTGTAGCGGTTGCCAAGTATGCGGGCCGTTTCCAACTTCTCCTGTTCATCCTCGATGATGTGGATTCTTCCGAATGCTATCACGCTACGGAAGAAGGTGGTGTACTTCTTTGGCTGCACATCATCCTGCTCGATAACACAGAAAGAAGCCTTATCACACTTTCGGATAGCATCCACCTTATGGCCAGATAGGGCGCTGTGGAAATAGAGCTTTCCGTCGTTATAAACATAGCTGATGGGAACGGCATACGGATAGTCATCATCACCCAGCAATGCCAGTGTACCTGCCGTTGCTTTCTCTAAAATTGCGATGCTCTCCTCATTGGAAAGCTGTTGGCGCTTACGCCTCATTTGACGAAACTCACTCATGCAGTTAATCCTTATTTTAATCCCACGCCCAATATTTCCTTAATTCTCCAACTATCTCATCCCAATCCTGTAGGGTAAACGTTCTTGGCCCCATCATCATAATGGTCATCTCCAAGTCATCCCAACAGCGATAGACGTTGGTATCACGGAACCCGTTACGGAGATAAAAGGCTTGGCGACGCAGCCTTTGCTCCTTGTTAGCACACTCCTGACGAGGAGATTCCATATCCAGTACACAAGACTGTCCCTTATAATTATCTTTCAGTTGATTGAGAATCTGCTGGCCAAGTCCTTTTCCACGCAGTTTTTCCTTAACGGCGAAGTACCAGTACCAGTTGAATGACGATCTGGGATAGACAATAGTAAAGCCGATAAACTCTTCTCCCTCATAATAGGCCGTAAAGTCAAGATGCATCTCGCCAATTAGTCGTACCAAGTCATCCCAAGGAATCTGTTCTTCCTTGGGAAAAGCCGTCTCGTAGAGCAGTTTCAATTGTCCGTCGTTGGCGTTCTCTGTAGTTATCTGTTTCTGAATCAAATCCTAATAATTCTCAAAATCAGCTACAAAGGTAGCAAATAATCATATATTTTTCGTATCTTTACGCCCAGATTTAATATGTTTTGTGAAATGAAAGAGATAAACTATAAGGACATGAAGTTTAATCCGTTCAACCTGATTGGTGGTGAATGGATGCTAGTGACTGCAGGTAATGAGCAGAAGTGCAACACGATGACGGCATCTTGGGGACACCTTGGATGCCTGTGGGGACACAATGACCCGACGGCGGTGATTTATATTCGTCCATCGCGTTATACCAAGGAGTTCGTTGACGAAGAGGGCTATTTCTCGCTTTGCGTCATGGATAAGTCGTTCAAGAAGCAGATGGCCTACCTCGGCAGTGTATCAGGCCGCGATGAGGATAAGATTGGCAAGGTCGGTCTCACGCCCGTCTATGCTGACAATACTGTCTATTTCGAGGAAGCCAAGCTGGTGCTGATCTGCAAGAAGCTCTATCAGTCGGAACTGCAGGAAAGCGGATTCCTCTATCAGGACACCATCGACGAAAACTATCCCCAGCGCGACTTTCATACGATGTACGTCGGCAAGATAGAGAAGGTGCTGGTAAGGGATGATGAGTATCTGAAATAACAGACACATAAATCGGCATTTAGCAACATGATACTTAATATCATTAATGAAGAATTTAGCGTCTGCAAGGTAGCAGACTACGAGGGAATCGATTTGTCTTCCCCCTATATTTTCATAGGTTCAACGGACGAAGAAAAATCGTTGGTATGTCCAATTCGGTTAGTGCCTGATAACACTATGGAACGTGATGATGGATGGAAAGCCTTCCGTATAGAAGGGATATTGGATTTCTCCCTTATTGGCATTCTCGCTGCAATTTCCAAAGTGCTTGCAGATGGGGGAATTGGTATTTTCGCAATTTCCACATTCAACACAGATTACATACTGACAAAGTCTGAAAATTTTGAACGTGCTATCGGATTGCTTCAGTCCAAGGGCTATTCAATCAAGTAAATTCCAATCTATCAGTCTAAGAATCATATGCCCAAGGAACGTAACAAGGCTGACGGCTATCGTGAGAAGGCTTACGAGGGCGACACCAAGGCGATGAATAACCTTGGGGTCTGCTACGAGCGTGGCACTGGCGTAAAGGTCAGCCTTGAACTGGCGTTCGAATGGTATATGAAGGCTGCTGAGCTGGGCGATGTCTATGGCTGCTTCAATGTCGGCGAGTGCTACTATCACGGAAAAGGCGTAGAGCAGAATGCTGAACTGGCCTTTGAGTGGTACATGAAAGCTGCCGATAAAGGGGATATGCAGTCACAGGTAAACGTGGCCAATGCCTATTATCTCGGCAACGGCACTGAAACGGATCACCATAAAGCATTCCTATGGTATCGTGAAGCAGCCTTCCAAGGCCATGTGCTGAGCCAGAAGAATGTAGGTGCAGCATTTTGGAATGGCGATGGCGTGGAGGAAGACCTGTCGGAGTGTGTTTTCTGGTATGAGTTAGCGGCCAATGGTGGCGATGCTCAGGCACAGTTCGCCACAGGCTGGTTTCTGATGACCGGCACAGGCGTTCCCGTCGATGAAAAGAAAGGCCTGAAATGGATTCACAAGGCCACCTTCCAAGGCTATCAGCCTGCAATTGACTATTGCAAGGAACATGGTTACAAATGGTATTAAAACGAACATTAACTACTAAACAAATTTGATTATGAAGAAGATAATAATGATGATGGCGGCACTCTTGACGTTTGAAGCCCCTTGGTAAGGGGCTGGCCTAAGCCAGGGATATCTGCCCCTTTGGCTTACGCCGCTTCCCCGTTTGGCGGGGATGCTCAAAGGTGGTACACCTGCCCCACGATTATCAACACTTTCATGGAGGCATACGATTTCAAAGGAAAGACCGTCATTCCCTTCGCTACCTCTGGCGGCAGCAGCATCAAGAAAGCATGTGAAGACCTGAAGGCAGCTTATCCTGAAGTCAACTGGAAGGAAGGCAAACTCTTGAATAGAGCGACGAAGAAAGATTTGGAGGATTGGGTGAAGAAACAGTAATTCACAAATTATCCTAAATCCCAAACTGAGATGATGCCGCTTTGGGATTTTTTTCTTATCTTCGCAGCAAGATTTTATTAACTAACCAAATACAATTATGAAGATTCTAATTTTACAAGGCTCGCCACGTGCGAATGGTAACACCGCTTGGATGGCGGAAGAGTACAAGAAGGCTGCCGAGGCAGCAGGTCATGAGGTGACACTGGTGAATGTGTCGCGCAAGAAGATTGCAGGCTGCCTGGCCTGTGAGTACTGCCATAATAAAGGCAATGGTGCCTGTATCCAGAAGGACGACATGCAGGAACTGTATCCGCTGATGAACGAGTCCGAGGTGCTGGTACTGGCTGCGCCCATCTACTACTTCACGCTCTGCGCCCAGATTCAGGCTCCCATCCAGCGCATGTACTGCGTCAACAAGCCCGCCAACGTCAAGAAGATGGCGCTGCTGATGTCATCCTATTCGCCTGGTGTCTATGACGGTGCCACGGCCGAGTTCCGCGACATCTGCAACTACTGGCAGGTCGAGAACATGGGCTTTGTCTCTGCCAAGATTGACGAGCAGAAGACCGAGGAAACCAAGCAGAAAGTGATTTCATTGGCAGGGAAAATATAAGCAGATACGAAGATGTTAGGCAACTTTTCTTACTACAATCCCACCAAGTTGTATTTTGGTGATGAGTCTTTGAATTTCCTTAAGGACGAGTTGAAGGACTACGGCCCTGTGGTGCTGCTGAACTACGGCAGCGGCAGTGTAAAGCGCAACGGTATCTACGACCAAGTGGTAGCCATCCTGCGCGAGGCTGGCAAGACCATCGTAGAGAACCCGGGTGTGATGACCAATCCCACGCTGGAGAAACTGAACGAAGGTGTAATAATTGCCCGCGAGAATGAGATAGATCTGATTCTTGCCCTCGGCGGTGGCAGCGTGTGCGACTACTCGAAGGCAGTGGCAGCCTCGGTCTACTACGACGGCGACTACTGGGACAAGTTCTGGTTGAAGCAGGAACAGCCCGATGCCGACCAGAAGTTGCTGCCCGTAGCTTGCATCCTGACGATGGCAGGCACAGGCTCGGAGATGAATGCCGGCACGGTAATTACCGATGCGGAGCATACGTTCAAGATGGGCCACGTGTTCGACAGTCGCCTGATGCCGAAGTTCTCTATCCTGAACCCAAAGTTCACGATGACCGTCCCTGAGAATCAGATGAAGGCGGGCATCTACGACATCATGAACCACATCATGGAGCAGTACTTCTCTGATTTCGACGATAACACGAGCGACTACCTCGCCGAGGGCTTGATGCGCTCTGTCATCACCAGCAGTCGCATCGCCGTGAAGAATCCGCAGGACTACGAGGCACGTTCTAACATCATGTGGACGGCCACGTGGGCGCTGAATACCCTCATCGGACTGGGCAAGAAAGAGGACTGGATGGTACACATGATTGGTCACAGCGTAGGCGCCTGGACGCATGCCCCTCACGGCTATGCGCTGGCCTCCGTCTCGATGGCCTACTATCGCCGTGCGATGGAAAACGGTCTGCCTAAGTTTGCCCGCTTTGCCCACAACGTCTGGGACATTCCCACAGAGGGCAAAACTGAACGCGAACTGGCCGAAGCAGGACTGCAAGCCCTCAAGAACTGGATGCAGGAGATCGGTCTGCCGCTCACCATCAGCGAGTTGGGAGCAACCGCCGACATGATTCCCGGCATCACCGAAACCACCGTCGTCTATCCCGCAGGCTATCTTGACCTGACGAAACAGGATATCACGGATATTCTGAAAGAGAGTATGTAATTATTAAATCCCAGGGCAAAAACAACTTGCTATGGGATTTTTTTCGTATCTTTGCAGAATGAACGGAATTACAATAAACAGCTATATGAAAATGAAGAAGATGACATTATTATGGCTTGCCATGCTCATGATGGGGGTAACAGTGGCAAAGGCACAGGCCGAACAGGAGGACTTTGACGACAAGTATGCAACGGAACTGGTGAAGGCTGGCACGGCGGCACCTGACTTCAAGATGAAGACGCCCGACGGCAAGAATTTCCAGTTCTCGAAGTGGGCTAAGGGCAACAAGGGCAAGACCGTGGTGCTGGACTTCTGGGCATCGTGGTGTCCTGACTGTCGCAAGGATGCGCCGGAGGTAGTACGTCTGTATGAGAAGTATCGTTCATACGGCATTGAGTTCATCGGCATCTCGATGGACACCGATGTGGAGGCGTGGAAGAAGGCTATCGAGAAGTATGGCATCACCTATCCGCAGGTGAGCGAACTGAAGAAATTCAAGGAGACGGACATCGCCAAGGCCTATGGCGTGAAGTGGATTCCGTCGATGGTGGTCGTAGGGCCTGACGGACAGGTCAAGCTCTCGACGGTGATGACGTATAAAGTGGATAATTACCTGAAGGAGTTGACGACGAATACCTACTTCTGATTAATCTGCTGTTGCAGGATTTTGCAGGTGCGCAATGCTTAAAACCTCGTTTTTAGGTATTGCGCACTTTGTTTTTTCTCTCTAATTTTGCACCGTGAAATCAAAGGCAATAAAAATGAGAACGACAACAGCAATTCCTACGGAACTTAAGGTACTGATGAACCACATCTACGAACTGCATAAAGGTGTGCGCCACATGGTGCTGTTCACCTGCAACAAGAAATATAGTGAGCAAACCATTCAGCGACTGGAAAGTCAGGGCATCCCATACCTGTTGCAACCTGCCGGACAGCAAAACCTGAACATCTATTTTGGACGGCGCGAGTGTCTGGAGGCCATCCGACTCATTGTCACCCGTCCGCTGAACGAACTCACACCAGAAGAGGACTTCATCCTCGGCGCCATGCTCGGCTACGACCTCTGTGCACAGTGCGAACGGTACTGCAAGCGTAAGTGCAATGGCGAATGCATCAACAGAAATTGAAAATTGTCAAATAGAAAATTGTCAAATAGTAAATTGTCAAATAGTAAATTGTCAAATAGTAAATTAAGAAGATGAACGCAACAATTGTAATCTATGGTTCCTCGACAGGAACCTGTGAGGCCATCGCAGAGAAGATTGCCTCGAAACTGGGCTGCGAGGCCCTGAACGTACAGGACTTGACAGCCGACATCGTCAGCGCCAACCAGAATCTGATTCTCGGCACCTCGACATGGGGCGCAGGCGAATTGCAGGATGACTGGTACGACGGACTGAAGACACTCCAAAATGCAGACCTCAATGGCAAGACCATCGCCCTCTTCGGCTGTGGCGACTGCTCTACGTACAGCGACACGTTTGTAGGCGGCATCGGCGAACTGTACAACGGTATCAAAGACAGCGGAGCGAAGTTCATCGGCAGCGTAGAGACTGATGACTATACTTTCGATGACTCCGAGGCCGTGATTGACGGCAAATTCATAGGTCTGCCCCTTGACGACATCAACGAGGATGACAAGACCGATACCCGCATTGAGGCATGGATTGCCGCCATCTCTCCCAGCTTATAATCACAGGGATAAAATCATAAAGTAAAGCTATTTGTTTAGTTTACACAAAAATGAAGTCTTGTAAAAAACTTGGTTAATATAAACGATTATGGCAAACATTTTGAAATCATTTTTCAGTCAGTGTGCACGGCCAAAGGGAGCACTCGGACGTGTAATGCTGAGTTTCATGAATTATACACATGCCCCGCTGACCAACTGGGGACTGAAGCTTATGGATGTCCAAGACGGATGGACGATGCTTGATGTGGGCTGTGGCGGAGGTTTTACTATTCGCAGATTGCTGAAGGCTGCGAGTAAGCGAGGGCAAAGCCAAACTCGTTTGAGCTTTGCCGAGCGTGAGCAGGCTCGACCGAAGGTCAAAGGAGCGCAGGTTTATGGCATCGACATCTCTGAGGAGAGTGTGGCGAAGGCTAAGAAGGTGAACGCCAAAGTGCTTGATAAGCAGGTGTTCGTCACTCAGGGTTCTGCCGAGAAACTGCCTTACGAGGACGGGAAGTTCGACCTCGTAACGGCAGTAGAGACCGTCTATTTCTGGCCCACCGTAAGAAACCAACGTATGCCACGATTATTGGCGTAAAAGCATAAATTTTGCTTCTTTGCAACCGAGTTGCGAAATATTCTTCGTACCTTTGCACCCGATGGATATACAGAGTTTCTTCATATCACTTCTGAACGTGGTCTGCGAGATGGCTCCCTACCTGCTATTGGGATTCTTCATCGCAGGAGTGCTGCATGTATTCGTGCCGCAAAAGTTCTATGCCAACTATCTTTCGCGTAACAATAAGCTGTCCGTTGTTTGGGCGGCACTGTTGGGCATACCCCTCCCGCTGTGTTCATGTGGAGTCATCCCTACGGCTATCGGTCTGAGGAACGAGAAGGCTTCAAAGGGAGCCATTGCTTCGTTTCTCATTGCCACGCCACAAACGGGTATTGACTCTATTTTGGCTACATTCTCGCTGATGGGACTGGGCTTTGCTATTATCCGTCCTACGGCAGCACTCATCACAGGCGTTTGCGGTGGACTGCTGGTGAACCGACTGGTACGCGAGGATGATATAAAGAACAACACAACTACATCATGCCAAGTTGAAAGCGGAAACAGGATTTGGCGTGTACTGAAGTATGCCTATTATGATATGCTTCGCGACATAGGCCTGCGACTTCTTATCGGACTTGTTGTTGCGGCATTGATTCAGGTAGCTGTACCTGATGAGTTTTTCCTCAGTTTCGGCAGTCAACCACTGTTGCAGATGCTGGTAATCTTGGTAATCGCCGTACCTATGTATATCTGCTCGACGGGTAGTATTCCCGTGGCAGCAGCCCTGATGATGAAAGGACTCTCGCCAGGAGCGGCACTAGTGATGTTGATGGCAGGCCCTGCCGTTAATCTGGCTTCCATCCTTGTGGTTCACAAGTCGATGGGGCGTCGCTTTACATCGATTTATCTGATGACCATTGTTGGTTTCGCAGTTCTATTCGGACTGTTGCTTAATGCTATGGGTATCGACTTCTCCGTCGCTGCCCAAGATGCTTGCTGCATGAGCACATCCGCCTTGCCCAGTCCGTTCAAGATTATTTGCGCCACAGTATTAACATTATTAATTATATTTGCTCTCATGATGAAGTTTTTCAGCAAGTTTAACGCCCAAAAGCCCTTAGACCCCGACGTGACCGTCTATCGTGTCGAGGACATGCATTGCAGCCATTGCGAGGCTGCCGTAGTCCGTGCTGTTGAGGAAGTGCCAGGCGTTGAGAAAGCCAAGGCCAGTGCTTCTGCCAACACCCTCACCATCAAAGGCTCTGCCACAGAAGAAGCCATCCGCGCGGCCGTTGAGGGTATCGGATATACATTCAAAGGAAAGGCTTGAAGTCCTTACCTATGCCTTATGATTATAGTACCTGATGAGCAGGGCTACGCCTGAGAAAGCCAGGATGAATTCAAGGGCTACGATTGTAATGTACTGCATAATGGTAATGGTTTTATAAGTTTGGTGAAATAGCGCAAATCCAGTTATTGAGGTTGCACGTCGAGGCGTCAGCATAGAGATAGTCGCCTACGATGTGCGCTCCATTCTCCTTGAGTTCGCGACAGAAGGCATCGGCATAGATGCCGCTGTCGTGCTTGTTGCCAAGAGCCACCATGACGGCGAGGTTCTTGCCGCTCAGGCTGGCACCACGGAACATCTGACTGGCGTACTGCCAATGTGGTGACAGATGACCACCATCCTGAAACTCGACGGCAAGAATGAGACTCTGGCTGTTCTCGATCTGCCTAACGTTCATACTTTGGACGCTGACGGTCTCAGCACCCAACTTGTCGGCTATCTCTTCAGCAATAGCCTGACAACTGTCGTACACGACGACGATTGATTCATGTTTCATAATTCCACAAAAATGTTAGTTTCGCCTCACGCCCTTACATCGAGGGTCGTTTGGCATGTTACCGAAAAAGGCTGGTCTTCAGACTTTGCTCCACTCCCAAGCGCCTTCTCAAGCGAAGCTCAATGGCGTTTATGCTTAGGAGCCATAACGGAGTTCACTGCTGCGGGACAGTCGGAGATTCTCACTCACGTTCCCAATTAATCGCGGCTAAGCGAACCTTTACGGGCAATTCTTTTCAGAATCACGATGCAAAATTACATATTTTTTTTGAAAGTATGTACGTTTTTTCTTGAAAAAATTCAGGATAGCAGCAATAAGGTCATCATCCTGTTATTCTAAAGGGAACCAAATGACGGTCATTCGCTGAAAAAAACAGGAGATTCGTTGAATAAATTTGTGAGTCTCCTGTTTTCTTCATATCTTTGCATCAACAAACTACAACACATTGCCAAGAAACAGGTTCAAATATTGATAATTATGAAGAAGATAATGATTTCAGTGATGCTTATAGCATCCATAGCAGTGATGACGGGCTGCTCGGCTGAAGACCCGTTCGAGGAATTCAGCTACAACAACAATTGGAACTATGGCGGTCAGACCATGGGCGGCAGTTCGGCCACGACAGGCGAACTGGCGTCGTTTGACGTAGCCATCGACAAGGCGACAGCAGAACTGACAAGCGTTGCCACGGCGTATTTTCCTGACGAGGAGGATGCACTTGAGAATAACGAGTTTACGACGGAGGTAACTATCGACCTGTCGAACCCCGTAGCAAAGACGGAGAATGGCGTAGAGGTGACGGTCAATGGCGGTCACGTAACAGCGAATCACGGCTCTACGAAGAAGATCTGCTACGTGGTGAGCGGCACGACGGCCAACGGGTCTTTCACAGTGATAGGCGATAAGAAATATGCTGTGAAGCTGAACGGCGTGAATATCACCAACCCTGACTCAGCGGCACTGAACCTGCTGAGCGGCAAGCGGGCCTTTATTGTATTGGCAGATGGTACTACCAATACCTTGACAGATGGCACGGGTGGTTCGCAGAAGGGTGCGCTCTACTGCAAGGGTAAGCTGCTGTTCAACGGCAACGGCTCACTCAGCGTCACGGGCAACACCAACAACGGCATCCACTCGGCAGACTATATCGCCTTCAACAAGGGCAACAACATCTATGTGAAGTCGACAGTCAATCACGGCATCAAGGCCAACGACGGCGTGTTTATCAACGGCGGCATCCTGAACGTTGAGGTGTCGGCAACGGCAGCCAAGGGCATTAACTGCGAGAGTCATATCATCGTCAATGGCGGTCGTACCACCGTGCTGACCACTGGCAACAGCATCTACGATACGGACGACCAGGAGGCGAAGGGTGCGGCAGGCATCAAGGCCGACTCGACGCTGACCGTGAATGGCGGCGAGCTGTGGCTGAAGAGCACAGGTTCAGGCGGCAAGGGCATTAACGTGGATATGGAGGCTACGTTTAATGGCGGCAGTGTGTACATCGTCACCACGGGTAGCCAATTCAAGAGCAATAATGACACCTCGTCGCCCAAGGGCATTAAGGTTGACGGCAACCTCACCATCACTGGCGGCAAGATATGGGTGCGCACCAGCGGCAACAACGGCGAGGGCATTGAAACCAAGAGTGCACTGACCATCACGGGCGGCGAAGTAGCCTCGTATGCCTACGACGACGCCATCAACTCGAAGGGCGACATGACCATCAGCGGCGGCTACGTCTATGCGCAAGGTCAGCACAACGACGGACTGGACGCCAACGGCAACTGCTACATCAAGGGCGGCACCGTCTATGCCATCTGCAGCGGACAGCCCGAGGTAGCCATCGACGCCAACACTGAGGGTGGCAAGAAACTCTACGTCACTGGCGGCACCATCGTAGCCCTGGGCGGACTGGAGAGCGGTTCCAGCCTCTCGCAGTCGTGTTATCAGGCTTCGTGGTCGTCCAACACATGGTACGCGCTGACCATAGGCAACAACACCTTCTCGTTCAAAACCCCATCGAGTGGCGGCTCCGGCCTCGTTGTCAGCGGTACCTCGCAGCCCACGCTCCAGTCGGGCATCAGCGTCAGTGGCGGCACGTCTTACTTTGGCGGCCTCGGCCTTGTAGGTGGCAGCATCAGCGGCGGCTCCAGCGTCAGCCTTTCGTCATACTCAGGAGGCAATGGTGTTCCTGGAGGCGGTGGTCCTGGCGGCTGGCGTTAAAATGATGGCATACACTAATTATTCCTAAAATAACAGGACAAATGAGCGAATTATAAAGTTTTATTCGTATTTTTGCACACTGAAACTTACAACATGACTTAGAAGAAGCAATTCTGAAGGATATTGCGTAATCATAAATGTAAACCAGAAAGCGTCAAGGATGACAGAGCTGATTAATAAGTTTGCGCCCATCTCGCTGGAGCAGATGTCGGGGGTAAAGCTGATGAACCGTACTGATACGAAGTTCGTCACTACGACTGACCGTCTGCGTCTGCTCCTGCAGATGGCTTGCAACGACTACTACATACAGGAGATTGACGGCGGACGCAATTTGGAGTATGACACGACATACTTCGACACGACGGCGTTCGACATGTACAACCAGCACCAGTGGAACCACACCAACCGCCAGAAGATACGTTTCCGCACCTACTGCGTCAGTGGTCTGCAGTTCATGGAGGTAAAGACCAAGAACAACCACGGACGCACGAAGAAGAAGCGTATCGAGGTGACAGACATGAATCTTGAAGAACAGGAAAAGTGTGACTTCTTAGGCAAGTATCTGCGCTATGGCGTCGACACCCTGCAGCCAGCACTCAACAACCACTTCTCGCGCATCACGCTGGTCAACAAGGCCAAGACCGAACGGCTGACCATTGACTCGGCACTGCATTTCCACAACATCGTAAGTGGTGTGGACAAGGACATGGGCGACCTGGTGATTATTGAACTGAAGCGCGACGGACTGGTCTACTCGCCAGTATTGGAGATGCTTCGCCAACTACGCATCCATCCCCACGGCTTCTCGAAATACTGCATGGGGTCGGCTCTGACCAACCCAGAATTGCGCGTCAATCGTTTTAAACGCAAACTCATAGAAATCAATAAAATACTAAGTCAACACTAAACAGAATAATATGAATGAGCTTTTTTCCGTCGGCTTTGCTGACACCTTAGTGAGATTTTTCATCTGCATGCTGGTAAACTGGGGCATCGTCCACTTCCTTTATTTCAAGAAAAGCAAGCGTCGCGACTTCTACTTCACGTTCGTCATCATCTCGTTGGCCATCTTCTTTCTGGTCTATCTGATGATGGGTATGGACCGTGGTAAGGCCACGATGGGCGTCGGCTTAGGACTCTTCGGCATCTTCAGCATCATGCGCTATCGCACGGACTCGATGCCCGTTCGCGAGATGACCTACCTCTTCGTAGTCGTCTGCCTGTCGGTAGTCCACGCCATGTCCGACCAGATAGGCGTTGACGATAATGGCAAGATGGTGGGCACGCCACTCTTTGAACTGCTGGTCATCGATGTGATAACCATTGGCGTCATCATGCTTTTCGAGCGGTTCCTGAAAGTGGAAGCATCGAAACTGGTACAGTATGACCGCATAGAACTCATCAAACCAGAGCGTCGCGAGGAACTCATTGCCGACCTGAAGGAACGACTGGGACTGAATGTCATTGCCGTCCGTGTGGGTGCCGTCGACTTCCTGCGCGATATGGCTGTGCTGCGCGTCTACTATGAAGGCAACGACAGTGGCGATGTCAAGAACATACTAAAAATCAAAAATTCTGAATATGCAAGCGTACTATAAATTTGCAGCACTGTTCTGCGTTTTCCACCTGTCGCTTCTCACCGCATCAGCACAAAGCGAGGGCGGCCTGCTGCTGGGAGCCGAAGCCGAGAAGAAGCTGAACAAGCAACTAAGCGTCTCGCTGGAGGCAGAAATGCGCACACGCAATAACTTCAAGACGATGGATCGCTGGGCCTTTGGTCTGGGCATGCAGTATAAACTGAACAAATGGCTGAAGGCCGATGCCGGCTACAAACTGCTGAACACCAACTTCCGCGAGGACATCGACCTGAAGAGCAGCGGCGCCTACAACCACTGGCATCCCTCCTACTGGGGCGTGAAGCACCGCTTCTATGCCTCGCTGGCTGGTTCGTATAAGTTCTCGAACAACATCAAGCTGGAACTGCGCGAACGCTGGCAGTACACCTACCGTCCTGAGAAGACCGTTGAGCGCTGGGACTTCGACAATGAAACCTGGGAAGACAAGGTACGCTCAGGCAAGGGCAAGAATCAGTTGCGCTCACGCTTCGAGGTATCCTACGACCGTAAACGGGCCCTATTCACACCCTTTGCCAGCATGGAACTCTACAACTCATGGGGCATCGAGAAGATACGCTATAACATCGGTACGGACCTGCGTCTGTCAAAGCAGCACAACCTCAGCATCTACTATCGCTACCAGAACATGAAGCAGGTGGAGGCCGAGGACTACGAGCCCGATATGCACTACCTTGGTGCCAGCTACAAGTTTAAGTTCTAAGACCACGCATTCAACGCATTAAACGAATTGTTTTATGAAGAAAATCATTTTTTTCCTGATGGCAGCAGTCCTGACGGTTGGCTGTAAGAACGACGACACCGACTTCAGCGAGTACATCAATGGAGGCGCCTCAACAGCAACCCCCACTGTCATCAATATTGTCTATAGCGGTACGAGTGTCACGGTGACTGGCGACACCAATGGTTACGTGACCACTAACGGAGCCCACGTAACGGTGAATAGCGGCACAGCCAACGATTCGCTGCTGCTCGTGCTCAGCGGTTCCACCACCGATGGTTCGCTGCTGGTGTATCGACAGAAGAAATACGGCATACAGCTGAATGGTGTCAGCATCCATCATGCCAACGGTCCTGCCATCAACAACCAATGCGGCAAGTTGCTCTATCTCTATGTCAACAGCGGCACCACCAACCAGCTGACTGACGGCACCTCCTATACCGAGCAGACCTACGACCAGAAGGGCGCGCTGTTTAGCGAGGGCCAGATGATGCTTCTTGGCACAGGCACGCTGACCGTTACAGGCAACTGCAAGCATGCCATTGCCTGTGACGACTATATCATCATTGACGAAAACGTGACGCTCCATGCCTCGTCCTCTACTGGCAACGGCATCAAGGTGAACGACGGACTGTGGATTAACAACGGCACGCTCGACATCAGCGTGACGGCCGATGCTGCCCGTGGCATCAAGTGCGACTCCGTAGTGGTTATTACTGGCGGAACAACCACCATTACCACCAGTGGCGACTGCGTCTACGACAGCGAAGTAGACGACTACAGCAGCGCGGCCTGCATCAAGTGCGACTACGACTTCACCATGAGTGGCGGCACGCTGACCATGACCAGCAGCGGCGACGGTGGCAAGGGCATCAACTGTGGAACCAGTGTCGCATTCAGCGGTGGCACCCTCAGCGCCATCACCACAGGCGGCAACGACGAAGGCAAGCCCAAGGCCATCAAGGCTACCACTGGCATCACCGTCAGCGGTGGTTCCTTCTACGCCCAAGTCAAGAAGAGCTGGGCATGCGACAGCGGCTATGGCGACGATTCCACGTCAGACGACGAGATGCTTGCCAACTGTGTCACCGTCGTAGGCAGTCCCACGACTAAAAACATAGCCAAGAAACAGGTTCAGATCAAATACTAACATGATGAAACGACTGTATATCATACTACTCTGTACGCTAGCCGTCTGTATGGCTGCCAGTGCACAGAGTTCTGACAAACTCTACAAAGAGGCCAAGGCGCTGTATGATGCCAAGAACTACGCTGCTGCCGTCCCGAAACTGAAGATTGCTGCAGAGAAGGGCCACAAGAAGGCGCAATACCGCTTGGGGCGCTGCTATGACAAAGGTCGCGGCATGGCGGAGAACAACTCACTGGCTTTCCAATGGTATTTGAAGTCGGCCAAACAGGACTATGCCAAGGCACAGTATCACTTAGGCAAATGCTATCTGAAAGGAAAGGGCGTCGCTGCTGACCAGAAAAAAGCCGCATCGTGGCTCAAAAAGGCGGTAAAGAACGAAAAGGGCGGTAAAGACGTCCTTGCCAAAATCCGCAAAGATGCTGCTGATGGCGAGGAGGATGCCAAGGCCATGCTCCGTCTTGTAAAATGATTATTTAATCATTGCAGAAGTATCAATAACTCTGTTTTTCGTACCCTTATTGCAACTTTTCGCATCATTCTTACGTCTAACAGATAGAAACTTCTAAAAGGAAAAGATTATGATACTCTCAACAACCCCACAGATTGAAGGTCACACCATCCGCGAGTACAAGGGTGTGGTGACAGGCGAAACCATTATCGGTGCAAACATGTTCAAGGATTTCTTTGCTGGCATCCGCGACATCGTAGGTGGTCGTGCTGGCGCTTACGAGAAAGTGTTGCGCGAGGCCAAGGACACGTCTTTGAACGAAATGATGCAACGTGCCATGGCCATGGGAGCCAACGCCATCGTAGGCATCGACATCGACTACGAGACCATCGGAGCCAACGGCTCCATGCTTATGGTAGCCACCAGTGGAACGGCTGTAGTCATCTAAAGACAAGAAGCGGGAATTCCCGTCACTGATATCCAACAAGAAGGGCTGACAGCTCTCACAAAGTCTGTCAATCCCCTCTTGTTGTGTTATCAGCCGTCAGCCTTCAGCCTTCAGCCATCATCACCGACGAAGTCGATTATTCACTCTTCATTATTCACTCTTCACTAGGGCGAAGCCCGCTAGCTCATGCAGCTTGTCGTTCCCATAGCGGTCAGTGCCGCTGTCAAGATGGATATCACCATCTGAATCACCGTTTTCCAAGTCTCTCGTTTCATAGTTCTCACTGTTTAGTTTCTCATTTTCTCATTTTCTCAATTTCTCAAAACCTCATTTCCTCATTTTCTCAATT
>Ga0256407_10001313_pt1 | contig 53017 bp, 47 predicted proteins | sample RumenRJG_04DNA_FD_193489 | JGI IMG/M metagenome (GOLD analysis project Ga0256407, IMG submission 193489) | Bovine rumen microbial communities from Lethbridge, Alberta, Canada - RJG_04 | ecosystem: Host-associated > Mammals > Digestive system > Stomach > Rumen | place: Canada: Alberta... | reverse complement strand
AACCTGCTCATTATAAAATATGAAGTCTATTTCAATGTTAGACTCTGCACAGTCGAATACTGTGGTCATAACAACTGTTGATGTCCTAAAGTCAGCCTTCCTCGAATGGGCTGATGAAATGATTCAGACCCAAAAGAAAGCCAATGAAGACGTGATGATCGACGAGGCTATAGTGATTCATCGTCTGCGTAAGAGCAGAGCAACACTTTGGCGTTGGAATGCCAGTGGTTATCTTCCTTGCTATAAGTTGGGAGGCAAGAACCAATATAAGTTGTCTGATGTGGAACGTATAGAAAAGGGGGTGAAATGATGAGTATCTATGACTACATGAACCATTTCTGGTTTGAGAATGAGAATGATCCATGCTCTTTGAGTGAGGCAACTCTCTACTTCTACCTGCTGTATGAAGCCAACCGTCAGCACTGGGTAAAGCCCTTCAAGGTCAGCACCCAGATGCTGGTGGCACGACTGAACACTTCAAAGCAGAACGTAATGAAGGCACGGGAAGGGTTAAAAAAGAGAGGGCTGATTGACTATTCCAAAGGAGAAGGCAAAGGGAAACCGGCTTTGTACACGCTCAATCTTTCGGATGAGCAGCCGTTACAGTTGCCCCAACCGATGACCCAACCTTTGACCGGATCGTTGGCTTGTAAGTTGCCCCAATCGTTGCCCCATTCCAATAATAAAGAAGAAAATAATCAAAAAGAAGGGAAAGAAGAAAAGCATTCTCCCTCGTCCAACTCAAAAGTTGTGTTGTCTCTTTCTGAACTTAGGGGAAAACTGCTGAATGATGATTCCTGGCTCCGTGAATTATCGGAACGACTTACCAAGAATAAGATTATTCTCAATGATGAAGATCTGAAAGACAAAATCAGGGGATTCTTCTCCGAGCAGGAGCTTAAGGGCTGTAAGGGAAAAGAAGAGGCCGACTGTCGCGATCATGTTTTTAACTGGATTAATTACAAATACAAGAACAATTATGGAAATGAATCAAAGTACAATGGCCAAATTAGCACAATTAAGATCGAAGCTAATAGGCCGGAAGACTACACCGGGTTTTGCTAAGTTCCCGATGTCAATAGAGGAAGCTGCTCTTTACATTAAAACTGCTTACCAAATAGAGGTTGAAAAGCGTGGAAACACTTTTGCTGATAGCAATGAACTGCAAAACCAAATTTTGCAGATAGCAAGGCTCTTTACAGAACCAACGACCAAATTTGGCCTTCTATTGTGTGGTGGTGTGGGTAACGGCAAGAGTACAATGATGTACGCCTTGCAGAACCTTATCAGAAGTCTTGAAATACCTTTCAATGGTAATACGACTATTGGTACCTACGGGATGAGAATTGAGAGTGCCAAGTTTATCTATAACCAAGTGAAAGTTGACTCTAAAGAATACAGACAAATACAAGAGACCAACATGCTGGGAATTGACGATCTTGGCGAAGAGGAACCAACTTTCATCGACTATGGCAATCGCGTTACTCCCGTGATTGACTTGCTGTCATATCGATATTGTAGGATGCTCTTCACTATGGTCACCACAAATCTCACGCCAGCCCAACTGCGGATTCTCTACGGCATAAGAATCGCAGATCGCATTAATGAGATGATGCTCATCATTCCATATGCTAATCCTTCATTCAGAACTCCGATGCCGGATGACGCAGATGCAAAAAAACAGTAATTATGTAAAACTGCAATTATACAAATATGAATTTCTGTAATTCTGCATCATTATGGTACTGGCCGTTATGGGGGCTATGCTGCCCCCTATACCCCCTTCCACGCAACAGAGTTGCGATTGCCTATCGCGTCGCGAGGTTTCTACCTTCATCCCGTCGCAACAGCCGCTCTGCGCCTTACACTGTGCGCAGCCCGACTGTTCCCAACGGGAATCAGGTAGCACACTAAGGGTTATGCCAACCCTTGTGTGCCAGAGTGACCTCTCTGGACTCCGCTCAGGCTCTGCCTAAGTACCGCGAGGGGAGCGGCTTCTCCCCTTCGAGCCCTACCGCTGGAGTGACCCTCCCCAGACCCCCGCTCAGGACTTTCAGCCCTAAGAACCCGACCAAGGAGAAACGTTCTCCCTGGACTCTCTCGTCAGAAGGACTGCCACCATGGCATCTTCTGAATTACTGTAAATCTGAATTATATAATTTCTAATTTTATACAATTATGAAAACATCAATACATATATGCGCTGCCAAGTATGGTGCCGAGAAGCACAACAGGCGCGAAAAGGAAATGAAGCATGTTCATTCCGAGTATTCACATCTTAACAAGAGCTGGGAAGCTGAGGACTTCAAGTCGGTAGCCGATGAGATCCGTAAGGCCAAGGAACGCTATTCTAGCCATCACTTCTGTCGCAAGGCGAAACTTGACAAGAATGGAAAACAATTGACAATGCCTGCTTACGACAAAAGGACGGGCAACCCAATCGTTGACCCAAGAACAGGACGTCAAAAGGTCGTTCCAGAATGGGAACTTGACTTGTCGAAGCCTAAGAAGATGCCGAAGAACTCAGAACCTATCCGTGAAGGTGTAGCCGTCATCACAGAGGCTACGACGATGGAGCAGATGAAGACTTTGGCTAATCAGATTGAGCAACGTTGGGGAATTAAGACCAAAGCCATCTATGCTCACCTTGACGAAGGACATGAGCATCTTGTTACAGACAAGGATCATCTGCAAGGAAAGTATCTTGATTCCGCAGAAGGTTCGACAATCTTTCTATGGAACCACCATGCTCACTATGTTTTCGACTGGACTGACCATGAGACTGGCCAATGCATCAATCTCAACCGTCATGATATGTCGGAACTTCAGGACATGTTGGCTAACGCCCTCAAAATGGAACGTGGCAAGAAAAGTGACAAGAAATGGCGTGATGCTCATACTTTCAAGGCTGAGCAGGAAGCCATACGTGCCAAGGAGGTTGCAGAATATACGGAACGTAAGAAAGAAGAATCGAGACAGATCCAGAAGAAAATAGAGGCTGGTAACAGTAAGTTGACCAAACTTCAGGAAGCCATTGACCAATTGCTTTCTGCAACGAGTGTTCCAGAAGAAGAGCTGGAGGCGGTGCCATTTGCTGAAATGACATTCTCTTTCCAAGGTTCAAAGGAGCCGTTGACCGTTAAAGACCTTATTGACATGACATTGTCACGACTTGACCGGGAAATCAGGACACCCATTCCCATGTTGAAGCGTGAAGAATGGCAGAAGGAACGCAATGCCAGGGCTAAAGAGATTGTAACCACCCTTCAGAGCCAGTTACTCAGCGTGTCGAAACTGCACAAGAAGAAAATCAACGATGTCGGCAAGAAGATGTTCCTTGATGTCAAACAGAAGATAGCCTTAGCTGTTGAGACGGACAAGGAGAACATGGCTTTGAGACAGCGTATCTCAGAACTCGATGAAAGAGCCGTAGCCCGTGAGAAGAGTAGAGCCGATGCCGCAGAGCAGAAAGCCCAAGAGCAGACGATGAGAGGCAATCGTGAAGAGAAGAGAGCCAATGAAGCAGAAAGCCGTCTTTCTGATATAGAGCGTTTCATCCGTTTGTCAGGTGCATCAGAGGCATACGAGCATTGGAACCTTCTCCATGCCGTTGTCAAGAAAGCGGCTCAGGCTCTGGCTGATTGGGCTCATAGTACAGCATCTATCTTCAATCATGACGATGAACACACGATTGGCCAGGGCATCATTGCCCAATGCCAGCTAAACGGGCTCGATCCTTACCAAGAGCCTGATCGCATGAAGGCTGCAAACGGTATAGTTGATATGGCGGATTCCATTGTTGGCAGTATCGGCAGATTCCAATGGGACATCGCTATAACACGTATAGGCCAGCTCGCATCAGAAATGAGACTCTCAACAGGTGGTCAGTCTGTTGGTGGCAGTAATGACAATGCGGACGAACTGACCAATTGGAATGGTTCTAAGAAACGAGGACTTGGCTTGTAAATACAAATGTAGGGAGGATGAGATTTCTATTTCTCCTCCCTTTTTGCTTTCTTTATGCTATTTTCTTCGATATTATTTGTTTTCTTGCAATATTTTCATTATATTTGCACACGAAACGCCTAAATATGATAGAATTCTACTAAAATGAAAGAATATACGCATTATAATCGCATCAAGTCTGTTTTGGCAGAGAAGAACAAAACAGGCACATGGCTCTCAGAACAGATGGGACGCAATCTGGGAACAGTATCAAGATGGATGACCAACAAGGTTCAGCCATCAGTAGAACAATTATACGACATCGCCAAGCACCTCGACGTGGATGTTAGGGATTTATTGGTATCATCAAAATAATTATATGTAGGGTGTCATTTTGTACAAAAAACGGGGTGTTTTGTGTAAAAAGGTAATTAAATTAACGTTATAACGCATATTTAGTGTTATCTTTGCAACATCAAACTTGAAACAGAAATAATATGGCTCAACAACTGATATATTTCAACTCAAGAGATAGTCTTATCAGAATAGACGTATCAAAAATTGTTTATTTTGAGGGAGATGGGAATTATACCCATATTGTGACTGCCAACAAGATTAAATCCTGTTTGTCAATGAACTTGGCTCATACAGAGGAAGCGTTGGCTGCCCAAATTGGAGAACATGCAAAACGTTTCATGCGAATTGGAAAGCGCTATATTGTTAACATGGGATACATTTATATGGTTGACATTCTGAAGCAGACATTAATTCTTTCAGATAACGAACATTTTGTTTACCAATTGCCTGTTTCTAAAGAGGCTTTGAAGAATGTGAAGGAACTTATAGTTAAAGCAAGAATTTGATATGGAAATAATCATAGGACGAGATCAGCAAACGCGCAAATTGAATATCATAAAGGATGGCAACCCCTACCTCTATGGTCAAGAAGGTTTTGTTCCTATGAATGTAAGTCGACAACATATTTCTTTGCAGTCACTTGAAGACGGGAAATGGCAAATCCACAATTTAAATGACAGAAACGTAACCTATGTAAATGGGATTGGGATTGAAAGCAAAACTATTTCTGAAACGGACATAATTGAACTTGGTGAATCACATTTCCCTATTCCTTGGGCTGCTATTTTGGAACCAGAAGGTGAAACAATTGATATTGGTCCTCTAAAACAGATTTGGGATGACTATGATGAGAAACGCATACAACACCAAATAGCAGAGCGTAAATTTAGCGCTGCAAGATCGGCAACAGGCATCATCACTATGCTTGCTATCGCTTGTAGCATTATCTTAGGACATGGGCCTATTTACATCTGTTTGTATGTTATTGCTATTGGAATATCTGTATTGCTCACATACCAAGCATATAAAAAATCCTCAGAAGTACCTCGCCAACAAAGAGAAATGAATAAGGAGTTTCAGCAACATTATGTTTGTCCTAAGTGTGGTCACTTTATGGGATTCCAGGATTATGAAGTACTAAGACAAGGAGATGCATGCCCATATTGTCGAATAAGATACAAGAAATGAACAAATAATTTAAAATGGATTAAATATGAAGAACGAAGACGCTTTATTTCAGACTGATATTAAAACAGGAGAAGTTGAAGACTGCAAGAATGTTATGAGTCCTTGGAAATTAGTTACCCTTGGTGGTGTCGCTGGTATTCTGATGGGGGCAGGTTCTTTATATGCAGGCCAGAAGATTACCAAAGAAGTCGAATCAGAAGAGGGTGCAGGAGATGTCCCAAACGACCAAATCCAAGATGAAAAACTAAAGGTGGCTGATGTAGGACAAGGGTTGTCTTTTGGTCAGGCTTTTGCTGCTGCGCGTGCAGAGGTTGGGCCTGGTGGAGTTTTCTATTGGCATGGTGGTATCTATAACACCTTCACAGCAGAAGAATGGAACTCGATGTCACAAACAGAAAAAAATGATTTCGCCCAACAAGTCCGGCCAGAGATTCATCCAAATGAACTATCTACTCCTACGGATGCTAATCCTCAGGTTGTTGTGGTTCATCATGTGTATCATCATGTAGAAGTGCATCAATCGGAATCAAATACTGAGGATGTTCAAATTGTTGGCCAGCAGGCAGATAACAATGACATCCAAGATGGTGATGTACATATCGTAGGCTATGCAAATGTCCAAAGTCATATTGCAGTTGGGCTAGATATGAATAGTGACGGTATGACGGATGTCGCAATCATAGACGTTGATGACAATTTGGAAGTTAGCAGTCCTGATTTAGTGGTAGATAGAGATGGCAATATGGCTACAGTGGGAGAGATTGTTAATGGTATGAGTCCCAATTTAGAACAAACAAATAATACTCCTGACATTACAGAAGACTCTTCTGTTGAGTCGAGCTATCCGCTTTACGACATATAATATAAAGTATATGCAGACAAAAAGAATACAATGTCCGCAATGTGGAATCGTCCTTGATGTAAAAAATTCAAAGAACGAGTCGGTGAAGTTGATTACATGCCCATCGTGTCATGTGGCATTGCAAATCAAGTTTGAACCACTAAACGATCCATTAGAGGCTCACACCTATTGTGCACCTAAAGCATCAAATGATATATGCGGTTTAACTGAATTTGCAACACCCAATAAAGCGCAGAATTCTGCTTGTCTAATTTACGAAGGTTATACTTACCATCTTGAAATAGGTGATAATGTCATAGGGCGAAAGGGCAATTCATCCAAAGCCTCAATTCAAATTGCCACAACCGATCGTTATATGAGCCGACAACACTGTCGAATAAAAGTTTCGCAACTCCCTGATAAATCTCTAAAAGTTGTCCTGTGCGACTATCAAAACAAAAACATGACATCAGTTAATGACCACGCTATTGTCCAAGGAGATGAGATACGTCTGATGGATGGTGACAAGATAACGATGGGGGAAACAACACTTACCTTTAAACTCTCATAACGAATGAAAATAGAATTATATTCTCCGCTCTCAATTCACGAAATAGGCAAACGTGCCAATCAAGAAGACTTCTTATGGCCTGATTTGCTAGAAGAGACAACAGCAGAAAACCGTCTCTACATATTATGTGATGGGATGGGAGGATATGAGCATGGAGAGGTGGCAAGTAAAACGGTATGTCTAACTATTCCTCATGTATTGCGACGTTCTATGAATTTTAATTGTGAAGACCTCACTGATGACGATTTGTTGGATTGTTTAGAACGCGCCTATCAGGAGTTAGACAAAGCCGCTATCGACAACTCGCGAAAGTTGGGGACTACTATTGCTTTGTTGTATATAGGCAGAAAAGGCATAACTGCTCTTCACATGGGTGATAGTAGAATCTATCACATTCGTCCCAATGTTGGCATTCTATATCAATCACGAGATCACTCTCTCGCATCTGAACTATTTCAAGCTGGTGAGATTACATACGAAGAAATGCTCAACTACCCAAAGAAGAATATCGTGACTCGGGCTATAATGCCAGGCAAAGACAATCGCATGCATCCCGATATTATTCATATAACAGACATCATGTCTAATGACTATTTTTATATGTGCTCTGACGGTATGTTGGAGGAAATGACCAACAATCAACTCTTCAATATCTTAATGTCCAAGGCTACCGATGATGAAAAGAGAAAAGAATTAGTAGAATTGACAAAGGAGAATCAAGATAATCATTCGGCTTGGATTATTCATATTAAAGATGTTATAAAAGAAGGAAATGATGATTATCAAAACAATGAAGAGTTGTCCTCTCGATGTAATATGCTTCATTTTCTTCCAGCTTTAGAGCATGAAGAAGATGATATAAAGATAGTACAAGAAAGTAAGAGTTCTTTATTTAATAAGTTTGTCAACTTGTTCAAATAGTAAAGATTATGGATATTTCAAAATATATTGTGCCTATATTCTCTAACGGAAAGTTCAATGGGAATGGTTTTATCTTAAATAATGGAATGCTTGTAACTGCATATCATGTAGTAAAGGAAGGCGATTTGTGCTTTAAATATAACGAGGTGGAATATAATATAGATATTTGCGACTATATTATTAAGCCAAAGGATAAAGATAAGTTAGTGATAGATAAGATTTCATGTGACCTTTTTGTTTGCCTAACTAGAATAGAAGGGAGTGATATTTCTTTATCTCCAAGGTTTGACATGAAGGTGAAATGTGAATATTGGGGTTATAATCAAATTGAAGAAACCGACCCAGTAACTGATATCCATGTTTCTGCAAATAGGGTATTGTTGGACATCGGATTAGTCAAAACCGAGGACTATCGTGCAAAAGAATTAGTCAATTGTATAACGTGTACTATGAAACTTAATCCTGGTAATTCTGGTGGGCCGTTATTTCAAAAGGATAAAGTTATTGGTATGCTAATAAAAGATTCCAAAAATGGAGGAGATCCCAATAGAGCATTGTTTATAAAATCAAGTTTTATTATTGAGGCTTTAGGTCGTGAGGGTTTTAACTTGCAAGTGATATGATACATTTACAAAAAGACACCACACTTCAAGGTGGCAAATACAGAATTAATTGTTTGCTGGGCCAAGGAGGTTTTGGCAACACATACGCTGGTTATAATACAACTTTTGATGAACGCATAGCCATAAAAGAGTTCTTCATGCAGGGCGTGAATGGGCGAGATGATGCTACTGGCTTTGTGAGTGTGAGCCTCGCAGCAAATATTCAGCAGTTTGAAGAGCAAAGGGAGAAGTTTAAAAAAGAGGCTCTGCGTATCCGTAAACTCAATAATCCTCATATCATTAAAGTTCATGATTTGTTTGAGGAAAACGGTACGATCTATTATGTGATGGACTTTGTGGATGGCGAGAACCTTGCAGAAAGGTTGAAACGAACTGGTAAACCTTTTACTAAGGAAGAAGTAGAGGCAATCCTTATGCAGATACTTGATGCATTGAAGACTGTTCATGAAGCAAGAATCTGGCATCTTGACTTGAAGCCGGCCAATATTATGATTAACAAATCCGGCAATGTGACTCTCATTGATTTTGGTGCCTCCAAACAACTGAATACGCAAAAAGGTGGGGCGACTACCTCAACAGCTATCAGTTACACCAACGGATATGCTCCTCGTGAACAGATGGAACAGAATTATGACAAGTTTGGCCCTTGGACAGATTTTTATTCACTTGGTGCAACTCTTTACACCTTACTTACTAACAAACGCCCTTCGCTACCCACAGATATTGATGATGATGTGACGGAAGACAAACATGTCGCTCTTCCATTCCCACCAGAGGTAACGAACACAATTATTCACAAACTAATACTGTGGATGATGTCAACCAATAGGAATTTAAGACCTCAATGTGTGGAAGATATTCTTGCAAAATTAAACGAAAAAGATGTTACTACGAAAGATTCGATCGATGAAGAAACTTTAATAGCTATTCCAGAGTGTAAAAGGGAATCAATAGTTGACAAAACAGATAATGTCTCAGCTAATGATTCGCATTTGCAGCTTGAACATGATGAAATAGATAAAAGAAAAAGTAGAATACCAGTATATTTCGGTTGTGGCTTTATTGTCATTCTTATTATCGGTGCAATAATCGCTTTAAATTCTACTAAACAATATGATTCTGACTCTACAGATAATGTGATAGATGGTAAAGAACAGACTACTGTTGACACCACTATTGGGTCTTCCTATGTGCTGGATTTAATAGTCAAATCCCCATTAGGAGAATACAAATATATAGGTACTGTCAATGAGCAGAATTTGCCAGACGGCTGGGGCGAAGCAATCTTTTCCGACGGACGCACATATAGGGGAAATTTTACAAAAGGTAATCTCACTGGGCCAAACGCATTTTTTAGATATCCAAATGGTGATGTTTTTGAAGGAACATTTAAAGATAATTCCTTTCATGAAGGAAAATATACTATAGCAGAAGATGGTAGCTATTTTATTGGTACGTTCAAAAATGGACAGCCAAACAAGGGTATTTGGTATAACAAAAATGGGAAGACATTATAGGAGGAAATAAGATGACAAGGAAATATCTATTTATATTTGTATTGTTACTGCTGCCTTTGCTAGCAATGGCGCAGGCATCGGGTGGACAGGTAAAGAGGCCAGCGAAGAAGCAGACAACTACAACTGCGACTACACCGACTAAGAAAAAAACGTCGAAGGAGAAGGAAAAACGAACAAGTAAAACGACCAATGTTAAGAGACTGGCAACGAATGAAAGGAAACCTTCCGAAAAAGAGAATGCTCCCTTACCGAAACCCACATTGAATCCTGTAGAAACTACTGGTTATGATGTTACGTTTAGTTGCAACGTGACTAATGCCACACTCTATATTGATGGGAAGGTCAACGGCACAGTTGGCGGCACGTGTTTTTTAAAGACGGGACAGCATAGCATTAAACTTGAGGCAAATGGTTATGAGGAACTATCTCGTATTATTGAGGTCAATTCAGCCAACACGTCGTTCTCTTTTACCTTGAAAAAGGAGGAAAACAGGCAGGCCGTTGTGTTGCAGAACCTTATCAACAACATGATACGTGTAGAAGGTGGCAAATTTACGATGGGGGCCACCTCGGAGCAGGGTAGCGATGCCGAAGAATGTGAAAAGCCAGCTCATAAGGTGACGCTGTCCTCTTTCAGTATCGGTAAGTATGAGGTAACTCAGGAAGAGTGGCAGGTTGTGATGGGCAGCAATCCGTCGAAATTCAAGGGAGCTAAGCGCCCTGTGGAAAATGTCTGTTGGAGTGACTGTCAGGAATTTATCCGAAAGCTGAACGCCATGACAGGTAAAAGGTTCCGCTTGCCGACAGAGGCAGAATGGGAGTATGCAGCTCGTGGCGGGAATCGCAGCAAAGGCTACAAATACGCAGGCAGCGATATTCTTGATGCTGTAGCCTGGTATAAAAACAACTCAGGCAAGATGACACACGATGTCGGTCAGAAAAATGCTAACGAGTTAGGACTTTACGACATGAGTGGTAATGTTAGGGAATGGTGTCAGGACTGGTTTGGCGAATATAGCAGACATTCGCAAACGAATCCCACAGGTCCAAGCAGCAGTTCTTACCTTGGAGGTTCATACCTTGTGAGCCGCGGTGGCTGCTGGATTGACAAAGCGGATGAATGTCGATCATCGATTCGTTACTTTACACCGCCTTCCACTCGCTTCAATCAACTTGGACTGCGCCTAGCCCTCTGAGTTCATGAATTCAGGCAGGACGGTTTCGAGTGAGCTAAGACCCATAAAGAACTCCCCATTTCATCGGAACTTTCAAGAATGGACAGCCTGATAAAGGCATTTGATATAAAATAATAGTAACAGATTAAATATCTTGGTATGAAGAAAGTTATCTTGATTCTCTGTGCAATACTTTGGACTATAACCGTATGTGCTCAAGCAAGTGGTGGACAGATTGTTCGCAAAAAGACTCCGAATGTTGCTCAAAGTCCTAACAAATCGACTAATAAAAAACAATTTGTTGTGACAAATGCAAAAGAGTTCCTTGATGCAATAGGCAGTAATAGAGAGATTATTGTTAAAACCTCAACACCTATTGACTTAACTGATGAAATGATTAAAAGGCTCAATAATGGTTCAGTGATAGAGCATAAACTTGAAAAATCTGTTCCCAAAGGATTATATGCAGATTGGGGAATGAGTGGACCAGGAGTCGTTTTAGCGGGATTGAAGAATCTTACAATTAAAGGACATCATAAGAATACAAAAATAACAGTTGAAAGTTTCGAATGCGCGGTAATAAGATTATCAAAATGTTCAAATATTAGGATTGAACAATTAGTGTTAGGCCATAATCATGGTACTTGTTTTGGCCCAGTAATTCAAGTTGATACTTGCAACAATATATCAGTTATATCATCTGGCTTGTTTGGATGTGGAACTCAAGGAATGTGTATAAATAATAGTGATAATATCATTTGTAGGAACACACAGATATATAGTTGTAGAGATAACATAGTTGGAATATACGGAAAATCACATAAAATTTATTTATCTGATTGTAATATTTACGATATTGCTAGTGGGTTTCATATTGAAAAAGGGTCGAACGACATAATGCTCTCAAATTGTAAGATTGGTGATATCAAAGGGGAACTATTCCCCAAAGTAGAGAGTCCTCTATTGCTTGAAAGATGTACAATAACACACGATAAAGATAAGTCTGGTGACAAATCAAAAGTCATATTAAGAAATTGTCAATGGATAGTCCCAGCAAATACGAAACAAGCTTCTACTGATATTGGACAAAATTCTGCCGATTCAATTGCTAATACTGTAAAAAGGCAACATGTTATCGATTCAATTGTTAATACTAATTATGCGAAATTCGATGACGTTTCGTCTTTCAGAGAAGACTATGCTGCAATAGAGGTTAATAAAAAATGGGGATTCATTGATAAGAGCGGAAATATGGTTATCCCGTGCAAATATGACTTTAAACCGATGAGATTCAGCGAAGGATTAGCAAGTATAAGTCTAAATGAAAGAGAAGGTTTCATAGATAAGACAGGACGTGTGGTAATTCCTTTCTCGTATGATGTTACCGATGATTTCAAGGATGGGTTAGCTCAGGTGATAATTAATGATAAATACGGATTCATTGATAAAACTGGGAAAATGGTGATTCCATGCAAATATGATTTTGCTTCTGAATCCTTCTATGAAGGGTTGGCTCGTGTGGAGATTAAAGAGAAACTCGGATTCATTAACAAAACCGGCCGAAAAGTTATACCATTAAAATACGATTCTGCACTTGATTTTAAGGAAGGCTTGGCAAGAGTGGAATTAAAAGGCAAACTAGGTTTTATAGACAAAACGGGGCGTGTCGTAATTCCATTTATTTACGATAAAGTTGGTGAATTTAATGAAGGATTGGCAGATGTTGTACATAATGGGAAAAGGGGATTTATTGACAAGACAGGAAACATTGTGGTTCCATATAAATATGAAGTGGGTCCATATAAATATGAATGGACAGATGATTATGAAGATGATTTTAGCGAAGGTTTAGCCAAGGTGAAACTTAATGGCAAATATGGATTCATAAATATATATGGACGAGAAATTGTTCCTTGTAAATACTCTTCTGCAAAAGCTTTCAGTGAAGGATTTGCAGCCGTTTGTCAGAACGGGAAATGGGGCTTCATTGACAAAGCTGGTCAACAAGTTGTACCTTGCAAATATTCTTCTGTAGAATCCTTTTATGGAGGTCTTGCTATTGTTGTTTTGAATGGTAAATATGGATTCGTTGACAATACTGGACGTGAAGTTATACCATGCAAATTTGAATCTGCAAAGAACTTTTGTGAAGGTTTTGCTGGTGTAAAAATCAATGGTAAATGGGGCTTCATTGATAATACGGGAAAGTTCTTGCGAATCAATGGAAAGAAATAGTCATTATAACATCAAAAGGAAATTGTGTTCAATAAAAAAGAAGTGTCATATGAAATTATACTTAATATTTCTTTTATGTCTTGTGTTTCCCGAATCTGGATTGTCTCAAAATGCAGGCGGCATGATTAACCGCCCACAAAAGAATCGAAAAACTAATAAGTCGGGAATCGTTGTGGCTAAAAAACAATCTGACAATAGATTTGTAAAAACTTTTACAAGATATGACTTTGCTGGAGATTTTTCCGAAGGCTTTGCTGAGGTTAAGCTGAATGGCAAGTATGGCTTCATTGACAAAACTGGGCGTGAAGTGATTCCATGTAAATATGATGATGCAGAGAGTTTCCACGAAGGCTTTGCTGCAGTTAAGCTGAATGGCAAGTATGGCTTCATTGACAAAACTGGGCGTGAAGTGATTCCATGTAAATATGACTATACTTTTAAGTTTTCCGAAGGCTTTGCTGCAGTTAAGCTGAATGGTAAGTGTGGCTTCATTGACAAAACTGGGCGTGAAGTGATTCCATGTAAATATGACATTGCTGTAGAATTTTCCGAAAGCTTGGCTGGTGTTAAGCTAAATGGTAAGTGTGGCTTCATTGACAAAACTGGGCGTGAAGTGATTCCATGTAAATATGAAGCTGCTGGAGAATTTTCCGAAAGCTTGGCTGGTGTTAAGCTAAATGGTAATCGTGGCTTCATTGACAAAACTGGGCGTGAAGTGATTCCATGTAAATATGTCTATACTTCTATGTTGTTTTCCGAAGGCTTTGCTGCAGTTAAGCTGAATGGCAAGTATGGCTTCATTGACAAAACTGGGCGTGAAGTGATTCCATGTAAATATGACCATGCTAGAGGTTTTTCCGAAGGCTTGGCTGCGGTTATGCTGAATGGTAAGGATGGCTTCATTGACAAAACTGGGCGTGAAGTGATTCCATGTAAATATGATGATGCAGAGAGTTTCCACGAAGGTTTGGCTGCGGTTGAGCTGAATGGTAAGTATGGCTTCATTGACAAAACTGGGCGTGAAGTGATTCCATGTAAATATGACTATACTTTTAAGTTTTCCGAAGGCTTTGCTGCAGTTGAGCTGAATGGTAAGTATGGCTTCATTGACAAAAAAGGAAAGCCTTTATTAATAAATCAGAGGGTCTCTTCGTGATCAATAATAATCGGTTAAATCGACCCTTGATTTGCACAAAATTAATTGATATGAGCGAGATACAACTATTTTTCTGGGGGATAAATGCTGCAATAATCTTTGTGGTATTATTCGTAGTGTTGGTAATTGTCTTATGGATAGTCAATAAATGGATTTTGAAGAGAAAGATTAGGCTGCTGTATAGGATCCTGATTTCTATAGGCATCCCCCTGATACTAATCGGCTGGGATTACTACAATACCAATCGTTCGTTCTACAGTTCTTCAAATATGGACAAACTCTTGGATGACATTGGGACAGGAATAACTCTGCCACCTTATAAGATAACAAATTATAAGAATGAGCATGTTATGGCTGATGATTTCAAGGATACTTATCAAATAGTATTTAAGGATGCCAACATAAAATCCATGATTTCTATTCTTGATAGTGTGTGTAGTGCCAATGAGAATTGGGAGAAAAGAGGTGACGAATATGTCTTTAATTCTTTAAACTATGAGAAAGAGTTTAATGATTCTCTTATTATCCGTCCAAACAAAGGTACAGTCACTTTTGTACGTTATATGTGGTAGCGTCTAATAAACGAACAGAACAGAAAAGCCATAAGCAAAGTGTCTAATATATCTTATCCAGGATGTTAAATACGCAAATAACTGTCGTTCTACCTCATTAACTATAATAATTTTTGGATTTTTGCTCGATTTTGTGTACTTTTGCAAATGCATTAATAAAATAATAGCAATTATGACAATAGAGGAAGTAAAAGTTATCATACAAGGTGATGAGACTCGTACGTTAGAAATGAAGAAAACAACGGGCGAGTTGAAGGATGGTATGCGTTCAGCTTGTGCCTTCCTCAATACTGCTGGTGGCTGGCTGTTCTTTGGTATTACCCCAACCACACTGAAGATACTGGGGCAGGAGGTGACAGACAACACGCGGAAGGAGATTGCCAGAGAGATAGCAAAACTGGAGCCATTGATAGACCTGCCTGTTGAATACATAGATATGCCAGATCGTCCAGGCTATCAGGTTATTGCTATCCATTTGGATGCCCCTTCTTATTGGGACGCGCCATATACATACGACAATAAGCCCTATATGCGGATAGAAAGTACGACAGTGGTAATGCCTCGGGAAATCTTTGAAGACCGTCTGATGCGCAGCAAATCTAATCGCTATAAGTGGGAAGATCATATTTGCGAAGGCATCACCATCGCAGATTTGGAGGAACAACGTATTCGTGGTGGTGTTCGTCTTGGCGTAGAACGGGGTAGGATGCCTGAGTCATCGCTCATGGAAACTACGGAAAGACTTGTTGAGAAACTGAAACTAACCACGAATGGGAAACTTAAAAATGCAGCTGCTGTATTGTTCCTCCGAGATACAAGTCAGTTCCCTCAGTTTCTGCTTCGTATGGCTCGCTTTCGTGGCAATGACAAAATAGAGTTCATCGACAATCAAAGAGCATACGGCAACTTCTTCACTTTGCTTGATGCTGGTATGGCGTTCTTCTTCAAACACCTTTCTCTCAGTGGCAAGATTGTGGGCTTTATGAGAGAAGAAAAACTGGAGATTCCTGCTGAAGCATTACGTGAAGCCTTGACGAATGCCCTTTGTCATAGGATGTTCCATAATACAAGTAGTTCCGTTGGCATCGCTATTTATGATGATCGTGTAGAGATAGAGAATACTGGCCATTTGCCAGACGAATTGACTGTTGAGACCATCAAACAATCCCATCATTCATATCCTCAGAACCCGACTATTGCTGACGTACTGTTTAAGACTACGTTCTTGGAAAACTGGGGCAGTGGCGTAAGTCGTATGGTTGATGCCTGCAAGAAAGCTAATCTTCCGGAGCCAGAGTTCAATCAAAACGCTGCCTTCGTATGGGTCACGTTCAAACGCGTAACCATACAACCATACAACCATACAAGTCCATCATACAACCATACAACCATACAAGTTCACCATACAACCTCAAAAGAACAGGCTAAAAACAAGCGCCTAAAGAAGTTCTTGATGGCAATAGGTGAGAATGGGGCAAATCTGAAGACACTGATGGATAGTATGAACTTGCGCAATAGGTCAAGTTTTGTGAACACTTATATAGCACCTAATCTGGCAGAAGGTTATATTGCGATGCTATACCCGGAGGCACCGAACCATCCGATGCAATCATACTATCTGACCAATAAGGGTAGAGAACTATTGGAACAGCTATAGTTGAACCGGACTTCGTAGAATCTTTTTGTGTCTTTTCAGCCTTTTCCGTCTTTTTTATTTTTTTTCGGATTTATTGTTCTCTTGTCTTTCTCTATTTTGCTGGTTTTCTGCAAGTATACCTGATAACCACGTGCCTTTTGAGCAAGCAGTTTTTCTGCTATCTTCTGCTTTTCCTCTGCTGTCATGCGTTTCTTTGTCTCTTCCTTATATTCATCTACCATCTCCTGCATCTCTGGTATCAGTTGATAGTCCAGTTTATTCACTTCCTCAGCAAAAGCAAAGAAGTCTTTGGCACTTCTTATTCTCACGACATCAAAGTTCGGTGTTGTATCTATAACCTCTATGTCTGCATCCTTAGTCAGATATTTGTGATACACTACGCCTAAGTCCTTCTTCAACCTTGTTATGCTTTTGTCGTGCATATTCAGTCCTACCTCTGACAAGTTCCTAATCATTTCCCAGTTGCTGTCAAGCGCATGGGCTAAGAATGGGTTTTCAAATAGGTTTATAAAGCCTTGTTTCTGGCCATCAAATTCACCAATCTCCGCCATCAGGTTTATCAGCAATTCCGGTCTTGTTACAAAATTTCTGTGGATACCCATCTCTTGTGCGCTCTTGATACTTTTGGTCGTCCCTGTCACTAAATAGGCGTTAGCTCTAAGTAATTCTCCCGTACTTGAATCCTTGATATTGTTATTCAGTGAGAGTACTGACAAATACAGCTGTGCATCAGTTCTCGATAGTGCTTCAACCTCCTCGTCTGTACGCCATTTGTCAGTGTCCTTAAATCTGGTCTTAAGGAAGATCTTTTTTGTCAGTCCTTCCAAGTGTTCTTGATACTCTTGGGCAACCTCTAGGTTGTCATCGTTACTGGGTTCTATTCTAAGTTTCGTTCTAATCACATCCTTAATAAAATCTAAAGGATCTTCATCACTCAGGTAGTTGTTGTAAAGATACTGCTTTATGGTTTGGTGATGCTTTGCTTCTAGGTCATGCAGACAGAAATCTTTCACAAACACGTTGTTAGCCTTCTGCTCTATTGCCTCTCTTTTTATGGCTTTTAGCATCCTCGCAAAATGCCTATAGTTGTTATCAGCGCATTGTGCATGTTTCAAGACCTCAATCACCACGTCTTCCGGTATAATCAACTGGCATCCTGCCTTGCGGAGCACTCTCAGTAACCGTTGGTAACTTTTGCTCTGTTTGGGATGCTCTACAAGACAATAGAGAAGAAAATCTGTATCTAGTATAAATTTCTTGTCTTTTAGATTTTGTGCTTCCAGTTCGCTCAGTTGTGGATCTAAACGCATCACTTGGGTTCCTATGTATATTTTCACCCATAGCACCATGGTTGCTGCTTGTTCTCGTGTCGGATGTTCCAGCAAATCTGACAATACTCCAACAAACACCTCACCCTTTTCTTCCGGCAAGCCTTTCATCGAAGCTTTCACGATGTCTTCATCTTCTACAATGTCTGTTGAAGCTTGCACGTTTTTATTCACAAACGACTCAAAGCCATACATTCTTACGTATAGGTTGAATGCATCTTTGAGGTTTTCCTTCATCTGTGCACGTTCTTCTTTGCTAAGGCCTTCTGTCAGTTGGCGTTCTGTGTTTTCTATGACGGCATCGAATACCATTTCTGTACGTTCACCAATATTCCTGTCATCCTCCCTCATTTTTTCCGCAATCTTCTCATGTGGCACTACTCCATTACCTTTCGGTATAAGGAAACCTTCTTTGGTCAGTTTTTGCATTGCCTTCTTGATTATATCTGGGGCATATTCTTTGGTAAATTTGTCATGGAAAACATCATGAACATCCTGCGCTGTCCATTCTCGGTTGTCACTACATGTTATTGCAAAAACACTCTGAAGGAACATGTCCTTCCGTCCCTGGTTAAGTGTTACGTTCCTATTCAGCGAAAAAAGCATGGAACACTCTAGCATCGCTTTAGTCAGTTTGTCTTGAGTGTCCTCTGAAAACGATTCAATAAACGAAGTTGCCATATATGTATGAAATTATGTTGTTTCTTTTTTATATTGTGAGTAGACACTGTGCCACAAGTATATACCGTATGCCATAAGACAAATGGTGAATACGGCAACAACAATAGCCACGCAATTTGTAATGCAACTATTTGGTAGATACTTTAATGCAGAAGAAAGTGTAAACAATCCAAATGTAATAATCAAGCCATACATTACTTGTTTGTTTAACTTGCGAAATATAGCTATGCTGTTCTTTACAGCTGTTGCCCTATTCATTAGGACATAGTCTGTAGAATTCTTTATGCTATCTAATTCTTCTGCTTTACTGCTCAAAGACGCAAACAATAATGTCGTCACAGATACTAGAATGCCCATAATTGCCAGATGAACACTCCATAAATCTCCTATAATAGAAACCATTATACTTTCCATATACTTTTCGAGTTTGTTTGCAAAGGTAGCATAAATAATTGATTTGACGAGTATATAGCGTCTTATTTTTCACTTTTTTAATTTCTAATCTTATTGCCTATTATACATACATATATCAACCAACTATATTAGCAGCAATGTAATCTGTAGTTATTCTTGGAATATGCTTGCTTTTAATCAGTTGTCTTTATATAAGGGAAAATGTATAACAAGTGTTAATGGGGCATTTCTTGGTGTCTAGGACAGTTTGTAAAACCTTGTTGTAGGGGCCGAGTGGTGCAAAAGTGGTGCATTTGAGATATAAGAAAATCGGCAAACCATTGATTCTCAATCATTTGCCGATTTTTAAAAGTGATCCCGTTGGGATTCAAACCCAAGACCTTCAGAACCGGAATCTGACGCTCTATTCAGCTAAGCTACGGGACCGATGTGCTCGAAAGCGGATGCAAAGGTACTACTTTTTAGTGAAAAGTGAAGAGTGAAGAGTGAAGAATTTGCTGCCGCCGTGATTTTTTAACGAGTTTTCACGCTTTTACCTGCTTACTTTTTTACCTTTTCGCTTCTATGCTGTAAGTTCATTGCCTGTATAGAGCTGGTGGTATTTGTCTTTGAGGGCCAGGAGTTCGTCGTGGGTGCCCTGTTCGATGATGTGGCCGTGGTCGAGGACGATGATCTGATCGGCATTGTGGATGGTGGAGAGGCGGTGGGCAATGACAAAGGTGGTGCGACCCTGCATCAGTGAGTCCATGCCTCGTTGTACGAGCCGTTCCGTACGGGTGTCGATGGAGGATGTGGCCTCGTCGAGGATGAGTACAGGGGGATTGCTGACGGCCGCACGGGCGATGGCAATCAGTTGTCGTTCTCCTTGCGAGAGATTGCCACCGTCACCATTGAGCATGGTCTGATAGCCGTTGGCGAGACGGCGGATGAAGTCGTCGGCCCCCACGAGACGGGCTGCTTCCACGCAGTCTTCATCCGTGGCTCCCAGACGACCGTAACGGATATTGTCGAGCACGGTGCCAGTGAAGAGGTGGGTCTCCTGAAGGACGATGCTCATCGACTTACGGAGCGACTCCTTGCGGATATCCGTCAGCGGAATACCGTCGTAGAGGATCTTTCCCTGTTGAATCTCGTAGAAGCGGTTGATGAGGTTGATGATGGTGGTCTTGCCTGCACCAGTCCCTCCGACAAAGGCGATCTTCTGCCCGGGGTTGGTGTTGATGTCGATGTCGAAGAGCACCTGCTTCTGTGGCGTATAGCCGAAGTCTACATCCGTGAAGTCTACGTCGCCCCTGACGGTTTGAGATTTGAGATTTGAGGTTTGAGGCTTGAGATTTGAGGTTTGAGGTATGGCTTCCTCTGAGGGGACGATCCATTTCCCATTTTCCAGGATCCATTTCCCGTTGTCTACCTCCGGCTCTGCATCCATGAGACGGAACACACGCTCTGCACCGACGGTGGCATTGAGCACGGAGTTGATCTGTTGCGATACATGGGTGATGGGCTGGGTGAAACTCTTGTTGAGTGTGAGGAAAGCCACAATGGTACCCAAGGAGAGGTGAGAGGTCAGAAGTGAGAGGTGAGAGAAATCACCCAGGGCGAGGGTCGCACCCACGACGGCGATAAGCACATAGACGAGGTTGGAGAGGTTGCCGTTGACAGGCATGACGATGTTGGCGATTCTGTTGGCTTCGCAGGCTGAGGCGCGCAACTGCTCGTTGATACGCTCAAACTCCTCGATGGCCTGATCCTCATGGCAGAACACCTTGACGACCTTCTGGCCTGTCATCATCTCCTCGATGAAACCGTTCACCTTCGCAAGACTCTCCTGTTGTGTACGGAAATACTTTCGGCTGCGCTTGCCAAGCCAGGTGGTGGTAATCATCATCACAGCCGCCATCACGATACTGACGAAGGTAAGTGGAATACTGAGCACGACCATCGAGGCGAAGGTGACGCCGATGGTGATGACGGAGTTGAATACCTGGGAGATACTCGTGCTGATCATCTGCCGCAGTGAGTCGACGTCGTTGGTGTAGACAGACATCATCTCACCGTGGGAGTGCTGGTCGAAGTAACTGATGGGCAGGCGTTCCATCCGCTCGAAGATGCGCTGGCGCAGGCGGAGCATCGTGCCCTGCGAGACGTTGATCATCAGACGGTTGTAGAGATAGGAACAGACCACACCTGCGAACAGGATGATGCCGAGTTTGAAGAGCGTCTGCCACAGTGCCGTGTATTCAGGATTGGCGGCTTGAGTTAATGGTACGATATAGTCGTCGATGAGGGTGCGTGTGAAGAGGGTAGAGGCGAGGGTAGTGACGGAGGTGATGGCGATGCAGGCGAGCACGGTCAGGATGCTGAACTTATAGTCGCTCAGCACATATTTTGCGAGTCGCCAGATGACGGCACGCTGCTGGGCGTCGATCTTCTGGATGCCTCCCTGGTTCTGGGCGTGTGGGCCGCGAGGGCCTCTGTCGAAGGTTGGCTGTCTCATCTTTTTCCTGTTTGGTTGTTCAGACCTCCTCTAGTTCCTCCTGACTGAGAAGGGGAGGAAGGCGCATCAAAGTCACCGCGGTCGGCCTCTTGTATGGCGCAGATCTCCTGATAGAGTTCGTTGGTTTTCTGCAGTCGTTCATGGGTGTCGAAGCCTGTGACGACGCCATTGTCCATCACGAGGATACGGTCGCAATGCTTAACGCTCGATATGCGCTGGGCGATGATGATCTTGGTCATCTCCGGCAGTTCTTCGCGGAAGGCCCGTTGTATCTTCGCATCGGTGGCGGTGTCACAGGCCGAGGTGGAGTCGTCGAGGATAAGAATCTTCGGCTGTTTCAGCAAGGCGCGGGCGATACAGAGCCTTTGCTTCTGTCCACCACTGACGTTGGTGCCGCCTTGTTCGATATGGGTATTGTAGCCCTCAGGCATCTGCTCGATAAACTCATCGGCACAGGCCAGTCGGCAGGCCCTTTCACAGTCAGCCTGTGTCGCCTGCGGATGTCCCCAGCGCAGGTTATCAAGGATGGAACCAGAGAAGAGAATATTACTCTGCAGCACCACACTCACAGCCGAGCGAAGCGCCTTGAGGTCGTAAGTCTTCACATTACGTCCGCCCACGAGCACTTCGCCCTGCGATACGTCATAAAGGCGTGAGATGAGGCTGACGAGGGTGGACTTACCAGAGCCCGTGCCGCCAATGACACCGATCGTCTCGCCGCTCTCAATCTTGAAGGATACATTGAAGAGTGCTGAGCGCTTGTGTTTCTTCTCTGAGGAATCAGGGGATTTATGCATTTCTTTTTCGACACTTGTGTCGATTATTCCTTGATTCCTTGATTCCTTAGAATGATAATCAAATCTTACTCCCCGGAAAACAACGCTGCCGTCGGCAATCTCATAGACGGGTCGCTCGGGATTCACGATGTCGGGCTGTTCCTCGATGACTTCGCAGACACGTTTGGCACTGGCGGCACTCTGCGTCAGCATAACGAAGATCATCGAGAGCATCATCAGTGACTGGAGGATAGACATGACATAGGTGAAAAGCGATGTCAGTTCACCCGTGGTCAGCGTACCCGAGACGATGAAATGCGCTCCCCACCACGACAAGGCGATGATACAACCGTAGACCACCATGTTCATGATGGGGTGGTTGAGGGCCATCAGACTCTCTGCGCGTACATATAATTGATAAAGTCCCTCTGCGGCTCGTGAAAACTTTTTGTTCTCATAGTCTTCACGCACAAATGCCTTCACCACCCGGATGGCGTGGATGTTCTCCTGTACGCTCTGGTTCAGTTCGTCGTAACGCTCGAACACCTGTTGGAACAGTTTGGCCACGCGCGAGATGATCTGATAGAGCGAACAGCCGAGGATAATCATCGCCACAATGAAGATCAGGCTGAGGCGGGCGTCGATGACGAGACACATCACGATGGAGAGAACGAGTCGGAACGGTGCCCGAACGGTGATGCGGAGAATCTGCTGATAGGCGTTCTGCAGATTGTTCACGTCGGTGGTCATCCTCGTCACCAGTCCCGATGTCGAATACTTGTCGATGTCGCTGAAGGCGAAGCGCTGGATATTCCGATACATCGCCTTGCGCAGGTTGGCGGCAAAGCCCGATGAAGCATAGGCCACACTGCGGCCTGCGAGGATGCCGAAGGCCAGCGAGAGGAAGGCCATGCCGAGCATGATGGCACCATAAAGACAAACGTTCTCCATATTGCCGGCATTCAGTCCCTTGTCGATGAGTGAGGCTGTCACGTAGGGTATCAGCACATCCATCACCACCTCCATGGCCGTCCAAAAAGGTGTGAGGATGGATGCAGTCCTGTATTCCTTGATTTGTCTGGTAAGTGTCCTGAGCATCTTTAGTCTAATTCGTCATTCACAATGCACAACTGCACTTTTCGCTGCAAAGATATAAAAAAAGTGGGAATTAAGAGTTAAGAATTAAAAAAATATGTATGGCGGCAGCAAATTCTTCACTCTTCACTCTTCACTCTTCACTAAAAATTTGTACCTTTGCAGCCAAATTTTAATGAACGATGAAGTTTGTCAGTTGGAATGTGAACGGTCTTCGTGCTTGCGAAGCAAAGGGATTCAGCGAGGTGTTTCGTCAGTTGGATGCTGACTTCTTCTGTCTGCAGGAAACGAAGATGCAGGCAGGACAACTCGATCTGCAGTTCGATGGCTATGAGAGTTATTGGAACTATGCTGATAAGAAAGGCTACTCCGGTACCGCCATCTTCACCCGTCACCAGCCTCTCAGCGTGGCCTATGGTATCGGCATCGACCAGCATGACCATGAGGGGCGCGTCATCACCCTCGAGATGGCAGATTTCTATCTGGTATGCTGTTACACGCCGAACTCTCAGGATGGTTTGAAGCGTCTGGACTACCGCATGACATGGGAAGATGATTTCCGGCAATACCTTCAGCGGCTTGACGGGCAGAAACCTGTCATCCTCTGTGGAGACCTGAATGTTGCCCATGAGGAAATTGACATCAAGAACCCTAAGTCGAATCGGCAGAATGCCGGCTTTACGGACCAGGAGCGTCAGCAGTTCAGTCATCTGCTGGCCAGTGGCTTTACTGATACCTTCCGTTACAAATACCCGGAGGTCGTGAAGTATTCGTGGTGGTCATACCGTTTCCAGGCCCGGCAGAAGAATGCCGGATGGCGTATTGACTATTTCGTCGTTTCCGACCGTCTGCGTGAACGACTTGACGATGCCAAGATCCATAATGACGTCTTCGGTAGTGACCACTGTCCTGTAGAACTGGATATTCGCTGAAAAAAATACAAGATTTGCTGAATAGATTTCCTTGACTCAGGATAACACCCTAACTTTGCAGCCATAAACGAATATCTTGACAACGTATGACAGAGATTCTAAGCCACTATGAGCCAATCACCTTGGAGCAGATGAAGGACATCAGACTGATGAACCGCATCGACACCAAGTTTGTGACGACGGAGCCCATGCTCCGACGACTCCTGGTGATGGCCTGTGACGACTACTTCGTGCAGGAGACGGATGGGCTGCGCATCTCACCCTATTATACGCTTTATTTCGATACCCCGGACTGTGCCATGTACAACCGTCATCAGGTGGGGCATCTGAGCCGGCAGAAGATACGCATCCGTTCTTATGTCAAGGCAGGTCTGAATTTCCTTGAGGTGAAGACGAAGAATAACCATGGCCGTACGAAGAAGAAACGCATTGCCATGGAACAATTCGATGCCCTCCATCCGCAGCACGATATCCAGTTCCATCGGCAGGATGAGGATTTCATCAACTATGATGAGTTCCTGCGTGCCACCCTGAAGTACGACCCGGAGAATCTGACCGAGCAGTTAGAGAACCGTTTCGACCGTATCACACTGGTAAACAAAGCCCGTACGGAGCGTCTCACCATCGACACGAACCTGCGCTTCAACAATATTGCCACAGGACAGAAACGCGACATGGGCGACATCGTGATCATTGAACTCAAACGTGACGGAAACCAGCCTTCGCCCATCTTGGGTAAACTTTGCGACTTGCATATACATCCTCATGGATTCTCAAAGTACTGTATCGGCTCGGCACTCACCAATGACAGTCTGCGCCGTAATCGGATCAAGCCGCGCCTGCGCAGCATACAAAAGATATTAAGTCATCAATAGTAAATCGTAAATAATTATTATGTTAGATTCATTCTTATCTCCCTCATTCTCGATGATGCTCATCCGACTGGTCATCAACCTCGTCGTCGTCGGCATCATCATCGACCGTCTGTATTATCCGAAGAGCAAGCGACGTGACTTCTACTTCACGTTTATGCTCATCTCTATCGCCATCTTCTTCATCGTCTTCTTCATGATCTTTGTGCTTGAGGAGATGAAAGGCAAGACTTCCTTAGGTATCGGTATCGGACTCTTCGGCATCTTCTCCATCATGCGGTACCGTACCGACGCCATGCCTGTCCGTGAGATGACTTATCTCTTTGTCATTATCGCCCTGTCGCTCGTCAATGCCATCTCTGAAGGTGTGCCCATGATTGAACTCGGCATCACCAACCTGATCTTCCTGGTGGCCGTGTGGGTCAGCGAGTGGCATCTTAAGGTGCTGCCGTCGAAGATTATCCAGTACGATAAGATCGACCTCATCACTCCAGATAAAAAGCAAGAACTTATTGCAGACCTTGAGAAGCGCCTTGGGCTCGACATCGTGCAGGTAGAGGTTGGTGCCGTAGACTTTATCCGTGATATGGCGATGGTGAAGATTCGCTATCGTGGTAAGCGTGTCGATGGCGACATCGCTAATGAGTTGAAACTCTCGAAAGATCAGTTGAAAGAATTTAATAAGTGAAAGAGATGAAGCGGTTATTGTTGATTATGATGGTGTCGTTGCCACTGACGGCCATCGCGCAGTCTGATGACTTCGGCCTCGACTTTACGCTCGAAGCTCAGAAGAAGCTCTCCAAGCAGTGGAGCATCGGCTTTGAGGGGGAAATGCGTACCCGTGACAACACTAAGACGATGGACCGTTGGAGTGCGGGCTTTGGTGTCGACTACAAACCTTCCAGCGTGAAATGGTTCAAGCTCTCTGCCGGCTATTCGTTGCTATATGACAACAATGAGCGTACCAGTTATTTCGATGCTACCGACGACGAGGTGCTTGATGGCGATGCCGACGAGGGTGATCCCAAGAAATATGCCAAATATTGGGGCACTCGCCATCGCTTTAACGTATCGCTGACATTCGACAAGAAACTCATCGGCAACTTTAAGTTCTCTCTTCGTGAGCGCTGGCAATACACCTATCGTCCGGAGCATACCGTCAGCGAGCGGTGGAGTTATTTCGACAATGCCTACGACGGAAAGCCGAAGACGTATTCTGGTAAGGGCAAAAGCGTGCTGCGCAGCCGTCTCCAGGTGGAGTACGACAAGAAAGGGCTTGCGCTGACGCCCTATGCTAACGTGGAGTTCTTCAATGCCTGGAGCCTGCAGAAGACGCGCATGAATGTCGGCTTAGACTGGAAACTCTCCAAGCAGCATACAGTAGGAGTCTTCTATCGATACCAGGTCGTTCGTAACGATGATGACGACAACGAGCCGAATTTCCACATGATCGGCCTCGGTTATAAGATTAAACTGTAAACTATCAACAATCGCCTTTGCTGGTCATGATGTTCAGCACCATCTCGTCGGTGGCACACATCGCGTCGGCACCGATAGAGGTGAGGTTGTGAATACTCTTGTCCACACAGTCATCCACGATACCTTCTTCCGAGGTGACGCATTTCCCTTCCATTGCCAGTAGTGCCGAGAACATGGCCGTCGAAACGCCGCTGGTGATTTTCAGCGAGCACGATGGCTTTGCCCCGTCGCAGATCATGCCCGTCAGGTTGGCAATCATATTCTTCACGGCATAGCAGATACGCTCATAGTCGCCGCCCATCAGATAGGTGATGCCGCAACTTGAACCGATAGAGGCTACCACGCAACCACAGAGGGCTGACAACTTGCCGAGCGACTGCTTGATATAGATTGCGGTGAGGTGGGAGAGCATCAGTCCGCGGATGAGTTCCTCCTCAGTGTTCTCGTTCTCCTTGGCATATACGCACACCGGGTTTGTGGCGCAGATGCCCTGGTTGCCACTGCCAGAGTTCGACATTACCGGAATCATCGCTCCCCCCATACGGGCATCGCAAGCCGAAGCCGTTCGTGAGATGATGTGCGAGAAGATGCTGTTGCCAAAGATACCTTTTGACAGCGGACGGTCGATAGTCTTACCCAGATTATGGCCGTAGTTACCTTTGATAGCTTCCCGGGCGGCATCCATATTCAGTCGCCGTGCCTCCATGATGAATCGTATCTCGTCGAGCGGGGCCGTGGTGGCAAAGTCGTACACCAGACGCATGTTCAGCTCCGTCTCGTCGGTGGTGCTGTCGTTGTCTGTAGTACGGTAGTTGCTGGCATCTCCCGCTACGAAGTGGGTGTGGCTGCCGGCGATGACGGCAGTCTCTTCCTTGTCGCCAGCCTTGCAGAGCACCTCGATATACAATTTCTCGCAGATGCCTTCCTTCAGGGCGATGCTGATGCGCTTCTCGGCGATGTAGCGCTTGCCTTCCTCCAGAGCCTCGGGGGTCAGGTCTTTCAGCACTTCGAGTTGGTAGGCGCTTTTGCCGATCAGCGCACCTAAGGCAATGGCGATTGGCAGGCCAATCATCCCAGTGCCGGGGATGCCCACCCCCATAGCGTTTTTCAGAATATTCGCACTCAGACAGACCTCGATCTTCTCCGGTCGGCAGCCCAGCTGCTCCGTAGCCTTCGCTGTACAGAGGGCCACGGCCATAGGTTCTGTGCAACCAATGGCAGGCACCACCTCTCGCTGCACCAGCTTGATAATGCGTTCACGTGTATCTTTTTTCACTCTTTTACCTTTTTAAATCTCTCCAGTCCCGTGTTCAGGAAGTCGATGTATGCCTGGATGTCTTCGTCGTAAGCGCGGCTACCGGCCAGGGGCTTGCCCGTGGCGGGGTCTACCATCACGTAGAACGGCTGTGCGTTGGCACCAAACTTTGAACTCTGCAGCCAACTCCACTTCGCCCCAACGGTGCGTAGCGTCTTGGCCTGACCTTGCTCATCGGTCACCTCGATGGGTTCCGCCAGCGGCGTCTTGTCGTCTACATAGAGCGAGATGAGCACGAAGTCGTTTGTCAGTTTGTCTGCCACGCCGGGGTCTGTCCATACGGCGGCCTCCATCTTTCGGCAGTTTACGCAGCCAAAGCCTGTGAAATCGATGAGAACGGGCTTGCCCGCTGCCTGGGCAGCAGCCATACCCGTCTCGTAATCGGTGTATTTGGCTTCCACGATCTTCGTGTTCAGATTAAAGTCCTGCGTGTTTATTGGCGGTGCGAAGGCACTTACGGCCTTACAGGGGGCTCCCCAGAGGCCGGGCACCATATATACGGCGAAGGCCAGTGAGCAGAGGCCGCCCATGATTGATACCACCGGCATCGGCTTCTGTAGTTCGCCGCCGATCTCGTCCTGCTGGAACTTTAGCCAGCCACACAGGTAAGCACCCAGGAGTGCGAAGATGACGATCCACAGCGAGAGGAACACCTCGCGGTCAAGGATATGCCAGCCGTAGGCGAGGTCGGCCACCGAGAGGAACTTCAGGGCGAAGGCCAGTTCGATGAATCCAAGCACCACCTTTAGCATGGTCATCCATGATCCCGACTTCGGGGCCTGTTTCAGCCACGAAGGGAACATGGCGAAGAGGGTGAAGGGCAGTGCCAGTGCCACGGCGAATCCCAGCATGCCCAGTGCGGGTGCCAGCCAGTTGCCGCTGGTGGTGGTCTCTACGAGCAGCAGGCCGATGATGGGGGCTGTGCACGAGAAGCTGACGAGTACCAACGTGAACGCCATGAGGAAGATGCTGATGAGTCCACTGGTCTCTGTGGCCTTCGTGTCGACGCTGTTGGCCCAACTGTCGGGCAGTTTGATCTCAAACCATCCGAAGAAACTCAGTGCGAACACCACGAGCAGGATGAACAGCAACACGTTGAACACGGCGTTGGTCGACATGGCGTTCAGCGTGTCACTGCCGAAGAGCGCCGTTACCAGCAGACCCAGTCCGAGATAGATGACGATGATGCTTACCCCATAGGTGACGGCATCGCGGATACCCTTCCGCTTGTCGTCCTTCGAGCGCTTCAGGAAGAATGATACAGTCATCGGGATGATCGGCCAGATGCAGGGCATGCATACAGCCAGCAGGCCCCCGACGAATCCCATCAGCAGAATATACAGTAGCGAATGATCGGCTATGTTGTCGCTGTTGCTGCCCATGCTGCGCAACTCTTCTACCACGGGTTGCCAGAGTTGAGGGGGAGACTGGAGACTGGAGTGGGGTTGTATGGTTGAGTCGGGGAGTGTGGAGTGAGAAATGTTATCCGAGGAGGAAGGAGTGTGGAGGGAGGAGTGAGAATAGTCTGCTGACAGTGTGTCGCCTGTATATTTCGTGCTGGAAGTAATCTCACTCCTCACTCCTCGCTCCTCGCTCCTCGAAACGACTCCTCGCTCCTCGCTCCTCGAGAACATCTCCTTGGCCTTGCCGCTCTTTTTCAGAGCCACTTCCGAAGGCGGCAGACAACTCTGGTCGTTGCAGGCACCATACTCCAGATAGCAGTCAATCGCGTAGTCGGGCTTGGTGAACCGTATCTTCTGCACGAAACTTACGCTCTTCTCAAAGTAGCGTAGTTCCATATCAAACATCTTATCAAACTGCTTGATCTCCTTGCCTCGTGGCTGCAGGCGACCCACCGTCTCTACGCCATCCATTTTCACGGCGTTGAACGTGGCCTCTATCGGACCGTCACTGCCCAGGTTGGTGGAGTAGACGTGCCATCCGGGGTCGATGGTAGCCGAAAATACAATCTCTCCCTCACCGCCCTTCAGCTCTTTAAGCTCAGCGGAGAAGTGTACTGGGTTCATCATCTGCGCTCCTGCCGCCATTGTCACAAGCCACAGTAGCAGCGCTGTCAATGCTTTCTTCATATGCTCGTCTTTTTTGCTTTATTTCTATATACACATTAGAACACTGCAAAGGTACAAAAAAGATTCTTTTTTTAACAAACTTTATTGCAGATTCTTCTCTATCCACTCCACAATCTTCTCGTTGGAGGGACGAGGAGCGTCGAGGCTGACGATGCGCCCCTGCGCATCGAACATCAGGAAGCGGGGGATGCCGTCGATGTCGTAGTTTTTGCAGAGGGCGGAGTTGAAATGATCGGGGCAGATGAACTGTCGCCACTGTGGTTTTTCGGCTGTTAGTTTCTTCTCCCATGCTCTGCGGTTCTGATCGAGCGAGATGGCAATCAGCTCGATGCGGCTGTCGCCCTTGTAGTGCTCGTATAGCTTAGCCATGTGGGGCGTCTCTGCCACACAAGGTCCGCACCAGGTGGCCCAGCAGTCGATGTAGACGGCCTTGCCCCGCAGGTCTTGCAGCGTGTAGCGCTTGCCATCGCGGTCGTACATCTCGAAGTCGGCAGCCGGTGCTCCCTTCTTCAGTTTGGCATAGTGGTCGTAGAGCCGCTGTGCTTCTGCCTGTCCTTCGGGGTTGGTGCTCACGGCCTTGTAAGCGGCCAGCTCCTCGTCCATATTGTCGGGAGCGTCCTTCAGGATGGCCTGTATGTGATTATCGGCATACATATTAATGATGTCCTGGTTGTTGAAAGCCTTTCTGAGTACCTGGTAGAAACTCTGTGGCGTGCGAGCCTCACCCCTTGGCATGTGGCGGTCACTGTACCAACGCCAGTAGTTAAACGCTTTGTCGATGTTGGCCGTGTCGTTGTGGTCGAAGGAACATATCCAGCGGTCGAAGTCGTCGTCGGTCTTATCGTGCTTGGCCCATGCCCAGCGGCAGAGGTAGGAGAACTCCTCGTATCTGATCTGTTCCGTCATGGCGCGGCGATAGTGCTCGCTCTTCACCTGATAGAGGGCCACGAGGCTTCGCTCGATATCCACCTCCACAGCGTTGCGATACTCGCTGAAGGGTGTGGCACTGAGCCGCTCCCAGGGCCATGCCTCAAAATTGTCGGAGGCTTCGTGCTGGCGGTTGAAGTCGAAGCAGTCGCGATTATCGCCGCTATAGTCTACGTCCATCACGGTTATCGTCTCGCCTTCCTCCGCCTTTGTCTTAAAGGAGATCTGCAGGTCGGCCTTCATCCCGTCTTCGAGAAAGATAATAGCCGAGGCTTTGGGCTCCTCGCTGACGAAGTAGGCGTTGGCGGGTTTCAGCACACTGATAGTAGCGTCGAACCGTCCGTCGGCAGCGACGGTGAGCGTATCGTAGCGACTGTCGTCGTCGGTTGTCTGTGCCACAATCACGTTGCCGCCCTGATAGTCCTTGATGCATCCCGTCAGCCGGGCTTGGGCCAGGCTGCTGAGGGCGCTGCTGGCGGTGAGCAGTAGTATAGCCAGTCTTTTCATCTTATTCCTTATTATTTACCAGTTTGTCGAAATATGCCGCAAATTCGGGCTCCGAGGGTCGCATGGCGTCGGGGGTGATGATGCGTCCATCCCTGCCGACGATGATGAAGCGGGGTATGCCTACGACGTGGTATGCCGTGTTGAGCACTTCGTCTCCTTCGGGGGTGACCAGATACTGATGCCAGGTGGTGGGGTGCTTCCCCAGGAAACTAATCCAGCGCTCGCGCTTCTTGTCGCATGCTATGCTCATGATGTGTACATCGTCACGGTGGGCATATTGCTTTTGGAGAGCCTCTATGTTGGGCATCTCCTCGATGCAGGGCACGCACCACGTTCCCCAGATATCGATGAGCAATAGTTTACCCGACAGCGATTCCAGGCTGAGCTGCTTACCGCTTACATCGGTAAAGGTGAAGTTTGGTGCCGGCTTTCCAGGATAGGTGGCTGCGTAGTTCTCCACCATCTTACTATACATTGCCTTTGCCCGCTGAGCCAGCGAGTCTGTTGGGTTGGTGCCGAGATAGTCGTCGAGATATCTGCGCGGATCTTCCACGGTGCCACTCATTTCTATGAGGCTGATGTTGAAGTCGCAACGGAAACGCTCTCTCATCTCACCCTCGGTGATGAATTGGTCGATGCCTTTGCGCATGGCTGCGACGTATTCATCTGTTGTTTTCAGCTCCGCCATGGGGATCTTTGCGGCCAGTACGTCGTAGAGCGAGTCGCGGTTGTACACTGACTGTGCGCTGGCGCCGAGAGAGAGTAGCGCCAGCATCACAGCCGATAGAAGAAATCTATTTAGATTCATTGTTCTTACCGTTTTTTACCAATCCTCATTCCAATCCTCGTTCCAGTCGTCGTCTCCGGATTCCACACCTCCATAAACGTCTGTCCATTCATAGTCAGTGATAACCTCCGTGCGAACATCGCCGTCGGTATATTCATTCTGAACGATCTGGTTGCCGCTACGGGTTATCTCCAATTTTGTGATGGGGATGGCGTATCGGTGCGACTTTACCGGCAATGTGTAGCGGATGAAGGTGCTGTTGTCGGGCACGTTGTCAATCACCTGATGGAACACATGTTCCACGGTGACGTCGTCGGCTGTCATCTCGTTGTAGGCCAGACGTCGGATGTCGAACCATCGCATCACAAACGGCATCTCACGGTGACGCTCATCGAGGATCAGTCTGATGGCTTCCTCCTGTGAGTCTGCCTCCAATTCAATACCCTCGCTCCCGGCACGCATGCGGGCCTGGCGCAGCTGGTTTACAAATCCCATGGCTTCGCTTACCTGGTTTTGGCGGGCCAGCGCCTCGGCGGCTGTCAGCAGCATCTCGGGCACCGTGGGTCCCGACTGCACTTGGTCTTCGTAGATGTAGTGGTAGAATTTGCGGTAGAGGATGTCGTCGCCAAAGCCTCCTACCCAGATGTTCCATAGTGTGTGCTTGCCGAAGAACTGCTCGTAGCGCAGGTCGTTGTCATGGTCGTAGAGTGCCAGCAGGCTCTCCGAGGGAATCATGTAGTTACCGCTGCTCACGGCGAAATACTGCGAATAGTAGTTCTCCTGATAGTCGGCCAGCTGGTTGGGGGCATATCCGTAGAGCTCAGAGTAGTAGATAGGTGCCCCCTCGCCGGTGATGGGGTTCGAGGCATAGTCTTCTTCGAATGTCAGTTCGTTATAGTCGTGCAGGGTGGCCCCTTGACTCTGCAGTGCCTCTTTGGCGTAGTCGGCAGCCTTATCATACTGCTGTGTGAAGAGGTAGTAGCGAGCCATCATGGCCTGAACGGCAGGCTTGCTGACGCGCCAGCGGCTGGTCACACCGTCCTGTGTGGTCTTCATGGCTTCCGTCAGGTCGGAGAGGATCAGGTCGTAAGTCTCCTGCAGTGTGGCGCGGCCGACGTTCTCCTCGTAGCTGGTACTCAGCTTCAAGGGGAGCCCCAGCCCGTCTTTTGTCTCGGCTGCGTATGGCTGGCAATAGGTCTGCGCCAGGTTCCACAGGGCTAAAGCCCTGGTGTAGTGAGCTTGCGCCAGATAGTCGGTGCGCTGCTGGTCGGTGATTCCCTCCACGTCGTCTATCTCGTTGATGACGAGGTTGGCAATGAATACCTTGTTATATTCGCTTTCCCATGCCTCATCGCCGTATTGTGCATTCTCTGCGTCGCGGATGCCAAATACGAATCCGTTCAGGTAACTGTCGCCCATCCATCCCATCTGTTCGTACATCTCGGGTTTCACGTCGATGTCGTCGGATGATGCGATCACGTATGATATCTTGGTGTTGAAGATGCTGCTGTTGTCGAACAGTGCATCGATCTGCTTACCGCTGTTTAGCACCTCGTTCTCTCCCTTTGAGGGGATGGTGTCCAGGTAGTCGTTGCAGGCGGTGAGAGCTATGGCCATTGAACAGATGGCCAGACTCTTGCATGCGGTTTTATATATGTTGACGATCATAATGTTCTTTTTTCTTTTTTGTCGATTATCTATAAGCGGATGCTGGCGCCGAAGGTGACGGTCAGCTCTGGGCGGTAACTACCCGGCAGGTATTCTGGGTGGTAGCCCTTTGAATTGGCACTCCAGATGAGGCCGAGGTTCTCCATTTTTCCGAATATGCTGATGTCCTTCACCCAGCCGTTGCCGAGCCACTTGCGTGGCAGCTGATAGTTGAGGTCTATCTCGCTGAGGTAGATGTAAGAGGCATCTTCCGTCACGATGTCGAGCGAGCGGTTGTACATGCTCCATGCACCGTATTGCTGCAGGTCGACGGGGTTCCCCTCATCGTCGGTAGTGGGCAGTGGCAGCATGCCGACAGGGTTGGCGATGACGCCGCCGTTGGCATCCATCAGGTCGGCTATCTGTGCCGAGATATTGGTTTTGTTGCTCCAGCTTGTGATATAGTCGTAGCTGAACTGTGGCATGATCATCTTATGTCCGAAGCGGCCGTTCAGGTAGGCTGTCAGCGACAGCGACTTCCAGCCCACACTCACGTTCAGACCGGCAGTATGGGGTGCTACGCTCGTACCCTGGAAGTGCAGGAACTGCTGCCATGGCATGTAATAGATGGAGAAGTCGTTGAAGTCATATTTGTTGCCATCGGTGCTTACCATCGTGGGCACACCGTTCTGCAGTCCGCCGTATTCGAAGGTGAACATCGGGTTCATCGGGTATTCAGGGATGTACCATGAGTTCAGGAAGTCGCTCATGTTGCTGGCTTCGGTGTAGAGTTTGGTGATCTCATTCTTATTGTAGGCATAGGTCAACGTACCGCCAAGGGTGAAGTCGCCGATGGCTCCGTTGGCTCCGAGCGTCACCTCGATACCCTTGTTGAGCATCTCGGCATTATTAAAGGTGGCGTTAGTGGTGCCGTTTACGCCGGCGATGGCTACCTCGCCCAGTACGTCGGTACTCTTCTTATGGTAGTAGTCCACTGATCCGTACAAGTGGTTGTCAAAAAGCGAGAAGTCGAGACCCACATTGGTGATAGTGGTCTTCTCCCAGCGCAGGGTGGGGTTACCGTAGTCGTAGATGCTGCCAGGGTACTGCCCCGTCCACTCATCGGGATAAGACGACTCGGTCTTGATGGTAGTGCGTGCCGACGAGGTGGTGGGCGCATTACCGTTCTTACCATAGGTCAGGCGCAGCGTCAGGCGGTTGATGGCTTTTGAGTCCTTGAGGAACTGCTCATTGGCGATGTTCCACATGGCTCCCACCGACCACAAGGGACTCCAGCGGTATTTCGCCTCGCTGGTGATGAGGTTCGAGGCATCGCTACGGGCCGATACCGACAGACCGTAGCGCTCGTCGTACATATACGATGCGTTGCCGTAGAACGATACGAAACGATTGTGACTCCATGCATCCGACACGTGTACTTTGCCATTGGCAGGCACGCCGTTGATAGTGCTTTGCGAGTTATTCATGGTGTCGAAGTAGCCCGTGGGACCCGTCGTACCGTCGTTGCCAGCCTTCACTCCGTAGAGGTGAGGCTCGGTCCACGACTCGTAGTAGTAGTTGCTGATCTCGTTGCCGACGACTGCATTGATGGCATGTTTCCCGCCTAATGTGCGGTCAAAGGTGATGTCGTTACGGAACAGGTTGCTGCGGTTCTTGCCGCGTCCGTCGATACAGATGGCACCCGTCGGCAGGGCCGAGACGCCCTGAGCATTACCCAGAAGGTCGCCAGGCGTGTAGTAGTTCACTTGGTAGCGGGTGTAGAAGCTCTCTTCGCTGTTGGTCTGGCGTTGTTTATAGCGACTGCTCTCATACTGGAATCGGCTGTTGAAGCGCAGACCTTCGATGATGTCGATCTCGAGTCCTGCCTGAATGCGCCACTGTGTGTTGGTGGTGCGCTGGCGACGTTCGCGGGCTTCCTGCAGCAGGTTGTAATTCATGTTGTGATAGGCGAAACCGCTCCAGTCGAAGGAGTTTAGCAGAAGGTCACTGTTGTACGAACTGTGGTAGTTGGTGGCATACGTGCCATCCTCATTAAGTAGCATTTCGTAGGGAGACAGGTCGCTGATGTTACCCAGTCCCATCGCCGAACTGTGACGGTTGGCATTCACAAGATTCACCCCCACGTTTAGGGCTATCCATTTGTTCATCCTGTAGTTGTTCTGCCAATCCAGTTTCCAGGTGTTGTCGCGACTGCCGATGAAGTCACCCTTGTCATGGGTGAATTCTGCAGAGAATCGTGTGCCCCAGTTGCCTATGCCGCCGCTGACGGCTACATTGGTTTTGCTTTCCAACGGGTTGCTCAGCAGGTTGTCCTTTATCTGCTGACGGTTGTCCAGGGCTGCTAACACACTGAGTTGGCGGTTCATCTCGTCGGCCGTGATGGTCCCCCAGTCCATGCCCTCAAAGAGCAGCACCTCCGACTGAGTGACGGAGTGGAATAGGTTACTCATGTTGCGTGCATAGCCGCCACTGGTCATGCCATTGTCGAACATCCAGCGCTGGTAGTTAATCATCTGCGCAGCGGTGGAGAGGTTGGTCAGGTGTGCGACGTCCTGCTTCCTTGAGATAGAGAGCTGGGTCGATGCCTCTACATTCCATTTCTTCAACCCCTTCTGGGTCTTTTTCGTCGTAATGACAATCACACCGTTGGCCGAGCGCGCTCCCCAGATGCTGGCGGCGGCTGCATCCTTAAGGAATGTGATGCTCTCGATGTCGTCGGTGTTAATGCGCTCCAGGGCGTTCATGTTGGGGTTTGTCTTGGCACCCGCTGTCGGGTTGTCCATGATGGGGAACCCGTCAATGACGATCAAAGGCTTCGAGTCGGCATTCATTGTGCCCACGCCGCGGATGGTGAACGCCTTGCCGCCACGGCCGTCGTCGTTACCCTGCATACCGGCCACGAGACCTTCAAGGGCCTGCGACAGGTTGGCGGTGTGACGCTTCTCGATGTCCTCGCGCTTAATGATGCTATAGCTGCCGGTTGCACGCTCCTTGGAGATGGTCTGATAACCGGTTACCACCACTTCACTTAGTTGGTTGTCGGATACCAGTCTTACGTTTTGTCGCTGGTCGGCAGTACCTTGGGCGAAGTCGGCCGTATGGGTGAGCATGCCCAGGTAGGCATACTCCAGCTGGCAGGCCGAGGTGGGCGCTTTGATGGTGTAGTGACCGTTGTTGTCAGTGACGGTCTGTGCCTCACCGTTCTTCACTCTCACTACGGCTCCAGGCAAGGGCTCTCCTTGGTCGTCGCGCACCGTTCCTTCAATCTGTCGTGTGCGGCCGCTCTTGTCACGATGGGTGATGGTGACGATGGTGCCGTCGATGGTGTACTTGCAGCCGAGTTGGGTGAATACGTCGCTGAGCACGCGCTCTGCCGGTACGTCCTTCACACTGACGGTCACCAACGGCAGCTGGCGGGCCAGCTCTGCGTTGCAGATAAAGTCGAGACCAGTCTGTTTCTTCATCTCTGCAAAGAATTCTTTCACGCCTGCTTTCTGCAGACTGAGCGTCACGGTCTTGCCGGTGGTCGTCTGTGCCAGTGCGGGCACTGCCAAGGCAGTGGCAAAGGCAAGCAACACGGTTGCGGCGAGCCGTCTGAGTTTCATTGTTGTTTGCATTGGATTGTTTTTGTTATAATGTGTTAATTGTGATTTGTTCTCCTTCATTGCTTATTTCCACGTCGGCGGCCGTTGAGATGGCTTTCAGCGTGGCGTTGATGTCAGCATAGCGACTCAGTATGCCTGTAAAAAGGATGTTACGGGCAGCCTCGTCCCCAAAGTTCACGTTGATGGCGTACCAGCGGCTCAACACGTCCATCAGCTTGGCCAGCGGGCAGTCTTCGAACATGAAGTTTCCGGTGTTCCAAGCCGTGTAAGGCTCCACGTCGACATCCTCGAGGGTCAGTGTGCCGTGGCTGATTGATCCCATCTGACCGGGATGCATCATCTGCTCGCTGCCAGAGAAGGGCACGATGCCTATGCTGCCTTTCACGAGCACCACCTCTGTCGCTCCCTCTTTCCGGGTATTCACGTTGAACTCCGTGCCGTGTACTTTTACATCGCCTTCGGGGGTATGTACGATGAAGGGGCGGCTCGCGTCGCTGGCCACCATGAAATAGGCCTCGCCGTCGAGTACCACGTTACGGACCTCTCCGAAGAATTGTTCCGGGTAGATCATTCTTGTGTCGCTGTTCAGGTGGACCAGCGTGCCGTCGTCCAGCGTCAACCAGTATTCCTTGTCCTGACGGGTGGTGATGCGCCGCGCTTCTAACAGCTGTTCCACGGCCTCTTGGTTGTCGATGTGGTATCTCTGTCGTATAGCGCTGACTACTGTCTGCCGTTCCTGAGGGCTTTCGGCCACGGGTGTCACCTCAGCTTCCTGTCTGTTGGCCTCGCGGCTGTGGGTCATGGCCGTTTTCACAGCCATGGGGACATGGGGGACCGCTGGCTCACTGTGTCGCCAGTACCACATAGCACCTCCTGTTAACAGGATTGCCAATACAGCTGCGGCGGCATAGCTATACCACCACCGCCATCTGTCTGTCGCTTGCATCCCTCGCTTCTCGGTTTCTGCCTCTTCGGCGATGCGCCGTCTCAGGGTTGCCAGGCTTCGTTCGTCGTCGATTTCGGCGAAATGTCGGTAGCGCTGCTCCAGCTCGTCACCGCCGATGCCGTTTTCGACCATCAGCTGTCTTAGCTCGTCAAATCTTTCTTCTTCCATCGTGGCTTTTTCTTCTTAATACGCTTTTTTTTCATTTAGGTAGACAAAAATAAGAAGAAAAAATGCAGATGTGTCTTTTTAGCTTATGAGCACAGCCAATAGTAGCATTGGCTTCTTTCCCAATTCCTTTCGCAGCCGTTCCAGTCCCCGCTGGCGCTGCTTCTTTACCGTTTGCAGTGTGATACCCATTTCTTGTGCTATGTCTTCGCTGCTCTTCCCCCTGATGGCCAGCAGGAACAGTTCGCGCAACTTCGGTGGAAGACTGTCGATAGCCAACAGCAACTGACGGATGGCTTCCTCCCTGTGGGGCAGGCTCCCCGCCATGCTCTCCTCTGTACCCATCTGCAATTGGTGGTAGTCTTTCTCGAACTGCCTGATGCGCTCCTGGGCAGTCTGCTGTCGCCGCAGGTGGCTGATACATTCGTTGCGCACTCCGTTGTACAGATAGGCTTTCAGTGTGGCTGTGCTTTTGAAGGTATTGTGTTTCTGCCAGGTCTTTACGAATATGTCCTGCACAATCTCCTCTGCTGATTCCTGTGTCTCTACCGCCTGTATGGCGAATGCCACTAATGCCTTATAGAAATGCCTATAAAGCAGCTGGAGCGACGAGTCGTCCCAGCGGTGAACAATGTTGAGGTCGAGCGAGTCGGTAGTCATGCTATAGTAGTTTACAGTTTACGGTTTACAGTTTACAGTTTACGGTTTATAGTTTACGGTTTACAGATGAATACTTCTATAGGCGGAGTGGCTTTGCCAGGTAATCAACTGTAAACCGTAAACTGTAAACAATAACGACGGTCTACTTGAAGAGGCTGTCGAGGAGGGTGTAGAAAGCAGAATCCTCGCCGACGATGGTCTTCACGATCTTACCGTCGGGGCCGACGATGATCTTGGTGGGGAACCCCTGGATGCCGTAGTCTGACAGCACCTTCGAGTCGCGTGGGTTATAGACGTGGAGCCATGGCAGGGCGTGCTTCTCGACGGCTGCCTTCCACTTCGCCTCGCTGTCGTTGCAGTCGATGCCGAGAATCTCGAACTTTCCCTTATACTTATTATAATAGTTCTTCATCTCGGGGAAGCCCTTGATGCACCAACCGCACCAGGAGCCCCAGAAGTCGAGCACGACGTACTTGCCGCGCAGACTCTTCAGCGAGAGCGGCTTGCCCTGCAGGTCGTTGAGGGTGAAGTCGGGGGCTTCGCGACCGGCTGCCTGAAGCTGTTGGGCCTCATCCTCGGCCTTCTGCTGCTCCTCCACTTGGTCGATGAGGTTCTGGTAGAGGGGCTTGCAGCGACCGTCGCGCACGGCGGGGCTGAGCAGCTGGGCGGCGGCCTTCATCTGCTCAACGTCGGGCATGAGCTCCTTGATGATGGCTGCCGAGGCCTCCTCGTCGGCATGGGCCTTGATATAGTCGGTGACGACCTTGGCATAAGCCTCCATCAGGGGCTTCTGTCCTTCTTCGTATACCTTCATGACGGAGTCTTGGGGTACGCCGTCGGTCAACATCTTCTGGCACTTCTCCATGAACTCGTTGATGGGCTTCTGAGCCTGCTCTGTCACGAGGTCGGCCTGATGGTACTGGGCGTAGAAGCGCGAGCCATCGATGTCGTAGCGGTTCTCGCCGGCCTTCTGGGTGAGGATGGCCTCCTCGCCGGGGACGGCAGGAATCTGGTAGAAATGGGCAGAGCGGTCGCCACGGAAGGCGCCGGGCTCGGCCAGCGAGAGAGTGGTGACCTGTGGCACGTCGATGGTGAAGTCGAACACGCCCTGGCTACCAGTGAAGGTCTGACGGGCTTCGCTGTCGTAGCCTAAGAACACGGTGATGGTGTCGCCCACACCTTTGCAGTCCATCTTTACGTGCAGCCTGTTGCCGTCGGTGGCGCAGCCACTCATGGCGGCTGCTATCATAATCATACTAAGGATTGTCTTTTTCATTCTTTCTAAACCAATAAACAAAAAAACTATCTCACAATGACCTTGCGTGCCCTGTCGCCTTCTCTGACGATGTAGATGCCGCGAGGCAGCAGAGCCCCGTTGGGCATGCGGCGTCCGCCGAGGTCGTAGACGGCATCCTGGCCCTGCTGGCCTGCCTTCACGCTGCTGATGCCCGTTTCGGAGTAGTCGAGTATGTTGCTTGTGTCATAGTTCTGCGTGCCGCCGGTGATGCTGATGCTGCCGACGGTCTTGATGCAGTAGCTGCCGGTGTTGCTGATAGCCAGCGTGCCGCCTGCCATGTAGAAGTTGCCGCTGTCCTCATCCTCGTGGTTGAGGGTCTGGCCTGTCTGTACCGAGTCCTTCAGCTCCACCTGGATGCCGTCGTCCTCCACACCGTCGATGTTCACGGTACCACTGCTCATCAGGAAGTACTCCCCGCAGTGTATACCGTCTTTCTTTGCGCCGGTCACGTTGATGGTGCAGTTCTTTATCTCCACATATTCCTTGCTGTAGATGGCGTGGTTGATGTTGCTGCTGATGTTGAGCGTGCCCTTGCCTACGAACTCCGTATGTCCCTTGCAGTGGAAACAGCCCTTCGACGACTCGTCTTTCGTGCCGTCGGCCAGCGTGTTCACCGTGTTGGCCGCCATACTCACCTTGATGCGCTTGCCGTCCTTGATGTGTACGGCCGAACTGTCGGGATTGGCCAGTGTCAGTCCGTTAAGCAGCATGGTCATCTTATACTCTCCCGTGAAATAGAACTCACCATTCTCGCTCTGACCGCTCAGGGCGTAGATAATCTCGCCGGGGTTTTGGGTGGCAGTAGAAGACTGCAGAAGTTTCACGTGCGAGGATTCGCCGTTGAGATTGCTGACGTAGCCCGCAATGGCGTCAGGAATGGTTACGACAGCCTTTGTACCGTCGTAGGCTACGGTCACGGTGTAAGTCTTAGTCGAGTTATCAGCACTGGCAGCCATGCTCAGGAGTACAGCTGCCAGTGTCAATATAATTTTGTTCATCAATATTCAATATTCATTAAAGTCCCAGGGCATCCTTGGCCTTGTCGGCAGCAGCGTCGACGGCCTCACCTGCCTGCTCCTTGGCAGCGTCCTTCACTTCCTCAGCCTTCTCGGCAGCAGCGTCTGCAGCATCCTGGGCGGCACCCTCGACAGCGTCACCGGCAGCACCGATGGCTGACGACAGACTGCTCACGATAGACTCGGCAGGAGCAGCGGTCAGGGCTGAAATAGCAGCGTTGACAGTCTCGTTCTCACCGGCAAAAGCCTTGATCTTGTCGGCGTTCTCCTTCAGGAAGTTCTGAATCTTGGTCACATACTCCTTGGCAACCTCAGGGTTGTTGCCGATAATCTCCTTGATCTTCTCCTGAACGGTGGCGAGCACCTCAGCGAACTTGCCGGCATCCTGAGCCTCAATCTGCTCAGACAACTTGGATGTCATCTCACTGACGGCAGCCTCCACGTCGAAGGCGGCTGTCTCTGTGTTGTCGGCAGGAGCGGCCTGCTTGTTTCCACACGATGTGAAACCGATGGCAATCATAGCCATCACAGCGAATAATACCTTTTTCATAATGCTTTCTATTTTAAATTAAACAATAAACTTTGTGCGATATCCGCACTTGCTTGATTTTCGGCAACAAAATTACACCTTTTTTAAATATGTCAATGCAAAAAGAGGTAATTTTTACACTTATTTAGTAATTTTGCCCTCGTTTTTAGAGATGACAAGATAAAATGACAACATTGATGACATTTCAGCCGAAACTCTTTTCGGCGCTTAAGCATTACAATCGTCAGCAGTTGACGACCGATCTGCTGGCAGGCATTATCGTGGGAATCGTCGCCCTGCCGCTGGCCATCGCCTTCGGCATTGCCTCAGGTGTCACCCCAGAGAAGGGTATCATCACCGCTATCGTCGCAGGTCTTATCGTCTCCGTCTTTGGCGGATCAAAAGTTCAGATTGGTGGCCCCACGGGTGCATTCATCATTATTATCTATGGCATCATCCAGCAATATGGCTTCGAGGGCCTGACCATCGCCACGCTCATGGCGGGCGTATTCCTTATCATGTTCGGCGTGCTTCATCTCGGCACGATTATCAAGTACATCCCGTACCCCATCGTCGTCGGCTTCACCAGTGGTATCGCACTGACTATCTTCACTACGCAGATCAAGGACCTGCTCGGACTCTCGATGGCGATCGTTCCGTCAGACTTCATCGAGAAGTGGATGGCTTATTTCGAATCCTTCGATACCATTGAGCGCTGGAGCGCACTTGTCGGCATCGGCTCCGTCGCCATCATCGCCCTTTGGCCCCGCCTCACTAATCTACTACCTCATACATCTTACCTCTCGCCTCTAAAAAAACTGCCTGGCTCGCTGATTGCCATTGTGCTGATGACCATTGCCGCTGTGCTGCTCAGACAGTATGCCGGCGTCACCACCATCGAGACCATCGGCGACCGCTTCTCCATCACGGCCACGCTGCCGGGGGCGCAGGTTCCCGACCTCACCTGGGATATCATCAAGGGGCTTGTGTCGCCCGCCATCACCATCGCCATCCTGGGCGCCATCGAGTCGCTGCTCTCGGCCACCGTGGCCGACGGTGTCATCGGCGACCGTCATAACTCCAACACGGAACTCATCGCCCAGGGACTGGCCAACCTGGCATCGCCCATCTTCGGCGGTATACCGGCCACGGGCGCTATTGCCCGTACGATGACCAACATCAACAACGGTGGGCGTACCCCTGTTGCCGGCATCGTCCATGCGGCCGTGCTCCTGCTCATCTTCCTCTTCCTGATGCCGTTGGCACAGTATATCCCCATGGCCTGTCTGGCCGGCGTGCTCGTCATCGTGAGTTACAACATGAGCGGATGGCGTAGTTTCGTGAGTATCATGAAGAATCCGAAGAGCGATGTCATCGTGCTCTGGGTCACCTTCCTGCTGACGGTCATCTTCGACCTCACCATCGCTATCGAGGTCGGTCTGATCTGTGCTTGCCTGCTCTTCATGCGTCGCATGGCTGAGACGACTGATGTCAAGGTTATTTCTCAGGAGATCAATCCTGAGGAGGAAGACAGCGACTTCCAGTTGGGCAATCTGGAGCATCTGACAATCCCTGAGGGAGTCGAGGTCTACGAGATCAACGGGCCTTATTTCTTCGGTGCCGGTAACCGTTTCGAGGAGATCATGGGTGTGTTGCGCCATCAGCGTCAGAAACCCCGTGTCCGCATCATCCGTATGCGTAAGGTGCCGTTTGTCGACTCCACGGGCATCCACAACCTCACGAACCTCTGTCTCATGTCTCAAGGCGAGGGCATTCAGGTCGTCCTCTCAGGTGTCAATCCCACTGTCCAGGCTGTGCTCCACAAGGCGGACTTCGACAAACTCCTCGGCGAAGAGAATATCTGTTCTCACATCAATGAGGCTCTCGAACGTGCCCGCCAACTGATATCCTTCAGCGCTTAGAGTAACCTTTTCCCCTCCTGAGTCAGGAGGGGTGCCCGTAGGGTGGGGTGGTCTGCGCTCGACCTCTGGTCGCTTGCTACCATCGGGACGCAAGAACAAGCGCTCCTTCTGCGCTCGTTCTGTCCGTTCCGATGCCTTGAACAGGTCGTTCCGATGCCTTGCGTGAGTTGTTCCGATGCCTTGCACGAGTTGTTCCGATGCTTTGCATACCTACATGGAGATGCCTTCCATGGGGCTTAGATGTCATTCGGACGACTTGTAGATGGCGTTCCTTTGATTCACAGTGCAAAGTTACGACATTCGCAGAAAGCATCTGTTCCTTTTTGGTAACAGATGTAACAGATAAAAGTATGGACTTCTCGCATACCGTATAGGTGTGCGCGGTACGCAAGGAGTCTTATAAATCATCTGTGTCATCTGTGTCATCTGTGATCTGTGCCGTCCCCGTGATCATGTTATCATGTAATCAATGACCCGTGATCTCCTGCCCCAAGCACCTCTTACCTTTGCATCCGATTATAGAGATTGTTCCATTTTCATGAAATAATTCTTGCAGATGGATGCAATACGGTTTAAGTTTTGTAGCTTTGCTAGAGATTTATGCCGTTGGGGGTGAGAAGCCAAGTACCTAGAGAAGCAAAGGCTATTTCGTGGGACAGATCAAACTTCCACCCTCGTTTTCAGATCTTTGGAGCCAGGACGAAGTATCAGAGAACATCGCTCGGTATGGCGGAGGATGATTCAGAGTATATACAAGAGGAAAGGCGGTGAGGATTTGAGGCTGTAATCATCAACATTATTAACTCAAAATTCAAATCGTATGAAACCGAATTTCGAACCTGGCAAGTGGTTTATGCAGTGCGTGGGAATCGACATTGCAAAGGGTACGTTCACGGCCTGCCTGTGTATGTATGAGTTCGATCAGGGTTGCTCAACCTCCCCTGTCGTGTTTAACAACGACAAGATTGGTTTCAACCAATTCGTCAAATGGAGCCGCAAGGAGGCCCTGAAAGGCTATCCGATACGCTATGTAATGGAACCCACAGGCGTCTATTACGAGCAGTTGGCGGCTCATCTGAACAAACTCGGTCTGGACGTCTGCGTTGTGTTGCCTAACAAGGCGCGTGAGTTTGCCAAGTACGAGGGCATCCTCACAAAGACCGATGACATGGATGCCTATACTCTTGGGATGCTTGGGTGTTTGGACAAGCGCCTCAAACCTTGGGCACCGCCATCTCCTATCTATAGGGAACTGCGACAGATGACGCGTTTCGTGGCCGACATCAACAAGGTCAAGACACAGTTGAGGAACCATCTGGAGGCACTCGCACACAGCGAGATAGCGGAGAAGAGCATCGTCAAGCACTATAACAAACTTATCAACGAGATAGACAAACAGCTGGACAGTAATCAGAAGGCCATCCGCGAGAAGATCAAGCAGGAGCCCGGACTGTCAGAGCGTATTGACCGTATCACAACCATCAACGGCATAGGGTTTATGACTGTAGTTACCGTGGTTGCAGAGACTAATGGCTTTGCGTTGATAACAAATCGTAAGCAGTTAGCCAGATATGCAGGGCTTGACGTTCCTGCACATCAGTCAGGACCTGTTGACCCTAAGCGCCACATCTCAAAGCAGGGCAACGTACACATCAGGACGGCACTCTATTTCCCTGCCATTGTCAGCACTCAGTGTAATCCTCAGATGAAAGATTTCTATGGGCGCCTATGTGACAGGAATACACAGTCGAAAATGATTGGAGTAACAGCCACTATGCGCAAGCTACTACTGCTCATATACAGCCTTTGGAAAAGTGGAGAGAAGTATGACCCGACACGTAACAAAACTGCATGTGATAAGCAAAAGAAAGAGGCTGAAACCACTGAGGGTCAGCCTCACGGGATAGATGTTGGGACATTGGCTGAAGAATAGCCGCAGAACGCAGTCTTCCCTTGATGGCTGCAAAGTTAATCAAATCCTCTTAAATTACAAAGAAATAATCTCAAAACATAGCATACTGCTGAGGAAAAACAGTGCGACAGCACCCATAAACATCAGAAAAGCATCGCCACAAGGCAATAAACGCCATACACTGATTGTCGCTATGGAAACCGCCAAGCATTGATTATCACATCACAGCAGAGCCCTGTCACAATTTACATTGAAAACAGGGCTTGAGTGCTGCGTGTAAATGCAACCAATAGACAAGAATTGTTAAAACGCATCACTTTTCATTCAAAAAGTTTGGTTTTTAAAACAGTATCTGTCCCTATGACCCTTCTACCCCACAACTAAAGAAAACCGCAATCCCAGAGCATTGGCGATGAGCATAAACGTAGAGAGCTGCATGTCGGTCTGTCCCTGTTCCAGAGATGAGATATACTCCCGCTTCTTACCGATACGCTCGCCCAGCTGCTGCTGAGTCAGCTTCTGCCGCTTGCGCTCGTCCCTCAGCAGCTCTGCATAGTACCACGCCTTGGCCTTGGCCTCGAACTCCACACGACTCGCAGAGCCTTCCCCTCCATACTTCTCGTCAAAATGCTGAGACCCCGTTTTCAGCCGGGCCAACTTCTTTTCGTCAATCTTCGTCATCTTCTTGTCCTCCGATATATTTGTTCATGATTTGTCTGGCAATCTCTATTTCGCCCTTATACTGTTTCGTGCTCTTTTTCAGGAATGAGTTCAGAAGCAGCACCCGCTTGCACTCCATGAACGACTGTGAATCGATGGCGAATACTATAGTACGATGTTCATTACTGCCCACCGATACGCGAGCCTCGTAGAACTCAGTTCCCTCCAGGTTCTTGACGAACTTCTTGTTGACCACGTATTGAGTCCTTATAATCAACTCAACGTAGTCGTACTTTGTTTTCGTCTTTTCGTCAAGACTGGCATAGTACTCATCGTACTCTACAGAGTGGAATGTCTCCCTGATAATGTCGTTCATGCAGCAAAAGTAATCAATTTCTTCCAAACGAACAAATATTTGGAAGAAAAAAGTTCTTTTGCCATCAAGTTTCTGTGGGTTCATAGGAAAAAGACTGGCAGCGACTCCGTGTGTGTCTGCTGTCAGCCTTTTTCGATGTATGATGGCTGATGGCTGATGTCTGAGTTCTTACATCTTCCATCTTCCATCTTCCATCAGACATCTTACATCTTACATCTTACATCTTACATCTTACATCAGAAGGGGCCGTAGCCCATGCAGCTCGTAGTGCTCAGTGCCGAGTGGGCCGAGTGCCTGTCCCTATGACCCATCCATCGAGCAACATACTGCCGTGAATAGCTTGTACATCAGTTCCGGCTCCTGCCGTTCAGGGATATAGGCAATCGTGGTTCGCCCCTTGCCAGCAAACCATCCGGCTTCGGTATGCGCACTTCTGCCGCATGGCAGCACCAACACACACACGTCACAAGCCTCCATCGCCTCGATGTCGTTATGGAAGTCATACACCTCGTGTCCTGCCTCGCGTAACTTAGCCACCACTTCTGGATAGTATTCGTTGCGCCAACTGCTGGCTACGTATATCTTTCGTTTCATGGTTGCAAAGATACACATTTTTTTCGAACCAGACAATAATCCGTAGAAATCATGTGTTTTTATGACTCTGCTGCCATTGTAAACAGATTATTATCTTTGGGCTTTGTTTCGTTTTGTTTCTTGGGTGTCAGTTTCCTAATCTGACGGAATTTGTCAAACACGTTCTCGCGGTGGTGCTTCAGGAAGATGCTCAAAGGCCTGTAGAATGGTTCCTTGGGCACAAATATCTTTTTGCCATTATACTCTTCGTAGAACCAGTTACCTTTCAGTTTTTCCGATACGATTATCCTGTAGTCATCGCTGATACAGAAGAAGCCCTTGTCAAAAGCAAAGTGCATATCCCTACACAGGGCGATGCCATTGCAAGGCAGGAAGGTGCCCTGATGGGCTTGCGGCTTGATGTGCGCTGCCTCCAAATTAAACAAGTCCACATTGCCCTCCTTATAGCGAATCACTTTGCCTGTCACGGCACAGCGGTATTGATAGGCATTCATCACCAGGTCATGGAACAGCGAACTGTTGAATATCGAGCATCCCATTGACTCCTCGAACGAGTCTTCTTCGTCATTACCGCCTTTAGCGTCATAGGAGTTTAACAGCGAGTCTGATTCAGACTTGATAACCTTCTTAGCCTCATCGGTGACAACTACATCAGCAACTTCGTCAAGAGCTGGAGCCTCTATGAAATCAAACACGGTGTCAATCACGGCATTGGCTTTATACCTTTTGTCGTAATCGTCCAAGATGCGTTGTAGCTGGTTACTTTTTTTATTCTCTGGAGTAATCCTTGATAATGTATAATAGGTGTCACCTTCCACTTCGAATCTCTCAAACACGGCATAGTCGCCCTTAAAGAAATATGCTTTGTCAGGATCTATCTCGTTGTTCATATAGAGCCTGACTTCGTTTCTCGGATGCTTCCCTGTATATTCTATATCCGAGAACTTCTGATTGTGGTAGTCCATCGTGCAAAGCACCCGTTCTCTTTCCTTCCCATGAATCATGGGGATGATGGATACTATCACCTTGTCGTTCATCACTACAGAAGAAATGTGTGGAAAGAAGTCGAGGCACGATTTTGATATAAGGAAGTATCTGCCCCTTGCAGGAATTTCACCTCTTGTGTTGATTGATCCCATCTCCTGATGGCCAACCTTGTGAATATAGTATCTACCCATTGTAATGCTTGATTAAAATCTTATGAAGTCCTTTGGCTATAATCTTTGCAAAATCAGAGGGCACGGCATTGCCTATCATCTTGTACTGAGCCATCATGGGGCCAAGAAACTCGAAATCGTCAGCAAATGTCTGTAGCCTTGCTGCCTCCCTGACCGTTATAGACCTTGCCTGCACTGGGTCTGGGTGTATATGGCGCATTCCGTCTTTATAAAGGTGTGCCGGTATGGTGTTGCTCGGTTCACCCCATCTTAGCACATAGTACTTGTGGATGTTGCTTTTCTTGCCTGTCATTTCCGTATAGAGCCTTTTCAATGCCTCTGTCGAAACATACTGATTCCTGCCCGACTCGATGTCCTCGGCAAGCATGGAGAATATCTTCTGGTCTCGCTCGCTATGGAAACGAGGTACGTGGTTCAGCACGCCGCAGCCATCGATAGGCTGATGAGAATATTTACGCCCATCCTTCTTTATCACCTCCTTGCTTGGAAGAATAGGAGGCAGATCTCCTATGGCATCCCTGACCGTCTTGCGATGGGCATTCTTGGCGAACTGGGGCATCAGTTCTTGATAGAACTCATCAAGCACTTTCTGACACGAGTCAGCCTCTTTGACGTTAAGAGCCTTGTTCACTCCGAGGATGATGACACGCTTCCGATGCTGGGGTATGCCGAAATCAGCCACATCATAAACGGCACGCTTGAAATCATCTATCACGCAATAGCCTGCTTCGTCAAACGCCTTGCGGATTTTGTCAACTATTGGAATCCCGTCTGGAGCCGCACTCAGCATGCCCACGACATTCTCAAAGACAAAGAAGGCTGGCCTGAAATGGCCTAAGATGCTGATATAGCTCTCAAAGAGATAATTCCTGTAGTCGTTTCGCATGCCATGAGGGTCGCGTATCCTCCCTGCCAAAGAGTAAGCCTGACAAGGAGGGCCACCAATAACGATGTCTATCTTCTTGTCGCCAACGAGTCGTTTAAGGCCGATGTGCTTTCCGAACTCCTCATCATCGAAACCGTTAATGAGTTCGTCCGTCCGCTGGATGTCGAACCTTATCACCTCCTCCATTGCGTTCTTGTGATGCCATCGCTTTTCAAGACGGTTGGCCAGTGTCTGACTTGGAAACGTTTCCCATTCTACACACGCAAGCGTATCGAATCCCCCTTCTTGCATAAATCCGTCCATCAGACCGCCACAGCCGGCAAATAGGTCGATAGTGTTGAATTTCTTTGCGTCCATCATTTTAGGTATTTTAGAAGTTCCACACCCACAGCCTTTGCCATCAGGCAAGGAACCGCATTGCCTACTTGCTTGTCTTGCTGGCCTTTGGTGCCCAGGAACACAAAGTCATCAGGAAAAGACTGCAGACGGGCACTCTCCCTGACAGTCGGGCATCGGTTCCACTTGTAGTGGAAATTGTTTCTGTGGCCTGTGTCAATGGTTCTCGATGGCTTGTAGCTGCAATACCTTGTCCAAGCCATGTGGAAGATTCTGCTCTCACCAACGCCTGGCGGCAAGTCCTTCCAGTTGCCTCCGTCAGGAACCAAGGCTATCGTGTCTTTCACAAACTGTTTATGGTCTATCGACTTGTGATTGTAGAGTACGTTGCATGCGCCTCTCATCAGTCTCTGATATGCTGTCTGAGGCTCCATTTCGTATTCTGAGACATCGCTACCCAGTGTGTGTTCAAGACTTGGCAGGTCGCCAATGGCCTGCTCGCAAGTAACATACTCCTCCGGCTTCAGATAGGGTTGGGGAAACTGGAATTTCTCCTCAGAATCCAGCAACCCTACAAACACAAGCCGTTTTCTGATTTGGGGTACTCCATAGTCGGCAGAACACAATATCTGGCTGTTCACAGCATATCCCATGGCCGTAAATCTACGGATAATCTCGTTGCGCACTTCACCCTTGTACAATGTAGCCATGCCAGGGACGTTCTCTATCAGAAAAGCCTTCGGCCGATACCTCCTGACGGTTTCTATCATGGCCAGATAGAGCTTGTTGCGCTCATCGTCAAACTGTCTTGGCCCTGTCAGGCTGAATCCCTGGCAAGGCGGGCCGCCGATGATGACATCTATCTGCTGGCCTCCCACAAGTTCGTCTATCTGATTAAATGTGTCGGCAGCAGACAGGTCTCCGCAAAGCGTCTTGCTGCCATGATGATTGTAAGCATAGGTTTTCAGAGCGGGTTCATTGAAGTCAACACCCAGAACGATGTTGTAGCCTGCCATCTCAAATCCCTTTGATAGCCCGCCGCATCCACAAAACAAATCCAACACGTTGTATTTCTTCTCTGACATGAAAAAGCCCTCTCTTCGTTTTCGGAAAAGGGGGCGTGGAAGAGACGGTGCTCAAGCAAGGCCTAGCAAAGCCTGTATCAGACAACAATCTTACTGTCCACGCCCTTATGAGCGCAAACATCCAATTGCTTGTCTGGCTGATACGTCTGTTGTTGAATTGCTAGTTCTGCCTGATCAGTCAACCAAGGATGTCCAAAGTCGCTTATGATTCCTTTATCTGTTTCTTGTTTCTATTCTATAGTTGTCCTTGGCACCCTTGCGGACTATTCTCTGTTTCGTCTTGACTTACATACAGAAAACGTGGGTGCTTAACTTCCGTCTGTTCGTCTTCGAGGCCTTCCACAGCCATGCTGAAAAACAGACAGAGTAAGCACCCACGCTGGAGTATATAGTACACCCGTAAAGTGTGCTAGTGAGGACATGGTTAGCCCTCGCAGCACACTACGGAGAGTATATGCTACACCCCGTGGAGCCACTTCTGCATTTGTTCTTGTTCAGCATTCGATTGTGGAAGTTTCGAAGACCAAAAACAAAGCGTCAGTAACGCCTTCCAATATGTAGTGCTCCGCCTTCGTGGCTCCGTCACCCTCAGATGACATCGCAGTCGCAACAGGCAGATGCGGTGCAAAAGTACGAAATCTTTTCGAAATTTAAGTCAAAAACAGGAAAAACTTAAAATAATTGCAAAATTATTTGGAAGATAAAGGATTTCTGCTTATCTTTGCAACGTCAGAAATGACTATCCGGTAAACATTCCGTAGGAATGCCGCGAGGGGCAAGCCTTGATCGACACTACCCATTTAAAAGAGTTGCTACGGCAGCTCTTTTATCGTATATAGCGTTTCATGAAGATATTGTAGTATTGTGGACTCAATGTCAAGTCGCGCGTTATGGATACCATCTTTTTGCCCTTGAATATCAGCACCTCCAAGGCTTCATCGCTTTTTTCAAAGTACATCTTGATGCTACGTGCAAGTGACGATGAGCTATAATCGATTGTCATATTCAGCAAAACACGGTTTGCCTGTCCTATTGATTCAATAAGCCTGCTGCCAACAATCGACTTTCCAGAGATTGTCTTAAGGTCAAATAATTTGAATACGTTTTTCCGTTCAAAGATGAAGTCTGCTGTACGGAAATCATGAGGATTGGGCAGTATGTAAACATTCTCTAAAATAGGCGACACCTCCTTTAATTCTCAACAAACCCTTTGTACTTAAGGGATTGAGAGAGGGAGGTGTCTCAGGAAACTACACACCATACTCATTCCACCAATATACTGCATCGTAAAGAGCATAAACTCGTTCCTTGATGAAATCAGGATACTTAGGCGTGAGTTCTGCGGCATTAAAGCCTGCAATGACACAAATGAAGGAAAGGTTTCCTTCAATGTAATCACACCACTTGTTCTGACCGAGGCACCATCCAAGGATGTTATCAAACTCTGCCTCTGATTTGGGAAGTTGCACATGAACGACCAAATGAGGCTTGGACTGTTGATATAACAGCCAATAGTCACCATGACCCTCTACATGTTTCAACTCTGCCTTGAACGCTTCACGCTCTACATGCTTTGGCTTCAGCCCTGGTCTTTGCTGGCGAGGGAACATCACATAATCACAATTTTCAATCTTTTTGATTTCCATATCGTTTACATTTAGTTAATGAAAGAAATATCTTCTTAACTCGCATCTTTTTACCACCGCTGCCAACGATTCTGTTCT
>Ga0256407_10001312_pt1 | contig 53124 bp, 41 predicted proteins | sample RumenRJG_04DNA_FD_193489 | JGI IMG/M metagenome (GOLD analysis project Ga0256407, IMG submission 193489) | Bovine rumen microbial communities from Lethbridge, Alberta, Canada - RJG_04 | ecosystem: Host-associated > Mammals > Digestive system > Stomach > Rumen | place: Canada: Alberta... | reverse complement strand
GTGGCCGAGTTTGTGGTGGGCCGTGCCTCGGGTGCCAATGCGGCAAAGGCCTATAGGCAGTTGGCTGGCTCCAGTCCATTCCGTGCCATAGGTTATCTGGGTGTGCTCACGTCGATGATCATCCTGGGGTTCTATGCCGTGGTGGCGGGCTGGTGCCTGCAGTATCTCTTCGCCTCGGTGGTGGGACATGTGGATGGCGACCCCGACTATGTGCTGACTTATTTCAAGGACTTCTCGTCCGACCCATGGAAACCCTCGCTGTGGGCATTGGGATTCGTGGTGCTCACCCACCTCGTGGTGGTTCGGGGAGTGCGCAATGGCATCGAGCGGGCATCGAAACTGTTGATGCCCACACTGCTCGTGCTGCTGTTGGTGCTCATCGTGGCGGCATGTTTGCTGCCGGGAGCAACCAAGGGCATCTCGTTTCTCTTCCATCCCGATTTCTCCAAGATCGACCGTGGCACCATCTTCGACGCTCTCGGACAGGCTTTCTTCTCGCTGTCTCTGGGCACGGCATGCCTGTGCACCTACGCCTCTTATTTCTCCCGGCAGACCAACTTGCTGGGGTCGGCGGTGCAGATAGCGCTCCTCGACACATTAGTGGCGGTGCTCGCCGGGATGATGATTTTCCCCGCTGCCTTTTCGGTGGGGGTAAATCCCGACTCGGGGCCATCGCTCATCTTCATCACCTTGCCCAATGTGTTTCATGAGGCTTTCGGTTCTGTGCCTGGTGTGAGTTATATCGTTTCCATCTTGTTCTATGCGCTGCTCTCCCTGGCGGCACTTACCTCCACCATCTCCATGCACGAGATAGGCACGGCATTCTTCCATGAGGAGTTTCGACTGTCGAGGGGCAAGGGGGCGCTCGTGGTCACGGTGGCATGCTGTGTCATCAGCGTGTTTTGCTCGCTGTCGTGTGGGGTGTTGGCCGATGTGAAGGTGATGGACCTCACGATTCTTGATTTCTGCGATGCGATCACGGCGAAGGTGCTGTTGCCATTGGGCTCGCTGTTCACTTGCCTTTTTGTGGGGTGGTATGTGCCTCGCCAACTGGTGCGCGACGAGTTCACTAACTGGGGAACGGTTTCCAAATGCTTTTTCGGCGTGTTCCTCTTCTTCGTACGATTCATTTGCCCGCTCTGCATCGTGGCCATCTTCCTGCATCAGTCAGGTGTTATCTAAAACAGACTGTGCCATGTCGTTCAAGGAGTTCCTCTATTTTCAGAAGTCCGACCGCAAGGTCATCATCGTGGCACTCTGTGTCATCGTGGTGGCCCTCGTAGCCATTTTCTTCTTGGGGAGGAATACCACAACGACATCCGATGGGGTGGCGAAGGACTCTCTGGCTTGGCAGTCGGGCAATGAGAGGTCTCTCTCGACGGAGGGTGCGGAAAACCTTGACGGCGTCTATGCTCCCGAGCGTTTTTATTTCGACCCCAATACGGCCGACAGCACCCAACTCCTTCGCCTGGGACTACAGCCATGGCAAGTGCGCAATATCCTGAAATACCGAGCCAAGGGCGGTGTGTATCGCCAACCAGAGGACTTCGCCAGGGTTTATGGTCTCACGGTGAAGCAGTTTCGTGAGCTCCAACCCTATATTCGCATCTCCGACGATTATCGCCCTGCTTCCGAGGTCTATGGACGTCATAGGTCGTATCCGTCTTCTCGCAGTGGCTACGGGGCACGGTCATCGGAGGGTCATTGGGGCGCGTCGGGTGGAAATTGGGGCGGTTCACAGACTGCTGGCGAGAGCACTGCTGCAGGTCAGCCCTCCTATGCACGCGACACCGTGCGCTATCCCATCAAACTCAAGGCGGGTGAGGTGGTGGCGCTCAATGTGGCCGACACAACTATGCTGAAGAAGGTGCCAGGCATAGGCAGCTACTATGCCCGGCGCATTGTGGGCTACCGCGACCGCCTGGGTGGCTTTGCCCATGTGGAGCAGTTGCTCGAGATTGAGGGATTCCCCGAAGAGGCTTTGGCTTTTTTCAATATCGGCAATGGACCTATACGTCGAATGAATCTCAACAAACTCTCGCTCAATCAATTACGCAACCACCCATACATTAATTTCTATCAAGCCAAGGCCATTGTCGACCGCCGGCGCCTGAAAGGACCTCTGCATAGTCTTGACGAACTCTCACTTCTCGACGAGTTTCCCGCACAAGACCTTCAACGTCTGGCCCCGTATGTGGAGTTCTGAGCGTATCCAACGGCTTTTCCTCGGCAAGTGAAAGGCCCCTGCTCCTTTTTCATATTTTGGAAAGTTCTTTTCTTTTTTGGGGGCAAAACTCCAATTCGCATAAAAAATGAAAGCAAATTGCCGTTTTTTCTTGTAGTAAAATTGGATACATTGTAAATATTTTATTATTTTGCCAACCGTTGTTGCTCTATTGCATTTGACTATTCATACTAACTAATTGCACTAACTAATAATCATACTTGCGACTGTTTAGACGCAGTTTCTCGTTTTATGAACACAAAACTATTCAAGCACTATTCTAGACCTTTTATGGTCATTGAGCATTTCGTCCCTAATGAGTATGTGGCGGGGTGTGCGCATTCCTCTCAAGATCTTTGGCGAGTTAAGGTTGAGGATATTGATCGGGTAGGGGATTATGCCAGCGATTTTGTACATGGAGGTGAGCTCTGGTATGAGTCGAATGGTATCGCTGGCTTGCAAAAAACAGGTGATCATCCCGATAGGCAGGTATCTGGAAAACAAATGAGTATCCCTAGCAATTACATCCATGATGGATATGTCTACTTTAACAATCCGGGGCAACCTGGCTATTTCACCAATAATTATGATATTACAGTGAATTGTACGATTGTTGGTGAGGCTTTGATATATGGAGATTGGGGAAACCCTAATGAAATGTTTCATACTGGTTCGAATGTATATTTTGCTACAGATTCGGAAAACGTAGTAACTGCAAATCCTTCGTAACCGTAAATCATTAGAGATTTGTGTATTTAGGATGTCAATGGGCAGACCGTCCTTGAAATGACAAATTTAGCCCGGCAACAGCATTGTTTGCTTTTGCCGGGCTGATATCATATAGGATAAATGTGGGTAAGCCCTTGTTCTTATTTCAGAGTAATGTTCTCGATGATGGCTTTCACCTCAGGATCATCAATGGAACCATTGTAAATCGAGATGAGCATCAAACCCTTCTCTGTGAGTTTGGTATAAAGATTGTTCGTTGGCTTCTCAGCCTCTTTGATTGCCACATTATAAGTAGTGTTGCCGAATTTGATGTCGCCCTTGTCTGTGTATCCTGCGTTCACATTGCCCGAATTGGCCTCTGCCGGCTCACTGTTCCTGTCGGGATAAGCATATATGGTCATGGTGCACCATGAGCCATCTTCCAGTTTCTTCATAATGCGGAAGTTCTCATCCTTGTTGTTATTGTTCTGTTCCCATGTCTGTGGAACGATGATGGAGTAGTACTTGGTTTCCACGGTCTCACCCTCAAGTTTGGTAACACCGCCGCCACAAGAAGCCAGCGTGAGTACTGCGATAGCAGCAAATGCGAAATTAATCAGCTTTTTCATTTGAAATTTGTTAATTAAGTGGTTAAACGATATTGTTATTTGGTCATGTTTGACGGTGCAAAATTAGGACGCTAACCATCATTTTGACTTATCATTTCGTGAAATAAACTTATCATTTCGTAAAATCTGCAGAAAAATTACATGAGAAACAGCCGTTTTCAAGATATTTCAAATATTTATGCACTTAAAATGCAAATGGAGGCGGTCGGTGAAGATGTATTGAAACGGCATCTGCTACAAAGGCCAATGTGCCAAAAATGGGTACACGCTTTTGGTAAATTCGTATATTTTTCTTACTTTTGCATTCATTATGGACAAGAAACTACGATTCCTATACCTATTCACATTCATTTTTTTCCCCCTGACAGCAGGTGCTGCCAAGGGTGATTTCGAGCAATGCCTGCAACAGTTTGAGAAAAGTGGGAGAGTTCAGGATGCCAACAGGATTTTCTCTCTGCTGCATGATGAGGAAGTCACCGATTCGTTGTTGAGATTTGATGACACAACTCCAAACCAAACGTTGCAGGCTCAGGTGTGGTATTGGACGGCAGAATATCTGTATGCCCAACAGCAATATAAGCGTGCGGCAGAATATGGTGAGAAAGCCTTGCCGCTGTTGAAGGACAAGGCCGAGGAGTCGGATTGCCTCAACCTTTTGGCTGTCATCTTTATCCGCCTGACAGATTACAAATTGGCGGCCATTTATGCCAAGAAATGTTATGCCCTCGACGAGAAGAGTGGTGACCCCGACATGATGTCGTCGAGTCTCAATTCGTTGGCTGCCATCTATATGAGCGCCAACCAGCCGAAAGAGGCGGAAAAATACATTCTTATGGGGTTGGAAGCAGCAGCAAAGGCCGATAATCCCTCGCGTCGTGCCGTATTGTTGGGAATGGCATCTGAAGTGTATCACGCTTTGGGCGATGACAAGAAGTCGCTTTCCTATGCAGAGCAATCTTATGACCTGGAAATGAAATTGGGCCATGAGGACAAGGCCATGCTTCGACTTTCGCAGAAAGCGTCGGCTTTGATCGGATTGCACGACTATAAGCAGGCCGAGGAGGTGCTGAAAAACGCCATTCCTGCTTTCCGCAAGATGGCCGACTACCACTCTCTTGCTATCGCCGACAACAAGATGGGCATGGCGCTGTTATGCCAGAAGAGAGAGCCGGAGGCCATTCCATACTATAGGGAGGCTGCGCATATTTTGCAGGAAATGGGCGATATGGCCAATGAGATGCATTCGAGGCGGGGCCTTTACGAAAGTCTGTGGAACACTTATCCCGATAGTGCAAAGATCGAGCTCGACCGTTTCAACGATTTGAAGGACTCGCTTTACACCAATGCCTCGGCCGAGAGTTTGGCAAGATACAGTGCGGAGTTCGACAATGAATGGCTGCAAAAGGAAAACCTTGCAGAGCGCTCAGCTAAACGGCGCATTTTCCTGGCCGGACTTGGAATCGTTTGTGCTTTGCTCATTCTTGTCGCTATGGTATGGTGGGTGATGTCTCGGCGACACAAACGGCAACGAATCATCAATGAGGAACTGACCGCCAATATCAACGAACTGAGGGAAAAATACAGGCAGCTGTCAGAAGAGTACGGCAAGTCTATGGCGGGTCTGCAAAACAAGGAGCAAGAAGAGAAACTTACCCCGGCCGACCAGGAGTTCCTCGACAAATCGGTCAACATCATCAATATGATGATACACAAGGGACAGGTGGATGCGGAGAGTGTGGCACGTGAGATGGGACTGAGCCTATACCAGTTCCGTCAGCGACTGACAAACATCACAGGTGAGAAACCGCAGGATTTCATCACCATGCTCCGCATGAAGCGTGCTCAGCATCTGCTTGACAATCACCCTGAACTCAACATCACGGAGATAGCGGTGCTCTGTGCCTATAACGATACGCCGAATTTCACACGTGCCTTCAAAAAGTATTTTGGAATGACGCCAAGCCAGTATCTCGCTCAGCAAAAGGATAAGTGATCCAATTTGAATCAAAAAAAGTCGGGATAAGCGATATTTGGCTTAGAAACCTACGTGGCATAAAAACAAGAACCGCTGAGTAATCGGCGGTTCTTGTTCTGTCGGGACGAGGTGGCCTTTGGCTCAGAACCCAACGTGCCATCAAAAAAGAAGCAGGATAAAAGTCCTGCTTCTTTTCAGTCGGGATGAGGCGACTCGAACGCCCGACCCCTACGTCCCGAACGTAGTGCGCTACCAACTGCGCTACATCCCGATTTTGCGGTGCAAAGATAGGTGTTTTTTGTCATACCGACAAATTTTTCCTTATCTTTTCTTGTCACAAGTGCAGATAATAGAGCAAGAGCGGACAAATGCCGTGGTCTTGGCTGTCGCTATAGCATCGGAGGCAACTCGAAGAGGCGGGTGCTGTTGCTGCCTTTGATGAGGATATAGTAGTCTGTTGGGCAGTCTTCGGCAATGGCTTTCTTCACCTCCTCCACGTCGTGGAAATTACGGTAGGGACAGCCGGGGATGTCGAACTCATCACCTACAAGCCACACTTTCTCGAAACCATTCTCGAGCAGGAAGCTGATGACCTTGCGGTGCTCTTCCTCACTGATGTCGCCCAATTCGCGCATGGCACCCAGGATGGCCATCTTGGGCGAGACCTCCATATCGCGGAAGTTGCAGAGAGCGGCATTCATGCTGGTGGGGTTGGCGTTGTAGGTGTCCACAATCAGACGGTTGTGCTCAGTGATGGTAAGTTGTGAGCGGTTGTTGGTGGGGCAGTAGTCAGCGAGTGCCTCGTCAATCTGCTCCGGGGTTATCCCGCAGTAGAGACCGATACAGGCGGCGGCCAACATATTGGTGACATTGTAGGTGCCGATGAGGTGGGTTTCCACCTTGTGCCACTCGCCGGCACCATGGTGCCACTTGAAATGCAGCATCGGGGCACACGAGAGCACCTCGCCTCCCACACACAGGTCATCGTCGCCCGTGGTGCCGTAGGTCACCAGACGCAGGCCTTCGGCAATGCTTTGCAGCAAGTCGTTGCCTTTGTCGATGAACACCACACTGTCTTCTTTTGTGCGGAGGTAGTCATAAAGCTCACCCTTGGTGTGGAGAACGCCTTCCAGACTGCCGAAGCCTTCGATATGGGCCTTTCCTACATTGGTGATGATGCCGTAGTCGGGTTCCACGATATTCACCAGCGTCTTGATCTCGCCAGGGTGGCTGGCACCCATCTCTATCACGGCGATGTCGTGCTCGCTGGTGAGCTGGAGCAGTGTCTTTGGCACACCGATATGGTTGTTGAGGTTGCCTTGGGTGTAGAGCACGTTGTATTTCTTGCTCAGCACTGTGGCGATGAGTTCCTTGGTGGTGGTCTTGCCGTTGGTTCCAGTCACGCCGATGATCTTGGTGCCTAGAGTGCGGCGGTGGTGACGTGCCAGTTGCTGTAAGGTGGTGAGCACATCGTCTACCAGAATGAGGCGGGGATTGTCGGGGTCGGCATACTCGGCCTCATCGACTACTGCGTAGGCACATCCTTGGCTCAGGGCCTGGGCGGCAAATCGGTTGCCGTCGAACGATGCCCCTTTCAGGGCAAAGAATATCGAATCGGGGATACACTGGCGGGTGTCGGTGGTGACGATGGGATATTGCTTGAAAATCTCGTATAATTTCTCTATCTGCATGATAATGTATTTTTGGTGCTGCAAAAGTAGTAAAAAAATACAAGAAACGAAAAACTTCGTGTTTTGTTTCGTATTGCGCTCGGTTTTCAAATTTGCCCCTTCGTGGCGAATTTAGGATGCACCTCGGCAATAGCAACAAAAAACTTCGTGTTTTGTTTCGTATTGCGCTCGGTTTTCACTAAATTTGCAGCAATATATGATTCTTGCAGACAAGGGGCGCACAATCAATGTGCGCGGAAAGTTGCTCTCGCTCGATGCCCCACTCGTGATGGGCATCCTCAACGTCACGCCCGATTCGTTCTATGCCACAAGTCGGCAACAGACCGAGGACGCTGTGGCCCGCCGCATCGATGAGATGATGGCAGAGGGTGCCGACATCATTGATGTGGGTGGTTGCTCCACTCGGCCAGGCGGTGCTCTCGCTACTGATGCTGAGGAGAGAGAAAGGCTGCGTATGGCCCTTGGTGTGGTGATGCGTCGTCATCCCAATGCCGTGGTGAGCGTCGACACGTTCCGCCCTGAAGTGGCCCGTATGGCCGTGGAAGAGTTTGGCGCTGCCATCATCAATGATGTGTCGGAAGGTGGGCGCCTGACGGGCGATAGCGCTGTTCCGTCGTCAGCCGACGTGCCTGAGATGTTTGCCTTGGTGGCGAGACTAAGGGTGCCCTATGTGCTTACCTCTGTGCGTCCAACACTCGACGAGATGCTTCCGTCCCTGGCCGAAGAGGTGGGGTTGTTGCATAGTCTTGGCGTGAGCGATATCCTCATCGACCCAGGCTTCGGGTTTGGCAAGGACCTGAGACAGAATTACCAGTTGATGGCCCATCTTGAACACTTGCACGCACTGCGACAGCCCCTTCTGGTGGGAGTGTCGCGCAAGTCGATGTTATGGCGCCTGCTCGACACCACGCCCGAGGCTACCCTCCCTGCCACCACTGCCCTTCATGCCATGGCACTGATGAAGGGCGCCTCAGTGCTCAGGGTGCATGATGTGGCTGCGGCGGTGCAGGTCTGCAAGGTGGTGGAGGCCACACGCTCTTGTGAATAATTAAAGATAAAAAGGTTTATGCTCCTGGATTTCGAATTTCTGGATTTCATCGATATCTTCCTGGTGGCGATCATGCTGTATTACAGCTACCGGGTGATGAAAGAGTCGCGTTCGATGAACGTGTTCATCGGCATTCTCATCTTCATCCTGTTGTGGCTGGTGGTGAGTGTGGTGCTCGAGATGAAATTGTTGGGCAGCATCCTCGACAAACTGGTGAGCGTGGGTGTGATAGGCTTCATCGTGCTTTTCCAGAAAGAAATCCGGCAGTTCTTCTACAACCTGGGCGCCCACCAGCGCATGGCTCCTGTGCTCAGCTTGTTCATGGGCAAGCGAAAGAAATCGTCCGACATCAAATACATCATGCCTGTGGTGAGCGCATGTATGAGCATGGCCAAGGACAGGGTGGGGGCACTCATCGTGATAGAGCGCAACATACCCCTCGACGAGTTCATGCAGGAGAGAGGCGAGATGGTGGACGCCAATATCAACCAGCGCCTCATCGAGAATATCTTCTACAAGGGCGCGCCCTTGCACGACGGTGCCATGATTATCTCGAAGAAACGTATCAAGGCGGCTGGATGTGTGCTCCCCGTGAGCCACAGCAGGGACATCCCCAAGGAACTGGGCTTGCGCCACCGTGCCGGTATGGGTATCACCGAGGAGAGCGATGCCCTGGCCATCATCGTCTCCGAGGAGACAGGGCGTGTGAGCGTGGCTGTGGGTGGCAAGATCAACATCCGTTTGTCGTTCGAGGACCTGGAGAGCTTCCTGGCCAAGGAACTGGCGTGACCTCAGAGCAAGGTCATCAGGATGTGTCTCCCTTTCTCTTGTGCAAAACCAAAAAAAACATAAATCACGGGGTATTGTGACGTGATACCATTTTTTTTCATTATCTTTGCCCAACATACGTGACCATTCTATTGAAAACACAATAATTCAAAAAACAACTATGAGTTTAGTACAACAAATCATCGATCGCGCCAAGAGCAACAAGCAGCGCATCGTGCTCCCCGAGGCTACTGAGGAGCGTACATTGAGGGCAGCCGACAGAGTGCTGGCCGAAGACATTGCCGACCTGATTCTTATTGGTAACCCCGACGAGATCCACGCCCTGGCCAAGGAGTGGGGACTGGAGCACATCGACAAGGCTACCCTCGTCGACCCAGAGAATAATCCCAAGAGCGAGGAGTTTGCCGAACTGCTCACCGAACTGCGCAAGAAGAAGGGCATGACCATAGAGAAAGCCCGCGAGCTGGTGAAGAACCCGCTCTACCTGGGCTGTATGATCATCAAGACCGAGGGTGCCGACGGACAGATTTCGGGTGCCCTGAGTACCACGGGCGACACCCTGCGTCCCGCACTCCAGATCATCAAATGCTCACCGGGCATCACCTGCGTGAGCGGTGCCATGCTCCTCATCACCAAGCAACCTCAGTTTGGCGAGAATGGTATCCTCGTGGTGGGCGACGTGGCCGTTACCCCCATGCCCGATGCCGCACAACTCTCGCAGATTGCCGTCTGCACCGCACAGACAGCCCGGAGCGTGGCAGGTTTCGAGGATCCCAGGGTGGCCATGCTCAGCTTCTCGACCAAGGGCAGCGCCACACACGAAGTGGTGGACAAGGTGATAGAGGCAACCCGTCTGGCCAAGGAACTTGACCCCACCTTGAAGGTGGATGGTGAGTTGCAGGCCGATGCAGCCCTCGTTCCCTCAGTGGGTGCCAAGAAGGCTCCTGGCAGCGAGATTGCAGGAAAAGCCAACGTGCTGGTATTCCCCAACCTTGAGGTGGGCAATATCGGTTACAAACTGGTGCAGCGCCTGGGTGATGCCGAGGCCCTCGGCCCCATCCTTCAGGGTATCGCACGTCCGGTGAACGACCTGAGTCGCGGCTGCTCCGTCGACGACATCTACAAGATGGTGGCCATCACCGCTTGCCAGGCCATGGATGCCAAGAAATGAATTTCTGAAAATCAAATCACAAAAACAGCGACACAATGAAAATATTAGTATTAAATTGCGGTTCATCTTCAATCAAGTACGCGCTCTATGACATGGATACCAAAAAGGTGCTGGCCTCGGGTGGGGCCGAGCGCGTGGGTCTGGACGGCGCTTTCGTGAAAGTGAAACTTCCCAATGGCGAGAAGAAAACCATCATGCACGACATTCCCGAGCACACCGAGGGTGTGAAGTTCATCTTCTCTCTGCTCACCGACCCCGAGATTGGGGCCATCAAGGACCTCAAGGAAATCAACGCCGTGGGTCACCGCATGGTGCATGGCGGCGAGAAGTTCAACAAGAGCGTGCTGCTCGACGATGAGGTGCTGAAGGTGTTTGAGGAGTGCTCCGACCTGGCTCCGCTGCACAATCCCGCCAATCTGAAGGGCGTGAATGCCGTGAAGGAACTGATGCCCGGTCTTCCTCAGGTGGGTGTGTTCGACACCGCTTTCCACCAGACCATGCCCCCGAAGGCTTTCATGTATGCCATTCCTTACGAGCTTTACGAGAAGTATGGCATCCGTCGCTATGGCTTCCACGGCACCAGCCACCGCTATGTGTCGGCCCGTGCCTGCGAGTTCCTCGGATTGGATCCCGAGAAGACCAAGATGATTACCTGTCATGTGGGCAATGGTGGCTCCATCGCTGCCGTGAAGAACGGCAAGTGCATCGACACCTCGATGGGACTCACGCCGCTTGAGGGCCTTGTCATGGGAACACGTGCCGGCGACATCGACGGTGGTGCCGTGCTCTACATCGAGAAGAAACTTGGCTTGGATGCCGACGGAATGTCGGACCTGCTGAACAAGAAGAGCGGCGTGGCCGGTCTGACAGGAGGCTCGAGCGATATGCGCGACGTGGAGGCCGCTGCCCGCGAAGGAAACGACCGCGCTCGTCTGGCTCAGGACATGTATTTCTATCGCATTAAGAAATACATCGGTTCATACGCTGCTGCCATGGGCGGTGTCGACGTCATCGTCTTCACGGCTGGAGTGGGCGAGAACCAGACCAGCATGCGTTCCGAGGTTTGCAAGGACATGGAGTTCCTCGGCGTGAAGTTCGACGAGGTCCGCAACATGGTGCGTGGCGAAGAGGCCATCATCTCGGCCGATGACTCCAAGGTGAAGGTTGTGGTCATCCCCACCGACGAGGAGCTGATGATTGCCACCGATACGATGAACCTGCTATAAATGCTCTTGAAATATCTTCAGGCGCTTCCTTCGGGAGGCGCCTTTTTCTTTTCCGTAAATCAGGATATATGCAAAAAAATGTGTTGGGTGTCTCACGAAACCCAACACACTGACTTAACTTGATTCTACAAACCTGATTTTGATGTCTTTTAATTGACACATCTAATGATAAAAAACGTTGATTGTCCTATTGAGAGTGATTGTCTTTTGATACTGCAAAGATAGCCAAAAAGGTATCCTCTCTCCAAATAGTTTCAATCAACGGGGCGCTGTGTTCAGCAAAATAGCCTTTTCCCAAGGTCAAGGCTGACTCTCGCCCTCCACGTATTCCTCTAGGAAGATGTGCTCGCCATCGAAGACGACGTAGGTGAACTGCCAGATCCAGTCGCCGATAATCATCATGCGGCTCTTGCGTGAGAGCACCAGGTCGAGTTCGATATGACGGTGGCCGTAGATGAAATAGTCGATGTCGCTGTGCTGCTTCATATACTCCTTGGTCCACAATACCAGGTGCTCCTTGTCCTCGCCCATAAACGCGGGTTCCTTGCCGTCGGCGTGCTTCAGGCGGCTGTGCTTGGCCCAGGTGAGGCCCAGCCACATACCCCAGCGGGGGTGTACGGCATTAAGCAGCCGCTGGCAGGTGCGGTTGTGGAAGATGCGGCGCAACAGTTTGAACTTCCCGTCGGGGTCGCCAAGGCCGTCGCCGTGGGCCAGGTAGAAAACCTTGCCGTAGATCTCGGTGGTGATGGGCTTGTAGTGCACTGTCATGCCGCACTCCTCCTCCAGGTAACCATACGTCCAAATGTCGTGGTTGCCTGTGAAGAAGTGCACTTCCACACCCATGTCGGTGAGCTCGGAAATCTTGCCGAGGAAACGGGTGAACCCCTTGGGCACCACATAACGGTACTCATTCCAGAAGTCGAACATGTCGCCCAAAAGATAGATGGCGGCAGCCTTGTGCTTGATGCTGTCGAGGAAGCGCACGATACGGCGCTCCTGTGTGCGCCGATGCTCGATGGCCAGTGAGCCCAGATGGGCGTCGGAAAGGAAGTATACGTTCTTGTTCATCAGTCGAATCCAAGTTCCACGCGTGCCTCCTCGCTCATCATGCTCTGGTCCCATTGGGGTTCGAACACTAGTTGCACGTTCGACGAGGTGACGCCAGTGACGCCCTCCACCTTCTGCCTCACATCCTCAAGGATATAGTCGGCTGCGGGACAAGAGGGGGCGGTGAAAGTCATGTCGATGTCGAGACTGCCGTCGTCGTGCAGTTCCACACGGTAGATGAGTCCCAGGTCGTAGATGTTGACGGGTATCTCAGGATCGAAGACGGTGCGCAGCACATCGACGATGCGGCTTTCGATATTGGTTTTCTCTTCTTGTGTCATTGCTTGCTGTTTATTGCTCTTTTCCGAACTTGTCGGCCACGGTCTTTCCCAGTACCAGGGCGGCCACCACATGGGCTCCTCCTGAAGTCATCTGCTGGGCGAACGTGTTGATGCTTCCACCTGTGGCCATGATGTCGTCGAAGAGGAGTACGTCGCGCCCGGCAAACCACTCCTCATCGAGTGTATACTGTGGCTGGTTGCTCAGGTGCTTCGACTCAGCGTCGACTGCCACTTGCACGTGGGGGTATCCGTTGGCCATTCCTGTGGCTTCGGTCACCACATTGGCAAACTCCTCGAAGCGGGCCTTGGTCTTCTCGGCCGTGGAGGCGGGGATGCAGACGAGGGTGAGTTGCGGCAGAAGCTCGCCAAAGGTGGCTTTGAGTTGTGGCAGGAGCAGGCTGATGGCCTTCTCCATCGCATTGCGGTGTGAGAAGGGGTCGGTGAGTTCGGGGTTGTTCTTGAAGTTGTAAATCATCTCACGGTTGTCCCACTCCTCGGCCGACAGGTTGTAGGCGCCGTAGGTGTTGTAGGTGTGATAGTCTACAAGGTAGTTGTAGGCGACGCCGCTGTTGAGCCGCGGCCATGAGGTCACGCATTGGTCAAGTGGTGACGGCGTGGGTGCGTTGTGGGTGTTCTCGTCCATGATGATGCTGTTTGTGGTTGGAATGCAAAGATAGTGCAAGGCGAGCGAAAAGCAAAATAAATCGCAGGATTATTTTCTTGTCCGGTCGGCAGCCAGTCTTCGCTGTATGTTGCAAATGTAGCCTTTTTTTTCTGAAAAAGCAAGAGAAAAGGCTATAAAGCGAAGAAAAACTGCGTGGCGTGGTGGCCTATAGCCGGCCTTGGTCATGGTAGGAGTAGTAGTGTCCGTCGGTCACAATCACATGGTCGAGGAAGTGGAGGCGCATAATCTCGCAGGCTTTCTTCACACGTTGGGTGATGCGGTCGTCGTCACTGCTGGGGTGGGGGTTGTTGCTCGGATGGTTGTGGGCCAGGGCCACCACAGTGGCATTGTTGAGCACGGCCATCTTCATGATTTGCCTCACGTCGACGGCGGTCTCCGTAATGCCGCCGCTCGAGAGCCGCTCGGCCTTGATCAGTTTGTAGTTCTGGTTGAGCAGCAGCACCCATGCCTGCTCCACATCGAGGTCTTGCATCTTGGGATGCAGGCATTCGTAGATGTCTTGGGCAGAGGTGATTTGCTCGCGGTGCATGGCGGCCTCGCCCTGGCGGCGCTTGCCCAGTTCGCAGGCAGCGAGGATGGTGACGGCCTTGGCTTCGCCGATGCCGTTATAGTCCATCAGCTCTTGAAGGCTCATCTTGCCCAGGGTGTTCAGGTTGTCGTCGCAGTCCTTGAGTACCCGTTTCATCAGGTCGACGGCGCTCTCCTTGGGTGAACCCGAACCGATGAGGATGGCCAGCAATTCGGCCTTGCTGAGTGCGCTGGCGCCTAATTGGACGAACCGCTCGCGTGGGCGGTCCTCCTCGGCCCATTGGTTGATGTTGAGTTTCTCGTTCATCTTTTAACCACGATTCTTAGTTCCTGTAGGAGTGATTATGTGAAAAGGCAGAATGGTGAAACCAGGATTTATTGGTAGAAATTCTTCTCGAAGGCCTGGAACTCGTCTTTCCTCATCACGCAGCGCTTCCACCATGCCTCGATGAAGCCGAATCCGTAGCCCATCAGCTGCACGAAGGCGGCGGGCACGGAGAGCAACCCCACCTTGAGGCTCTTGTTGCGGATGGCCGAGTCGACAAGGATGAGCAGGCAGTAGAGAAGGATGGGTATCCACGGCAGGGCGCAAACCAGATACCAGCGGTGGAAGTGGGTGGGGTCGTAGTGCATCAGCGCACGGCCCACAGCCGAGACCAGCACGAGGGCGATGACCCCCACACTGAACACGGTGGGCAGCAGGTGCACCACCTTGAGCGATTCGGGATATTTCTTGAAAAGGTTCACGCGCGCGATGCCGCTGTTGTACACCTGCTTGAAGAACTTGCGGAAGTCGGTGCGCCGCTTGTGCCACACCCATGCCTTGGGAAAGAGCCGGCATTTGTAGCCCCCCTTGAAGATGCGGATGCTGAAGTCGATGTCCTCGCCAAACCGCATCTTGGAGAATCCGCCCAAGCGCAGGTATACCTCGCGGCGGATGCCCATGTTGTAGGAACGGGGATAGAACTTGTCGAGCTTCTTCTTGCCACCACGAATGCCGCCGGTGGTGAAGAAACTGGTCATGGAGTAGGAGATGGCCTTCTGGGTGGGGGTGAACGAGGGGTGCGCGCTGTCGGGACCGCCGAATGCGTCGCAGGGGTTGGCTTGTAGTTCCTCGTCGACAGCGGCCAGGTAGCCTTCGGGCAATACCACGTCGGAGTCGAGCACGATGAGGTATTCGCCTTTGGAGCGCTCGGCACCATAGTTGCGGCTCTGCCCCGGACCCGAGTTTTTTTTGCTGTGGTAGTGCAGGTCGAGTTGGTCGGCATATTTGTCGCACACCTCCTTGCAGGGGCGCGACGACCCGTCTTCCACCACAATCACCTCGAAGTCTCGCAACGACTGTGTGGTGAGGCTTTGCAACAACTCGTCCACCTCGTCGGGACGGTTGTATACGGGTATGATGAAAGAATATTTCATGGGCAGGTGTGGGTGCTTTTGCTTACAAGTTGAGCCATTGGTATGGCGCACGGAGAGTACGCCAAAACTAATGGCTCAATACATTTCTTTTTCAATAAAGGGTGGAAATAAGATGCGCTTATTCCTTCACACGCTGCAGGTAACTGCCGTCGCGGGTGTCGACCTGGATGAGGTCGCCCTCGTTCACGAACAGAGGCACGCGCACCTCGACACCTGTCTCCAGAGTGGCGGGCTTGGTGGCATTGGTGGCAGTGTCGCCTTTCACGCCGGGCTCGGAGTGAGTGATGCGGAGCACGGTCTTCACGGGCATCTCGGCGAAGAGAATGGTGTTGGTGTCGGCGTCGCTCACCACCTCCACAATGTCGCTCTCCTTCATGAAGTCAACACCGGTGATGAGATCCTTGGCGATGGGCACCTGGTCGTAGGTCTCCTGGTTCATGAAGATATAGTCCTCACCCTCTTGGTAGAGGTACTGATACTGGCGGCGCTCCACGCGTACGTCCTCAAGAGCCTCGCCGATGTTGAAACGTTTCTCCAGCACACGGCCGCTCACCACGTCTTTCAGGGTGGTGCGCATGATGGTGTTGCCCTTGCCGGGTTTCACGTGCAGGAAGTCGATGCAGAAATACAACTTGCCATCCATGCGGATGCAAGTTCCCTTTTTGATGTCTTGTGATTTAATCATTTTGAAATATAGTTTTTAATTCGTTTTGACCTAAATGCGTGTATGTTGGGTGCAAAGATACGATATTTTTGCAAAAATAAAGTGTTTTAACCACTAAAAATCTGAGATTTCTTGGTTATTTGAAAAGAAATGTGTACTTTTGCAGCCCAAAAGGTGAAATTGGCACCTTGAGAGATATCGAACAACAACGAACAAACAATAATTACAACAATGAAAAGAACATTCCAGCCCCACAATCGCAGGAGAGTCAACAAGCATGGCTTCCGTGAGAGAATGGCCACCAAGAATGGCCGCCGCGTGCTGGCTTCACGTCGTGCCAAGGGCCGCAAGAAGCTGACGGTTTCGGATGAGCATCACGGAAAGTAATTGCTGATCCTACGAGAGAAGAAGGACAGGAAGGGGCTATGCTTTTTCCTGTTTTTTTTAGGTGTATGCCCAGGGCCGGTGGTTGGCATGGCGATCCAACCCGTGGCCAAAAAATGCTGCGAGCCAAAAAAAGAGGATTTTTTTTTGAGTTTAGATGCTTTTGTCGTATCTTTGCAAAGATGTAGCAGACTCTGCACGATAGGGCTGCTGCAAGGCACGCAGACCACGGGCCGTCGAACTTATTCCTTCACGTCAACAATAAGAAAATGGCAAATCATTTCTTGAAGAAGTTTCTGAGTCTATATTTTTGGGGCAATATCCTGGCAATGGCCATCATCGTCGTCCTTCTGGCCACAGGCCTGAAGTACGGGCTCGACCTGTATACCCGTCACGGACAGACCGTGGAGGTGCCAAATGTGGTGAAGAAGACTTTCAATGATGCCGAGGATATGCTCGACCAGCTCCATCTCACTGTGGTGGTGAGCGACACCGACTACGTGAAGACCCTGCCGCCGAACACGGTCCTTGAGCAGTCGCCATCGGCTGGCGATATCGTGAAGCCTGGGCGCATCGTCTATTTGAAGATCAACTCGCCCAGCACCCCGAAGCGGCCTTTGCCCGACATCATCGACAACTCGTCGATGCGCGATGCCCAGTCGAAACTCTCGGCCATCGGCTTTAAGCTTGGCGAGACGGAGTTCATTCCCGGCGAGAGGGAATGGGTCTATGGTATCAAGTGCGCCGGCAAGCAACTCGCCTCAGGCGACAAGGTGTCGGTGGAGGATGTGCTCATCTTGCAGGTGGGCGACGGAAGACGTAACCTCACCGATTCCATCACCTATGTGGATAGTGGCAATTACTACTTCGGCGACCCGGAGGAAGACGAGGAGGAAAACCAGCCCAAAGTACGTCCACACTACAGAAGGCAGACGGAGTCGCGCTCGAACAGTGCCCCCGACTGGTCGGTGGGTGCCACCAACACGGCTGTTCCCACGGCACCCGATGTGCCTGCCGCTCCACCTACTCCATCCGAATAATACCGACCATCTTTTATCTCATATCCACATGGCCGAAACACCCATACCATTTGAGGAAACCGACGACGAGGAGCAGCAACTCTACGAACATTACCGCATTGTGGTGGACAAAGGGCAGGTGCCCGTCCGCATCGACAAGTATATGTTCGAGAAGTTGCAGCATTCCAGCCGCAACCGCATTCAAAAGGCTGCCGATGCCGGCTTCGTTCATGTGAACGACCGTCCGGTGAAGAGCAACTACAAGGTGCGGCCAGGCGATGTCGTCACCCTTATGCTCGACTATCCGCAATATGATACCACTATCCAGCCCGAGGACATCCCCCTCGACATCGTCTATGAGGACGATGAGGTGATGGTGATCAACAAGCCTGCAGGGATGGTGGTGCACCCAGGATGCGGCAATTTCAGCGGTACGCTGGTGAACGCCATCGCATGGCACCTGCGCGATAATCCCCTCTACGACCCCAATGACCCGGAGGTGGGCCTGGTGCACCGCATCGACAAAGACACCACCGGACTCCTCGTGGCGGCCAAGACGCCCGAGGCAAAGAGCAACCTGGGACTGCAGTTCTTCAACAAGACTACCCATCGCAGCTATATCGCACTGGTGTGGGGCAATCTTACTGATGATACGGGCCGCATCGAAGGGAACATCACCCGCGACCCTAAAGACCGCCTGCGCATGACAGTGACCTCGCCCGACAGCGAGGTGGGCAAACCCGCCATCACCCATTACAAGGTGGTGGAGCGCCTGGGTTATGTCACCCTCGTGGAATGTGTGCTCGAGACGGGGCGCACCCATCAGATCAGGGCCCACATGAAGTCGATCGGGCATCCGCTGTTCGCCGACGAGCGCTATGGCGGTACCGAAATCCTCAGGGGGGAGCGGAGCAGCACCTACAAGGCTTTCATCCACAATTGCTTCAAACTCTGTCCGCGCCAGGCCCTGCATGCCCAGACCCTTGGTTTCAGGCATCCGAAGACAGGCCAGCAGATGGACTTCACGTCGCCCATTCCTGCCGATCTGGCATCGGTGATAGAGAAGTGGCGCGTGTATATGAAAGGAAATGAGAACAAACAAACTTACGACATATCAGAATGAAAAATCTTAAAAGAACCATTGCCATCGTGTGCGGTGGCGACTCGTCGGAGCACGACGTGTCGCTCCGTTCGGCCAAAGGACTGTACTCCTTCTTCGACAAAGAACGCTACAACGTGTATATCGTAGACATCAAGGGGCAGGACTGGCATGTGGAACTGCACGACGGCACCACAGCGAAAATTGACAGGAACGACTTCTCGTTCATGGAGAATGGAAAGACCGTGTTTTTCGACTATGCATACATCACCATACATGGCACTCCGGGAGAGAATGGCATCCTGCAGGGCTATTTCGAATTGATCCAGCTGCCCTATAGCACCAGCGGCGTGCTCGTCGAGGCCATGACCTTCGACAAGTTCGTGCTCAACCAATATCTCAAGAGCTATGGGGTGAGCGTGGCCGAGAGCCTTCTCATCCGCCGTGGCTACGAGCATTTGGTGAGCGACGACGATATCCTCTCGCGCGTGGGAATGCCATGCTTCGTCAAACCCGCCAACGACGGCAGCAGTTTCGGCGTGTCGAAAGTGAAGAACATCGACCAGCTGGCTCCTGCCCTGCGCAAGGCCATGATGGAGAGCGACGAGGTGATGGTGGAGTCGTTCCTCGACGGCGTGGAAATCACTGTTGGATGCTACAAGACCCGTGAGAAGTCGGTCATCTTCCCCATCACCGAGGTGGTGACACACAATGAGTTCTTCGACTACGATGCCAAATACAACGGCCAGGTGGAGGAAATCACTCCGGCACGCATCTCCGACGATGTGGCCCGCCGGGCATCTGAGATTACCAGCGCCATCTACGACATCCTGCACTGCAACGGCATCATCCGCATCGACTACATCATCACCAAGAACAGTGATGGAAGCAACAAGATCAACATGCTCGAGGTGAACACCACGCCTGGCATGACACCCACCAGCTTCATCCCACAGCAGGTGCGCGCTGCCGGACTCGATATCAAGGACGTGCTCACTGAAATCGTGGAGAACCAATTCTAAACCCTTATACCCTGTACCATGAACATCCCAACCGAATTCGACAGCATACGGCCTTTCGAGCCGGAGGAGTTGCCCGAGGCGTACGACAGGCTGTTGGCCAACGGGCAGTTCCGCCAAGTGTTGGCCTACCTTTATCCCCAGGTGCCTGTGGAGGCCATAGGGGCGAAGATGAGGCAGTGCAAGACGAGTCTTGATTTCCAGAAGGCTTTCTGCTACGACTTCCTCGCAGGCTTGCTCGCCAAGGCGTCGAAGGGATGTGACTTCGACTGTCAGGCCATCGACACCCGTCGGCGCTACACATTCGTGAGCAACCACCGCGACATCGTGCTCGACTCGGCCTTGCTCGACAAACTGCTCATCGATGCTGGCTTCGACACCACTTGCGAGATTGCCATTGGCGACAACTTGCTGTCGTTGCCCTGGGTGCGCGACCTGGTGAGGGTGAACAAGTCGTTTATCGTGGAGCGTAGCCTGCCGCCACGGCAGATGCTGCTGGCCAGCAAGCGACTCTCCGAATACATGCACTATGCCATCTCGCAGAAGAACGAGAATATATGGATAGCACAGCGTGAGGGGCGCGCGAAAGACTCCAACGACCGCACGCAGCCCGCTATCCTCAAGATGATGGCCATGGGTGGCGAGGGCAGTGTGGCCGACCGCCTCAAGGCCCTGCATATCGTCCCGTTGGCCATCTCTTACGAGTTCGACCCCTGCGACTTCCTCAAGGCGAAGGAGTTCCAGCAGAAACGCGACATCGAGGGCTTCCGCAAGTCGGCTCAGGACGATGTGGTGAGCATGCAGACGGGTATCATGGGTTATAAGGGACGTATTCACTACCACTGCGCTCCCTGTGTCGACGGGTTCATCTCCTCGCTCGACCCGTCCTTGGACAAAGGCGAGGTCTTCGATGCCATCGCTGCCCATATCGACGCCGAGATTCACCGCCATTACCGGCTCTATCCCGTCAATTTCGTGGCGCTCGACCTGCTTGAGGGTACCGACACCCATCTTGCGGAGTATACCGATGCCGACAAGCAGATGTTTGAGCAGTATATGGACGGACAACTGGCCAAAATTGACCTGGAGCATCCCGACATGCCGTTCCTGCGCGAGCGGATGCTCACCATGTATGCCATGCCGGCCCGCAATTTTCTTGCCGCACAATGAACATACGCAGTGCCCTCCCTTTGCTCGTCATGGTCATGGGCCTTTGGCCCTTTGCCGCCTGCACCACCGAGGAATACGAGTCGGGCGATGGGAAGTATTCCTATCTCCGTGCCGACTTCGTAGAGGCGCATAGCGGGGAGGCGAAGAAGGTGGTGTATGCCACCACCGACGAGGGCGACTCACTGGTGTTCAGGGGTGGTGCTGACTGCAGCTGGACCACTACGCCCGATTCCATTTACCGTGGTTTGCTTTATAGCGCGCGCGACGGCGAGACGGCTCCCTATACGCACTTTGTCTCCATGTCGCCGGTATTGGTGCTGAATGTGCCTGAGAAGAAGCGTGAGAAGTTGGTGACCGACCCCCTGACGCTCGAGAGCGCATGGGTCAGTGCCAATGGCAAGTACCTGAATCTTGGTCTCTGTGTGAAGACTGGTGTCGACGAAAGTGATGAGAAGAAGACCCATCTGCTGGGAGTGGACCGCGACACCCTTTTCCAGCATGTCGATGGGCGGCATGAGCTACACCTTATATTATATCATGACCAGGGTGGTGTGCCCGAGTATTATACCACCAATGTATATGCCAGTATCCCCATTGGCCAGTTGGCCAAAGGCGATGTCATCAAACTCGATGTGCAGACCTACAATGGACAGGTAAGCCGCACATTCATCAAATAATCTATCCCAAAAGTTTCTTTGACAGCTTCTCAAGCATGTCGGTAGTCATGGAGCGGATGTCGTAATTGGGCGCCCATCCCCACTCACGACGCGCACAGGTGTCGTCCATTCGGTCGGGCCAACTCTCGGCGATGCTTTGCTTCAGGGGGTCGACGTCGTATTCCATCTCGAAATCAGGACGGTGCTTCTTGATCTCGGCAAAGATGGTCTCGGGCGCGAAACTCATCGACGCCACGTTGAACCCGTTGTGGTGCACCAGACGGTCGGGGTTGGCTTCCATCAGCGTGATGGCAGCCTTCAGGGCATCGGGCATGTACATCATGTCGAGCAATGTGCCTTTCTTCAGCGGACAGACGAATTTCTCGCCCCTCACGGCCGAATAGAAGATGTCGACGGCATAGTCGGTGGTGCCGCCGCCGGGAGGCGTAATGTAGGAGATGATACCGGGGAAACGCACCGAGCGGGTGTCGACGCCATATTTGTGGTAGTAGTAGTCGCTGAGCAGTTCGGTCGTCACTTTCGACACGCCATAGATGGTGCGAGGACGCTGGATGGTATCCTGGGGGGTGCGCACATGGGGGGTGCTCAGTCCGAACGAACCGATGCTGCTGGGCGTGAAGACCGAGCAGTGGTTCTCGCGGGCCACCTCGAGGATGTTCCACAGACCGTCGATGCCGATGCGCCAGGCCAGACGTGGCTTGCTCTCGGCTACCACGGAGAGCAGGGCGGCCAGGTTGTAGATGGCATCAATGTCGTATTTCTTCACGGCGTCGGCTATCTGCTCGGCATTGGTGACGTCGGCAAGGGCCATGGGCCCCGTCTCGCGAAGTGCCCCTTTCGGCTCAGCGCCAGGGATGTAGCCAGCCACCACATGTTGGTCGCCATAGCGGCGACGTAACTCCATTGTCAGTTCCGAACCAATCTGGCCGGTAGAACCAATTACCAGTATGTTTTTCATATTACAGAATAGAGGTGAGTTTCACATTGCAAAATAAATATTTTTTTTTCATATATCCCACTTTTCGTGGATAAAAATTGAATATTTTTTCTCGTGCAGACATATTTTCTTGGTCACATTGGATGTCTGTTTCAGGATTTTTGTCTATATTTGCCCTTGCGAAGCCAAAAACGCGCTGTGGCTTCATTCGTTGTATTTAAATCTAATAATATGTTTGGTAAAATGCAGGAACATCTCAGACGTGAGATTGCTGAGATTCGTGAGGCTGGGCTTTACAAGGAGGAACGCATCATCGAAAGCCCACAGAAAGCAGGTATCAGTGTGAAAGGCAAGGAAGTGCTCAACTTCTGTGCCAACAACTATCTCGGACTGTCCGACCATCCGCGGCTCATCGAGGGGGCGAAGCGAATGATGGACAAGAGGGGCTTCGGCATGTCGTCGGTGCGCTTCATCTGTGGCACCCAGGACATCCACAAGCAACTCGAGGCCGCCATCTCCGACTATTTCAAGACCGAAGACACCATCCTCTATGCCGCTTGCTTCGATGCTAACGGTGGTGTGTTCGAACCGCTATTTACCGAGGAGGATGCCATCATCTCCGACGCGCTCAACCATGCCTCGATCATCGATGGCGTGCGCCTGTGCAAGGCCAAGCGCTATCGCTATGCCAATGCCGACATGGCCGACCTGGAGCGGTGCCTGAAGGAGGCCCAGGCTCAGCGCTTCCGTATCATCGTCACCGACGGCGTGTTCTCAATGGACGGCAATGTGGCGCCAATGGACAAAATCTGTGACTTGGCCGAGAAATACGACGCCCTGGTGATGGTCGACGAGTCGCACTCGGCTGGCGTGGTGGGTGCCACCGGCCATGGCGTGAGCGAACTCTGCGGCACCTATGGCAGGGTCGACATCTATACCGGCACGTTGGGCAAGTCGTTTGGCGGTGCATTGGGTGGATTCACCACTGGCCGCAAGGAGATTATCGAGATGCTGCGCCAGCGCAGCCGTCCCTACCTGTTCTCCAACTCCCTGGCTCCTTGCATCATCGGTGCCAGTCTCGAGGTGTTCAAGATGCTGAAGGAGAGCAATGAGATACACGACCGCCTGGTAGAGAATGTGGAGTATTTCCGTGCGAAGATGATGGCTGCCGGCTTCGATATCAAGCCCACGCAGAGCGCCATCTGTGCCGTGATGCTCTACGACGCACCCCTCTCGCAGGTCTATGCCAACAGGCTGCTCGAGGAGGGTATCTATGTCACTGGCTTCTATTACCCGGTGGTGCCCAAGGGACAGGCACGCATCCGCGTGCAGATTTCCGCTGGCCACAACCGTGAGCAGCTCGACCGTTGCATCGCCGCCTTCATCAAGGTGGGACGCGAACTGGGCGTGCTCAAGCAGTAGCCTCGCGAAGTATCTCTCTTAAGATTTCCAACTCTTCATAGGTGGTGGCCCAACTGGTCACAAACCGGCAGACGGTGTGGGTGTCGTCGAAGGGTTCCCAATGGGTGAACAGCACCTGCTGCTCCAGCCGGTGCATCAGTTCGTTGGGCAATACCACAAATTGCTGATTGGTGGGGGACTCGACATGCAGACGCAGGCCGGCCTCCACCAATATTTTGCGCAGCTGCATGGCCATGTCGATGGCATGGCGTGAGATGCGCAGGTAGAGGCCGTGGGTAAAGAGGGCGTCGAACTGCACGCCCGTGAGTCTGCCTTTGGCCAGCAGTGCCCCATGACGCTTGATGATGGTGAAGAAGCAACGTGGAGTGTTGCCATGGGTGAAGACCACGGCCTCGCCACAGAGTGCGCCCACTTTCGTGCCGCCGATGTAGAAGGCATCGGTGTGCTGGGCGAGGAAAGGCAGGTCGATGGTGCTGTCGGCGGCCAGCGCATAGCCCAGTCGTGCCCCGTCGACGAACAGTTGTAGGCCGTGGCGCTGGCATGTGGCATAGATGGTGGCAATCTCGTCGGCACTGTAGAGTGTGCCCATCTCGGTGGGATAGCTGATGTATACCATGCCGGGTTGAGCGATATGGTCGCGGCTCTCGTCGTGCTCGAAGACACGCATGTAATGGTCGAGCGTGTCGGCATCCAGCTTGCCGTCTTTGTGGGGCAGTCCGATCACCTTGTGCCCGCTGGCCTCAATGGCTCCCGCCTCGTGCACGTTGATGTGCGCCGTGGCCGGACATACTACGCCCTCATACGAACGTAGCATGGCGTCGATGACAGTGGCGTTGGTCTGAGTGCCGCCCGTGAGCAGGTGCACATCGTTGGCATCCACGCCACAGGCCTCGGCAATCTTCTTGCGGGCACTGTCGCTGAATCGGTCGAATCCATAGGTGAGTGTCTGCTCGCTGTTGGTCTCCACCAGGTGGAGCAACACGTCGGGGTGCGCCCCGTTGTTGTAGTCACATTCGAAAGATATCATTTCTGGTATGGGTTTTGGGGGCGAAGTTACGCTTTTTTTCGTTCTTTCCCTTCTCCTTGCCTTATTTTTGTTCATCATGGCTGTCATTTCTTTGGCATCATGCAGATTGTTAGTTTCTGTTCCTCGTTCCCAACCCATTTGATTTTGTTTCATCCACACCAAATTCATGCACTTTTTTTAAAAGTGTATTTGGAAAAAGTGTATATTTGCAGCATAATTTGTGCTATGAGATGAACGAAACCCTAATGAAACGATTTTTTTTGATTTGTTGCACGCTGTTCTTCCTGTTGGGGGCACGGGCGGGCAGCAGTAGGCTGTTCACCTCCGACAAATTGTCGAGCACCTCCATCGACTTTATCGTGCAAGACCATTATGGCTATATCTGGGTGGCCACCCAGTATGGTCTCAACCGTTTCGATGGTTATCGTTTCGCACAGTTTTTCTTCGATAAGACCGATACTACCACCATCGTCAGCAACGACGTGGTCTGCCTCCTTGAGGACAGCAAGCAACGGCTTTGGGTGGGGTGCAACCAGGGCCTTTGCCGCTACGACTATGAGCGCAACGCTTTCGTGCGCTACCCCTTCCCCAACCAGCTGAATCCACGTGTGCAATGTCTGGAGGAGGACAATCATGGCAACATCATCGTGGGTACGGCAGGCCGAAGCATCTTTGCCATCCGCGAGGGCAGCGATGTGCTTACCCCCGAGAAGCAACTGTGGCAGGGCAACCCCGACCAGCATATTTACGTCATTTTCAGCGACGACCAGCACATGGTGTGGCTCGGCCACCAGACCTCGGTCATTACCCGGATGAAGATGAGTCAGCTCAATCCCACCTCGGTGAAGGACTTCGAGTCGCCCTACGGACCCGTGGTGAAATTCATCAAGACAGGAAACAATGGCTTTCTCGCCGTGTGTATGTATGGCATACTGAGGTATGACTATGCCACCAGCCAGTTCTCGGATGCCGGCTACGACCTGGGCATACTCCAGAACAATATATCAATAAGGTGGGCGCAGATGTCGAGCGACGGCAATATCTACCTGGGTACATCGGGCAAGGGCCTTTGCTATATCTCCAAAGGGAGCAAGACATTGCAGCAGGTGGATGACGGTGGACGTTTTGGTCTCTTCACAGCCAACGTGAACCATATGTTCGAGGACAAGGACCATAATCTCTGGGTGAGTTGCTACAAGAAAGGCTTGTTGGAACTCAACCAGGATGTCGAGGCCTTTCACACATGGAAGTTCGCCGAGCAGAACTATGTGCTGGGAAGTGGCGTGTCGAGCATGGCCACCGACGAAAATGGTGGCGTGTGGTGCACGGTACAGAAGAGCGGCATCTATCACTTCGATGCCAATGGCCGTATCACTCCTGCTGTGGCTACCCCCGCTGGTTCCAACTGCATCTACCGCGACAGGCATGGCAACTATTGGGTGGGCAGCGAGAACACCCTTTATAGCTATAATCCTCAGACGGGTGTGAGCATACCTCGGCTCAAGGTCGACGGCTGGGGCATCAACTGTATGGCCGATGATGGCGACGGCAATCTCTTCATCAGCGATTTCGGCAAGGGACTGTGCCTCTACAACACGTCAACAGGTCAGTCGCAGCATTTCACCATGTCGAAGGAAGAATCCAAGAAAGGCAGTCTAAGCAATGACTGGATCATGTCCTTGTATTTCGACCATAGCGGACTGCTCTGGATCGCTACTGCCAGTGGGGCGTGCGTGCTCAACCCAGCCGACAACAACTTCCGTATCTTCGGATGGAACGAACTCCTCAAGGGCGTAAAGGTGTTCTCGCTATGTGAGCAGCCCGATGGTTTGATGCTCATCGGCACCGACCAGGGACTCTATTGCTACGACCGGGAAAAGAATGAGGTGGCCCCTTTCCCCGATTCCGACGAGGTTGCCAACAAGTCGATCTGCTCCATCATCCGGTCGCACGACGGCAATGTGTGGATGAGCTCGGCCAACGGCATCTGGCAGTATGACGCCAAGCGCAAGCAGTTTGTGAGCCATGCCGACGGAAACGGACTGGAGATGAGGGAGTTCAATGTGCGTACGGGCATCGAGGATGCCGAAGGCCGCATTTTCTTCGGTGGTAACGATGGCATTGTGGCTTTCGACCCGGCCGACGTGAGGGCAAGTGCCGAGAACAACGACGGGGTGGTGTATCTCACCAACTTTATCATCGACGGAAAACCAGTAAGCACGCTCGCCAAGCGGTTTGTCGTGCCCTACGACCAGCGCACCTTCAGCATGGAGTTCTCCATGCTCAATTTCCGTATCACCGAGAATCTCAGTTTCTGCTACCGGGTCAACGAGGGCGACTGGGTGATGATGGAGGACGGCACCAACAGTGTCACGTTCAACCGGATGAAACCGGGCACCTACACCATCGAGGCCAGGGCCATGAGCAATGGCGTGCTGGTGGGCTCGACAGGAGAGATTACCGTTGTGGTGCGTGCTCCTTGGTATGCCACCACATGGGCATACCTCGCCTATTTGTTGCTCACCTTGGGCATGCTCGCTTTCGCCCTGTTCTATTTCGACCGCCGACAGCGCGAGAAACTCGACGAGCAGAAGATGAGGTTCCTTATCAACGCCACCCACGATATCCGGTCGCCGCTCACCCTCATCCTTGGTCCGCTTGGCAAACTCAAGCAGCGGGTCACCGATGCCCAAAGTCTTGAGGACATCAACACCATCGACCGGAATGCCCAGCGACTCTTGCTTCTGGTGAACCAGATCCTTGACGAGCGAAAGATCGACAAGAACCAGATGCGCCTCCACTGCACCCCTACCGACCTCGTGGCCTTTATCTCCAGCATCTGCTCGCTCTATCAGTACAATGCGCGCCAGCGCAACATCAGTTTCAACTTCGAGCATGCCGACAGTGCGCTCGAGGCATGGATTGACCGCAACCAGTTCGACAAGGTGGTGAGCAACCTGCTCTCCAATGCATTCAAATACTCTCAGGATGGGGGAGAGGTGACGGTGTCGCTCACCTCCGACAGCAACAATGCCTATATCAAGGTCACCGACAACGGCATGGGATTCGGCACAGAGAAGACCGACAAACTCTTCGAACGGTTCTACCAGGGCCGGAACACGGAGCAGTCGGGTGTCGAGGGAACGGGTATTGGACTGAACCTCAGCCGTTCGATCGTGCTTTTGCATGGCGGACAGATCAGGGCCTATAACCGCACCGACGGGCGCCAGGGGGCTTGTCTCGATGTGTCGCTGCCCCTGGGCAACAAGCATCTGCGTCCAGAGCAGATGGAAGAGGTGCCCACCGTGCAGACCAAGAGCGTCAAGAAGCAGGCCTCACGCAACTACCGCCTGCTCGTGGTCGACGACGACATCGAGGTGTCGCGCTATGTGAAGGAGGAACTGGCCGATTGGTACCGCATCGACACGGCCACCAACGGCAAGGATGCCCTGAAGATGCTGCTCACCAACGAGCCTTACGACCTGGTGGTGACCGACGTGGTGATGCCCGTGATGGACGGTATCAGCCTGTTGCGCGAAATCAAGGGCAATGCCAACATCAGCGAGACACCCGTCATCGTGCTTACCTCGAAGAGTGAGGTGAGCGACCGCCTCGAGGGACTGAAGAAAGGTGCCGACGCCTATATCGCCAAACCTTTCGATATGGAGGAACTGCATGTGCTCATCGACAACCTCGTGGAGAACGTCCGTCGGCTCAGAGGGAAGTTCTCGGGTGCTCTCGTCCAGACCGACAAAGTGGAGAACGTGGAGGTGAAGGGCAATAACGATGCGCTCATGGAACGTGTGATGCGCTCCATCAACGACAATATTCAGGATCCCGACTTCGGGGTCGACATGCTGGCCAGCGAGGTGGGGCTCAGCCGCACCCAGTTGCACCGCAAGATGAAGGAGATCACCGGTGTGTCGACTGGTGAGTTCATCCGCAACCTCAGGCTCAAGCAGGCCGCCCGCCTCATCTGCGAGGGAAAGATCAACATCGCCCAAGCTGCCTTCGCTGTGGGGTTCAACAACCAGACCTATTTCTCTACTGCCTTCAAGAAACATTATGGGATGACTCCCACGGAATATGCTGAAAAATCGGGAAAGCAGTAGTCGCTTTTCCGCAGCTCGCAATGCGTAAAACAACCTGTGAATAGCACTTTTCAAGGAAAAACACATATTTTTCGGGCATGAAACGTTTTCAAAAGGTGTTGAAACGAAAGTTGAACACACCTTTTTATTTTTAATATATCTTTGCACCGAACATTTTCAAATATGTCCTAAGACTTTACCTAATTCACATAACTATTTTAAAAAATCAAAGCTATGCATGTAATCTCAAGAAAAACTATCTCCATCGTGGGATTGTGCTCCCTGTTTGGGGTCATCGCAACCCCGCAGGCAGCAGCGGCCAACCATGAGTCGCCAGCTACCCAAGAGGTGCAGCAATCGAAGAGAGTGTCGGGACAGGTCATCGACTCTGAAGGTCCTCTCATCGGTGCTACCGTGCTGGAAAAAGGAACGTCGAATGGCGCAGTGACCGACATCGACGGTAACTTCTCGCTCGACGTGCAGCCCGGCGCTACTCTCGTGGTGTCGTATGTGGGCTACATCTCACAGGAAATCAGGGTGGGCAACCAGTCCAACATCTATGTCACCCTCGAGGCTGAGGGTGGAAACCTCAACGAGGTGGTGGTCATCGGTTACGGTACACAGCGCCGCGAGGCAGTGACCGGTTCGGTGGCCAATGTCAATGGTGAGAAACTCAACCAGGTGGCTGCCACCAATGCAGCACAGGCCCTCCAGGGACGTGTGGCCGGTGTGCTCATGACACAGACTTCTTCCAAGCCAGGTGCCGAGATGCAGATCCGCATCCGTGGTCAGCGCTCTCTGAGTGCATCCAACGACCCGTTGATCGTGCTCGACGGTATCCCCTTCATGGGTCAGCTTTCCGATATCAACCCCGCCGACATCAAGTCGATGGATATCCTCAAGGACGCCTCTGCAACCGCCATCTACGGTAGCCGTGGTGCCAACGGTGTGATCATCATCACTACCACCAAGGGTTATCAGGGCGCTCCTGCCAAGGTGACCTATAATGGATATGTAAGCTTCAAGGAAGTGTTCCACAAGTATCCTATGATGGATGGTCCTACATTCTCGAAGATGCGTCAGTATGCCGGCAAGTACCAGAACTCTCTGGACGAGAGCGATGACATCAACACCGACTGGCAGGATCTTTACTATAAAACAGGTGTGAGCCATAATCACGATTTGAGTGTGGTGGGTGGCACCAACGGCGGTAGCTACAGTTTCGGCGCAGGCTACTACCACGACGAGGCCGTTGTTCCCACTGAGGGTTACGACCGTGTTTCTATTCGTGGTAACTTCGACCAGATGGTGGGCAAGTACTTCCGTTTCGGTCTGAGCACCAACACCAGTTATCGCATGACAAAGGGCGTGAACAACATGTATGCCGTGCTGTGCTCTTCACCGCTGTCAAGCCCCTATGATAAGGATGGCAACCTGAAGCGCTATAATGCCCTCCCTGCCGACGACCAGGTGGTTGTCACAAGGAAATCGGTGGAGCGCGACGAGGATGTATGGTTGAGCGAGAACAAGGGTATCGGTACCTACAACACACTCTTCGGTGAGGTGAAATGCCCATGGGTCGAAGGCCTGAGCTATCGTATCAATATCGGTCTGAACTTCCGCAGCTCAAAGGGCGGTGGCTTCACGGGTACCGGTATCAACAACAAGGACGCCAATGCTGTGAACAGTGGTTGGGTATCCGAGAACCAGACCCGCAACTGGGCTGTGGAGAACCTCCTTACTTACGACCGCACCTTCGGCAAGCACCAGCTCAATGTGGTGGGCATGTATTCTGCCGAGCAGACCACCTACGAGTCATCTGGCGGCTCAGCACAGAATATTCCTGCTGACTACTTCCAGTATTATGCTCTCGACAAGGCTACAGGTCAGGCCAACCTCACTAACTATGGTTACTGGCAGAGCGGCCTGATGTCGTGGATGGGTCGTGTGATGTATTCTTACGACAACAAGTATATGGCCTCTGTGGCTCTCCGTTCCGATGCTTCTTCGCGTCTGGCCAAGGGACATCAGTGGCACACCTATCCTGCATTCAGCGCAGGTTGGAACATCGCCCGTGAGGATTTCATGGAAAGCTCAAGGTCCTGGATCGACAATCTGAAGGTACGTATTGGTTATGGTGAGACCTCTAACCAGAGTATCAACCCCTATTCCACTCTCGGTGGTCTGGCTATCCGCAACTATAACTTCGGCAACGGTACCAACTATATGGCTGGTTACTATGTGAACGCCCTGCCTAACCCCGAACTGGGCTGGGAGTACTCCAAGACTTGGAACTTCGGTGTCGACTTCTCGTTCTTCAAGGGTCGCCTGTCGGGTACCTTCGAGTACTACATCCAGAAGACCAACGACATCCTGCTCGACGTGTCTCTGCCTTCTACCTCTGGTGTGAGCAGCTTCACGGGCAACATCGGTAAGACCGAGAACAAGGGTTGGGAGTTCACCCTCAACGGCATCATCATTGACAACAAGAACGGATGGAACTGGGAGGCTGGTATCAACCTCTATGCCAACCGCAACAAACTGACCGCCCTGGCCTCTGGCGAGGACCGCGATGAGGGCAACCGCTGGTTCGTTGGCTATCCTATCGATGTCATCTACGACTATGAGTATGAAGGCCTGTGGAATGAGAGTGATGTCTATGAAGTGACATTGCCCGACGGTACTAAGACCACCAACTTCAAAATCCTCGAGCCGGATGGCAACCTGGGTATGATCAAGGTGAAACATGACGATGCCCTCGACGCCAATGGTGTTCCCACACGTGCTATCGGTGCCGACGACCGTCAGATTATGAGCATGGAGCCCGACCTGATGGGTGGTTTCAACACCACAGTAGGATATAAGAACTTCGACCTCACCGTTATCGGTGCCTTCCAGGTTGGTGGCAAGCTCATCAGCGCCATCCACTCTTCGAATGGTTACCTCAACATGCTGACCGGTCGTCGTAACAACATCGATGTTGACTACTGGACAGAAAACAACACTGGTGCCAAATACCCGAAACCCGGTGGCATCATTAGCAGTGACAACCCCAAGTATGGCAGCACCCTCGGTTACTTCGATGCTGGCTATCTCAAGATCCGTGCCATCACCCTCGGCTACAACTTCGCCAACCTGAAAGCAGTGAAGGATCTCGGCATCAGCCGCCTGCGCCTCTATGCTACGATTCAGAATCCATTCGTTCTCTTCTCACCGTATAACAATGAAAGCGGACTCGACCCCGAGACCAACTCTTGGGCTAATGAGAATACGGCTGTTGGCTATAGCGAGTACTCTGGCAAGCACAGAATGCCGATTGTAGGTTACAACACACCTTCAACCCGCAATTTCATCTTCGGTCTTAATGTAACTTTCTAAAGGTAATAAGGAAATTAAGTAAAACAGTAAAGTTATGAAAGCTAATAGTTTAAAATATATCCTTGCTGCCGGGCTCGTTTGCTGTGGCCTCTCCACCACAATGACATCCTGCAGTGATGTGCTCGACGAGCAGCCTCGTAGCCAGTTCGACCCGACTTTCTTCAACACGAAGGCCGGTATCGAGGGCGGTCTGACATCGCTCTATGCTCACCTGCGCTATTTCTATGGCAATGGTTACTATCTCAACAGCTTGGAGACAGGTACCGATGAGTATACCTACGCCCAGTCGGCCGACGGTAACTTCAAGGATGCCGACCTTTCAGGTGTTGGCCAGATGGTCCCCACCAACAGTATCGCTGGTGGATGCTGGGGCACTGCCTTTGCAAACATCAATACCGCCAGCGGTATCATCGAGAACGGTGCCGATGCTGGTATCGACGCTTCGCTTCTGGCAGAGGCTTACTTCTTCCGCGCATTCGACTACTTCATCCTCGTGCAGACCTATGGTGGCGTGCCACTGGATCTGGGTGCCGGCGAACTGAAGTTCAACACCTCTACCGTGCGTACCTCCGTGCGTAATACCGTGCCCGAGGTCTATGCTGCCATTTTCTCCGACCTGGAGAAGGCCATTGCCGACCTGCCCGAGAATCCTCGTCTCACAGGCACTGCTACGAAGAACCTGGCCCGCCTGTATCTCTCCAAGGCTTATCTGACTTATGCATGGTGGCTCGAGAACCCGAAGAACATTCCTACCTATCCCGAGTGCCAGCGTAATGCCGGCGAGGCTCAGAGCTACTTCAAGAAAGCTTACGACACCGCCATGGCTGCCATCAACCAGCCTGGTCCTTACAAACTGCAGCCCACTTTCTACGACGTGAATGTGGCTACCAACGACCGCAACTCCGAGATCATGCTCTATGCCGACCACGATGAGGACGAGAAGTTCGGTAACGGTGGCGCTGGCTACGGATGGGGTAGTGGTGGCTCGCCCGAGAACTTCGCTTACTGGATGGAGACCTGGAACTACACCGAGATGACTGCCAAGGCAGCCTCGGGTGCCGTCATCAATCCTATCCAGCGTGAGGCCGTGCAGGCCCTCGGCCGTCCTTGGACCCGTATGGCTCCTATTGCCGATAACTTCATGGAAGGTGGTGTATGGGAAGATGCCGTGAAGGCTATCGACTCCCGCTATGATGCCACTTTCACCCTGCGCTATCACACCAACTGGCAGAAGTCTGGAAATAATGAGCCTTACGTCTTTGGTGCCAATGGCATGCAGGTGCTGCCCAACGAGGTTTACTTCAGCTGGGTGCCCGAGAGCGAGGACAGCAAGATCAATTATACTGGTGCTGATGGCAAACTCGGTTTCGGTGAGATGCCCGGACGTCCTGACTTCGTTGTGGCCGTCAACCATATCAGCCGTAAGAAGTACCCCATCAACTGGAAGATTGGAATCTACCGCACTGACAACGCCGGTGGACTTGGCTCGAAGGTGAACGGTGGTAGCCCCCGTCCTTGGAACATCGCCAAATTCTCCGAGTTCTATCTCATCGCAGCCGAGGCTGCTGTGAAACTCAACAACAATGCTGAGGCCTATCGCCTTGTCAACGTTCTCCGTGAGCGTGCCGGTAAGCAGACCTTCAGCCAGAACGACAATGTGGCCGTATCTGTAGACCACAGCGCCGAGATGGTTGCCGCTACTCCTGCCATCATCACCATCGACTTCATTCTCGATGAGCGTAGCCGTGAGTTCTGGGGCGAGGGATACCGTTGGTTCGACCTCGTTCGCACCCAGACTTGGGCAGAGCGTGCCTCCAAATATCGCATTGCTGGCAGCGGTTATACCGACAAGGATCTTGAGACCTTCACCCGTGACATCCCCGCTGGCTACTACCTGCGCCCGATTCCTCAGGGACAGCTCGATGGTATGGAGATGTCTGACGAAGAGAAAGCTCTTTACCAGAATCCTGCATACAGGAACTAGTTACTCATTAGGATAATTTTATTTAGGTTTTTAGGTTTGGGGCAGCTGTGACAGCTGCCCCTTCTTTGTGTCTCTTCTCTGCCGGTCACCTTCCTTGTTCCCCATCCCATGAATACCCTTTCCACATTCCTGCAAATGTGTGTGAATTGTGCTTAATTAGAGTAAAAATGTGAGGCTGTTCGTTCAAAAACCATTACTTTTGCTCACATGAATCGGTTGACTCTTACATTGTGCCTCTTGGTGATGTCGATGGCCATTTGTGCCCAGCGGCGGATGGTGGTGTGCGATATCGAGACGCTCAGCCCCATCAGTCAGGTGAGCGTAAGGAGCAGCGCAGGAGTAGAAGTCACCGATTCGATGGGCTTTTTCAGCGTGCCCGACTCTTGCAGGAGCCTTGTCTTTACCCATATCAATTACGAGAGCAGGTTGCTCAACGTCGACGAGGTGCGCGACACGGTGTTCCTGGTGTCGCACGAAATGAGCATGCGTGAGGTTGTCGTCTTCGGTAAGGGAAAGGACGACGGGCTCCGCGACCGCATCAATAAGATGCTGGTTCTCAACAAGACCGATGCCCAGTTGCTGGGCAGTGACCCTTCGAAGGGTGGCAACCTGTTTGGCCTTATAGGGAAACTCCTGCCCAAACGCAAAACACGTGCCGAGAAACGCAAGCAGAAAGCCCGCGAGATTATCGAGAATTATTGATAGCAGACACCCTGGATTAACCTCGTCAGACTCAATGAATAATCGCAGTGGTAATGTCTGAACTCCTGCACTTCTGCACTCCAGAACTCCTTCCAACTGGCAAAAGACGAGTTAATAATTCTTAAAACCGCTAAAAATTATTAATTTCGTTTTCTCCCTAACCTCACATAATAAATAAAAGTAGTACCTTTGCAGTCCGATTATTACGGGGATACACTTAGAACCCCAGGAGCGGCGTGTTAATAGTCGTGCTTTTGGCCAGGCGCGATGGTTAGTGAATCGTCATTCCACCTTGATTTTAATTAAATTGTTTTTTAGTAGTAAAATTTTAATTTCGAAATGAACACTTTAAGTTACAAGACTATTTCCGTGAACAAGGAAACAGCCAAGAAAGAGTGGGTGGTCATCGATGCCTCCGGACAGGTGGTAGGCCGTCTCTGCTCGAAAGTGGCCAAGTTGCTCCGCGGAAAGTACAAGCCCACATTCACCCCGCATGTTGACTGTGGTGACAATGTGATTATCATTAATGCCGACAAGGTGATCTTCACCGGCAATAAAGAGACCGACAAACTCTACACCCGCTATACTGGTTATCCAGGCGGTCAGCGTTTTGACACACCTGCCAAGCTCCGTCAGAAGAAAGACGGTGCCGAGCGCATCATCCGTCATGCTGTCAAAGGCATGCTCCCCAAAGGTCCTCTTGGCCGTAGCCTGCTCTACAACCTCTACATCTACGAGGGTACCGAGCACAAGCACGAGGCTCAGAAACCCAAAGCAATTGACATTAACCAGTATAAATAATCAGGAAGAATGGAAATCAATTATACAAATGCAATAGGTCGTCGCAAGAGTGCCGTGGCACGCGTTTATCTCGCACCCGGAACTGGCAAGATTACCATTAACAAGAAAGACCTCACCGAGTATTTCCCATCAGCCATCCTGCAGTATGTGGTGAAACAGCCACTCAACCTGCTCAACGTGGCCGACAAGTATGATGTGAAAGTGAACCTCGACGGAGGTGGCTTCACCGGACAGAGTCAGGCTCTGCGTCTGGCCATCGCCCGCGCACTCGTGAAACTCAATGCCGAGGACAAGAAGGCACTGAAGAGCCAGGGCTTCCTTACCCGCGACTCGAGAGCCGTGGAGCGCAAGAAGCCAGGTCAGCCCAAAGCACGCCGCCGCTTCCAGTTCAGCAAGCGTTAATACGCATTGGCTGGCTGAGTTTAGCATCCAAACTGGTGAGACTCCGGGCCTGCGAGGCCTGCGATTACTCATCGGCTGGTTAGAATACAACTAAAAGGAACGTAAACAATAATTATTTTCAATAAAATGGCAAGAACAAATTTTGACATGCTGCTGGAGGCTGGCTGCCACTTCGGACACCTCCGCCGCAAATGGAATCCCGCTATGGCTCCCTATATCTTCATGGAGCGCAACGGCATACATATCATCGACCTGCACAAGACCGTCGCCAAGATCGACGAGGCTGCAGAGGCACTCAAGCAAATCGCCAAATCGGGCAAGAAAGTACTTTTCGTCGCTACTAAAAAACAAGCTAAGAGCATTGTAGCCGAGAAGGCTGCAAGCATCAACATGCCTTACGTCATCGAGCGTTGGCCGGGCGGTATGCTCACCAACTTCCCCACTATCCGTAAGGCCGTGAAGAAAATGGCCAACATCGACAAACTGATGCAAGACGGTACTTTCTCCAACCTCTCAAAGCGTGAGCTGCTGCAGGTGACACGCCAGCGCGCAAAACTGGAGAAGAACCTCGGTTCCATCGCCGACCTCACCCGTCTGCCCTCCGCTCTCTTCGTCGTCGACGTGATGAAGGAGAACATCGCAGTGAAAGAGGCCAACCGCCTGGGTATTCCTGTTTTCGGTATCGTGGACACCAACAGCGACCCCAACGACATCGACTTCGTGATTCCAGCCAACGACGATGCCAAGGACAGCATCGACGTCATCCTCACCGCTTGCTGCGCCGCTATCGCAGAGGGTCTTGAGGAGCGCAAGGCTGAGAAGGCCGATGAGAAAGCCGCTGCCGAGCAGAGCGAAGAGGCCGCCGACGCCAAGCCCAAGCGCGTGCGCAAGGCTCGCAAGGACGCTCCCGCCGATGAGGCTCCTGCCGCAGAGGAAGCTCCCGTAGAGGAGGCTCCTGCCGCAGAGGAAGAGGAAGCTCCCGCTGCCGAGTAATTTTAACGAATTGTTTAATCCAAAAAAGATTTTTCAGATAGTATGGCTTACAAACCAAACATGGAAGATATCAAGAAGTTGCGCGCCATGACAGGTGCCGGACTCGCTGATGTGAAGAAAGCACTCACCGAGGCCGAGGGCGACTTCGACAAGGCCAAGGACCTGCTCCGCGAGCGTGGTCTGGCTATCGCCGCCAAGCGTAGCGACCGTGAGACCTCCAACGGATGTGTGCTCGTGAAGGTTGCCGACGACTTCGCTGCCATCCTCGCACTGAAGTGTGAGACCGACTTCGTTGCCAATGGTGCTGATTTCATCGCACTCACCCAGAGCATCCTCGACGCTGCTGTTGAGAAGAAGTGCAAGAGCCTCGACGAGGTGAAGGAACTGGTGCTCGCCGACGGTCAGAAGGCTACTGAGGCTGTGACACAGCGCTCGGGTATCACTGGTGAGAAGATGGAACTCGATGGCTACAACTTCCTCGAAGGAAAGAACATCTACTCTTACAACCATCAGGGCAAGAACATCCTCTGCACCCTCGTGCAGCTCAACAAGGACTTCGAGACTCAGGGCCACGCCCTCACCATGCAGGTGGCTGCCATGAACCCCGTCGCTCTCGACGAGGAGAGTGTGCCCCAGTCTGTGAAGGACAATGAGCTCCAGGTGGCTATCCAGAAGACCAAGGAAGAGCAGATCGAGAAGGCTGTGGTGGCTGCTATCAACAAGGCTGGCATCAACGCCAACCTCGTAGACAGTGAGGATCACATCAACTCCAACATCGCCAAGGGTTGGCTTACCGAAGAGGAGGCTCAGAAGGCTCGTGAGATCAAGGAGAAGGTGGCTGCCGAGAAGGCTGCCAACCTGCCCGAGCAGATGATCCAGAACATCGCCAAAGGCCGTCTGGCCAAGTTCTTCAAGGAGAACTGCCTCGTCAACCAGGAGTTCATCCAGGCTGAGAACAAGGAGAATGTTGCCGCTTACCTGAAAGCTGCCGACAAGGAGCTCAAGGTGGTCGACTTCAAGCGCTTCACCCTCCGCGCCGAGTAATCAAGGATTCATCAATCCACAAATAGACAGAAGCCTCCTTTACAGGGGGCTTTTGTCGTTGATGTGCCTTGCCGTTTATGCTCTTTGTCTGGTGCAAGAATAATTTTGGGCATATTTATTTCAGTTTTATCAGATTTTCATTACCTTTGCGGCAAGAAGGCGATGTGAAGAACCATCGCCAAACCTCAAAATTGCGCAATATGAGAAAACTTTTACTTTTTTGCTTGTCGTTGTTCGTAGGCACGACAGTGGGCTATGCCCAGGACGATGACGTGAACCACGCTTTTGAGTTTGTCACCAACGACGGTGTGGTGATTCCCCATGGCTCGGTCTATGTCATCGACAAAGTGGTGACCGAGGAAGACCCTGAGACGGGTGAGACCTTCCCCATGCTGCCTTCCGACTTCGTCATCAAGAATGTCAGTGGCACCGCAACCGACTTGGTGAGGATTGCCAACGAAATCACCCGCATCGACAATGGCAGCTATTCCACCTGCGCGATGGGCGCATGTCTCGCCGGGCGTACCGAACCCGAGTATTTCTCGTCGTCGGCCGGAACCATCGAGCCAGGAGCCACTAGTGGCGACCTGCAAACCGAGTGGTATCCCGACGCCTATGGAGAGTGCGATGTCGACCTGCAGATTGAGATTGGAGAGAACGCTGGCTTCGGACAGTTCGGCTTCCTCGATTTCGGTCCGCTGATCACCGTCAAGTTTGTTTATGCCGACCCCGTACGTGTCGATGAGGGCATCAGCGGTGCTCCTGCACGCATCGTCGGTCGCTATACGCTCGATGGCCAGGCTGTCAACTACCTCCAGCATGGTGTCTATATCCTTCGCATGAGCGATGGCACCAGCCTCAAGGTGGTGGTGAGGTAATCACTACGACCTCTTATCCTTCTCTTGCCCACAATTCCATGGTTCTGGCCTCCGCTGCCGTCACGATGGAGTGGTGGGCAGGATTGTATCATCCTCACGCCATCAACCCTTATGAAGATATTTGCCGTAGCAGCCAACTACCCGTCACACAATATTTTGGGCGATAATGCGTTATTTCCTTATCACGACCCGGTGATATTCACCAAGGCCGACTCGTCGTTGCTCAAGGGCAACCGGCCCATGTTCCTGCCCGACGACCTCGGGCGAATCGACGTGGGGGCATCGCTGGTGGTGCGCATCTGCCGGCTCGGCAAGAGCATACCGCAGCGTTTTGCCCACCGCTATTACGATGCCGTGACCTGCGGTGTCGACTTCACTGCGGTAGAGCTGGAACAACGGTTGCGACAGCAGGGACTGCCCTGGGATATGTGCAAGAGTTTCGACGGTGCCGCTGCCATCGGCAGTTGGCTGCCGGTCGAGGAAACAGGGAAGCCCCAAGATGCACATTTCCATATCGATGTCAATGGCACGACACTCCAGCAAGGATGGGGTGGCGACATGCTGCACGATGTCGACAGCGTCATCGCATACATCAGCCGTTACTTCACCCTGCGCACGGGCGACCTCCTCTTCACCGGCTCGCCGGCATTCCACGAGATTCATGTCGACGACCATGTCGAAGGGTTCGTGAACGACCAGAAAATACTCGATTTTAATGTTAAATAAGACCTATCGGTATATCCTGCTCACCATCCTCTTCCTTGCCAGTGTGGTAAGGGTGGATGCCCAGCGATTCTACAACCTCACCGCCGACGAGGTGAGAATCGACTCGGTGCTGCCCCAGTTCGGGTGCAGCATCCCCTTGGGTGAGCATTTCGCCGATTCGGTATATACCGTCAGCATCCGCTATCCCGAGTTTTTCGAGATGACGCCCAGTGACATCCTCCGTTACCAGACCATCACTTCCGACCCGTTGCCCGAGATGCCACGGCCTGAGACCACAGTTGTGGTGGAACGCAAGAAAGGGTCGCTCGAGGTGAGGTTCGTGCCTTTGGTCTACCGCGACGGCAAATACCAGATGCTCGTCAGTTTTATGCTCGCCGTCGAGGCAAGGCCCGCCAACAAGGGATTGCGTAAGATTCAGACTGCCTCCTCACGCTATGCCGACAACTCTGTCCTGGCCACCGGCCGATGGGCAAAGATCAGGGTGCCTTCGTCGGGCTTCTACCAGCTCACCGATGCCCTGGTGAGGGAGGCCGGATTCTCAGATCTCTCCAAGGTGAGGGTGTATGGCTATGGTGGCGCGTTGCAGAACGAGCAACTGGTGCCGGCCGAGTTGATAGCCACCGACGACCTGAAGGAGGTGGAGACGTGCCTCATCGGAGGCCGACGGGTGTTCTACGCACAGGGCCCCGTGAGTTGGGCTGCGCCGAACACGATGATGCGCACCCGCAATCCCTATTCCGACTACGGCTACTATTTCATCACCCAGACCGACGAGGCGCCTGCTACTGTCGACAGCGCCACCTTCGTCAGCAGCCACTATCCCATGCCCGCTGATTATCATAGCTTGCACGAGGTCGACAATTTCGCGTGGTTTCATGGTGGTCGCAAACTGTTTGAGAACACGCCCGTCAACGTGGGGCAGTCGCACGACTATATCCTTGCCAACCCCAGCGCCGATAGGTATGGCACACTTGCCATATCCGTCACCGCAGGCAACAACACCATGGTGCGGGTGAGCCTCAACGACTCCATCCTGGGCACCCTCAATGTGAGGATGAAGAGCTACGACAAAGGCAACGAGGCTGTGGCCACCTATGAGGTGTCCAATCTCAAAAGCACCGATACCGTGCGCGTCACCACCATCACGGGCGGTCCGGCACGGCTCGACTATATCGACATCTATACGGCCACGCCCAGGGCGTTGCGCAATCTCTCTTCGGCCTCAATGCCTGTGCCCGAGTATGTGTATGGCATCACCAACCAGAACTTGCATGCCCACGGACCGGCCGACCTCGTCATCATCATCCCCACGTCGCAGAAACTGCTTGGTCAGGCCCAGCGCATCGCTGCCATGCATGAGCAGCGCGACTCCATGCGCGTGCGTATCGTGCCTGCCGACGAGATCTACAACGAGTTCTCCAGCGGTACGCCCGATGCCAATGCCTACCGCCGCTATATGAAGATGCTCTACGACCGCGCCGATACCGACGCCGACCTGCCCAAGCACCTCCTCCTCTTCGGCGATGGAAAGTGGGACAACCGCCTGCTCACCTCCAACTGCCGGGGATATTCGGCCGACGACCTGCTGCTCTGCTATGAGAGCGAGGACTCCTACAACGAGGTGAACTGTATTGTCGACGACGGCTTCTACGGTCTGCTCGACGACGGCGAGGGCATCAATCCCATGTCGTCCGACAAGCTCGACTTGTCCATCGGACGTTTTCCTGTCTCTACGGTCGACGATGCGAAGACACTCACCGACAAGACCCTCGCCTATGTAGAGAACGCCAATGCAGGCAGTTGGCAGAACATCGTGGCCGTGCTTGGCGACGACGGCAACTCCAACAGCCACATGGCCGACGCCAACAACCTGGCCACCATGGTGAGTTCCAACTATCCGGGCTATCAGGTGAAGAAGGTGATGTGGGATGCCTATACGCGTGTCACCTCTGCCACAGGCAACACCTATCCCGATGCCACCAAGGAAATCAAGCAGTTGCAGTCGTCGGGTGCCTTGGTCATCGACTATTCTGGCCATGGTTCCGAAATCAGCATCTCACACGAGCGTGTGCTCACCCTGAAGGATTTCCAGGAGTTCAACAATACCAACTTGCCGCTCTGGATCACCGCCTCGTGCGACATCTCACCCTTCGACGGCACCGACGAGAACATCGGTGTGACCTTGGTGTTGAACAAGAAGGGTGGGGCGGTGGCTACCTTTACCACCACCCGAACGGTATATCAGGGCTACAATGCCTCGCTCAACCGTGCTTACCTGAAGTATGTGCTCGACGACACGGGCACGCGCCCTGTCACTCTTGGCGAGGCCCAGCGGCTGGCCAAGAACCAGATGATTGTAGACCGTGAGGATATCACGGCCAACAAGTTGCGCTTCTCGTTGCTCGGCGACCCCGCCTTATGTCTCAACATCCCCATGTACAGGACGGTGGTCGACAGCATCAATGGCAAGGCTCTTTCTGCCGACACCGACATCACTATCCATGCCGGCGAGACAGTGAGCGTCAGCGGACATGTGGAGCACCGTGGCGAGCGGCTCACATCATTCGATGGCGTCATCACTGGTACCGTGCGCGACGCCGAGCAGTTGGTCGAGTGCAAGGGCCAGGCCGAGGACTCCAGGTCAATCTTCAAGTTCTACGACCGTCCCAACGTGCTCTTCAATGGCTCCGACAGCGTGCGGGCAGGCCAGTTTGCCTTCTCCTTCGCTGTACCCATGGACATCAGTTATTCCAACGGCAGTGGCATGATGAACTTCTATGCCGTCGACAATGCCCACCTGCGCATCGCCCATGGGTCAAGCGACCGCTTCAATGTGGGCGGAACGGGCATGATGGAGAACGACTTCATCGGACCATCCATCTTCTGCTACCTCAACACCCCGTCGTTCTCGAATGGCGGCGATGTGAACACCACGCCTTATTTTGTGGCCAAGATCACCGACAAGGATGGTATCAATGCCGCCGGAACGGGCATTGGCCATGACCTCGAACTGGTCATCGACAACGACATGTCGAAGACCTACCTGCTCAACAGTAATTTCACCTACGATTTCGGCAGTTACACCAGCGGGTCGACCTTCTACAGCATCCCACCGCTCTCGCCGGGCCGGCATGTGCTGAGGTTCCGTGCCTGGGACGTGCTCAACAACTCCAATACCGCCGAACTCGCCTTCAACGTGGTGAGCGGACTGAAGCCCACGCTCTACAGCATCGGTTGCACGGAGAACCCTGCCCGCACCTCCACCACCTTCATCATCAACCATGACCGCACGGGATGCACGATGGATGTCGAGATCAGCATCTTCGACATGAGTGGCCGCCAGTTGTGGAAACACGAGGAGACCGACATCTCCACCTCGGGCGCGCTGACCTATGAGTGGAACCTCACCACCGATGGCGGAGAGCGCCTGCAGACGGGCGTCTACCTCTACCGTGTGCGGGTGGCGTGCGATGGCAGCGACATGGTGTCGAAAGCCAAGAAACTCGTCATTATAGGCAATAATTAGTCGCTCTTCTCGTTTGTATAGCAGTTTAAACCCGAATACGATCAGTAATGAAAGTAGCAATAAGATTCTTCAGAGCATGCTCACTCCTTCTGCTCGCTCTCGTCGCCATTACGGCTCGGGCGCAGAAAGAGGATATGTTCAACCCCGTCAACACCTCGGTCACCTCACAGACCATCGCCCCCGACGCCCGTGCGGCTGGTATGGGTGATGTGGGTGCGGCCACCGACCCCGACGTGGTGTCGCAATATTGGAACCCCGCCAAGTATCCCTTCACCATCTCAAGGGCGGGAGTGGCCCTCAACTACACCCCTTGGCTCCGCCAGTTGGTCAACGATATGGACCTGGCCTATCTCGTGGGCTACTACCGCATTGGCGACTACAGTGCCGTCTCGGGTTCGCTGCGCTATTTCTCGCTCGGCGAGGTGATTACCGGCAGTTCCATCGACGCGGCCTCCAACGACATGACCATCAATCCCTACGAGATGTCGCTCGATGTGGCCTATTCGCTGATGCTCAATGAGAAATTCTCTATCTCGGCAGGTGTGAGGTGGATCTATTCCGACCTTACCTACGACTATACCGAGGACACCAGTCCAGGTTCGGCCTTCGCTGCCGATATCTCGTGCTATTATCAGAACTACCTCAATCTGGGTGCCCGTGAGTGCCAGTTGGGCTTGGGTCTGAACGTCAGCAACATCGGTAGCAAGATCACCTTCGGTGGCGACGAGCACAGCGAGTTCATCCCCACCAACCTCCGTCTTGGCGCCTCGCTCATGATTCCTGTCGACGAGTACAACCGCTTCACGATTGCTGCCGACGCCAATAAGTTGCTCGTGCCTACCTATCCCCGTCAGAACGAGGAGGAGACCTCCCAGGAATACCAGGACCGTTTGGAGAAGGAGTATTTCGATGTGTCGAGCATCGGTGGCATCTTCAAGAGTTTCGGCGATGCTCCCAATGGATTCTCCGAGGAGATGAAGGAGATACAGTGGAGCGTGGGTGCCGAGTATGTCTACCACGACCAGTTCTCCCTTCGTGCCGGTTACCACCATGAGAGTGAGACCAAGGGCAACCGCAAGTATTTCACCGTGGGTGCCGGATTCAGGATGAGCGTCTTCTCGCTCGATGCGGGCTATGTGATTGCCACGGCGAAGAGCAACCCCCTCGACCAAACGCTCCGTTTCACCCTCTCGTTCGACATGGACGGCATCAAAGACCTTTTCAAGCGTAGATAGCTATGAGGATACGTGTGGGATTCGGCTACGACGTTCACCAATTGGTGAAAGACCGCGACCTGTGGCTGGGCGGCATCCGCATCGACCATGAACTGGGCCTGCTGGGCCACAGCGATGCCGATGTGCTCATCCATGCCATCTGCGACGCCCTGTTGGGTGCCGCCAACATGCGCGATATCGGCTATCATTTCCCCGACACCTCGGAATCGACGCTCAATATCGACAGCAAAGTCATCCTGCGCCAGGTGGTGGAACTGATAGCCACAAAGGGATACCGTGTGGGTAATGTCGACGCCACGGTGTGTGCCGAGCGCCCCAAACTCAATCCGCATATCCCCGCCATGCAGCAGTGCATGGCCGAGGTGATGGGCATCTCTCCCGACGACATCTCCATTAAGGCCACCACTACCGAGCGGCTGGGCTTCACCGGCCGCCAGGAGGGCATGTCGGCCTATGCCACTGTTCTTATCGAGAAAGACTGAGGATGGATGCCGGGAAGAAACCTGCTGCCTCGCCTTTTGCCCGTCCCTTCTATGTGATGCTCAAACCTGCCGGTGCACGGTGCAACATGTCGTGCCGCTATTGTTATTATCTCCAGAAATCTGAATACTATGCCGACGTGGCCCGCCACGTGATGACCGACGAGTTGCTCGAGCGGTTCACCCAGCAGTATATCAACGCGCAGACGCAGCGCGAGGTGCTCTTCACCTGGCATGGCGGAGAGACGTTGTTGCGCCCGCTGTCGTTCTACCAGAAGGCCTTGCGCTTGCAACAGAAGTATGCTGGTGGGCATGTGGTGGACAACTGCCTGCAGACCAACGGCACACTGCTCGATGAGGAGTGGTGCGCCTTCCTGCGCGACAACCACTGGCTGGTGGGCGTGTCGATAGACGGTCCGCAGTGGATGCACGATGCCTATCGTCGCGACCGTCAGGGCAACGGCTCATGGGAGCGGGTGATGCGTGGCATCGAGATGCTCAGCCGGTTTGGGGTGGAGTGGAACGCCATGGCGGTGGTCAACAGTCTGAATGCTGCTCATCCGCGGGAGTTCTACCAGTTTTTCAAGCAGATAGGGTGTAAGTATATCCAGTTCACGCCCATTGTGGAGCGTGCCGATGGCAGGCATCCCATGGCTCCTTTCGATGGCTCACGGCCGGTGGTGACTCCAGAGACGGTGTCACCCACGCAGTGGGGACAGTTTCTCTGCGGTGTCTTCGACGAGTGGGTTCGTAATGATGTGGGCGAGGTGTTCGTGCAACTCTTCGATGCCACGCTGGCCAATTGGGTAGACGTGGCTCCAGGGGTGTGCTCGATGTCGGCGCAGTGTGGCCATGCGCTGGTCATGGAGTTTAATGGCGATGTCTATTCGTGCGACCATTTTGTATATCCCCAATACCGTCTGGGCAATGTCAACGACCAGCCCTTGGCCTCGATGGGCTATTCTCGGGAGCAGTCGGCCTTTGCTGGGCTGAAGACTTCGCTCCCAGCCCGGTGCAGACAGTGCCCTTTCCTCTTCGCCTGTCATGGCGAGTGCCCCAAGAACCGTTTTGTTCCCTCTCCCGATGGCGAGCCACCGCTCAACTGGCTCTGCGAGGGCTATCGCATGTTCTTTGCCCATGTGGCACCTTATATGGACTACATGGCTCGTGAGTGGCGTGCCGAGGATGGCGCGCCCTCTAGGGTGATGGAAGCAATAGCAAGGGGCTTATTCGCCGGGTAGGGGCCAGCATTCTGATGGGGTGCGCGAGGCACGCATTAGACTGTCGAATTCGGCCACCATTTCCGGATATTGGTCGGCCAAGTTGTGACTTTCCGTAATGTCTTCTTTCAGGTTGTAGAGTTCGAGTGGCGCGTTGGCCTTGATGGTCACGCATTTCCAGTCGCCACGCCGTGCTGCCCGTTGCTTGCCGGGGAATTCCCAGTAGAGCAGGCGGTGGTCGGTGTCCACCTGTTGGCCGTAGAACAGTGGCAGGATGTTGATGCCGTCGGTCTGCTGGGGCAGGCTGCCGGTAGAGTGGGTGAGGGCAGCCAGGGTGGGCATGATATCGGGGAAATAGATGATGTTGCTCAGTGTCTGCACCGGCACTTTCCCAGGCTGGTTGACGATGAGGGGCACGCGGATACCGCCCTCATAGAGTTGGCCTTTCCGTCCTTTGAACCCAGCGTTGCAATTGAAGAGTTCCAGGGGTGCCTGAACGGCGGCCCCGTTGTCGGAGGCGAAAATGATGAGGGTGTTGTCGCGCAGGTGCATCCGCTCCAACTCGGCAATCAGCCGTCCGATGGCGGCGTCCATGTGGGTGATGAGGGCGGCGTAGCGCTTGGTGTTCATGTCCCAGGTCTCGTCGTCATACCACACGGTATTGTCGATGATATAGGGCTCATGGGGAGCGTCGAAGGCCAGGTAGAGGAAGAACGGGTTCTTCTTATTGCGCTTGATGAACTTGATGGCGTCGTCGGTCGAGAGGTCGGTGTTGTGTTTCACATGCCTGTCGTGGGCGTTGGCCTTGATGTGGATGAGCTTGTCGTTGTCGAACCGGTAGTAGGGGTAGTAGTAGGGCGAGTTGGAGTGTACGGTCGAGATGGTCCATCCATGAAACTCGTCGAAGCCCCGGTGATTGGGCGACGAACCGGGGTCGTAACCGTCGAGGTGCCATTTGTTCACCAGACAGGTGCGGTAGCCCGTACTGCCCAGGACGGTGGCAATGGTGGTGTCCTCGGGCAGCAGGTTGGCACGGCGGATGTAGGTGGTGTCGCCCCGGGCGTTCACCTTGATGCCTTGGATGCCACCCACCGGACATTGGTTGTCGCGTATGCGGGTGTGCCCGCTGTTCTTGCCAGTCATGAGCGAGCAGCGCGAGGGCGAGCTGATGCCACTGCCGGCGTAGCATTGGGTGAAGCGGGTGCCGGTGGCGGCCAACTGGTCGATGTTGGGTGTCTTCACATATTTGCTGCCGAAGCACGACAGGTCGCCGTAGCCCATGTCGTCGGCCAGGATGAAGATGATGTTGGGACGCTCGGGGGTGGCCTGTGGGGTTTTGTCGCCCGCCTCTGCCACATTGGGGGCCACCACGGCTGCGGCCATCATGCCGCCATATTTCACAAGTTCTTTTTTCATAGTCGCACCTTTTCTTGCAAAAATAGGTAAATTTCGTGAATTGGCAATCAGTTGAAGTGAATTTATCTTTTCTTTTTGAGCTCTATACAATAAGAAAAAGGGTTGGTTCATCGTTGTAAAAGGCATCTTTGTTCAAGTTGGAAGAATGTGGGCAAAATAACGAAAAAAACGTCAATTTTGCCGTTGTTATCGCACACAGCGGTTGATTTACATCAAGAAAAGGGCATTTTTTAGGAGAATGACCTTGAAATAATTGCTTGGTGCCGCAAAAGGTTGTAATTTTGCAGTGTCAATGATTGAGATGTCAATCATTCAAGGTTAATAGATTGTTTAGGTTAGTAGTAATAGATTTAGGTTTTTAGTTATTAGGTTTAAGGTATTTAATTAGATTGTTTAATTGGACAACAAAGGTGGCCGTGAGGTTCCCTTTGGTTTTGAAAAGGATTTTTAGTTAAACATAGGCTTGTACGCTGCGGTCCGTTGAGGGTTGCAGCGTATTTTTTTATGCTTCATACACCATAAAAAAAGAAGCTCCGCGCCTTTCGGAAGTGACTACGTCAAAATTTTTGTGAGAATGGAAGATTTTTCGTAATTTTGCGACAAAGACACGAAGTGGCTTGATTTCGGCATAGAGAAAGCATGCTTTTAGCTTCAGGTCAATAATTACCATTTGCGGGATGAAGAATAATATATACAAACATTCGTTTGCACTCCGACTGACAAGATGGCTCATGTTGGTGTTGTTTGTCATGATGGCAGGTCTGGCATACCTCATCTACGAAGTAGTGAAGATGAGTATGGTGGAAGTTGTGGCCCTCAACTTTCATGACAACATGGAGTTGTCGGAAAAAAACATTTGCGATGCCTTGTCGGATGTCAGCGTGGCTGTAGAGAACAATATCTTTTATATTGAGCGTCATATCGGCCAACCAGCTGAATTGCAGGCCACCATGGAGCGCATGGTAGCACAGAATCCGCGGATGCGCAGCTGCGGCATCAGCTTCATCGAGAACTACTTCCCGCAAAAAGGACGCTCCTTCTGCCCATATGCCTGGCAAAAAGACAGCCTGCAAGTGAAGGGCCAGCCGATACAAGGCTCCGATGCTTCTTATCTGGAGTCGGATTGGTTCAAGGAGGCCGTCGCAGCCGATTCGGCCTATTGGTCGAAACCGTTTTTCGACAGTCGTGACAATAAGACCCCGCTAGTGGCCTATTTGTATCCCATCCACGACCAGAAAGGACGTGTAGTGGCCATTCTTGGTGCCGACTTGTCGCTCGACTTCATGACGAACCTCCTGATGGAGCAGTCTACCATTTTTCAAAAGGGCAGCATGGTATTGTATGATGCCGACCTGTTCAAGAGTTATGTCTTGACGAACGATGGTACCTATATCACCCACCCTGATCAGCGGCGTATCCTGAAGGGAAATTTCTTCGTCCACATCAAGGATGCTGACAAGTCGGGTGTTGCCCAGAAGACCATCAGCCAGATGCAGGAAGGGAAAAAAAGTTTTGATGAAACCAATGAGATGGTTCGTGTGAATTGCACCAAGAGCTATCTGTTCTATTCGCCTATTGGGAGTACCGACTGGATATTGGTTTATTCGGTGGGGTCATTCGCTATCGACATCATTGGAATAGTATCTGGCTTTGTGATGCTGATTATCATCTCCTTTGTGTTGCTGGTGACCTTCTTTGTCTGCCGTCTCACCATACAGCGTGCAGCAAAGCCACTCAGGCAGTTGGCTGCATCTGCCGACCAGATGGCTGATGGGCAGTTTAGGGCGACTCTGCCTACTATCAACAGTCATGACGAGATTCACCTGTTGCGCGACTCGTTTGCCAATATGCAGCAGTCGTTGTCCTCTTATGTCGAGGAACTGAAGAAAACCACGGCGGCCAAGGCTTCGATGGAGAGCGAGCTCAAGATTGCCCACGACATCCAGATGTCGATGCTGCCCAAGACTTATCCGGCTTTCCCCGACCGGCACGATGTCGACATCTATGGTCTGGTGTTGCCGGCGAAGGCGGTGGGTGGCGACCTCTACGATTTCTTCATACACGACGAGAAACTGTTCTTCTGCATCGGCGACGTGTCGGGAAAAGGTGTGCCGGCTTCGTTGGTCATGGCGGTGACGCGCTCGCTCTTCCGCAATATCTCCGCCTACACACAGCAGCCCGACCAAATCGCTGTCGCACTCAACGATGCGTTGAGCTCAAACAACGATATGGGCATGTTTGTCACCCTTTTCCTGGGAGTGCTCGACCTGGCCTCGGGTCATCTGAGCTATTCCAATGCGGGTCATAATCCTCCGTTGTTGTTGGCGGGCGACGATGTCAGTGTCATCTCGTGCGACGCTAATCTCCCCGCGGGCGTGATGTCGGGGCATCAGTTCACGGAGCAGCATCTCCAACTGAAGAGTGGCGACAGCGTGTTTCTTTATACCGATGGCCTCAACGAGGCCGAAAACGCCAGCCAGCAGCAGTTCGGTATGGAGAGGGTGATGCAGTTGGCCAAGGTCACTGTCAATCAGCCCTTGCCCCTTATCGAGGCCATGATGTCATCTGTGCAGCTGTTTGTCGGTGATGCCGAGCAGAGCGACGATCTCACCATGCTTGCCATTCAGTACACCAATTCATGAACCCATAACAAAAACGATTCACACAATAATGGAACAAAGCACTAACATTATCATCGGTTTGTTTATATTGGCCCTGTGGGTCGTCTCTTTTTTCATCCCGTTCTATGGTTTTATCCAAAAGCGTTGGAAAGGGCTGGGTTGTGGCTGTTTGACACAAGTTGCCTTTTGTATTTCGGTCATGGTAACATTGGGTGTTGGAAGAACCTGTTACGTAAGGAGCGAGATGCGCTCTTATCGCGATAATGCGATGGTGACGGTAAGAAAAGCGAATGCTGGCGGGAAAGTTCATGTTTGGTACCTGAATTCCAATGAAGAATGCTTCTACGAATGTAAGGATAATCAATCTGCCGATGCTGATAGCACAGATGTAGATAAAATTCAGCTGTTCGACGTCATCCCGCTCGACTCCACCGGCGTTTGCGTGGACGACAAGGTGTTTGTGAGATTCGACCTGAAAAAACGTTTTGTCACCGCAGCCGAATATGATGAGCCAATAGAAGTCGTCAACGTCGACTGGGACAAGGTGAACGACTATTTCAACAACCATCCCTGATGGTTGAAGGCACGGGGTCGTTCGACTCCGTGCCTTCTGATGATACCAGTTAACTAACCTAAAATGAACCTATGCTTATCAATCTTACTCAACTTTTGCGAGTTGAGAGGAGTTCAATAAATCTTATTGGCATACGACAGGCAGCCGCTTCATCCCTTTCAGTTCATCCTTTCCTGCCTCGATGATGCTGATGGCATAACCACCACCCGAAGCTGCCGTGAGTTGGAGTTGCGACTTGTTGGTCACCACTCCCTGGCGAATGACGTAGGCGTGGGGATTGGTCTTGTAGTGGGCATCCTTGGCATCGGCATATACCGTGGCAATGTATTTCTTGCCTGGATCGAGGAAGTTGAGCTTCACCGTCGAGGTATGGCCATGCTCACTGGCCGTGCATCCCACGAACCAGTTGTTTGAGCCCTTTGCCTTGCGTGCGGCAACGATATAGCGGCCAGGCTCAGCCTCCAGGTATTTGGAGTCATCCCAGTCTACGGCCACGTCCTTGATGAACTGGAAGGCGTCCATGTGCTTCTCATAGTTCTCAATCATGTCAGCAGCCATCTGCAGCGGACTGTACATTGTGACGTAAAGAGCCAACTGGCGGGCCAACGTCGAGTTCACATGGTTGGGGTTGTTGGGGTTGTTCTTGTTCATGTCCATCTCGAAGATGCCCGGAGTGTAGTCCATCGGACCGCCCTGCAGCCGGGTGAAGGGGAGAATGGTGGTGTGGAAAGGCTTGCTGCCGTTGGTGGCCTCATACTCTGTGCCACGGGCGGCCTCGTTGCCAATCAGGTTAGGCCATGTGCGGCATAGTCCTGTCGGGCGCACTGCCTCGTGGGCATTCACCATGATATGATGCTTGGCGGCCTCCTTGATGCAGTAGAGATAGTGGTTGTTCATCCACTGGCCATAGTGGTATTCACCACGGGGGATGATATCGCCCACATAGCCGCTCTTCACGGCAGTGTAGCCATATTTGTTCATCAGCTGATAGGCAGCCTCCAGATGGCGCTCGTAGTTGCGGGTAGAGGCCGAGGTCTCATGATGCATCTGCAGGCTGACGCCCTTGGAATGGGCATAGTCGTTCAAGCCCTTCAGGTCGAAGTCGGGATAAGGCGTTTGGAAGTCAAAAACGTAGTCTTTCGACTTGCCAAACCAATCTTCCCAGCCAATGTTCCAACCCTCTACAAGCACTTGGTCGAAACCATGCTTGGCAGCAAAGTCGATATAACGCCGTACATTGTCATTGTTGGCACCATGAAGTCCGTGAGGCTTGGTCTTTGAGTAATCGAGATTGTCGAGTTGGACGGAGGGCAGGTCAAAGGTGTATGACCACTGGCTTTTGCCGTTGATCATCTCCCACCATACACCCACATACTTCACGGGCTTGATCCAACTGGTGTCTTCAATTTTGCAAGGCTCATTGAGGTTAAGAATCAGATTGGACGCAAGTATGTCGCGTGCGTCATCGCTCACCATGACGGTACGCCATGGTGAGGTGCAGGGTGCCTGGAGATAACCCTTGTCTCCCTTGGCATCGGGTGTCAGCCAGGATTCAAAAACCAATGTCTTATCGTCAAGGTTCAGATGCATGCAGGAATAGTCTATCAAGGCGGCTTCGTGGATATTGATATAGAGACCGTCGGCGGTCTTCATCTGGAGAGAGGTCTGAACTCCTGTATCAGAGAATGGATGTTGTGAGGCGTTGGGTGTGATAGCCTCCTTCATGTGACTGCGGATTTCCGACAGTTTCGTTTCCATATAGTCGTACTCCTGCGTATCGTAGTCGCCAGGAATCCACCAAGCGGTATGGTCGCCCGTCATGGCAAACTGAGTGTGCTCTTCCTTGATGACGAAATAGTTAAGGTTCTGCGATAGCGGGAACTCATAACGGAAACCGAGGCCATCATTATAGAGACGGAAACGGATTTTCATATCCCGCTGCTGTGCTTCCTGATGCAGTGTAACGAGCAGTTCATTGTAATGGTTGCGGATGTCGCGGGTCTCGCCCCAGACAGGTTGCCAGGTCTCATCGAAAGTACTGGTATCTTGGGCAACAATAGTGAAACCACTCTGCAAGTTTGTCTGACTGGTACTGGCAGTACGGGTAGCCCCTTGTGCCGTATATTCCTCATAAGAATTTGCTTTCAGTTCCAGT
>Ga0256407_10001311_pt1 | contig 53146 bp, 59 predicted proteins | sample RumenRJG_04DNA_FD_193489 | JGI IMG/M metagenome (GOLD analysis project Ga0256407, IMG submission 193489) | Bovine rumen microbial communities from Lethbridge, Alberta, Canada - RJG_04 | ecosystem: Host-associated > Mammals > Digestive system > Stomach > Rumen | place: Canada: Alberta... | reverse complement strand
CCATTTCCGGTGGCAATGACGAAGGGGTCCCACCTGTTCCCATACCGAACACAGAAGTTAAGCCCTTCAGTGCCGATGGTACTTGACTGGTAACGGTCCGGGAGAGTAGGTCGCCGCCGGATTCCAAATAAGCTCTGTTGCAAAAGCAGCAGAGCTTTTTCGTTGAATTCCGTCGGCCGCATCCTCAATCTTCGCCCTGGCTCCTTGGAGCGGAGCCATTGCTCGTTTCGGATGACTCGTTCGCTTCACTTCCGCCTTTGTAGGGAATCGCACGCGCACCGCGGACGCAGGCGTCTCGCGCACCGCGCGCGACATGGACACACTGTGCTGACGTTCAGCTCGCTCCCCGGATTCCAATAAGCCAGGCCGTTGGCCTGGCGAAATAGTATTAACCAGAATACCGGCAATAATGAAGCATTTTCCTGTTATTGTACATATGGCTCTATTTCTGTATAATGGATTTAATCCTAAAGGAAATAAGAAGAAAAGAGGAAAAAGAAATGAAAAGAGCAATCCTGATGATCGTGTGCCTGTGCATGATGTGCTCCGCAGCGTTTGCAGAAGAGACGATCGAGCTGAACTGGGAACAGATCGGCACGGAAGAAGTGGCAACCCAGGGTGAATTCCAGGCGCTGGAGATCCCGGATGTGTGCACCGTGAATTTCTGGATCCCGTCCGTGCTGAACGCCGTGGACACCAGCGTGATCGAAGGACCGTTCAAGCCGACAGCCCTGTACACGTCGGAAGATGATACCTACGGCGTGGCAGTTTTCCTGAACGAGATCGGCAGCCTTGAAGAATATGTCTCCCTGATGGAAACCCAGGCCGGCGGATCCAACTTCCGCAATGTGACGGTCAACGGCGTTGACTGCATCGGCTATGAAGTAGCGGAAAACGACATGGAATGCCTGATTTACCCCGTGACGGAGAACATTATCGTGACGTTCAGCTGCACCCCCCTGAACGGCGACGAGGACTGGGACCTGACCAAAGGCGCGATCTTTGCATCCATCCAGCCCGGTCAGTGATTTTTCCATGAGAAAGGCCCGCTATCGCGGGCCTTTTTTCGTATTGCGGATTACAGGTTACAGAGCTTTCTGGCTTTTTCCAGGTCCTTCTTCCGGACATAGAGAAAATAAACGTAACTGATCTGATCAGAGAACGACGAGGCGGACATGCCGCCGCCGTAGGCACCGACGCCCGCGCGGGTATGAATCGCTTTCCCCAGGGCGGTATGGTTCTGGACGGTTTTCAGGAAATACTGAATACCGGCGGCCCGCAGGGTTTCTTTCGCTTTGGCGACCGCTTCGCTGGATGAATCAGTCATCAGCCGGGCGCGGTTCAGGATCGTAACCATAGAATTCCTCCCCATACAGTCAACAGTATTTTACGGTTTTCTGCCTTTCGGGATTCATTATACAATAATCCTTATTCGTTGTCAGCCGGGTCGAAAAGTTCCGCGGCGAATTGTTTTGCCTTTTCCAGGTGCTCATAGCGGACAAAGAATTTAATCCGTTCAAACACGTTCCCGGCCTTCATGGCCATGCCGGCTCCGACCGTACTGCTCGTCAGCGCGGGGATCTGATGCTGCTTCAGGACATCCTGCAGCATGCCGGCGGGAATGGGTTCTGCCTCCGTCAGGAAGCAGATGTCCTCCGGTCGGACCGGGCGGACCTTCCGGCTCCCGCAGGACGGGCATTTATCCCCGCCACTGAAAGTGAGCTGGCATCCGGAGCAGTACAGGATGTCGCCTTCATCTGCTTCATATACATCGTCCAGGGCTTCCCGGCGTTTGCTGTAAATGTGCCGGAGGATCTCCAGGACCGCGAAGCAGAGGACAAAGGCACCGACCGCGAAAGCCAGGGCGACGAGGATGTTGTCCCGGCTGAAACTGCCGGTCTTCGCCATCCGGATCACATGGATCACAGCAATCAGGAAAGCAGGGAGCAGGGCGGCTGCGGCGTTGCCTTTCACGGTCGGGGTGGATGAACGGGTCCACAGGCCGTTTTTCAGGGTGCCGGCCGCGATGAAGACGCTTCCGAGGGCGAGGACGATCAGCTCGCCGGCGACCTCCCGGATGGCCGCGCCTGTGACCAGCTGGATCACGATCGCGGCGGCCAGCCCCCAGAACATGATCCAGAATCCGTATTCCTCCAGCTTCAGGAGTTTCCGGTCCTGCATTTCGTCAAGGTTATTTTTCTTCATTGGATGATTCCTCCTCCCAGAACAGGTCGTCGAGGGTTTTTCCAAGGGCGCGGCAGATCGCCCGGCAGAGCCGGATGGTCGGATTGAACTCACCCTGCTCGATGGCGTTCATGGTCTGGCGGGAAATGCCGACTGCTTCCGCGAGGGCTTTCTGCGTCATATCTTTTTCAGCGCGCGCCACTTTGATCCGGATATTCTTTGAGATATGAACCCCCTCCCTTCTGCATGAAGATTATCATATACCGGACATAATGTCAAGTATATACGACATAGTTTTTTTCGGACGGCGGCGGAAAGGCTCCGGAAGTCTCGGAAACCGGTCCCCGGAACGCTTTGTTTTCAAGGCGGAATGTGGTACAATGCGTTATGCAAAACACGGGAGGGGGAATACGGTGAGGCGGGAGAAAAACAAATATGTTTTTGCGTCAGACAGGCGCCGGTTCAGGCAGCCTCATCGGGTTCTTCGTACGATCCTGATCCTGATTCCGCTCCTGGTGCTGACCTTTGTGATTACCAATTTTACGGTTTCCAGGAGGGTACGGCTGGAGGAAGTCCGGCTGACGATCCTGAACCTGCCTCCGGACCTGGAGGAATATTCCATCCTGCATATCAGCGACCTGCACGGCGCACGGCTGGGAGAAAAGCAGAAGGCGATCCAGACGGCGCTGGGGAGCACCCGGTATTCCTGTGTGGTCATGACCGGGGATATGCTGGGTGAGGACAGCGATATCGGGCCGCTGCTGGAGCTGATCGATCTGATGCCGGCGGATACGCCGAAGTATCTGATCCCCGGCGACATGGACGGGACGTTTATCGAGACGAACGCGCACGGAAGCCTGTCCCCCTACGCCGACTGGGCGGTACAGCTGCAGGCGGCGGGCGTGACCCTGCTGGACAGGCCGATGTCCGAGACCCGGGGGAAGGGGACGATCCGCTTCGTGCCGGAGGATATCTATACACTGGACCTGGACACGACGGCGTCGGTCTACAAAAAGCAGCTGGAAGCCCTGAACGGACGGAAGGATTCCCTGTCAGCCGACGACGCGGCACGGATCCGCGCACTGGAATTTGAACTGGAACGGCTGGACGCGATCCGGGAAGCACGGAAGGAATTCACAGCGGATGACATCCAGATCGTGCTGACGCACACGCCGCTGACTGAGGACTATGTGAACAGCGTGATGTCCTGGACGGAAAAGGATATGGTGTATTCCATCCGGTACGCGAACCTGGTGCTGGCGGGACACTACAACGGCGGCCAATGGCGGCTGCCGGGGAAGGGCGCGATCTATGTGCCGGAGATGGGCTGGTTCCCGGAAGACAGCCGGATCATGGGCCTGAGCTGGCTGGGAAATATCCCGCAGTATATCAGTCCGGGCCTGGGATCGGACCCTCACTATGAGAACATGCCCGGTCGGGTCTACAACCCGCCGGTGATCACCAAAATCATCCTGACGAGGAAATCAACGAATTAAGGGGAAGCGCGGATGGCGGAGAGGAAGATCGTCGTATACATCCCGGGGATGCCGGAAGGACAGCTGGCACGGGTGGTTTCCGGCGCGGCGGAAAAGGGATTCCGGGCGGTCGTTCCGGAAAACCGGGCGGACGCGGAACAGGAAGCCGCGGACGCGGAGGTGCTGTTCACCTATTACCATAAGCTGTGCCGGAACGCGCGGAATCTGAAATGGATCGCCACGCCGTACGCGGGGAACGAGGTGTTCCTGGAGCCCGGAATTCTGCGGGACGATGTGATCCTGACCAATTCCTCCGGAGCGTACGGGGTGACCATCGCCGAGCATGTGGTGATGGTGACGCTGGAGATGATGCGCCGGAAGGCGGAATACAACGAGATCATCCGGCAGAAGGAATGGAAACGGGACCTGCATATCAACTCCATTCACGGCAGCAGGATCACACTGCTGGGCACCGGGGACATCGGTCGGGAATGCGCGAAGCGCCTGCGGGGTTTCAGCCCGGCCTGCCTGACGGGCGTCAACCGCGGAGGCGCGAATCCGGAAGGCCTGTTTGACCGGATCGTGACCACAGGCCGGCTGGAGGAGGTCCTGCCGGAGACGGACCTGCTGATCCTCTCCCTGCCGGCGACGGCGGAAACCCGGAATATCCTGGACGCCCGGCGGCTGGCACTGCTGCCGGAGACCGCGCGGATCGTGAATGTCGGCCGGGGCAGCGCACTGGACCAGAAAGCGCTGGAGCGGATGCTGCGGGAAGGAAAACTGGCCGGCGCCGCGCTGGACGTGTTTGAGCAGGAGCCGATCCCCGCGGACGATCCGCTGTGGGACTGCCCGAACCTGGTGATCACGCCCCATATGGCGGGGAACATGACCCTGGACTATACGACGGAGAAGATCACGGACCAGTTCCTGGAGGACCTGGACAACTACGCGGCCGGCCGGCCGCTGAAGCATACGGTGGACCGGAAGAGGGCTTACTGAAAAAACAGTGAAGGGATATGACCAAGGATGAAAACAGCACTGGATATCCTGTCAATGATCTTCCTGAACATGCAGACGGATAATAGCAGCATCTACATTTTCAACGGTCTCCTGTACCTGGCTGGGATGTACGGGGTCTTCCGCAAATGCGGGCTGAAACCCTGGCACGCGCTGATCCCGTGCCTGCGGGAGATCCGGGTCGGCGAGGCGGTCGACATGGCGAAGGAAGGCCGGGTCGCGGCGTTCCTGCACGGACTGACGACGCTGGCGGGAATTGCCGTCATGCTCCTGGACCGGGGAGGCCAGTCCGGAAGCACGCTGTATGAGCTGCTGGGCTTTTTCCAGCTGTTCACGGGCCTGGTGCAGATCATCTACGAGATCCGCCTGAACCTGGGCCTGATTGAAATGTTCGGCCGGAAAAAACGGTGGATCCTCCTGTGGATCACCGTCAGCTGCATTCCCGCGATGCTGTGGGGATGGATGAAGAAATACCAGCCGGAGTGGACGGTCCAGGAGGTCGTGAACTCCGCTGCCGATTATTTCTCCGGGTCCAGGGCGGAGGTCATGGACCAGGGGCTGACGGTCAACCTGGAGGAGCGGACCGCCACCGAATTCTTCAAGAAAAAGTATCTCCTGCGGGATATCCACATGTATATCCAGCCCGGGCATATGGTGCTGCTGCTGGGCGGCTCCGGCGCGGGCAAGACGACCTACATCAACGCCGTGAACGGCTATGAGAAGGCGAAGGCGGAGGTCGTGCTGAACGGCCGGAACATGTACAGGGACTACAAGGACATGAAGTACGACATCGGCTTCGTGCCGCAGCAGGACCTGATGCGCGGCTCTGACGGCGTATACCGCACCCTGATGGACGCCGCCGCCCTGCGCCTGCCCGCTTCCTTTACGAAAGCGCAGCGGGAGGCCCGGGTGGAGGAGGTCATGGACATCTTCGGCCTGACGCCGGTGAAGAACAACCTGGTGGTGAAGCTTTCCGGCGGACAGCGCAAGCGCCTTTCCATCGCGATGGAATTCCTGTCCAACCCGTCCCTGTTCATCCTGGATGAACCGGACAGCGGCCTGGACGGCGTGATGGCCCGGGAGCTGTTTGAGCAGCTGCGGCAGATCGCGGACCAGGGCAAGATCATCATCGTGATCACCCATACGCCGGACCGGGTCATCGACCTGTTCGACGATGTGATCGTGCTGGCGAAGGACGCGAAACGGACCGGGCGGCTGGCCTGGTTCGGGCCGATCGAAGAGGCCAGGAAATTCTTCGGTAAGGAAAAGATGGAGGAGATCGTCAAGTCCGTCAACCGCGAGGAAGAGGGCGGCGAAGGCCGGGCGGACGAGTTTATTATGAAGTTTGCGGAGGTGCAGCATGTCTGAGGCAAATACAGTCCGCAAAAAGACCCGCAGGATCCGGCATACGGGCCGCACGAGCCAGGTGCGGATCTACCTGGGAAAGCAGTTCCGCTTCTTCATCAATGAGAGCGACTGGAAAGTGCTGCCGATGGCGGCGATCATCGCCGGTCTGGTGGCCATGGTGATCAAAAAACGATTCTTTGTGAACATGGAGGGCAGCCTGATCGGCGCCTTCGCGCTGGCCTGTGTGGCGATCTGGAACGGATGCTTCAACTCGATCCAGGCCGTATGCCGGGAGCGGGCGATCATCAAGCGGGAACACAGATCCGGCATGCATATCTCCGCCTATGTGGCGGCGCACATGATCTACCAGTTCCTGCTGTGCCTGGCGCAGACAGCGCTGACGATGGCTGTGCTGCGAACGCTGGACGTGCCGATCCCTGTGGCGGGATTTATCACTCCGTTCATGCTGCTGGACATTGGCATCACGATGCTGCTGATCTCCTACGCGGCGGACATGATGAGCCTGTTCCTCTCCAGCATCTCCCGCACCACCACCGGCGCGATGACGCTCATGCCCTTTATCCTGATCTTCCAGCTGGTGTTCTCCGGCGGGATCATCCCGCTGCCGGAATGGAGCCGGCCCCTTTCCAATTTTACCATTTCCAGCTACGGCATCCAGGCACTGGCAGCCCAGAGCGGGTACAACGAACAGCCGATGACCTCGGTGTGGACGACGGTAGCCGGCCTGAAGGACGAGGTGATCGGCGGCACGGTGACCGTCGGGGAAGTGATGGAATACATGGACAACCCGTCCCTGCAGAAATACCGGGACCGGGTGGCCGTGAAAGCCCTGACGGTGGCGGATGTGGAGAATTTCCTGGATACGGAGAACAAGACCGGCTCAGATGAGGTTCTCAGCGAACCGGTGACCGTCGGGCAGATCATGGATTTCATCCGGACGAACAAGAAGCTGGAGGAAAAGAAGGACCAGACCATCACAGTGAACATGACGGTGGGCGAGATCATGGATATCTTCGGCGAGGAGAACGTGAAGCAGTTCATCCAGGAGAAGACCGCCCAGGCGGCGTACAAACAGGAGTATGAGCGGTCATTCGAGAACATCGCCGGGAACTGGGTGATGCTGGTGCTGTTCATCCTGCTGTTCGCGGGGCTGGCGACCATCGTGCTGGAGATGATCGACAAGGACAAACGGTAAAAGGAACGCAATACAAAACGGCCGGTCCGCCATGGACCGGCCGTGATTTGTTGGCTTACTTGTTCTCCACGATCCTGCGGACCCGGATGACGCCGTCGATCTCCTTCAGGCGTTCCACCGTGTCGCGGGGCATCGGATGGCTGATGTCCAGAAGGGTATAGGCGAAATCCCCGCGGCTCTTGTTGGCCAGGTTCTCGATGTTCAGGCCCTGGTTGCCGAAAAAGTTCGTGATCTGGCTGAGCATGTTGGGGATATTCCTGTGCAGGATGCCGACCCGGGCTTCGGTTTCGCAGAAACCGAGGCTGATCTCGGGATAGTTGACGGAGTTGTGGATGTTGCCGTTGTCCAGGTAATCCTGCAGCTGTTTGACGGCCATGACCGCGCAGTTGTCCTCCGCTTCCTCCGTGGAGGCGCCGAGGTGCGGGATGACGATGGCATTCTTCATATGCGCGCTGCCGGGGGTGGGGAAGTCGGTGACGTAGCACTTCACGGCACCGCTCTCCAGCGCGGCGGCAAGGGCAGGCTCGTTCACCAGGGTATCCCGGGCAAAGTTCAGCAGGACGGCGCCGGGCTTCATCTTTGCGATGGCGTCCTCGCCGATCATGCCTTTGGTGGAAGCTGTGGCGGGCACGTGGATCGTGATGAAATCGCTGGCGGCGTAGATCTCCTCGATCTTTTCGGCATGGATGACCATGGGGGAGAGGTGCCAGGCGGAATTGACGGACAGGTACGGGTCAAAGCCGTAGACCTTCATGCCGAGGGAGATGGCGGCGTTGGCTACCAGCACACCGATGGCGCCCAGGCCGATAACGCCCAGGGTTTTGCCCATGAGCTCGTTTCCGGCGAAGGCCTTCTTGGCCTTTTCCGTCGTTTTGGCGATGTTTTCGTCATCGGCATTCTCCTTCACCCAGGCGATGCCGCCGGTGATATCCCGGGAGGCGAGGAGCATGCCGCAGAGCACGAGCTCCTTGACGGAATTGGCGTTGGCGCCGGGGGTGTTGAACACGACGATGCCCTCTTCCGCGCAGCGGTCGAGTGGGATGTTGTTGACGCCGGCGCCGGCGCGGGCGATGGCCCGGAGCCCGGCGGGGAAGGTCATTTCCTTCATGTCCGCGGAGCGGACCAGCACGCCGGCCGCCTCATCGATGGAATCAACCAGGGTATAGCCGCTGCGGAACCGGTCGGTCCCGACGGCGGCGATATTGTTCAGGCAATAGATTTTACGGTCTTTCATGTTTCCTTCTCCTTGCCGCTTTATTTTGCTGAATCGGTGCAGGATCAAGTATAACACGGAACGGAGGCGGGCGGAGCGTTTTTTCTGTCTTTCTTCCGTCCCGCCTTGCCCGGTCCCGGGATCCATGGTATGATGCGTCCGAGAAACAGAACGGGGGAAGACGGAATGGGCACTTTCCGGGTGGAACTGAAGAAGACCGTGGACGACAGCTATGACATCGAGGTCGGCCGGGCGCTGACAGGCCGGCTGGTGAAGGACCTGGAAGGCGGGCTCATGGGCGGGCTGAAGAAGTTTGCCCTGATTACGGACAGCAACGTAGAGGACCTGTACGCGCAGCCCCTCTGCCGGGAACTGCTGGAGGCGGGGTTCGACGGGCAGGTGTTCTCCTTCCCCGCCGGCGAGGAAAGCAAGACCCGGGAGATGAAGGCATCCCTGGAGGACCGGATGCTGGAAGCGGGGTACCGGCGGGACTGCTTTGTGCTCGCGGTCGGTGGCGGCGTGGTGTCCGACCTGGCCGGGTTCCTGGCGGGAACCTACGGACGGGGCGTCCCGTTCATCAACTACGCGACGACGCTGTTGGCGGCGGCGGACGCCTCCGTGGGCGGAAAGACGGCGGTGGATACGCCGCTGGCCACCAACCTGATCGGCCTGTTCAACCAGCCGAAGAAGGTGTATATCGATATCGACTGCTGGAGCACGCTGCCCGCGCGGGAGATCTCCGGCGGGCTGGCGGAAACGGTGAAGCACGCGGTGCTGGCGGACCGGACATTCTTTGAATACCTGGAAGCGAACATGGAGAACATCCGCGCGGGTTCCGCGGTGGAGTGCGAAGCGATTGCCCGGAAGAACTGCGAGATCAAATACCGGGTGGTCATGCAGGATGAGCGGGAAACCGGGCTGCGGGAGGTGCTGAACCTCGGGCATACCGTGGGCCGGGCCATCGAGACACTCAGCACGTACCGCCTGCATCACGGGGAGGCCGTATCCATCGGTCTGACGGCCGCGTGCATGCTGTCCGTCCGGATGGGGTATATGGAACCGGAGGAAGCCGGAAGGGTGAAAGCCCTGCTGGAACGCGCCGGGCTGCCGGTGCGGATCCCGGGATATATCGACCGGGAGGAACTGGTGAAGAAGCTGTACACGGACAAGAAGGTCCGGAACGGAAGGCTCCGCTTCGTGATCCCGAAGTGCATCGGGGAGATCGTCGAATTCAGCCCGGGCGTCTGGGCGGAGGAGGTCCGCGAGGAAACGGCGCGGGAGATCATCCTGGAGATGGAAACGGATTCGTGATCCCGGCCGGCAGGGAATCACCGACTTTACAGAGTTTTACAGGGAGGAACAGATCATGACAAACCGGGAACTGGAGACGGTTTATTGCGGGGCTTATTTTTTCCGGGAGACGGAGGACGGCTGGCTGCAGGCTTTTCAGTACTCAAAGGAACAGATGGATTACTTTGAATCCTGCATCGCAAAGGGGATTGACTTCTGGTATGACCGGTGCATGGCGAGCACGGCAAAGACCCTGGAGATGACGACCAGCGCCGGGACGATCTCCTTCGAATACCGGTTTATCTGGACAGGATCCCAGGACTCCTTTGAGCTGGCCGTGGACGGGCAGATCACGGAGATCCGTTACGTGAAGGATCTTCCGGAGGAGGGAACGCTGACATGGAAGCTTCCCGAGGGAGAAAAGAAGATCGTGATTTATCTTCCGGCGGACGCCACGGTGCTGCTGCGGAACTGCGAAACCGACGGGCCCTGGACGCCGGCGGAGAAAAACGAAAAAGTGCTGTGGCTCGGGGATTCGATCACCCAGGGATACGGCCCGATGCGCTCCGGCATGACGTATGTCAGCGTCGCCAACAGGCAGCTGAATTACGATATCATCAACCAGGGAATCGGCGGATACATTTATGACAAGAATTCCCTGATGAAGATGGACGGCTATACCCCGGACAAGATCATCGTGGCCCTGGGAACAAACCAGTTCGGCTGCGAAACGATGAAGGATGTGGAGGAGTATTACGAAACCCTGACCGGGATTTACGGGAACCGGATCCCGATCCTGTGTATTACGCCCCTGTGGCGCGGGGATGTTCCCGACGGTCTTCCGGTGCTGACCCGCTTCTGCAGAAACGTCGCGGAAATCGCCGGCCGGTATCCGAACGTGAAGGTGATCGACGGGTTCAGGCTGGTGCCGCATCTTCCGGAATACTTCCGGGACAACCTTCATCCCAACGAACTCGGAGCGGAAGTATACGGAAGAAACCTTGCGGACGAGATCCGGAGGATCGGGTTCTGAGCGGACGGGAAAGGCGCCTGCGCGAATCCTGAACGAAACGAACAAATGAAACCAAAGGAGAAAAAGAAAATGGAACTGATCATACGGAAAATGAAGGAAGAGGACCTGGAGCCGCTGCACCGGCTGCTCTCGGATCCGGAGGTCATGAAATACCTGGAACTGCCGTACACCATGGAACAGACGAAGGAATTCCTGGAATCGGCGCTGGAGGAGGAACCCGCGGTGTGGACCGTCGAGGGCGACGGACAGTTCATCGGATATGTGATCTGGCACGACTACGAGGAAGATACAATGGAGCTGGGCTGGGTGCTGCTGCCGGAGTACTGGGGCAAGGGAATCGCCACAGCCCTGACCAGGCAGCTGATGGAAAAGACCGCGGCCAAAGGGAAAAAGCCGGTGATCGAATGCGACCCGGAACAGCCGGTGACGAAGCACATCGCTGAGAAGAACGGGTTTGTATGGAACGAAATCTTCGAGGACCTGGATGTGTACAGGCTGCCGTAAAGAGAAAAAGTAAAACGAAACAACGGGGACGGTTCCTGTCTTTCACGCTTACGGTGAAACACGGGAACCGTCCCTTTGTTTCGGTTTCCCGGAAGGGAAGAAACGCATGCTTTTTTTCTTTTTATTTTCAGGATGTTGCGTTTTGCACAGGTTGCTGTGTCCAATCATGTGAAAAGGAAAACGGAGGAGGTGAGGCTGCCGTGGAAGCTGTCAAGGGCCCTGACAGCAGGGAAGCGAGGATCGAACACATGGTCACCCTGTACCAGCTGCCCCTGCTCCGCCTGTGCGTCATGTACCTGCACGATAGGGAGCAGGCGAAGGACGCGGTGCAGGAGACCTTTCTCAAAGCCTACCGGAACCTGGACAGCTTCAGGGGCGACGCGTCGGAAAAAACCTGGCTGACGCGCATTGCCATCAACACCTGCAGGAATATGCACAGGTCCGGCTGGTTCCGGCATATGGATCGTTCCATTACCCCAGAGATGATCGAAGGACGGGCTGCCCCGGCGGGCCGGACGGAGGACAGGCTGACGGCGGAGATCATGCGGTTGCCCGTGAAACTGCGGGAGGCGGCGCTGCTCTGTTGGCTACAGGGCATGACATATGAGGAGGCTGCCGCTGCGCTTGGGATCACCCGGCAGGCCGTCGGCAGCCGACTGAACCGCGCAAGGAGAAGACTGCGTGACGCCCTGGAAGGAAGTGATGAAGATGACCCTGCGTGAAGAACAGGAGAAGGTTCAGGCGGCAGTGAGTCATTCCCTCGCGGACCTGCGGGAGGATCCATGGCTCACGCAGCGGGTTCTTGCGAACGCGAAAGGAGAAGAACCTGTGAAGAAAAAGCTTTCAGCAACCATGATCCTGGCAATCGTCCTGGTGACGATTACGACGGCCGCCCTGGCGGTGGCCGCGGGGAAATATTTCGGATGGTTTGATTTTTACTCGGAGTTTTATGGCGTCGAAGTTCCCGAGGTGGCACAGCAGGTGATGAAGGACAGCGGCGAGCGGCAGTTTACCCTCGGCCCGGTAACGTTCACGGTGGGCGAACTGTACTGCGACGGGTACACCGCGATGGCCTCCGCGAAGATCTCGCTGGCAGAGGGGGACGACGCCCTGGTAACCGGTGACGCCCCGAACGATTGTATCGGGATCAACAGCGAGGGCGGCGACGCGTACGCAGACGCGCTGGGCCTGCCGCGGGAAACGACCTGGGCGGAGGCGGCAAAGCAGCTGGGCCGGCGCCTGTACATCGTGGACGCGATGCTGGAGATGCCGGAGGAACTGTACGGGAGCGAGTCCATGTTCGGGGCGATGACCGGCAGCGACGGCCAGGCGACCTGTTTCTCGATGTATTCCATGAACGGGAAAGCATACGGGGAGAAGGTGGACGCCACAATGTATCTGAACGTAAAGGAATATGACGCGGAACGGGAGACGTTTTCGGAAATCGCAGAGGAGTATGAGCACCTCCCCATCTTCCTGGAGGCGCCCATCGACATGAAGGAGTATGCGGTACCGGAGAATACCGTGATCGCGGACCGCTTCCGGCTCGACAGCGTGAAGGCCGTCTGGATGGACGCAGGTATGTATGTGGTCTCGTCCTTCACGGCACTGGACGGTGCGACCGAAGAACTGGCCGAAGAGCTGCTGGGAGAGGTGGAACCGGTGCAGGAGAACGGGGAGGGGTATCCCTCCGGACTGAACCTGACCGATACGATCCAGGAAACCAGCGGATGGCCGGAGATCACGACCTGGAGGATGACTTCCGTAAACGGGATCCCGGAAACGCTGTTCCTGACGATCCCGGAGGCCGGCGGTGAGAGAACGAAGATCGAACTGAAACTGAAGGAAGAATAAGGGAAAACATAAAGACCCGCGGGTCTTTATGGCATGAGCTGGAAAATGAGACGGAGGAACCGTCCCTCTGTTTCACGGCTCCCAAAGTCCGTAAAAAACCTTCCGGATGATCTCTGCTTCCGGATAGCGAAGCAGATCCATGCGATGGATGACCTCTTCCACAGGATACCTGACATCGATCGTTTCAATTCGGGCATTCCCGTTTTCGACGGTGAGAACACCGGCGCGGGCGATATTCCGGTCCCCTGCGGGGCAGCCGAGCGAACCGACATTGATATACAGTTTGTCTCCTTTACAGATATTCCTGGAATGATCATGCCCGTAGAGGATGATATCACTGTCCACACCGGCAAACATGGTCCGCAGGGCGGCACTGTCGGGATTGCGCACAGATCCCGAAAAATGCCCTTCATGATCCATACAGGAATGCATTACGGATATGGATGCACCCTCACACGCAAAATCGATCCGATATGGCATGCCCTGAAGAAAAGCGACCGATTCCTCCGACAAAAGGCGGTGCTCCCATCGATGATGCTCCATTTCGCCGTAACTCATATTCTCCTCGTTGGGATATACGGACGGCATCCCTTCGAGCAGATACTTTTCATGGTTTCCACGTACGGAAACCAAATCGGGAATATGCATCATCTCCTGAACGGTTTCCTCAGGACACGGGCCTATGCCAATGATGTCCCCGCAGCAGATGATCCTGTCACAATGCATTGAACGCAGGCGTTCTAGAACCGCCCTGAGAGCTGTCACATTGTTATGAATATCTGTGATGATTCCGAAAACCATGAAACAACCCCCTTTACCGGTCCGGATCTGTCCCGGGATTATACAAAATGAATATTTATGCGGTCAGTGGCTTCCATGCCAGGTACAGGACATAGGTATCTTCAAATACGACCTTACCGCCGTTTTCGGCAACCGCTTTCCGGAGCCCTTCAAAAAAGGCAGTCTTCAGCGGTTCCGGGATCACGATATGGTCGCAGTGGGTGCCGCAGAAAGAAACATATTCGTCGGGATCCATTTCACGCCGGCCGCGGAAATCATGCTCCGAGAAATCCACGAAGCCGTAATCCGAAGCGTGGTCATACCGGAAACCGCCATGCGTATAGGGAATATCCGGTTTGTAATACTGTGCGTACAGCTGCTGAATCTTTTCATAGAGTGCTTCATTCGGCGTTCTGTAATCCGATCTTGTCAGCATCATTGCCAGGACTCCGCCCGGCTTCAGCAGCTCAAAGGTCTTTGAAAAAGCGACTTCCTCGGGAATCCACTGGACGGTTGCGGCTGAATAGACCATATCGAACCGCTGCTGTCCGAAATCGTGCGTGATGAAATCATCATGCACAAGATGGAAATTGGGGAACCGGTCATACTTTTCCCGCATCTTTGCACAGAGATGCTCTCCGAGCTCTATGGCGTGATAATCGCACCCGGTCTGCAAGATCGGATCCGTAGCCTGTCCGGTACCCGGCCCGATCTCCAGGACGCGTTTTCCCGAGCCGATCCCTGCATCGTGAATCAGGTATTCAAACAATGCCGGGCAGTATCTCGGCCTGTATCTGTCAAACTGCTCAGGAATCGTATCGAAGATTTTCCTGAATTCCATGCAGGCATTCCTCCCGATCTGCTTTTTGCTGGTTCCCATGATAGCATATCCCGGGAGAATTTCCAGAATGAATTTCCGGGAAAGTCTTCCGGGAAGTTTATCGGACGCCGGGAGGATCCGTGGGGAAACGCAGGCGAATAAGGTTACGCATGAATTGGAAGCAGATGGAAAATAAAGTAACAAAAAACAAAAAAGATACAGGATACAATGCCGAACGGGGAGCCGAAAAGACGGGTTATCCTTGTAATGGTACGCACATCTCTGGTAAAATCTTAAGGATTGTTTCCTTATAATACGCAAAACCCGCAAAAACGGAAAGAAACGGCAAAAACCAATCGGTCACATTCATACATCATGCCCGCAGCCAGACTTGTCACCAGCGCCGGCGGGCGGAAAAGAGGCGCCCCTTGAGAACGACGCTCAGACTGCACAGAACCGAAAAGGCCGGCATCCTGCCGCGCGTATTCCTGCTCCTCGCGGTGCTGCTGTTTGCGGCAGCGGGGATCTTCGCAGCGCCTTCCGCGCAGGCGGACGGAACGCCCGCGCAGATCCGGAGCGCGAAGATCGAATGGCTGACGCCGGACAGCCCGTCGGACGGGCAGGCGAACCGGCTGTTCATCCGGAAGCAGGACAGCGATATAGAAATCAGCATGCAGTTCCAGGTCGAAATCGTCCTGACGGGCCAGGAACTGCATGAGCCGGGCTCTGTCCGGATCCTGTTCCCACGGCAGATCTGGCACCAGCGGGACTCGTACTATAACGGCGGCCAGGTCCAGTCGGCGGGATACGGCGGAATGACCTTCTCCGTGCCGGACGCGCCGAGCGAGAATTCCGCGTGGCACTGGGAGGAAGCGGAGAACGGGCAGTACGCCGTCGTCAATGACGCGGCCCTCAACGCCGCGACGCAGTTCAGGTTCCAGTGCACGATCACCGGGATCGAGGTTTCGAAGATCGTGGATATGCTGCCCAGCGATCCGCTGAAGGCCACGGTGGAGGTCACGACCCGCAGCGGCGTGAAGGACACCATGAGCACCCAGGAGCTGACGGCGGTCATCGACACGAGGGAATTCCTGAGCAATCCCGGCGCGGGCATGTCCGCCCAGGTGTACTCGACGCCGGAAAACGTTCCGGCCGGCGCGAAGGAGAACCTGCCCGGCGGGCCGGAAACGGCGAACAAGTATGTGTTTGTGCGCTGGACCACCTGGCCGCTGTATGAAGGAACGCAGTACTTCAGCCTGGACATGGACGTGTGGGCCGGGGTGGCGGAAGGAAACGGGGTCTCGATCCCGGGCATCATCCTGGGCGAAAGCAGCGTGATCAGCGGCGGGACGGTCGGCACGGAGACATCCGGGGAACAGCCCGGGGAGCACTACAGCCGGCAGACGGTCCGGTACAACTATGACGGCCGGGGATGGAATGATTACCGGGCCCGGGAAATCTGGACGGCGTATCCCGCGGACCAGATGCAGAACAACAAAACCTATACGATCCGCGCCGCGTCGCAGTGGACGCTGACGGAGGCGGACCCGGCGGTGGGAAGCGACCCGAGGGAAGTCTCCCAGGCCGGGGCAACGGCGTCGGTGAACTATCTGCACGCGGGATGGGAATATCCTGCGGGAACGTTCGGCGTATACAAGTATTCGGGCTCGCAGCCCAGCCATACGCACAACACCCCGGTGAAGGACCGGCCGGACGGGAGCACCAGCTCCCAGGGCCACAAAAAGGACAAGACCTACGAGATGGCCGTCGGCGCGCTGCGCAACGGAAAGAGCGTGACGCTGGACTTCGAGGTGCTGACTGTGGGGTACGGCTATTCGTACACCGCTGGCCCAACGAGCGAGGTGCCGGACCTGCCGGAAGACTGGGAACAGGACCCCTCCCATTACCTGAACTGGACCTACCGGATGGAGACCACGGACGATACGGTCTCCGTGGCGAACATCAGCAACGGCGGGAACCTCGGGGCGGGGGACTACCGCTTCGACAGCCTCACCATCGCGGCGCCGGAGATGTTCTCCTACGGGCGCCAGACGCTGGATACGTACCAGCTCCCGGGCTCCGAATTCGGCTACAAGCCCGACAGCCGCCTGCCGAAGCCGGACGTGGAGGTCTGGATCGAGAAGAACAAGAGCGGGAGCTGGGAGCTGTACCAGACGGTATCGGTGCGCAGCGGGACGAAGAAGATCACCTTCCCGGCGGACGCGAACGTGACCGGCTACCGGACGGTGGTCGCGACGAACCAGGCCGCCTGCAAGCTGGCGGTGTGGCCGAAGGTGACGATCCTTCCGTCCGAGCATGTGCTGGAGCTGGCGGAAGAGCGCCTGCAGGACTACACGAACGTCGTGCTGAAGAACGAAGCGCGGCAGGTGACGACCTTCTACCGGAGCGCGGAGCGGCAGGACGAGGTGCTGCCGGAGCAGACCGCGTGGCTGGAGGCCAACGACGACTACACGACCGAGAGCAGCGACGACAGCCTGTCCACGCTGACGGCGGCCGGCTACAAGGTCTACGGATCCATGCCCTCGACCGGGGATTACACGTACTCCAGGGCCTCGAACGACCCGGTGAACCGCCGCGTCGTGGTGACGCTCTTCGCGGCGGTGTACGAGCAGGCCAACGTGACGGACGGGACCAAATACAACGAAGCGGTGGCTGCGGGCGCCGTCACCCCGGAGACCTCCGGGACCTGGTACCTGCTGCTTCCGGAATACTTCGTGCCGAACACGTCGACGATCCAGATGCGGAGCGGCGACCGGGTCACCGACGTGAAGGTGACGGAAAACTTCCGGAACAGCGGGCGGACCCTGGTGACGGTGAAGGCGACGCTGACGCCGGATCCCAAACAATTATCCAGCTATAATTCGCAGGCCAACCACTGCTGGGGGGACAAAATCCAGATTTCCATGGACATGTATGTGCCGTGGTCGGACTACAACAAAGTCAGGGACGGGTACGCGGTCTATCACGCGGCGTTTGAATCGGGCAACCCGGGCCGGCTGGGGAACCTGACGGATCAGAATTATTACCAGACCGTCGGGTATCCGGACGTATGGCCGGGAACCCCCAACACCTATCTCGGCAGCAACACTGTTGCCAACTCGCAGATCCGCGGATGGATGAGCGACCTGGATCCGGACAGCGACGAGGAACGGTTCGTGTACCTGCGCGTCTCGGAGAACATACGGGACGTCGACCTCTCGGAGCAGGTGGAATTCCGGGATGACGCCCGGGCGGACCAGGGCGACACCTGGGGCAGGGGCACCCGGGACGAAAACCAGGTGACCGTGACCGAGGGCGGCAAATACACCTACCGGCTGACCATCGCCTCGAAACAGGACTGCCGGACCGGAGGCATCCTGTTCTATGACGCCCTCGAGGCGTACGTGCCGCACGAAGGATACGACCAGGACGACGTGAACGGGAAAAAGGCCTGGAGCGGCGACTGGCAGGACAAGGGCCAGTGGAAGGGAACGCTGGAATCCGTGGACCTGTCCGAACTGACCGGGCGCGGATGCCAGGCAAAGCTGTACTACAGCACAAAGGACGGCCTGGTGTTTGACAACAACATCGACACGGCGACCACATACGTCGATTTCAGCAGTTCCGCCTGGAGCAGCGCCTACCGGCTGACCGACACAACCATCTGGACCGAAGTGACCGGCAGCCTGGCGGACGGGGTCTGGACCGTGCCAGACGCACTGAAGGGAAAAGTGACCGCCATCGCGGTGGACGCCGAGCATTACTTCAAGGACAATGTCGTCGGAGCATTCGTCCTGGAAAAAGGACAGAAGGTCTCCATCTATCTCAATATGGCCGCGCCGACGGACAACGGCAATGACGGTACCTGGAGCGCGAAGGGCGCCTATGACCACAAGAAGGACAACGCCACGTCCACGGACGATATCGACTGGACCGGCGCGGCGGACCCCGCCAACAACATGTACGCCTACAACGCGGCGACGACCGTGTTTATCCCGTATTCCGCGCCGACACCCCAGCATTCGAACGGCATGGTCCAGCCCAGGTCGCGGCTGGAGAGCGCGTATTCCCGGGTGGGCATCGTGCCCAGCGTGGTTTCGGTGCGGAAGACCTGGAACGACGGGGAACGGGTCAACGGACAATACATGGAGGACCGCGACGGGCTGCGCCCGGACAGCGTGACGGTGCACCTGAAGGGACGGACCTCCGACCCGGATTCCCCGAAGATCGACCGGGATCTCACCCTGACCGCGGAGGGCGGCTGGAAGGGCGTGTTCCTGAACGCGCCGGACACGGACGACAACGGGAACCCGTATACCTATACGGTGACGGAGGACCCGGTGCCCGGGTACACCACGGGGGTGTACAGGGAGGCTGGACGTTCCTGGGAGATCGTCAACACGCACAAAAAGGAAACCTTCACCCTCACGGGTGAAAAGCTGTGGCTGAACCCGGACGGAACGCCGGCGGAACCGACGGTCAGCAACATCTGGATCGCGTACCGGCGGATCACCAGCACCGGGCCGGAGAACGGTACGCGCCAGATCCAGGTCACGCCGGACAGCGCGGGCCGGTGGATCTACGCGTTCAAAGACCTGGACCGCTATGAGCCGGGCGGATTTGAATACCAGTATGTCCTGGAGGAGCACAGCGTGCCGGACGGCTGGTTCGCGCAGACGGAAGCGGCCCCGACGGGGGTGACGGTGACGGCGGAGTATGACCCGGAGGACCTTACGACCTTCCGGAACTTCAAAAAGCCGGACTTTGGCTATGCAATGGTCTACTGCTACCTGGACAGGGATTCCCGGCCGAAGGACGGGAACACGGCGGTGCCGTCGTTCAACTTCACGCTGGACATGACAAAGGACGGCGCGGCCGTGGGCGGGGAATACGAATACATCCTCTACGACAAGGCGCCGGAAAACACATCGAGCACCATCCTGCCGGAAGGCACGGCGCAGATCGGCAGCGGAAGGATCCGCAGCGGCGATACCCTGACGGTGCAGCCAGAACAGACCGTGGTGATCATCGGCATTCCCGGCGGTACGAAATGCACGGTCAAGGAAGGCATAGGCGCGGGCTGGGAAACGAACCAGTATCATGACCAGGTGACCGGCACCGTCTGGACGGGGCGGACGGCACCGTTTTCCTTCCGCAACACGTACAAAGCATCGACATCCATCACGATCACCGGAACGAAGCGCCTGCGGGGCCGGGAGCAGAAGGCAAAGGAATTCGCTTTCAACCTGAGCGACTACAATCAATTCAGTGAATACGGCTACGAAAACGACAGCTACGGGCAGGTCATCGCCACGGTGAAGACCGGCGAGAGCCGGGGCACGGTGACCGAGGCTGACGGCACGAAGACCGGCCTCGCGATGTTCACGTTCCGGGCAACGTATGACGATCACAGCACGTATACCATGTATGAATACGGCGGGACGAAGGTCCTGCACTACAGGGCGGAGGAGGCCCTGCCCACCGGCGCGCAGTTCAACGCGGACGGGACCGTGACCTTCAAAAACGTCATCTACGACACGACCCGGCAGGACGTGACGGTGACGATCACGGACAACATGGACGGCACCCTGAAGGTCACGTCGACCCCGCTGGTGTTCACGAACACCTACCGCCTGCAGAAGAAGATCGCCCTGACGGCGCACAAGGAGCTGGTGGGACGGACGCTGCAGCCGGACGAATTCTCCTTCGAGGTGCGGCGGAGCGGCGCCGCGGCCGGCTCGGCCCCCATCGCCCGCGGAAAGAACAACGGGGCCGGAAACGTCACCTTCATGCCGGAGATCACCCTGACGGAAAGTGACCTGGCCTCGATCTCCGCGGAGACCGGCATCGGGGAAGTGAAGTTCCTCATCAGCGAGGTGCAGGGAACGGACCCGACGGTGGCCTATATGACCACGCCGGCCGAAGCCATCGTGCAGATCGGCCAGGCGGCGGACGGCGAAGTCCTCACGGCGCTGCCCGGGCAGACGCTGAAGCACCGGGAGGAAGACTGCGCCATGTGCGGCGGGTCCGGCGAGAGCGGCGGCCTGACCGCAGTCCTGCTCAACCCCGTCGCTGAGATTGAGGGAAAGATTTCGCTGGACTCGTATTTCAATAATCAGTGCATGGACCTCTGCCCGAAATGCGGCGGCACCGGGTATAAGCCGGACAGTCCGGGCACCCCGTGCGGCACCTGCGGCGGCATCGCCGCGTCCTTCCCGGAGGAGAACGGAGCCCAGGTACTCCACCTGGGGGACGGCCGGCTGATCTGGCAGTTCACAAACCAGTACTCGATGGAGGAGATCCTTGAACATACGGACCTGGATGCTTCCATGTTCCCGAAGATGTCATACTGGGTGATTGCCGGGTATGTGTTTACGGAAGACGGCTATGCGTCCGCGAACGGAAACATCCTTGCGCTCATGGATATGGCGGATACTATGGCCCTGGTCTACGTGGCAGAAGGCGAGGGCGACTGCCCCACCTGCCACGGCACCGGCAAGGTGGACGGCGAACTGTACGTGGACGGCGAAGCGGAGCCCGTGACCCTGGTGAACCGCCTGAAGGCCGGCAGCCTGGCCATTACCGTGAAGACCGGCAGCTATACGCCGCCGCCTTTCCCGTGGTGGGTTCCGCCGACTTTCCCGGTGACCGTCACCCTGACGGACAACGAGGGGCGGCCCGTTGCGGATACGATTTTCAGCCTTGCCACGGAAGTGCGGAGCACCCGGAAGGGAACGCTGGTCGCCACCGACAGCGAAGGCAAAGCCACCCTGCAGATCGAAGGCGGAAAGACCGCCGTGATTACAGGCCTGGCTGACGGTATTGTTTACAAAGCGGAGCAGCCGGCGGACGGGATGCCCGATGGTTTTACCCAGGGCTCGGCCGAGGGTGCCGAGGGCACCATCACCGCCGGCAAAGAGAGCGCGGTAACCTTCAACAACGACTACAACGCGCCGGAGCCGAGCCCGTCGGAACAGCCGACTGCTGAACCGACCCCGGAGCCGACCGCTGAACCGACCGCAAATCCGACGAGCACCCCGCAGCCGCCGGCCTGGAAGATCCCGAAGACCGGCGACAGTTCAAACATCGTGCTGTGCCTGATCCTGATGGTGCTGGGCATGGCCGGGATCCGGATCCTGAGACGCAAATCCAAGTGACGAGGAAACACTATGGCATACTACCCGCCGAAGCCCGGAAGGGAGGAAAAACAGCCGGAACCCGTGTCCCGCAGGAAGACGAAAACGCTGCGGGACCGGGTCCTGCTGTGCCTGTGCGCCTTGCTGGTGGCGTATAGCGGGATCCGCCTCATTGCCTATGGCGCCGACCGGATTGCCTCCCGGGACACCCGGGACCGGCTGAAGGAAGCGGCTCAGGCCGAAACCCCGGCGGAGGCGCCGGAAACGGAAGCTCCGGCGGAAGCAATGACAGAAGTCCCGGCGGAAACGCCGGAGGCGGACGGGAATGAGACCGCATCCGGGGCGGAGAAACCGGCTCCCGCGCCGGCCCTGCCCGGGAATGAAACAGGGGAACCGTCCCTGCGTCTCACGGGACGGCTGCCGGAGGTGCCCTATCCCGGCGGGACGGAGGTAAACAACCTCTTCCGGAAGCTGCGGAAGCAGAGCAAATATATAGTGGGATGGATCAGCATGAACGGCGTGGACGAGCCGGTGGTGAAGAAGGACAACACGTACTTTCTGGACCATGACGCCATGGGGAAGAAGAACAGCAACGGCGCCATCTTCCTGGACGAGCGGGTGTCCCTGCTGACCAGGCCCTACACGCTGCTGCTCTACGGGCACAACATGAAGAGCGGGGCCATGTTCGGCGACCTGCGGAAGTATAAGGACTACGCCTACTGCGCCCGGCATCGGGTGTTCACCTTCGACACGATGTACGAGGAAGGGAAGTACGCCGTCTTCTCCGTGGCGGTGATCGGTACGGAACCGGGGACGACGCGGTACATCGACTTCAACTGCCTGACGTCCGATGACCGGGAACTCCGGAAAAAGGAACTGCAGAAGCTGGAAAGCCTGGATGAGGGCGGCGCCACGGTGCTGGCGGTGGATGAGGAGGATCAGCTGCTGCTGCTCATTACCTGCACCGGGGACGACACGGAGCGCCTGGTGGTGGCCGCGAGGCGCCTGCGGGACGGCGAGCGGGAGGACAGCCTGCACTTCCGCGCGAACTGAACGGAAAGGACCGTCGCTGTGTTCCGGAAACAGGCCTGTGACATGGTTTGTCACAGGCCTGTTTGTCAGGTAGGCTGCTTTAATGTTTTTCGATTCCTTTTTCCCGGGGGATTGCATTCTATGGGACAGCCGTCCTGAAATCTGCCGGCTTTGGATAAATGATTGTATTGGATCCACAGGTGGTTATATCCGGCAGAGGCTTTTGCATGGGGATTGCCTGTGCAGGATTCCCGGTGATCAGCATAGAATGATTAGCGCATCTGAATTCAGTGAATCAACGGTAAATCGGAATCCGGAGAAGTGTTTATGATCAGAAAAGCCACTGTAAATGACGCGGAACAATTGTGTATTCTGAACACCGAGTTTAACGGCGCCGGTGAAACAACGATTGAAAACATACGGAATTGCCTTGCTGACAATCGACAGGAAGTCGTTATTGTAGATGACGAGAAAGGTGAGTTGACGGGATTTGTCTGTGTGCAGCTGAAAAAGTCCTTCTGCTATGATGATTACAGGCCTGAGATTGCAGAAGTATATGTTCGTCCGGAATACAGAAAACAGAGAATAGCAAGCAGGATGATTCTATTTGCGGAGGAATACTGCAGAAAAAACTATCCGCTCCATAAATTTGAACTCCTTACAGGTGAAGAAAACCTCATCGCCCAACGGGTATACGATAAACTCGGGTATAAAAACGACCACGAACTTCATCTGTCAAAACGAGTCGAAAAACAGAGATATATCGAGGTACTGGATGGACTACAGAGTAGATGATAAACAACTGAATGCATCTGTTTTTCTTGAATTTGTGAATCAGATCTGGCCCGGCAGCTATGATGTGGAACGGACACAGGCTGCCTTGTCCAGAACACTGAACATAACGGCCTATGATGATACAAAGCTGACAGGATGCCTGCGCATTCTTTCAGACGGTTACTACTTTGGAACGATTACGGAATTGCTTGTTCTTCCGGAGTATCAGAAAAAAGGTATTGGCAGTAAGCTTCTTCAGCTGGCAAAAGAAAACACACCTACTATGTTGTACTTTGGATCACAACCCGGAACAGAATGCTTTTATGAAAAGAATGGCTGCAGGAAAGGTATGCAATCCTATACAATAGAAAAAAAGAGAGAATAGACATATTCCGGTTTGCCGGAGTTCCGATGATCCGGAAACCCGGAAGTTAAACAGGCTGAAACATATTCCATCCCGGAGGACGCAGTTCATGGATTCATTTGTAAATGAGAAAGATTTTGCACTGCTCAGACAGGATTACTATACCTTTGAAGTCCTGGCGAGGATCCTGAAAGGCGAATGTGAACTCATCCGGAGCAACCACGAAAACCTGCTGATATGCCATTCAGAATCACATTATCCCGTCTGGATCTGGACGCCGGACAATGCGGCAGATGAAGTGAAAAAAACCGCATGGGAACTGCTCTGCGATCTTCGTCCTCTCAGCAGCGGGTACCGGTATAACCTGAAATATGAACTGGCAGAGTATTTTGCTGAAAAGGCAGCCGGGGAGGGAAGCGGCGCAGGAATATCGATGAACATGTTTGTGTATGACTGCCCTTCCCCGATCCCTCCGGACGCGGTTGCTGACGGCGGTATATACTGTTGTTCCCCGGAGGATGAGGAAGAAGCAGCGGCTATTATTCCGCATTTCTATACGGAGATCGGAGAGGAAGAACCGTCGCATGAGCAGTGCCTGGAAAAGGTGAGGAATTTTATTGCGGGCAAAGGATTCTTCTTCTGGAAAAACAAAAACGGAAAAACAGTCGCGTGCTGTTCGTGCAAACTGAATGACAGGTTCGCTTCGATCAGCAGTGTGTATACTTTCCCGGATGAACGCCGGAAGCATTACGCCCAGAACCTGGTATACCAGGTGACACGGAAAGCATCAGAGACGGGATATATACCGATACTTTATACTGACGCGGATTATCAGGCTTCCAACGCCTGTTATGAAAAGATCGGGTATATCCTGCGGGGTAAGCTGTGTACTGTCGCAATCATAAATTGACACTGGAGTTCCCAACTGTGAATTCAGCTGTCCATGGACGGGTATGACAGTCTACGGACAATCGGCAAAAATGATGAGGAAATGATATGAATAAGCGTATCGTGCCGGGTGATATGCAATAAGGACCCGGCTTGTCTGCGGGTATCATCCCGATAAAAATGCGCTTGCGGAGGGGAAAAAGATGACAGCAAAAGACTACATTCGATGGATCAGAAGCAAGGTCGGTCACGAGAAGATCATTCTGACTTTTGCCGGCGGATGTATCTTTAACGACCAAGGTGCTGTTCTTCTGCAGCGAAGAGGAGACAGCCATAAATGGGGATTTCCCGGCGGAGCAATTGAACCTGGAGAAACCCCGGAAATGACTGCAGTCCGGGAAGCCAAAGAAGAAACCGGACTTGATGTTTCCGCCGGTAAGCTGATCGGTGTCTATACGGATCCTGACATCACATATCCCAACGGGGACCGGGCACAGAGTATTGTGATCGCTTATGAGCTACAGGTGACCGGCGGCAAACTCTTCTGTGACCAGAACGAAACACTGGAGCTGAAGTATTTCTCAAAAGAAGAAAAGCCGCAGCTGTTTACCGGTTCACACGAAGAATTGTGGAATGATATCTTCAATCGAACCTGACTGCGGAATGAAGGACGCGCTTTTCAGAGTCCGGCATACGATATGAATTATATGAACCAGCGAAAAACCGGGATTTGCGGGGTAACGTTATGAAAATAGAGTGCGTATGGGAGCATAACGGGAATGATTCCATTCTCTATTCAGGCAATATTATCGGCGCCTTTACGAGAGGAAAAACAAAAGAAGAAGCCATCGGCAAAATGCCCCTTGAGATAGCTTCCTACATGAAATGGATGGATGGTTCCGTCCTCCTGCCATTGGTTTCAGACATTGAGGTTGTTCAGGAAAAAGCATCCGATCTGAATATCTGTGATGCAGACAGTGATGTACTCTTTGATACTGAAAAGACAGCTTTGTCAGCGAACGAATACATGAGGCTTAAAGAGCTCACCCTTAAATCTGCAAGGGACTTTCTGGATCTTTATGAATCTTTTCCTGACAAAAACCAGTCTGTCCTTACAGCGAGAAAAACATTTTATGGTGACGTCCCCCGCACTGCTGAGGAGATGTATCAGCACACGAAAAATGTCAATGCTTATTACTTTGGGGAAATTGGCACAGACGCAGACAACAGCGGAAGCATTCTGGATTGCCGGCTAAGGGGTTTTGAGACGCTTGAGAAACAGCCGGATTTCCTTGATCCCGGTGTGTTTGACGGCAGTTACGGAGAACTTTGGTCTCTGAAAAAGGTGCTGCGCAGATTTATCTGGCACGACAGGATCCATGCAAAGGCGATGTACCGGATGGGAATCAGGACCTTCGGCAAGTCAATCATCCCGGATATTTTCAGCTTTGATTGATAAATCCCGGTTTATCGGAGCACCTGTTGGCAGGGAATCCCGGAAGTCAAACGTACAGGGGCGGCTCCATGATCCGGAAGGGACGGTAGACGGCGGTCATCCCCGGACGTTACAATGAACGGCGAAGAAAAGGCCGGAGATGTACAGGAGGATCCGCATGGAAAAGTTTGAGTACAAAGTCGTCACCTATGATACAAAAGGCTTCTGGGGAGGAACGGTGGAGGTCCGCCAGATTGAGGAGCAGCTGAACCAGCTCGGGAATGACGGATGGGAAATGGTCAGCTGTACCTCCACGAACCAAAGCTACGGCGCGTCCAAAAGCATCGTGTGCATTTTCAAAAGAAAAGTGAATCCCTGAAGTTCCCCTTATAAAAACGCCATAAACGTGATATCATCCAAGGCGGGACGAGGTGAACGCTTTGGATGATATTTTATTACTCCGGGAGATCCTGGAAAAATCCCGCCGGATCGTGTTTTTCGGCGGGGCGGGGGTTTCGACCGCCAGCGGGATCCCGGACTTCCGGTCAGACGAAGGCCTGCAAAGCATGGGCCCGGACCCGGAGGAGGTCCTGAGCAAAACATTTTTCTACCTGCAGCCGGAGGCGTTCTTTGACTACTACCGGAAGTATCTGCTGCACCCGGAGGCGAAACCCAACGCCGTGCACCGGTACCTGTTTAAACTGGAGAAGCAGGACAAACTCCGGGGGATCGTGACCCAGAATGTGGACGGCCTGCACAAAGCGGCCGGGAACATCCGGGTGTACGAGCTGCACGGGAACGTGCATGAAAACCACTGCATGGAATGCGGCGCGGCGTACCCGATGGAAGCTGTGCTGGAGGCGGAAGGCATTCCCCGCTGCGAATGCGGCGGGGTGATCAAACCGGACGTGGTGCTCTACGGGGAGCCGCTGCCGAAGTATGTGTGCATCGGGGCGCGGCGGGAGATCACGAACGCGGATACGCTGATCGTCGCGGGAACGAGCCTGGCGGTGGAGCCGGCGGCGTCCATGATCGAAGACTTCAGGGGAAAGCACCTGGTGGTCATCAACAAAACGCCGACGAGGGCGGATGAACGGGCGGAGCTGGTGATCCGCGGGGACGCGGCGGAGGTTTTCGCCGCACTGATGGGGGAAAAGCATGGAAACGATCAACGGTGAATGGTACATGAAGGGCTGCAGCCGCAAGGCCCCCTTCCGCCTGCGCAGCGCAGAGGACGTGAAACGGCGGGTGCGGGAGCTGGGCTTCCTGCCGCTGTTCTCGAACGATGTCCCGCTGTTCTCCCTGGAGGAGCGGACGCCGGCGGAGGACTGGTGGACCGGCGGTACGGAGGATCCCTGGGACTGGCGGATGATCCTGGCGGCGGACGAAGATATCGCCTACGGAAAGTTCTTCGACCGGAAGGCCGGCTTTGTGTCGAAGGAATGGTTCCCGGACTTTGCGAACCTGCGCCGGGACGGCTACGACTGGGAAGGGATGTACGAGGACGGGAAGATGAAGCGCCGGAACCGGCAGGTGCTGGAAGCCCTGGAAATCGACGAAGAGAGCCGGGGCAGGACGCTGCTGAGCTGCGACCTGAAGAAAAAGGCCGGCCTCCCGAAGGGCTTCGAGGGGGCGCTTTCGGAACTGCAGATGCAGACGTTCGTGATCATGGGCGCTTTCCGGCAGCGGATCAACAAGCAGGGGCAGCCCTACGGCTGGCACGTGGCGGAGATCCTGACGCCGGAGACGAAATGGGGATACGGCCACGTGAACGGCGTGGGCAGGACCCCGGCGGAATCCGGGGAACGGATTCTGGAGTACCTGGGGGAAACCTTCCCGGGGTATGAAAAGGAACTGGCGCGGCTGATCACCGGCAGGAAGGAAGGGACACCGGCATGAAAATCCGGAAATCGGAGCCGCAGGACCTGGAGAGGATCCTGGAGATCTACGCGTACGCAAGGCGGTTCATGGCGGAGCACGGGAACCCGGACCAGTGGGGACCGACCTGCTGGCCGCCGGAGTCCCTGGTCCGCAGCGACATCGCGGCAGGGAACAGCTATGTCTGCCTGAACGGCGCGGGAAACATCATCGGCACGTTCTTCTACACCTGCGGGGCGGATATCGAGCCCACGTACCGGGAGATCGAAGACGGGGACTGGCTGGACGACAGCCCCTACGGCGTCGTGCACCGGATCGCTGCCGACGGGACCGAAAAGGGAACCGGCGCCTTCTGCCTGGAATGGGCTTTCGCACAGAGCGGCCATCTCCGGATCGATACTCACGGGGACAATACCGTGATGCAGAACCTGCTGCGGAAGCTGGGGTTTGTCCACTGCGGAACGATTCATGTGGAGGAGGATGACGCGCCGCGCCTGGCCTTTGAGAAGACCGGGCGGAGGACGGGAAACCGCTGATACAAAACAGACAAAGGAAAGCACAGGCATGAAAACAGCCCTGGTCATGGAGGGCGGTGCGATGCGCGGGATGTTCACCTGCGGCGTGATCGATGTCCTCATGGAAAACGGCATCACCTTTGACGGCGCCGCCGGCATCTCCGCCGGCGCGGCTTTCGGCTGCAACTACAAATCGGACCAGCCTGGCCGGCCGATCCGCTACAACAGGAAATACTGCGGAGACCCGCGGTACTGCAGCCTTCGCTCGCTGCTGACGACGGGGGAACTCTACGGCGCGGATTTCTGCTACCGGGAGCTGCCGCTTATCCTGGACCCCTTCGACCGGAAAGCCTTCGAGGAGAACCCGATGGTGTTCTACGCGGGCGCCACAGACACGGCGACCGGGGAATGCGAATACCACCGGTGCACGGACGGCGGAGAGGAGAACTTCCTGTGGCTGAGGGCGTCTGCCTCGATGCCGGTCGTCTCCCGGCCGGTGCCTATCGGCGGGAAAACCTACCTGGACGGCGGCATCAGCGACGCGGTGCCCTACGCATACATGAAAGCGCAGGGCTATGACCGGCAGGTCATCGTCCTCACGCAGCCGAAAGGCTACCGGAAGGCGAAAATCCCGGCCGCGGCAAAGCTCCTGCTGCATGTCCTGCTCCGCGGGCTCCCGGCTATCCGGGACGCCATGGACCGCCGGGCGGAGATGTACAACCGGGAGATGGACGAGCTGGACCGGATGGAAGCGGACGGAACCGCCCTGGTGATCCGGCCGCCGGAGCCCCTGCGCATCGGCCACACGGAGAAGAACCCGGAGGAACTGGAGCGGGTCTACCGGACCGGGCGGAGGGAAGCCGAAAGGCGCCTGGAAGAGATCAGGGCGTGGATCGTAAAAAATCATGGAAGAAATATGAACAGGTGAAGGAGACAAGGCAGTGTGCGGCGTATGCGAAAGGATCCGGATGATCCGGGACGGCACCAATCCGTACTTTGTAAAGGAGCTGGAAACCGGATACGTGGTGATCGGCGATTTTCAGCATTTCAGGGGATATACGCTATTCCTCTGCAAGGAGCATGCGGCTGAACTGTTCGACCTGGAGCCGGCGGTCAGGGCAAAGCATCTTGAGGAAATGACGATGGTTGCCCGGGCGGCCTGCAGGGCGTTCGGCGCCGAAAAAATGAATTATGAATGCCTCGGCAACGGCGCGGGGGGCGCTCATATCCACTGGCACCTGTTTCCCCGGAGAACCGGAGACCTCGGGGAGTACGGCAACAGGGGAAAAGGTCCGGCCTGGTGGTATCCGATGGAAAAGATGTACGCGGATTCCGAAAGGCCCGGTGAAGAAGAACTGGAAAAGATGAAAGAGCAGCTGCGCAGGGAGCTTGACGCGGCGGGATAAAGGAGAAAACAAGGATGGAAAACATCATTATCAGGGAAGCGGCCGCGGAGGACGCGGAAGAAATGATCTCATACCTGAATATCGTCGGCGGAGAAAGCGATTATCTCATGCACGGAGCGAACGGATTCCGTGTGCCGGTGGAAGGGGTCCGGAGGCGCATCCAGGCCTCTCATGAATCGGACAACAGCGTCATCCTGATCGCCCTGGACGGGGGAAAGATCATTGCCCGGGCCGAGCTGGACGGCTATGCCGGCGCAAGGCTGCGCCACAATGCCAAACTTTCCATTTCCGTGCGGAAAGACTACTGGAACCGAAAGATCGGCACCGCGCTGATGACGGAACTCATGGAGCGCGCAAAGAACATGAACCTGCGGAATATTGAGCTGGAAGTGATCGCCGGCAATACGGCGGCGATTGCCCTGTACCATAAAATGGGTTTTACCGAGATCGGGACATACAGGGATTACTGGTTCACAAACAACGCCTACAGCGACGCGATCATCATGCAGAAACGCCTGTAAAACGGGAGGAACAATCAATGGTATTACTGGTTGTGGATACGCAAAAGGGGTGTTTTGACGAGAGGCTGTATGCGTTTGAGACGGTCAGGAACAACATCAGGCAGTTGATCGCCGTAGCGAGGGAGAACCATGTTGAGGTCGTTTATGTCCAGCACGACGACGGCCCGGGGACGGATCTTGACAAATCCACGGAAAAGTATGAGATCTGTGAAGAATTCGCTCCGGAAAACGGCGAAAGGCGTTTTGAAAAGAATGTCAACAGCGCTTTCCATCCGATGACAGGACTGACGGAATACCTGCAGTCCAGGGGCGAAAGGGATATTATGACCATCGGCGTGTCAACGGACTACTGTATGGACGCGACGGTCAAAAGCGGATTCGAGAAAGGGTTCAATATCATCGTTCCGTCCTACACCAATTCGACCTATGACAACCCGTACTTTGACAAGGAAACCGCCTACAGGTATTACAATGAATTCATGTGGGGGACGCGATACGCGAAGACCATTTCCATGGAGGAAGCGATCCGGCTCCTGCGGGAGGAAGCGTGACCCGTGAGCGGCGATCCGGAATTGTGAGGAAGAAATGGAGTATACGATCAGGACTGCCGTTGCGGCAGACGAAAAAAAGATCCGTGAACTGTTCCTGGAAATGCTTCGGACGATCCTGCACACGGAAAACGTGGACGGGTACGAAGAAGGATACCTGGACAAATACTGGGGCAGCGGCGAAGACCGGATCTATATCGCGGACGCCGACGGGGAAGCGGTCGGTTTCCTGTCCGCAGAGGTTTACCATGAACCAGTGGATCATCTCTACCTGGATGACTTTTCGGTGACGGCGGCTTACCGGAACAAAGGAATCGGCTCGGCGCTGATCCGTGCCGCAGAATCATATGCGGGAGAAACGGGCAGCCGGGCGGTCCTCCTGCATGTGGAGAAAGCAAACACATCGGCAATGCGCTTTTATGAGCGGTCAGGGTACTCGGTGTTCAGGGATGACGGGGACCGTTTCCTGCTGAAAAAGGACATGGAGGATCCTGTTCATTGATACGCTGCGGGAGGAAAGCGCCGAAACTTTCCGGGTCAACCGCCCTGAATACGGATGCGCGTCCGCAGACAAAACATACAAAGAGCATCACCCGGGAGCCGCTTCGGGGATGCTTTTTTGCTGTGCGGCTAACCGGGCTGTACCGGGCGCCGGACGATCCGGCTGCGGAACAGTTACCGGATTTTTGCCAAAAAGCCTGCCGGGAGTAACTGTATGTGTTGTTGCCGGACGGCTGGCATGGTATAATAACCTGTCTGCAAGCGCATACAGCCATTGAGATCCGGGAGGATTGCGAATGACGATCTATATTGACGCGGACGCCTGTCCGGTGACGCGGATCGCGGAGGGTATCGCCCGGGAATACGGGATCCCGGTCACCCTGCTGTGCGATACGAGCCACCGGCTGACGTCGGAGTACAGCACGGTGAAGGTGATCGGCGAGGGTGCGGATGCAGTGGACTTGGCGCTGATCAACCTGTGCCGGCGCGGGGATATCGTGATCACACAGGATTACGGCGTCGCTGCCCTCGCACTGGGCAAGGGCGCGAAGGCCATCCACCAGAGCGGAAAGCAGTACACCGACGAAAACATCGATACCCTCCTCATGGAGCGCCACCTGGCCAGGAAGGCCCGGCAGAGCGGAAAACATCACCTGAAGGGACCGAGGAAGCGGACGTCGGAGGACGACGAACACTTCGCGGAGAGCTTCCGGAAACTGTTGGAGGAATCAAACCAGGCCATGACCAAAGTACAGTTCTACGACACGGTGGAGGACGAAAAGCTCCGCTTTGCCGTGATCGTCGCGAAAACAAACGGGCAATATGTCTTCTGCAAGCACAAAGAGCGGAACACCCTGGAAGTCCCCGGCGGTCACCGCGAACCGGGGGAGGACATCCTGGCCACGGCGAAGCGGGAACTGCAGGAGGAGACCGGGGCGACGGAATTCACGATCCGCCCTGTGTGCGTTTATTCTGTGACTGCCCCGAATAACTTCGACGGGCAGGAGACCTTCGGGATGCTGTACACAGCGGACATCACCGCCTTCGAGCCGGAACTCCACAGCGAGATCGAGAAAACCGTGATCCAAAGTGAACTCCCGGAGAACTGGACCTATCCGGAAATCCAGCCCCTGCTGCTGGGGGAGATCGAACGGCGGAACAAAAACGACCGCCGCTGCGCTCCGTTAGTATTACAGGATTGTTAAATTTTGGGATTTTCCGAAACGGGGTACGGAATTTCCGGTTTTCCGGGCACATATAATGTGGAAAACATTTTTCAAAGGAGAAGCTGCTTCTGAACACGACCGCCGCGCGCGGAAGCCCTGCGGAAAGGGCGGGCCGCGCCGGGAAGAAACAGCGGAAACCGTAGGAGGAAAGACGATGAAACAACCAGGACGAAACATCCGGGGACTGCTGCTGTGCGCGGCGCTGGTCCTGCTGCTGGCGGCAGGCGCGATCACGTCCGGACAGGCGGAAACGCCCAAGCCGGGAGATCTCTGTCCGTACTGCGGAATCGGCACATGGCGGGTTTTCTCCCACGGCCCGACGGAGCATCTCCTGGAATGCTCCTACTCGGGCTGTGAGTACACCAGCTACGGGGGAGACAAATACATCGTGGAAAACCATTACGGAGGTCAGACCTGCGGTCCCATCGCCTACTGCGAAGTCTGCGGGAACCCGTACTCCGCCGAGCCGCTACACGACTTCGGTCCCTGGGAGCCCCAAGGACCCGGCAGCCATGTGCGCACCTGCCGGCGGGAAGGATGCGGCTACCAGGAAACGGGAAGCCACGGAGGCGGCGAAGCCACCTGCGTGAAAGGAGCCGTCTGCAAAGACTGCGGATTTGAGTACACAAGCCCCCGGAGCCATATCTGGAGCGACTGGAAGCCTGCAACAAGGGAGACCCACAGCCGCTACTGCCGGTGGGACGGATGCGATGCCAGGGAGACGGTCGGGCATTCCGGCGGATCGGAAACCTGCGTGAAAGGAGCCGTCTGCAAAGACTGCGGATTTGAGTACACACGACCCCTGGGCCACGACTGGAGCGACGAATGGGCCGATAACGGGAAGGGCGGCCATGACCGCTTCTGCCGGCGGATGGGATGCGAAACCTTCTGGGAGGGAAAACCGGAGCCCCACACCGGCGGCAAAGCCACGTGCGTGAAAGGGGCTGTCTGCGTGGTGTGCAATACGGAATACACCGCCCCGGACGAAGAAAACCACGACTGGAGCGACTGGACCTCCGAGGGGAATGCCCATATGCGCTATTGCCGGCGGGACGAGTGCGGGGAGATCCAACGCGGTCCCCACACCCGCGGCAGTGATGCCACCTGCGAGAAAGGAACCGTCTGCAAAGAGTGCGGAGCGGAGTACACAGCGGCCCTGGGCCATGAATGGGTCACGGATTACTCGAAGGGCCTGAACGGTTGCGGCTGGGACTGGGCGCAGGACGGCAGCAGCGCCACGGCGTACCTGAAATGCAGGAGGGTCGGCTGCGAGGGAACCGCCGAATGCCCCGACTCCAGCCCGGCAAAGGCAGACAACGGGACGAGCTGGACCTTCACTGCGACGGTGACGAAAGACGGAAAGACGTTTACCGATACGTATACGGTCGATAAGCCCGTGCTGACCATCACCGCGATTCCCCAGGATTATGTGTATAACGGGAAGACCCAGGGAGAGGGCGACACCGTCTATGCCACCGCGGCGGAGATCGCCCGGAAGGTCCGCGTCTCCGGCCTGCAGGGCGGGGACGAACTGATCGCCGTCACCATCGACGGGCAGGGAGACGATGCGGGTGTGTATGAACTTGTGCCTTCCAATGCCGCGGTCGGACCGGACAGCGCCGCAAACAAGAGATACAACATCGTGTACGTCGGCAGCACGCTCACCATCAGCAAGAAGCCGGTGACTGTACGGGCGGACGACCTGGAAAAGACCGAGGGTGAAAAGGATCCGGAGCTGACCGCGACGGTCACCGGCCTGCTGGACGGCGATACGCTGGAGTACACCCTCCGGCGGGAAAAGGGCGAAGCCCCCGGAAAGTACACCATCAACATCACCGCGAAGGCAAGACCGAACTATGAGGTGACGGAACTTCCCGGTACGCTGACGATCCGGGCAAAGCAGGCGGAACCGACAGCAGCCCCGACAGCGGCCCAGACGGAGCCGCCTGCGCATACCGCGCACCATTTTGTGATCACCGATGTTACGATTACGCGGATCCGGTACCGCTGCGACGGATGCGGAATCAGCCTGTGGAAGGACAATGTTTCCTCCCGGAACGCGATCCCGGGCCTGATGAAGGACGAAAAAGGCGAGGACATCGACTATACGGCCGGAGTGACCCGGGAGGATGGGAAACGGATCCTTACCGTGACCCCTGAGCAGGAAGAAAACGACGTCCGTGGGACCTGCCTGCGGCTCAAGCCGGCGGACCTCGAGGCATGGAAGGAAGAAGGGTTAGACGCTGTGCGGCTGGACCGGAACGGAACAATCCTGGAGATTGACCCGGAGGCGGTGCCGGGCGAATGGTTCGGAGCGGACGCGGCCGGGGAGAAGCCGGACTTCTACGTATTCCGGATCCGGCCTGCCGACGGGGGCTGCGAGATTGAAGTGAGCATGCAGGCCGCCGGGGAAACGATCCCCGCCGGTACCCTGGAGGGCATCACGCTGAAAACGGAGGGCGCGGAGATCCCGGTGACCATGAACGGCACCTGGCCCGCGGAAGATGAAAACTGAAACCAAATCAAAAACCGGGCCCGTCACGGTGTGTGACGGGCCCGAAGCGTTTCCGGGAAAAAATCAGTTCGTAAAGTAGTCGACCCGGACGGACGGGAGAACCCGGACGCGGATCATGAACGACCCGTCGGAGCTGTCGAGAGTATACCAGGTTTCCTTTCCGTCCTTCGAGAAGGAAATCTGGGAAACCTGGAGGCCGTCGACCAGCGGGACGAGGGAGGAACGGCCGCGCCGCTCCAGGTACGTCCGGGCCTCATTCTTCGCCTTGGCCAGGAGGGCGCTGTTGATATCGGTATCCTTCACATGATCGATATGCGTCGGTTTCCCTTCGCCCATGTCCTTGGTGCACATCTGGACCAGGTTTCCGTCCTGGTCAAAATCGACGGCGTAGGTCCAGTCGTATACGCTGGTCTCCCGGGACTTGTAGAAGCAGAAGGAAAAGCAATCGTGGTCGAGCCCGCTGTCCTTCCGCGGGGCATAGAAATGGGTGAGATAGTTCAGGCCGGCGGTGCTGTGGCCTTCCTTCTCGAGGACCTGGCGGGCTTTCCGTTCCAGGGCAGCCCAGTCGGTCCCCTTCGGCGAGACGTCGGGGGAGGATTCGGCGTGCTCCGCGGCCGGAGGGCCCTTCCACTCCTTCTCCAGGGCGGCGCGGGTTTTCGCGCCGGCCAGGCCGTCGGGGGTCAGGCCGTTGCGGTGCTGGAAGGCCCGGACGGCTTCCTCGGTTTTGGTGCCGTAGGTGCCGTCCGCTGTACCCCGGAGATAGCCGAGGTCGATGAGCTGCTGCTGCAGGACGCGGACCTCCTCGCCGCTGCAGCCGCTGTACAGGGTGGTCGGTTTGTAGGCCGGAGCCTCCGTCGGGGCCGAAGCCGGAGCCGGGGCCTCCGCGGGAACACTGCCGGCACGGGCCGACGCCAGGACGGTACGGGTCTTCGTGCCGGCCAGGCCGTCGGGGGTCAGGCCGCTCCGGAGCTGGAAGGCCCGGACGGCCTCCTCGGTCCGGACGCCGAAGATGCCGTCGGCACTGCCCTGGAGGCAGCCGAGGTCGATGAGCGCCTGCTGCAGGACGCGGACGGCCTCCCCGCGGCAGCCGCTGTAGAGGGTGGTTTCTTCATACGCCAGGGCCGGGACGGCCATGGACGCGCACAGGGCAAGGACCAGCAGGACTGTCAGCAGCCGGGTCCTGATAACGGGTTGACGGTTCATACATTCCTCCTTCTTCGGGCGGCCGGCGGAACGCCGGGGAAGCCTTCTCCATCAATGATGACAGGATTATAACATAATGTTACGAAATTGTAAATATAATAATCAAATTCTTAATAAATTAAGAGCAAAAAAGCGCAAAAAAAGTTGTCAGGAGAACCGTCCCCTTGACAACTTCCCTTTCCTTACTCCGCTGTTTCCGGCGGCCAGTCCAGGATCAGCGTCTTGGCACCCATGAACCGGCCCCCGATATCATACCTGACAGAATAAGAGGATTCCCCGGGGATAAACGATTTCCGGCCGATATATTCGCTGTTCGCGTCAAAGGCAGTGATCTCCACGTTGTCCGTTCCCGACGGAAGCGAATACTTCATGTAATCCTGGATCATGGCCGGATACAGGATTTCGAAGGAAAGTTCCTCCTCGCCCTTCCGGCAGGTGACGTTAAAGAAGTCCGTCGGCACCCCGGGTTTTACCGTCATGCTGAACGGGGCGCCATCCGGCGTGACGGTTACTGCTTCCGCCGGGTCGCTCACCTCGACAGACAGCAGCGGTGACGGATGGAAGAACAGGTCGCCATCGTCATAGTACAGATTATAGACGAACAACGCATCGCCGTTCCCCGAAGGGATATAGCCGGCTTCCGCCGCTGCGCTGATGGTGTGGGTATCGATATTGGCCGAATACTGCAGGGAAGAGACGTTCTGCTCTCCTGCGAAGGATTGCTCGTCCCCTGCATCAAAATAGTAAACCATGGCCGCGTCGAGCGGGAAGGTGTATATGCCTTCGTTCTTCTCCGCGGAGATCCTGCTGACGTCCCCCGCGTCCACTTCGCCGCTGACGACAATCACGCCCGCCGGCCGGTTCCACTCCCTGGAGCCGCTGCATCCGGAGACACAGAACAGCATCAGCACAGCGGCCAGGACCAGCATAGATTTTTTCACAGAAATCCCTCCAATAACATCATACAGGAATAGAACGGAGAACAAAGGGAAATCCTTCCACCGGCCTTACAAGGAAGGAAAAAACAGCGCATCCAAAGCAGTATGATGAGACTTGTAAGGGGGGAACAAGTGTCGCTTTCCGGGCGACCCGGAGCGGCGGGAAACGGGTCAGGATAAGGACGGAGATTGACAGGGAACGGCGTCTCAAGTTAAACTTGATTCCAGAAATTCAAGTTCAATTTGAATCCGCTGGCTTTCCTTCCCCCCGCAGGTCTATGCTGAATACGGAAAGGGGATGAGCGGAATGGCGGAAATGAATGAAAAGATCCTGCTGCTGGACACGATCCGGAACCACCCGGAGGATTTTCTCCCGATCGTGGACCATGCCTGGAAGGTGTTCCCTGCGATGACGAAGGGAACAGACTGGCATGACGATCCGGAATACAACCTCGGATGGGACGCGGGCCTGCTGGACGGGAAACGGCCGTACTTCGCGGAGAGCTGGGCGACGGGCGGCATCACAATGCGGACATATTTTGTCTCCGCGAAGGGCATGGAAGGCGCAAAAACCTCAGACCTCGTGAAGCTGCTGACCGGCGCGGGCCTCTTCCGGCCGCGGAACCCCGGAAAGCCCAGGGCGGAGACAATGAAGTTCACGGACGAAGACGGCAGTGTGTTCTTCTCCGTCAACGTGACGATGGGAGACGAAAACGGGACGTATACCGACGGCGGAACCATGTATCCCTTCAGGGAACTGAACGCATACAACCGGAAAAAGAAGAAGGAGGCAAAAGCGAATGAACCGGAATGAACGGATCGGGGAGAGAATCCGGGAGGCCAGGAAAGCGAAGAAAATGACCCAGGAAAAGCTGGCGGAGCTGCTGGCGGTTTCCCCCCAGGCGGTCAGCACCTGGGAGCAGGGAAAGTTTGTTCCGGATCCGGAGCACCTGACGGCGCTGGCAAAGACGCTGGGCATTTCCCTGGACGGACTGTTCGCGGAAGCGGAAAAGGACTGGGAACTGAAACCGGTGAACTATGATCCGGATCATATGTTCACTTTCGTCAAAGGCCGGGCCCAGATGCTGAATTTCCCGCAGACGCTTGCACTGATGGACCTGCTGCGCCGTGCGCATGGGGAACAGAAGCGCCGGTCAAAGCACGGTTTTGAAGCTCCGTATGTTGTTCATCCGCTGACCATGGCCTGCCACGCGCTGGCCATGGGACTGAAGGACGACGACATCCTTGCCGCCTGCCTGGCGCACGACATGGTGGAGGATTCCGATCTGAAACTTTCGGACTTGCCGGTGAACGACCGGGTCCGGGATACGGTCCGGCTGGTGTCGAAGAACCAGATCCCGCACACGGACGCGGACTGGGAAGACCGGTATTACAAAAACATCCGGAAGAACCCGCTGGCCTGCCTGGTGAAATGCCTGGACCGGGTGAACAACATCGCCGGAATGGCGGACATCTTCTCCAGGGAAAAGATGATCCGGTACGCGAGGGAAACCGACAAATACTACCCGGCCCTGCTGGAGGTCCTCAAAAAGATCCCGGAATGGAACGATGCCTGGTGGCTGCTCCGCTACCAGCTGAACACGACCCTGGAAGCCTTCAAGCGGCTGCTGTGAGGAGAAAAATGCGCACGGCATGCTGGAACAACAGTGCCGGAGATGGAACTTTTTTTGCGCATCCCAATCGGTAGAATGAAAATGGGGAAGGGGAACAAAGTCGCTTTCCGGGCGACCCGAAGCACACAGGAAGAAGATAAAATGAGCGCAGAAAGGGGTGCTGTGTATGTTCGGAGCAATCATCGGAGACATCGTCGGTTCCATCTATGAATGGAACAATATCAAGACAAAGGATTTTCCCCTGTTCAGGGACCGCTGCCGTTATACGGACGATACCGTGATGACCTGCGCGGTCGCGGAAGGGGTCATGAACGGCGGCAGTGAAGACGACTTTATCGACGCACTGAAGAAATACGGCCGGATGTTTCCCAACGCGGGATACGGCGGACGGTTCCGGCACTGGCTGGCCTCCGGGGACCGTGAACCTTACAACAGCTACGGCAACGGCTCCGCCATGCGGGTATCGCCCTGTGCCTGGGTGATGGACTGCGGATTTACGGCGCGGACAGGCATGTGGCCGGCTGGCGGCAGGGAAATGGCGGAACGCTCAGCGGCGGTGACCCACAACCATCCGGAAGGCATCAAAGGCGCGCTGGCCGTGACGGACGCCATCTTCATAGCCCGGTTTTACTTCGGGGGGTACCACATGGATTACGATTCCCCGATCGACCGGGATCCTGCCGAATGCAAAAGGCGCATCCGGGAACATATTGAACGGGAATACGGGTATGATCTTTCCAAATCCCTGGAGGAGATCCGCCCTGGATACGGCTTTGACGTGAGCTGCCAGGGCTCCGTTCCGCAGGCAATCACGGCATTCCTGGAAAGCAGGGACTTTGAGGACGCGATCCGCAACGCCGTCTCCCTCGGCGGGGACAGCGATACGATTGCCGCGATCGCCGGCAGCATCGCGGAAGCGGCCTACGGAATTCCGGAACGGATCAAAGAAAAAGCATGGGACTACCTGGATGAGCCCCTGCGGGACGTGCTCCGCAGGTGGAAAGCGTTCCTCCAAAGATAAAAACAGATCCGCCCGGACGGAGGGACAACAGAACCAAAGCACGTGGGAAAGAAGGCGGACAGCATGGAAAAGGAAAAGAACATCTGGAAAGAAGGAATCCTGGGCGTTGTGATCGGAGACGCCCTGGGCTGCCCGGTCCAGTTTGAGACCCGGGAAGAGGTCGCGAAACATCCCGTGACCGGAATGCGGGGACACGGAACCTTTGACCTCCCCGCGGGTTCCTGGACGGACGACAGCAGCCTGACGCTCGCTTTGCTGGACAGCATCTGCAGGACCGGCAGGCTGGACCTGCAGGATATCATGGACAACTTTGTGAAGTGGCTGGACAAAGGGGAATTCACCCCTTACGGCTATGCGTATGACATCGGCTTCGGGACGATGGAGGCGATCAGAACCTATAAAGAAAACAAAAACCCGCTGCTGTGCGGCGGACGGAGCGAAAAGAACAACGGCAACGGCAGCCTGATGCGCATCATGCCGGCAGTCCTGTACTGCTGCAGGAAAGGCATGCAGGATGACGAAGCCATCCGCGCGATCCACGCCGTCGGCAGCCTGACCCACGCCCATATCCGGGCGAACATCGCCTGCGGCCTCTATTACTTCATGACCAGGGAAGTCCTGAACGGGAAAGGCGGACTGAACGACCGCCTGCAGAAGGGACTGGACAAAGGCTTCGCGTACTACGAAGGAGCAGAGACTGACAAAAAAGAACTCGCGCATTACGACCGCCTGCGGGACCTGGATACCTTCCGAAAGACCCCGAAGGAAGACATCCGGAGCGGCGGATATGTGGTGGAGACGATCGAAGCGGTGGTCTGGGCCCTCATCACCACGGGTACCTTTGAGGAGGCCCTCCTGAAGGTGGTGAACCAGGGCAAGGACACGGACACCACCGGCGCCATCACCGGAGGCATCGCCGCCCTGTATTACGGCTTTGACGCTGTTCCGAAGTCCTGGACCTTTGATATCAAAAAGTATATGACGATTATGAAGCTCTGCGAAACGGCGGATCAGCTGAGGCTGTAAAACCAAAAGGAGGACAACCAACATGGGAACCGGTTTCTGGATCATCCTGGCTGTACTGGCAGTGCTGCTGCTCGCCACAGGAAAAACGAAGAACAACGGAAAAAGCCAGGGCGGAACGAAAAATACCGCCAGCCGGATCGACCACCGGCACTACCTCGACCCGGACGAATATGAATGCCCGCGGTGCGGCGCAAAATTCCGGAGCAATACCATGCAATGCCCGAACTGCGGAACCCGTTTCACCGGAACCCGGGAGGACATGACCGCCTATGACGACGAACTGGAAGAGGAACTGGACATGGACGAGTGGGACGAGGAAGAAAAGTGAAAAAGGACGGAGGAACCCGATGAGAGACCTGTATATCCGCAGGATGTCCCTGCCGGAACCACTGCCGCGGGAAAGCTACCTGAATGAGCTGCCTGTCGTAAAGCACCTGGCAAAAGAAGGTATCGACTTCCACCGGCAGGTCACCTTCTTCGTGGGAGAGAACGGCTCAGGGAAATCCACATTGATCGAAGCGCTCGCCGTCTCCCAGGGATTCAACCCGGAAGGCGGGACGAAGAACTTCCGTTTTTCCACGGAGGACTCGCACTCGGAGCTGTGCAATTATCTGCGGGTGGCGAGGGGATTCCTGTATCCCCGGGACGGGTTCTTCCTCCGGGCGGAAAGCTTCTACAACGTCGCGTCCAATATTGACCAGATGGACCGGGAGGGCGGATGCGGCGCTCCGGTGATCAGCAGCTACGGGGGCGTCAGCCTGCACCGGCAGAGCCACGGGGAAAGCTTCCTGGCGCTGGCGGAAAACCGGTTCGGCGGGAGGGGACTGTATATCCTGGATGAGCCGGAGGCCGCCCTGTCCCCGACCGGACTGATTGCCCTGATGCGACGGATCGACGACCTGGTGCAGAAAGAATCCCAGTTCATCATTGCCACCCATTCCCCGATGCTCCTGACCTTTCCGGAGGCAGAGATCTACCAGATCAAAAACGACAAAATCGAGAGCGTCCGCTTCCGGGATACGGACCATTACCGGACCACCGTCCGATTCCTCCAGAACCCGGAATCCGCGGTCGCGGAGATCCTCGGGCGGCCGCAGGAAGACGAATAACAGACAGCCAACGCGGAAAGGAAGGAAAACAGCAGTTTTATACTGCTCTTTTTTCAGTATGTTCGCCTTGTTGCGGTTGTGTATAAATGTTATGATTCCTATGAACAGTTTATATCGGAGGCCGGCCAAACGTTTATGTAAGCAGAAACGTCGTGTAAAATGGCGTATAATGATCATAAGCCGGACTGAACCAACACACAGAAGAAGCCCAAAGCCGGGAAGACTCCGGGCAAATGAACCGGGAGGTACGAAATGAGCAGATATACGGACCTGGCCATGGAACGCCGCGGGCAGTTCACACCGGAAGGAAGGCCCGCCTGGAACTGCTGCCAGGCGGTGGTTTCCGTGTTCGCAGGGGACGCGGGATATGACGAGGAATCCTGCATGAAGGCTGCCACCTATTTCCGCGGCGGCATGCAGGCAGGCCTGGTCTGCGGCGCGGTTACCGGCAGCCTGCTGGCTCTGGGACTTGCCGGTGTGGACGACCCGCAGGCGGCGGACCGCGTGATCCGCAGGGTGAAGGAAAACCATGGCGGGATGATCAACTGCAAAGACCTGCTCCGGGCCAACGCGGAAAAGGGAGGGGAGAAGATGCCCCACTGCAACGCCATGATCCGGGAATGCATCGGATATACAGAGGAGATCCTCCGGGAAAAAGGAATCCTGAAAGAAAACGGGGGAGAATAACAGGAATGAACATCGCGGTCATGACCTTCAGGCTCCGGGCCCCATGGGTCCGCAGCCTGAAGGAGAAGCGGATGATCGTCCGGAGCCTGGTCACGCAGCTGCAGAATCAATTCCATGTGTCCGCGGCAGAGACCGGGGAGCAGGACACACATACGCTGATTGAAATCGGCATCGCGGCCGTCGTTCCGCACAGAGCGCTGGCGGACAGCCTCATGGAACAGGTTTCCCGTTTCACAGAAGAGCACTGCGAAGCGGAAATCCTGGACGAAACCCGGGAGATCCGCTGAAAGGAAGCACCATGACCAGACAGGAACTGACGGAATACATCTTCGACGAATACAGCGTCGAACCGGATTATCCATTCCCGCGCGACGACGTGACCTGCGTCTTCCGCCACGCGGACAACCGCAAGTGGTTCGGGATTGTGATGACCGTCCCGTACAAAACCCTCGGGATCCGAAAAAGAGGGAACGCGGATATCCTGAATATCAAATGCGACCCGCTCCTTACCGGTACCCTCCGGGGGAAGCCCGGCTTCCTCCCGGCGTACCACATGAACAAGGACAAATGGATTACCGTCCTGCTGGACGGGACTGCCCCGAAGGAGGACATCACCGCCCTGCTGGCCATGAGCTACCGAATGACCGCCCGAAAATTCCGGGAGAAAAAACCGTCTCCCTGACAACCCGGAAGAACAAGGCAACGGAAACCAACAGCGGAAAGGAGGACCGGCCTGTGCGCACGTACATTGCCATTGACCTGAAGTCCTTCTACGCTTCCGTGGAATGCATGGACCGGGGCCTGGACCCCATGACAACCAACCTGGTGGTGGCAGATCCTGAGCGGACGGAGAAAACCATCTGCCTGGCCGTTTCTCCCGCCCTGAAGGCTTACGGGATCCCCGGCCGGGCCCGCCTGTTCGAAGTCGTGCAGAAAGTCAAAGAGGTCAACATCGCAAGGGCAAGGAAAGCAAAAGCACGGAACCTCACCCCGCAGGGAGTTTCCGACAACGCGGAGGAACTGCAGGCGAATCCCGCCCTGCAGGTCACCTGGATTACCGCCCCGCCCCGGATGCTCCTGTACGAGCAGATCAGCACGCAGATCTATTCCGTGTACCTGAAATACATTTCGCATGAGGATATCCACGTCTATTCCATCGACGAGTGCTTTATCGACGCCACAGGCTATCTCAAAACCTACGCCTGCACCGGAAAGGAGCTGGCCGCGAAACTCATAGGGGAAGTCTTCGACAAAACCGGCATCACAGCCACCGCCGGCGTGGGGACGAACCTGTACCTGGCGAAAGTGGCTATGGACATCATGGCCAAGCATGTCCGGCCGGACGAAAACGGCGTCCGGATCGCGGAACTGGATGAACAGGCCTATCGGGAGGCCCTCTGGTGTCACCGCCCGCTGACGGATTTCTGGCGCGTGGGCAAAGGCATCGCGAAGCGCCTGGAGCACATGGGCGTCCATACCATGGGTGATATCGCCCGCCTGAGCCGGACGAATGAGGACGCGCTCTACCGCGCCCTCGGCATCAATGCCGAGCTCCTGATCGACCACGCCTGGGGCTGGGAACCGACAGAAATCAGGGACATCAAAGCCTACAAGCCGGAATCCGGCAGCCTCAGCAGCGGCCAGGTGCTTTCCGAACCCTACCCCATGGACAAGGCAAAGCTCATCGTCCGTGAAATGACGGAAGCCATGGTCCTGGACCTGGTGAAAAAGAAGCTGGCCACAAAACAAATGACACTTACCATCAACCACGACCGGAGCTCCATCCTTCCAGACAACCAAAGCACAACGAACAACAATACAGCCTGGATTGTCGCCAAAACCGGCAAACCCTACACCGGGGAAGTGACCACGGACCGCTACGGCCGCCCCTGCCCGAAGCATGCCCACGGAACCGGAAACCTGGAAAGCTGGACCTCCTCGTCCGCCCGCATCACCAAAACCATGATGGACCTCTTTGACCACATCGCGGACCCGGACCTGACCGTCCGCCAGATTACTATCGCCGCTACCGCCCTGCTCCCGGAGGATGAAATCCCGAAGGAGCAGCCTCCCGTCCAGCTGGATTTTTTCACCGACCCCGAAGAGGAAGACAGAAAGAAACAGCAGGAACAGGAAGCGGACGCCAAAGAGAAAAAACTCCAGCTGGCCGCCCTGGCCGTCCACGGCAAGTATGGCAAAAATGCCCTCCTGAAGGCTATGAACCTCCAGGAAGGCGCCACGGCAAGGGAACGCAATATGCAGATCGGAGGGCACAGGGCCGGAACCGGAACGGACAGCATCCACATACCATCCCAACCCCCAAAGCAACAGCCAGACCAAAAGGAGAACAACCCATGACGGCAGACAATCATGAAAACCCGCGCATCGTCTACGGGGACATTATCGACCTGCCGCACTGGGACTCCCCGAAGCATCCGCGCATGAGCCCCCAGGACCGGGCTGCCCAGTTCTCCCCGTATTCCGCGGTCGTCGGCTACGGCGACATGGTGAAGGAGGAAGCCCGGGAAACCGGAACCTTTGAGGAACCCACAGAGGACGAAGCGATGGAACTGGAACAGGCCTTGTACCGCCTGAGCAAACAAACCGGACAGGGAGAACGACCCCTCTGCACGATTACCTGCTTCGTTCCAGACGAACGGAAGGAAGGCGGGGAGACTGTGACTATTACGGAAGCAGTAAGGCGAATCGACCAGACGAGGAGGAAGATCATCCTGGCAAGGGGAAAAGGCCCGGCCGGAATGTATGAGGAGATCGACATCGACCGGGTAATCCGGATCAGCTTTGAAGAAGCGGAGGACTGACAGGAACCGGCCGGAACACGGATGCAGAAAAAAAGAAGCGGCTCCGCCGAAAGGCGGGGCCGCTTCTTCTCCGCAGTGCCGGGAATTCCGGATCAACCGGTACAGATTCATTTACACCAAATGATCTTCCGGATGTCTTCCAGGTTTTTTGCAAAATGAATGCCCCGCTGCCGTTCTTCCGAGGAAAGACCCAGATCAATCATATGCGCAAGCTGTGTCTTTAATCCGTCATAGTACCCGTTCAGGTTATAGAGGATACAAGGCTTGTCAAGATGCCCCAGGGACACTTTTGACATCACTTCGGCAATTTCCTCCAGTGTACCCGTCCCGCCGGGAAAAGCAATAAAGGCATCGCCCAGCTCAATCATTTTCGCTTTCCGGTCCGTCATGTCCTTTGTGACAATCAGCTCCGTAACAGCATTGTATTCAAACCCGGCGTCGATAAAGAACCGGGGTTCCACACCGGTTACCCTGCCGCCTGCGTGAAGCACACTTTCCGCCAGTTCACCCATCAGGCCGGATTTTGACCCGCCGTAGACGAGTGAGTGACCTGCGTTTCCGATCCAGGCACCCAGTGCCCTGACGGCTTCTTTCAGCGATGGATCATTCCCTTTGTTTGCCCCGAGATATACGGTAATGTTCATATGCTTCTCCCTGTGGAATATACAAAATAGCTTCCGGTTTTCTGAATCATCATGATACTGACAGACAGGAACTCATTCAGTCTTCGGATGACCGCAGCAGTAACTCATATTGTTCTTCTGAAACGACTTTCCTGAGTTCCGCTATAGCTTTCGCGTATTCGTTTTCATAATTCGAAAATGTATCTGTCTTCTGGAGCCTGAATCCCAGCGAACGGTACAGGAGGATGGCTTTCCAACTCCAGGGCTGTGTGTGGATATAGACAGGAAGGCCCCGGCGCTTTACATAGATGTTCATAACAGCAGTGCAAAGGGCTCTCCCAAGGCCTTTTCCCTGGTACCGATCATCAACCACGAGCCAGTGCAGGGACGAAACACTGTTTATCCCGCGCATATCCTGCCATGCGATGCAGGAGCCCACGACATCACCATCTTTGTTCAGTGCAAAAAGTATGTTTGGGAGCAGTTCGGGATTCTGCAGATATGTTTCGATGAAATATTGCTCCGCTTCCGTTACTGAATCAAAGTCGCCGATAGCATATTCCAGTTTTGCCCATTCTTTTTCATACCCGGACTGATATGAAACGACAGAAAAACCATCCGGCAATTTTACATTCCTGTATTCATAATCAGAGCATTTCATAATCGTATTGCAAAATGGAATGGTTCTGTCGAGCATTGCTTCCTCCGAATTCCGATTATTGGTCAGTTAACTTTAAAGTTAAGTGTTGTACCGGTTCTGTTCCATCGGAATTGTACCAGATCCGGAAGCGCAAAGAAAGTACGGGGTACCGCTTCCTGCACGGACCGAACGAAAATCAGCTGACGGAGATGAAATCCAGGCTGCTGAGGAAGCCGATGCGGGCCCAGGCGCCCTCAAAGCCCGTCACATGGACCTCGGCGCCGTAGGGCAGGGAGCCGATGATATTGTCCCCGGTCTCCGGCGCGGAGCGCACGTTCAGGGACTTTCCGTTTTCCGTATACACAAACATGGTCCCGAGGCCGAGACTGTTTCCCTCCGCAGACGCGAAGGGGACCGCCGCAGCCAGCAGCAGCACCGCTGCCGCCAGGATTGCAAGTAACTTCTTCATTCAAAAAAACTCCTTTGTTTCAGAAAGACGCACCGCGGGATTTCCCGGGGCACATTCGTATATACGCAGGTGTTTGCCGGACGGCAGTATAAAAAGAAGGGCCGGGCGGCCGGTGAAACGCGGGCTGACTGGACAGGGAGGAGCAAAGAAGATATCATAGGGCGGAAACGAAACGTCATTGTGGATGAGGACACAAAAGCAAACATCCGGGAGTTACTGAAATACCCGTGTGACTGACGCACGGGGAACGGGGAGGAAAATGACATGGTTTATTCCGCTGAAATACTGACCTTACGGGATGGAAGGAAAATCACGATCCGGTCTGTGGAGCCGGAAGACGCGGCCGGAATGCTGCAATACATGAAGATCATGCTGGGCGAGACCCCTTTCCTGCTTCGGACGCCGGAAGAATTCAACTATACGGTGGAAGAAGAAGCACGAATACTGGCCGGGCGAAAAAATGATCCGCGCAGCCTGATGCTTGTGGCAGAAACCGAAGGGGAGATTATTGCCAGCGCGGATGTATGCCCGCATGGCACAAAAAGCCGTGTACAGCACAGGGCTGAGCTTGGTATCTCTGTCAGAAAAGATTACTGGCGGCAGGGAATCGGCTCCGCCCTGATGGAGCGGCTGATTCCCTTTGCGAAACAATCCGGTTTTGAACAGATCGAACTGACGGTTGAATCAAAAAACCAGCGGGCCTTACAGCTGTACCACAAAAACGGATTCATCATCTACGGAACCCGCCCGCACGGCCTGAAATATCCCGATGGCAGCTATGACAATGATTACCTGATGGTCAGAATGCTGTGATTCACCGGAAACGCCAAGCCGGATGTGAATGAATGATCAACAACCCAGGATCCGCTTCATTCACAGCAAGGAACTCATAACAGAATGGGGATGTGCAAATCATGATTCGTTATACAGATTACATTTCGCCTGAAGAATATATGGAATTACGAAAAAAAGTCGGCTGGACAGAGTTTCCGCTCGAACAGGCAGAAGCATGTATCAGCAAGGCATATATGATTCAGTGTGTCAGAGATGATGAGAAGGCGATCGGTGTGGTCAGACTCCTGTGGGACGGAGGTTATATTGCATTCCTGTCAGATGTGATCGTCGATTCTGAATATCGCGGCCGGGGAATCGGCAGGAAACTCGTGGAGTCCTGTATTCAAAAACTGAAAAATGATATGAAACCCGGCTACAAGGTGAAAATGACACTGAACAGCGCAAAAGGGAAAGAAGCATTTTATGAAAAATTCGGTTTTCGCGTTCGCCCCAATGAGGACGCCGGCCCCGGGATGGATCAATGGTTTATCAAGGAAGGATAACGCAGAACAGCAAATCCCGGCCAGGCGGGATCCGGATGGCCGGAAAACCGGGATCTGCGGAGGTGTAACATGGATCATTGCGACTGGTGCAGCCTGTCGGAAAAAGAAAAACGGTTTCAGGTATACGAAAGCAAATCATGGTTTGTTTTCCTTTCAGATGAACAGGACTATATCGGACGGTGCATCCTGGTGCTGAAGCGTCATTGCAACTCACTGCCGGAACTGACCGCCGATGAATGGGAGGAGCTTCGCAGCCTGGTCTGCAAAGTGGAAGCATGTCTGAAGGCTGTTCTGGGGGCAACCCTGTGCAACTGGAGCTGCCTGATGAACAATTTCTATAAAAAGCCGGCGCCTGATCCTCATCTTCACATTCACGTGAGGCCAAGGTATGAAAAGCCCGTGGTGATCAACGGGAACACGTATACGGACAGCGAGTTCGGCCATCATTATGCGGCGAGGAAGAGCGGGGTAATCCCTGCCAAAGACCAGGAAGAAGTTTTTATCCGACTGAAAGAATGGCTGAATCGCTGAATTACGGCCCGGCAGAATCATTAACCCGGACAGCCGGACTTTCCGGGAATACTATCCTGAAAAGTATAAAAAGAATATGGAGAAACGGTAACAATGAAAGCGATTCTGACAAGCTCACTCGGCGGGCAGGTAAAAACAGATGGCAGGAGACTTCCGGCCAGACTGCCGGAAACCAACGGGTTATTAGAGTGTATCAGGGATGCCTGGAAAAATGATTCCAGGGTAATGATCATCAGCGGATCACCTGAAGATTACGGCAAAAATGACAGTGTATTATTCTGCCTGAAAGGGGCATTTTCCCTGAGTGAGCTCAGTACTTCGGAAGTATTGATGTGTGACGAACGAAACAAAGAGATCATAGAACGCCTTCCTGAAATGGATGTGCTGATCCTTGCCGGCGGGCATGTGCCGACACAAAACAGTTTTATGAAGACGATAGGATTAAAAGAACGGCTGCAGGCATGGGATGGCCTGCTGATTGCCTGGAGTGCCGGATCCATGAACTGTGCAGAAACGGTTTATGCAGGTCCGGAGCTTCCGGGGGAGGCGATAGATCCGGATTATCAAAGATGGATAAGCGGCCTGGGAATAACAAATACCAATATTTTCCCCCATTTTGAGGCACTGAGGGATGAAATGCTTGACGGGATGAGACTGATAGAGGATATTACTTACTCCGACAGCATCGGACACGAGATCATTGCTTTAAATGACGGCAGTTATATTGTTGCAGACAATGGAACAGAGACGGTTTACGGGGAAGCGTACAGTATTAAGGACGGAGAGCAGAGACAAATCTGCGCAAACGGAAAACGGATGCAGTTATAAACAGTTTGGCAGAAAAGTTTAGGATATTTTGCAGGATCTGCCGGGAGAAGCAGAAGGCAGGCTGAACGACGGAACGAAACAAAGAAGGAGATTGCGCGGATGGAAGTTTGCTTCGGAAACCCAGCTGATATCGGTCACTGGATGAATCTTGTACGCCAGGTCAGCTGGAATTTCCCGGGCCTGGAAACAGAAAGAGACCTGGAGGAGCACCGGCAGACTGTTCTGAAGTTTATGGAAAAGCGGCAGGCACTGTGCGTGAAATCCGATGACCGGATTCAGGGAGTGCTGCTGTTCTCCAGAAACCGGAACATGATCTGCTGCCTGGCAGTCTCTCCCGGATCCCGGCGAAAAGGGATTGCCTCAAAGCTTCTGGAAAAAGCCCTCAGCGAACTGGACAGGGGCAGGGATATTACCGTATCCACCTTCCGTGAAGGAGATGAAAAAGGGACAGCTCCCCGTGCTTTATACAGGAAATTCGGTTTTATCGATGCTGAGCTGACAGAAGAGTTCGGATATCCGAACCAGGTGTTTGTTTTGCAGGGGACACCGATGAAGATCGAATTCAGGAAAGCCGGCATACCGGACGCGGAGTTGCTCATAGAGATTTACAACGCTTCATTTTACAGCGATTATCTCAGATACGGTGAATGCCCTGCGTACGGAAGAACTGCTGAGATGATGAAACAGTCCATCAGGGATGTTCCCAAATTCCTGATTGTCTGCAACGGCAGGCCCGTTGGCTGTATTTCCTGCAAGGCGCAGGAAAAAGGGATCTATGAAGTCGGCTGCCTGTGCGTTATTCCGGAGTTTCAGGGAAAAGGGATCGGGACAGCTGCCATGGAATTCGTCAAATCATATTATCAGGACTGGAGCAGATTCACATTGGTAACACCGGTGGATAAAGAAGAAAATGTCAGGTTCTACACGGAAAAATGCGGGTTTGATATCCGGTCTGTTGAAATGGACGGGAGTGTCAAGGTAGCCCGATTCGTTCTGGAAAGATAATCCCCGCATTGCCCGTCCGATGATCAGGGAAATATATTTTATACATATGTCCGGTAAATTTGGATTCGGAGGAGGCAGGAATGATGGACGATTTTGGAATAAATGAGATGCTTGAAATGCAAAAGACGCTGCAGGAAAAGTACAAAGATATATGGGAAACAATATCTCCTGAAGCGGGAAAAAATAAGTTGCTTTGGATGATCGGAGAAATAGGGGAAGTAATAGATATCATCAAGAAACATGGTGGAGAAACGGCGAGTCAGGACGGGAAGCTGAGAGCCTGCCTCATTGAAGAACTGGCAGATGTCATGATGTACTACAATGATGTTTTGCTTTGCTACGGGATATCAGCAAAAGAACTAAAACAGTCATACGTCAGCAAATTTGAGAAGAATATGAGGCGCTGGTGATTAAATTTTCCCGGATCCCGATGATCCGAAAACCCGGAAGTATCCGGAACGATGAAGGCATCATCCGTGACTGCCCCGGGAATGCCTGATCCGGAATTCTGCCGGGAGAAGCAGAGGGCGGGCTGAACGACGGAACGAAAGACTGACGGAGGTGTACGCAGTGATCTACCGACTTCCCTGTATCGACGATGAAAAGATGCTCCGGGAATATGTCCGGGAGCATCACGACCATGGGGAAACCAGCATCAGCGCCAGCCTGGGTTTATCATCCACTGATTATTCCGGGTGGGTGGAGAAGATACAGAAGAACGCTTTGACCGGCGATGAGGCCTGGGGAAAATCGCTGCTGTATCTTTGCCTTGATCAGGATCACCTGGTCGGCCTGCTGAGCGTTTGGTATGAATTGCCCGGGGAACTGTCTGAAAAAATCGGGGATATCGGTTATGGAGTCCGGCCGTCTGAAAGGAACAAAGGCTACGCGACGGCCATGCTCCGGTATGCTCTGTCGGTATGCAAAGAAAAAGGCATGAATAAAGCGGTTCTCGGATGCTATAAAGACAACCCTGCCTCAGCGGCTACAATCAGGAAAAACGGCGGCATCCTGACCGTGGAGGACAGCAATTACAATGAAAACAAAACCAGCCAGTATTATTCCATAACCCTGTCGGAAAGAAAAACGGGAATTTAAGGGAGCAGGGAGCAGAAATGAGTTCGTTGTACATCACACACTACTATGTAAAGGGGACAGATCCCTGGAAGAATATCATGCTGCTTCCGGAGGAGGCAGCGTTTCAGAAAGCTGCCGAACTGGCCTCTTCGCATAAAGGAATGACCAGTTACGGGCGTTTTGCGGATTTTATAAATTACTATCCGCTGAGAAAAGCAGCGGACAAACTGCTGCGGGAGCAGTTTACTGGCCTGGGCGGAAAACCCCGGCTGGAACATCCTTACAGTTTCGTCCTGGGGGAAAGCGATTACCTGAAAACATGGTTTGATGAGGGTGACAGTCTGCGGATTCCTTTGGATGAGATCCCGGACGAGCTGATCAGTTTTACTCCCGGCGACAGCTGTGCAAAACTCTCAAGGAACGATTCACTGGAAGTACTGACAAAGCAGATGCTCATTGAAAGACTGCATACCTTTGATGATTCTCCGGAGAGCCTGATCCGAAGTATTGCTCCGTACGGATATGTGGAAGCACAGTTGTGGTACAGGCCGGCGTACCTGTAACCCGGAAACCCGGAAGCCGTTAAAATGATCTGATGTTTCAAAACCCGCTAATAACTTGTCAAGCCTTTTTTCAAAATCTCTTTCAGCTTTGAGAAGGCATATCAAAGCAGGCCACCCTGTACATTGTACCAAGCCAGCACTCAATTGCAATAATGAACTTG
>Ga0256407_10001309_pt1 | contig 53290 bp, 37 predicted proteins | sample RumenRJG_04DNA_FD_193489 | JGI IMG/M metagenome (GOLD analysis project Ga0256407, IMG submission 193489) | Bovine rumen microbial communities from Lethbridge, Alberta, Canada - RJG_04 | ecosystem: Host-associated > Mammals > Digestive system > Stomach > Rumen | place: Canada: Alberta... | reverse complement strand
CTGAAGAGGAACGAATTAGAGAACAGGCTCTTGCAAGAGAAGAATGGATCGTAAACGACAAGTGGAAGAATGACACTATTGCAAACCAGTCTGTGATGATCAAACAGCTCACGGAAACCAACGAGCAACTGACTCAGCAGGTCGAGCAGCTTAAAAAAGCAAATAGTTTACAGGCTGATCAAATTAAACAGCTTAATATAGCAAATAGTCAACAGGCTGAACAGTTTCAAAAGATTTTAGTAAATTTCAACCGTCTTGCTGAAGAATTTGACCAGTTAAAAAAAGAGAAAAAAGGGGATTCCGTCTGATCGGATGTTTTCATATTCGGCTACGTCTATCCCGCACTATTTATCCTCCTCTGCGGCTCTCCTGCCCTTACTCTTTGATGCTACAGCATCGGGGGCGATTATTGGATGATGTCTGTTTTATACACAGGCTTTTTTATGATTATATGCAGAGCGGAAAAGTCGGCAACGACCTGACACGAAGAATTGATGATGCAGTTGTTGATGCAAGGAAAAGAGAGGAGTGGAAATCTGAATATATGAAAGAAAGAGCTCTTTTAATGGATATCAGAGAAGAAGGTCGGGAAGAAGGTCGAGAAGAAGGTCGAAAAGAAGGTCGGGAATAAGAAAGAATCAATACCGAAAGAGAGCGTGAACGTGCCTCTAAAGCTGAAGCACAGTTGGCAAGATATATTATGACTTTCGGTGAATTAAAGGATCCCGAGGAGGGTTGACATAATTTTTTATTATTTGCAAGAAATCTTAGTAAGGTTGACATAACTCTCAACGCTTTCCATTTAAACTCACAGCCCCGCGGCTTTTGATAAACCGCGGGGCTTTCTTTTGTCATTCTTTAATTGTCGGTTTCAGAAGGATTTAAGATCTATACATTTCCTGATCCTTTTTAGGCAAACATCCCTCTGTTATTATTTTGCCTTCTTTACCTCAAGAACCTTGGTAGCTGTTCCGGTACGCTGGTAGGTAAGATCAAGTCCGTCTGTTCCAAAGATTCCATTAGTATCAATATGGATCCTATATGTTCCTACATCCGCATTGTTGTCACCACGCTTATAGGTGAAACGATATACATCAAGCTGCTTGTCGTATTCCCACTTCGTACCAGAATCTGTGTAAGTAACAACGCCATATACCTTATTTGTCAGTTTACTTTTTTCAGCAAGATCCTTTGCCGCTTTCACAGTATCGTTGCCATAGGTATCCCAATTTTTAGCCACATAATCCCTGATGTATGCCTCATACCAGTCCTTATCCTTATTATAGACAGGATCATAGTTTTTAGCAGGGGCTTCACTCTTCAGGTATTTATTCACATATTCCTTATTGATAGCATTCTTACCGAATACAGGCGCAGCATCAACCTTCTTGGCTGTTCCCTTGCTGAAAGCAAGCGTTATGGGATCGCTCTTTCCGTTCCACTTAAGCTTGTTTGCCTTTTTACCGTTTGAAAGGATATCGAAGTCACTTGCCTTAAGATCTACACCCTTAACCGTAAAGGTCTTCTCAACGGTGCCAGTGTAAAGAATGTTGCTCACATCCTTCTTTTTCTTAACATCATATACCTCCTCCCGGCATGTACCATTGATCACAACCTTATATGTTCCGGCAGCATTGGCCCAGACATTTAGGTTTTCCTTATTCTGGTTTCCCCATCCAACATATCCTTCAATAATACCGTTCTTCTTAATCTTGTATATGCTGTAGGTGTAGTTCCAGGTAGGCATTATTAGTTCCTTTTTGCCGGGGCTGTTCTTCTTTTTGGATTCAACCTTAACTTCAATCTTCTCGGGATTGAAGTCATCTCTGATACTATAGCTGCTTCCATTCTTATCAAGCATCAGGTCTTCCCATTTAAGGTTCTTAGGAACTGTAATCTTAAGCTTTGAAAGATCCTCCGTTTTACCCTTGTCATATACATTGAATTCCTTATAAACGGTGTAACCGGTATAGTTGCCGACACCCTTTATGCGGACTCTGTATTTAACAGCATTGCTGTCCTTGTCAGCCTTGATGTCCTTTGCAGCCACATTGATCCAGCCCATTGTTGACTGGTTCTTGTCAAATCCACCATCATACCTTTCAAAGATTTCAACATAATCCTTGTTCTTCTTAAGAGTTGCTATCTTGGGTTTGTTCTCATCCTTGATAACGTAGTAGTAGGGTTTTTCACCGGGGTCATCAACGTAGCCGGACTTTGTAGGATACTGGACATTCTGAACCTTGAAGTTAACAGAAGCCTTTGCTCCGCTCTTTACATAATAGTTACTCTTTATGCCGACCAGTGTGGGATAGATTGAACCATATTCGTTAGGATAGCCGGCTGGATCGTTATAGTAGGTCTCAACATTGTTGATGAAATCTCTTCCATCCAAGTTGTCATCAGGATCTTTGCTGGTATTCGGATCATTTGAATCATCCCAGATCTGAGCAGGATAAATGTCATAATGTACTGTAGCCTTGAACTTGCCCTTATATTTTCCTGCTCCTGTAACAATTACCTGCGGTCTCTGCTTGGAGTTCTTATAAACCGGCTTAACCTTATCAGCAAATGACTTTCCGTCTCCGTCTTCATAGCAAACTGATGCATTAATATTGTTCTTGTAGGATATTGTGTAGTCTTTACCGTAAATTAGAGTATCACCGTCCTTATCCTGAAGGATCACATTAAGGTCAGGTATCTCATTTGACTTAACCCTAGGATAATCATACTGATCTGCATTCAGGTTAACATCTCTATGTGCAACATGACCAAGTCCTGAATATAATACCGGATCAATAGACTCAATATAGACGTTGCTGCCGGCATATGCTTTAACTACTGCATTAACGAAATAGTCGCTGTTAACAGGAAGATTCAATCCACCGTCATATGCACCAGCCTCATCAGTTGCTGCGTTTGTATTGCCTATCCTATATGCTCTCCATCCACCCACAACATCCTTCTGGTCTTTGTTCAGGTAAGCTTCACCACCTTCTACTTCATACCAGTCCTTCGTGAAATCGTCAGGCTTAACATTTTTCGATATTTCTGCTACTGCCAATTCATTCGCATTTATAATATCCTGCATATTTGCAGATATCACAGTAGTCGCATAACGCTTATCCGGCTGCTTACCCTTGATGTAATTATCATCTTCATACTGCAGCATGAAGGTTACTGTATACTTGGGAAGAACAGTTACATACCCAACCGCAGTATTGATGTAGAACTTGTCTGAAAGGGTTGTTGAAAGTTTATCCTTACCCTTCTCAGCACCTGTCTCCATGTTGAGATAGATCTTAAAGTAGTCATCGACATATCTGTTATTGTTATTATTGAAAACCTGTATTGTCCCATTCTTTGTCTTGATATAATAGGCCCAAGCAGGTATTTCAATGCCGTCAACCCATTTATCATCATCACTACTATTCTGTTCATATCCTCCTGTCGTCCAGACCATCGTAGACTCAGACGTATCAACCAGCTTAGCCTGTGATTCATCTGCGTTTACCTTGGTGTCTTTTAAGAGATCCGCGCCCTGGAAATTGGCTTTCTTATTATCATCGTAGTTATCATAGCCATAGAAGATTGATCCATCGGCACTGTAATACTCCGGATACTGCTTAAAAGGCATTTGATCAAATAAATACGCTGCGTAGCCTTCACCGTCCCTGACATCTCCGTAAACCTTTGTGGAATCCATCTCACCCTTATACTCGTCTCCGCGATAAGGATATGCATGGGCATACACATCGATAGGACGTGCTTCGATCGTCACGGGAACAGCAACATTTTCCAATATCTGGTATTTTCCCCATACGCTGTTATCACTCATCTTACAGATCTTGTTAAAGCTGAGATATACTGTTTTTCCTACCGGAATATCAGGAATATTGTTGTCACTGATCTTCTCCTTGCAGTTCTCATCTGAGAATACACCGGCAAATACATTTTCTACATAATCTCCGCTTACTTCGTAAGTCGAATTATAATAATACCTTGTTTTAAAGTTATCTCCACGTTTTCCTTCAGCATCGGTATAATAACATGTCTCATATAATCTCTGCAATAAGGTCTCCTTATCGCTTCCATAGTAAGACGATCCGCCAAAACCGACATGCATATAGGTTCCGGGCTTGGGAGCTTCACCCTCGGGGCTTGCCGTAATGGTATTTGTCTTGTATGTCAGAATGAAGTTCTCTGATACCTTGTCATTATACCAGTCAAGTGAATTCTCGCTTACCTTATAGGAATAGGTTCTGCTTTCTGCACCATTTGCAGAAACGTCCTCAACCCTCCAGTCCCCGGCATTAAGGACTTCCTTGTCAAAAATGATCTGACCGGCTTTAATAACATTGTATCTTTCTTCGTAGTTATAATCCTCATACTGTTTATTATCAAAATATTCATAGCCTTCAGGGTCATAAGGATCATCTTCATCTTTATGCATCACCGATACACGAGTATATTTAAGATTTTCATTATTTGTCTTCTTATCCGCATCGTATGCATAAATAGCTACTTTTATATCGTTTCCTGAAGTAGTCTTTAAGGTCGGATCTTCAGAATATGCTCGCCAGCTATCTTGTACATTTTCTCCTGAAGAATCAGTTGTATTTGATTTTCCCGAATTAATATAAGTATCCGGCACTATAGTAAGATTAGCCTTCTTAACCTCAAAAGGAACTGCATCAGCTGAAGCTGTAAAGTACGGGAGGTCTATCTCACTGCCATCTTTATAATATATATTTGTATAGGAATCCTTATCATAAGCCTCAAAGAATGACTTAACGTAGTACTTGTTTGCACTCAGGTACTTGATATCAGTCTGACCGGTTATTCCCTTAAGGTTATACATTCCATTTAAGGTAGCCTTGGATGCTGCTTTGATCTGTTCCTCGCTCATGTTGTTAACACTGACCTTATCGATCTTGTTCTCACTTGTTGCAAGGATAATATAGTTCTTAACAACACCAACGGTACTTCTGTCATACTTAACAGGTACACCGACAAATCTGTCTGGTACACCGTTCTGATTTGTCCTATATTTGTTCCATTTGTTATCATCACCGATCTCAAGCCTGTCAGTCTTTGTTGTACCATCCTTTTCAAAGAAGGTCACGGTATAATCAGCGCTCTTAAACAGTGTGTTGTCGTTGTTAAATGCATCACCCTGATATGTATAGTCAGCAGGAACAGTGACAGACATCAAAAACGGAGTCTTCTTTGTTGTAAAGGTTCCAACAAGCTCGGGATCTGAATAGAAACCTCTGTTAACCGGAGCAGTAATTTTGCTCACATCCCTTGCATAAAGGTAATAGATCTTATTCTCTGAATTAGAGATTTCCTTACCATCGATAAAGGTCTTAAACGAAGCATGGTTGCCAGGATATACAGACCATCCTGCCGCGTTCACTGAAGGAGCCTCTTCTTTATCGTTGAGAACAAACTCTACCTTTAAATAATCCGTCAGATATTCATTACCATCATCATATTTAAGCCTTTTATAGACAACCTGGTCAAGGTCTATACCATCAAATCTCCATGCTCCGGGAAGTAATGTACCTTCTTTATTCTCTGTATCCTTAAATACTTCGGTCACAACCGGCTTTCCGGGCTTTGCTGGAATGTTTGTATAGAAATACTTGCCTCCCTTATTGTAGAAAACAAGATCTCCATAATTGAAATCCTTGCCTTCTCCTATGCTAAGAGAAGACACCGATGCCGCAGGTGCCTTGAATGCATTATCCTTAAAGAGGCTGACACCTGCATCCATACTTACAGTTGAATCATTTGCTGAAACCTTTGTTGCAAAAGTCTCATCTGCTGCATCCACAATTATTGGTTTGTGTGCAAGGTCAAAAATCTCAACCTTTCCCTGAAGTCCTTCAAATCTGGTAGTTTTGTAGCCTTCTTCTCCCGTATAGAATTTGTAAGCATTATTTACACTTAAAATAAATGCTGAATCGGGTTCCTGTGTTGAATCAACATCAAATTCATCCCGGTCATAAGCACTCATATCTATGATGTTTGTTGAGTTTACGCTTACTTCACTGGTATTACTTAAGAAATAGACCGTTCCGTTTCCGGTAAATTCGACATTTTTTATTTTATTATTTAAGTTTCTATCTACCGAAGTACGATCCTTGTCAGTACCATTTGGAGAAAACTCAAATTGTGTACCAACAAAGACCCTTGCGCCTTCTTCAACATTTACCTTGATTTTATACTCATTATCCTCTCCGGTTCCGCATATTGCTGCAACTGTTCCGGAAGTGATTGTTAGATCACCATTATTTGCGGAAACAACCTTACCATGCTTTTCATAGTAAACCTTAATCTTAATATTTTCGCTGATCGTTCCGCCATCATAATATACTTTGTTCGGAGCCGTATCGTCTCCCGCTTCCTCTTCCTGCTCAGTCTCAGCCTCAGCTGCGGGAGCGGCTGCGGGGGCTTCTGCCTTTGCAGGCTCTGCTGCTTCTTCTGCCTTTGCGGGTTCCTCTGCCTTTGCGGGGGCTTCTGTTTCTTCAGCAGCGGGAGCTGCTGCTTCGGGAGCGGGCTCGGTTGCTTCGGGAGCTGCTTCCGGTGTCTGTGCGGGCTCTTCGGCCGCGGGTGTTTCTGCTGCCGGAGCTGCTGCTGCGGCAGGGTCTGTGCCTTCAAGGCTTGTCGCAAATACCGACGTATTCATGGTCAGTACCATTGATAATGCCAGGATCAGGCTTAAGACCTTTTTCCAGTTTTTCTTCATAGAATAATCCTCTCTTTCCTGTCTCTCTGTCTCTCGTACCGACAGGCTTTAACAATTGTTTGTTTTATATATACCCGGGCGTGTGAGACCCGTATATACCTTTTTAGCGCAGGAAGCACATCCATGTGCTCCCTGCGCCGGTTTGCTTTTATCCCTTTAAGCTATCCGCTCAGTGGGATATGTCACAAGATCGCAATACTATTAATTACCTGCTACTACTGAGACTGTGAGCTGTTTCTTTCCGAGAACGTCGCTTCCGCCCCACTTGGATCCGTCGATTCCGACAACCTGAATGTATGCCTTACCGCCGGACTTGTTGGTGGTTACAACTATCTCATAGTCTGTTCCGAAGGTTGCAACAGCTGTTCCATCCTTAACAAGAGTCTTCACATAGTCATTGTTCAGCTTCTTAAGTGCTTCCTCGTTATCAGCCTCAATCTCACCCATAAGTGACTTAGGGATCTTTTTATTTGCTCCGCTTCCGAATTTAGGTGTGATCGCTCCAAGATAGTGATCTACCACTTCTGCTGTTCCTGTAAGTTCACCCTTGTAATTCTTGGATTTAGATGATGCCTTAATTGTTACATTTGTTCCATCGAAGGCAGCTGTGTAATCCGTCCCATACTTAAGAACATTTCCAAGGCTGTCCGTTACAACAACTGAACCAAGCTTCTTGATGTCCTTATCTGTATTCTTGCCGGTTACATTGTATGCATTCCTTATGATGAACGCATCCGGAGTGCTTAAGTCTGCCTGCTCAACATCAAATGAAAGTGTACCGAAAGCATCTCCTGAACCAAAGTACTTCTTAACAGGTGAGATCTTAAGTGTTGCCTTCTTGGTTGTAGTAGGCTTCTTGTTGCCTGCATACTGAACCTTGAACATATTGTAGAAGCCGTAAGTGATATCTGTTCCGTCATAATTGATCACGTAAGGAACTGTTGCACCCTTAACCTTATAAGGTACCTTAACTGCCTCATTGCTCTTTAAGACAGGGATTTCAACCTTGTTAGTGTCGGCATTCTTAACAATGTAGTTGTAGGTTCCCTTGTAAGCGATGATTTCAAGCTTACCTTCATTTTCGGTAACCTTATATGCCTTATAGGTAACCTTCTGCTTTCCGGGCAGACGATAGTCAGCCTTTACTCTGTAGAGCGGCATATCATCTGCTTCAAAGCCTTCAATATTCGCCTTGGTTGCGATGTTCTTATTGATGTCTTCAACGATAGCATCCCAATTTGCATACAGTGAATCTTCATTCGGATTGAATTCAGGATTTACTGCTGCTTTGGAGTCCTTGATGTTAAGGCTCGTCCACTTGATCTTTGTTGTCTTGCCATCAATCACATAGTATTCTGCATCAATAGTTCCGGTGTAGTTCCCTGTACCTGTAATGGTAACTTTCTGAACCTCTGTGGAAGCTGTTGAAGGTGCCTTCTCAACACTTAACAGGAGATCCTTAGGTTTGCTGGAGGTTCCGACAACAAGTGCCTTTCCTGTATGCGCATCCTTGAGGTCAGTCTTAAGCTTGGTGTTAACCTTCACTATCTTGCTGTCAAGTCCATATCCGGTTACGATCGTTCTGTCCGGTTCGCCATTGCCGATGTCTGCCGGATAGATTGAGAAGTACTTTGTTGTTGTAGGATATGAAGCATACTCATTCTTGAAGGTGATGGTTACCTGAGGAGCCTTCTTAGCCCATGTGCTTTCATCCTGCTTCTCAAGCTCGAATGCGTTGATGTTGTTCTTATACTTGGCAGTATAATCAATACCCTCTACAAGGAGCCTGCTTCCAACAAAGATCTGCAGATCAACGTTTGCTGTTGCTGCTGTAGGTACTGCTGCCTTCTCAAGCTTGTTGATAGCATCCTGATAGCCCTCAACATCAGCGTATGCAGCCTCGATAGCTCTGGGATCGGTTATGTGCTTAAGTCCGGTGTAGTAAACCTCTTTGTTGTTCTCATCGAACATGAATGAAAGAGCGATCTTCTCATTCTTAAATCCATGCTCAGTCTTTCTGTATTCCATCACATAAGTCGTGTCGGTTGTGATGGTATCGGTATAAACATTTGCCGAAATGCCCTTCCATCCAAGGAACTTGTTGGCTGAAACCTTGAACTGAATGTTCTCTTCCTTAGGAAGCACTACTTCTGCCTTATAATCGTAGCCCTTAACCTCTTCATTATCCTTGAACTTTCCTGCCTGATATGCAAGCACAGCGTTTGAGCTGAGTTCTCCGGAAGGAGTGATCTTGTTGCTGCTTGTTGAAACAAGGGTATATGTACTTACCTCATCCTTGTAGGTTACGGTATAGACAGGAAGTACATAGTAACCAAATCCTTCAGCATTTCGTGATGATACTACATAGTTGCCTGAGGTTACATCTTTTGCGGTCGTGTATGAAAGCTCATAATTATAGGCGTTGTCGGATATTGCATCCTTGTTGATATCAGATCCGAACTTCGGCTTAACATCTCCGCTGAAGTACTTTTTAAGAAGTTCTGCCTGCGGAGTTTCATAGATGTCACCCTTATCCTCAACTACAAGGTACGCAGGATCAATCTTGTTTGCTGATACAAGATCCTTATGCCTGAGTGAGAAGTAGTTCTGCTTTGCAGTGAGCACTACCGGCCTCTTCTCTACAGTGACGGTCTTGTTTGCGGAAACATCGGTTGCACCCTTTATAAAGAAGTGTGCACCGAAGGTGCTTCCCGCACTGAGTGTCTTGATATCGATCTTTGCATCAGGTGTAAACTTGTCACCCGAAACTGTTCCGATCTGAACATCAAGTGATGACTCGGGAACCTTGCCCTTTCCATCTGCTACAGCAAGAGCGTTCTTAATAAGAGCGTCCTCATTCTGTGCATAGTAGAAGGTTCCGGGTGTAACTTCCAGCGTTGAGTTCGTGCTCATTACATAGAAGGTATTGTTATTGATCTTGAGTGTTGTGTCATTATGCACATTGAAGTCTACAACTTTTGCTTCTTCCGGCTTGAAATTCTCAGCAGCCTTTACTGTGTAATCTGTCTTGCCTTTTGTAAGTTTTGCTGAATCTGTTCCGGACTTAACAAGGCTTTCCTTGTTGTCGTTCCATCCGTTAAGAGAAACTCCATACTGGAATTCGTCAAGCTTGTATGCCTTAGCAAGATCTGCATCAGATACGGTTGCTTTTTCACTTCCCTTATCATATGTAACAGGATCTGCTGCCAGCTTGATATCGCCAAACGATACAGTGGAATCGATCATATGGGTCTCTACTACGGGCTTAGCTATGAAGTCAATGGATACACCAAGAGTAACCTGATTTGACTGTGAATAGTTGGCAAACTTCTTATCTGCCACATTAGCCTCAGCCATAGCATAGATGTAATATGTCTGACCACCGGTAAGCTTCTTAACGTCCTCATTCTTTGCAGCGTTGTTGTAGCTTACGATCTTCTTTTCAGCATCTGTCTTATATTCCTTGAATGACAGATCCTTCCTGTCTGCGATATTTGCATAAGATACGGTACTGAAGGCATACTTGATACCATCCGCGGTAACAAGCTTAAAGTAATCAGATCTATAGTCTTCTATGTTGGCAACTGCGGGAACATCTACATATTCACCAATGTTTTCCGTGATCACATAATAGCTGATCCCTGCCTCTTTGGACTCGATAACAACGGGAACTGCTCCAATAAAATCATCCGCAGGTGTTGAATCCTTATCAGCACCCTTCTTATTGTTTACCATGTCGATGCTGACTGTCTTCGTTCCAGCAAGGACAGCCTTACCTGCCCTGTCTCCGCTAAGAGCGATCGTTACACTATCGTAACTTACTGTGAAGTCCTTGCCCTTCTCAAGTACTACAGGAAGGTAAACCATATCACCCTTAAGAAGTTTGTCTTCAGCTGGATAGTAACCAATCACTTCACCGTTTTTGTTCACAGAGCCTTCCTTTGAAACGAGAGCATCTGCAATTACTGCTCCGGTCTTATCATTGATTACCGCAGGATCAGCGATCTCTACTCCGCTTGCATTTGCAGAAAGAACAACCTTTGTTACATTAACTGAATCGCCGCTTATGTATATTGTATTGATCTTGTCTGCCTTATTTGTGCTTGCTACGAGATAAACAGTGGCTTCTCCGGCGAGTGACGAAGGGATAACCAGTGCTCCATCACTGTTTTCAGATACTGCCTTTGCATCTCCGCCCAATGTAGCGGTTGCATACCAATCCTTGCTCTCAGTAAATACGCCTTTACGGGCTTCTGCCTTGGTGGAGAATGTAACATTTGTATCTTTTACTCTCCTGAAGGTTGATGTGCCATTTCCCTGTCTAACAAGAACCTTGTAGGCTGTCTTAGGCTCCAGATTATTAAATGTAAGACTTGTTCCGGTTGCCTTAGTCCAACCCTCATCACTCAGAGGTGAAGGAGCTGCAAGTGATCCTCCGCTCAGCGCGTACCAATAACCATCGGTTGTGCCAGGTAAAACTACTCCATCTTCTGACACTTCTGTAATAGTGCCTGCATAGGTCTCATCACCATAATCGTGAATTGCTTCATTGATATATCCAATATTTCCGTTTTCGAACTGAACAAAGATTTTATCAGCTTCCTGATTAACAAAAGCAACTTCCTTGTCTGTAATATGCTGGTTAGCTGCAAAGTCAACATTAACGAGAGTTGTATTAACAGATACTATCTTTCCGGCTTTGTTGAAGGAGATCCAGTTCTCGTTGTAAGAAACTGTGTACTCTTTCTCGGCAGTTGTTAATGCTTCACCTTCATATACATATGCTCCGGCAACATAAGCTGCATTCGAAGGAACCGTATAAGCACCATTTTGGAAATACACCTTTGAGGTAGCTTTTATAGAAAGAGCCTTTCCTGCATCGCCGTATCCATCGCCACCGTCAACCCATTTTCCAAGGGCTGCTGAGGCAACTGCTATAGCATTTCCGGATACTTCAACAGCTACATTTGAAAGATATGTACCATTGTTTCCTGAAACATAAACCTTTTTCAGTGCAACAGCATCTTTGCTCTCATTGTAAAGAATATGTTTTGTATTATCTGCCTTGTCTGAACTGATGAGAACAACCCCTGCATCATTCTCACTTACCATAAGCTTACCGCCGGTAACCTTAAGATTTCCGGTATAGGCTTTCCAGGGAGATTCAACGGGAGCTTTTGTTGTAACATCGATTGCAACGGCTTCTAAACCTGCAAACTTTTTACTCTCTGCATCTGCCTTAAGCCTGTATACAAGCTTATAATCTCCGGACTCAGTACAATTGAGTGTCAGAACATTTCCATTTGCTACTCCATCCTGCCAGGTCTTAACTCCGTTGGCAGAAAGAGCAAACTCTATAGCCTGAACTTTAGGATTGGAAGTGAACTCGATATTAACTTTCCCGGCATTGACCCAACAAGGATCTGTATCTTTGCGAGTGAGCGCTACGGGCGCATCCTGCCTTGCGGGAGTTACCTGAGTAAGGCTTTCATCTGCAGTTTTATACAGACAAATCCTTTTACCAAACTTAACAACCGACTCAGAATCCGCCTCTCCAATAGAAACATCGCTTGCCTCAGCAAGTGCTCCTTTCGCACCAACATACTTATAGCCAGTCTTTGTTGAAAACTTCTCGGTTGAATATTCAAACGTATATTCATCACCAGTTTCTTCACCTATATCGGCTGTTTTAGGTACTACAACAAGAGATCCTGTTTTTGAACCGGATATTTCTACATCTTCTCCATTATTTACTGCAATACTATCTGGTGTATCTGACGTATACTTAACCAGTGTATAGTTTGTCGTTGAAGTCGGCTTCTCAACCACTAATTTCCCATTATCGCCAAGGACTAAGCTATGTATAGCTACTTCTGCATTAGAAGTCACATTAACAGTTCCTTTTTGATTGTTTATAGTAATATTCTTGTCGCCGCCATCACCATCCTTTACACCATTGTTCACATTCAAAGTGGCACCTTCTGCAAGGAAAATAGTAACATTTGCGTCTGCCTGATTAGCGACGGTTACTGTTCCGGTAATGGTAACTTCTTCATCACCAGTCTGCTCGGCAGAATCTCCTTCTGCTGAAGGAGTAAAGCTAAGACCACTGATGGTCACTACTCCTGCCGCCTCTTCCTTCTCTGCCTCTGCAACGGGAGCTGCTTCTTTGGCAGGCTCTTCTGCCTTTGCAGGAGCTTCCTCCTCAGGGGTTGCTTCCGGTGCCGGAGCTGCCTCGTCTGCAGGCGCTGCTTCAGCAGCAGGTTCTGCTTCTGCAGGTGTTTCTGCAGGTGCAGGAGTTTCAGTTTCATTTGTTACGGGGGTTTCGGGCTGAGCCTCTGTCTGTGTTTCAGCTGCGGGAACGGTTACGTCCGCCGTTGCGAAAACACTGGTATTCATAGAAAATACCATCGCTAACGCGAGAACCAGAGACAGCACCTTTTTGAACTGTCTTTTTCTCATGATAACATATCATCCTTTCTTTGAAATTTGTGTACCGTTATGTCCTCTCGGTCAGTCTTCCGCCACCGGAACCCGTACTTTCCGGATCTGAAATGTTTCGGCTCGTACTTCCGAAAACCGGTCTTCTTTTTATGACTGCCTTGTGTGAGGAGGCTGCCATAAGCGTGTCTTTTGCGGTGTGAACACAAACGACACACAAAACCGACTGATCCCTGATCAGACACTTAAAATTAAATTAAACCACCATCCCCAAAATGTCAACCCTCAAAATCTTATCTTATCCGGAAATCTTTTCTACAAATAGTTGATCGAAACAGCCGGGTAACTGTTCAGGATCCTTCTGTTTATGAACAGTTGTGGCGATTCTGCGATTTGTGTCGCTCTGTGTGCGAGCGTAAAAATCATTCATATCGGGTATTGACAATTTATATTTTGTAAAATATAATTTGATAAAAGAGAAATGAGGTTGGAGTCAAAAACAGTTCTTAACTCTGACATCATAGATACAGAGGTCACAGTAGTTAACTTGATTTTGAAGGAGGATTTTATGAGTTCTTTTTATGATTATTCGGTAACAGATTCCAAGGGTGGAGAGATCCGCATGAAGGATTTTGAGGGCAAGGTCGTCCTTGTTGTGAACACGGCAACGGGCTGCGGCTTCACTCCGCAGTATAAGGAGTTAGAAGAGATGTATGAAAAATATCATGACAGGGGACTTGAGATCATTGATGTTCCCTGCAACCAGTTTGCGGGTCAGACTCCCGGAACGGATGAGGAGATCCACGAGTTCTGCACCTTAAAGTATAATACTCAGTTTCCCCAGATGAAGAAGTCTGATGTGAACGGCGAAAATGCCCTTCCTCTTTTCAGCTTCCTTAAATCCCAGAAGGGCTTTGAGGGCTTCGGAAAGGGTCCCAAGGCTGTTGCCATGGGCTTCATGCTCAAGGGTATCGATAAGGACTATAAAAACAACCCTGACATCAAGTGGAATTTCACCAAGTTTGCAGTGGACAGATCCGGAAACGTGATCGCCCGCTTTGAGCCCACCGCAAGCATGGATGATGTGGACAAGTGCGTGGCAGGGCTCCTGTGAGGTAGGTTTTTTGTTAAGATCCCTCGGCTGCGCTCGGGATGACATCGGGTTAATTATATTTTGGATGACATCGGATTACTGTTATATTGGATAATATCGGGTTCATGGTAAAATAAAAGAAGTCCCTTCCTCAGGGACTTCTTTTTATTCTCCGTTTTACGGCTTTTATTCTGCTGCTATTGCAGAAACGGGGCATCCTGCTTCGCAGGCTCCGCAATCGATGCAGGTATCGGCATCGATCTCAAACTTACCGTCTCCCTCGCTGATAGCATTCACGGGACACTGTGCTGCGCAAGAACCGCAGCTGATGCATGCGTCACTGATTACATGTGCCATTTCTAAATCCTCCTTATGATCAAATGAATTTTGTGAGTAACTGCTATTATACCCCATACCGCGCTGTCTATCAAGCCTTTATCCCCGGTCAGACAGCGGCATTCATCCTCATCACAAGCTCGTCTGCATCCACTCCGTGAACTGCGGCAGCTTCCTCAACAGTCTCTCCTGCTGATGCGGGACAGCCTATGCAGTGCATTCCGATCTCCATGAGAACCGGAACAGCCTCAGGCTTAACCTTTAATACATCTCCGATGGTTGTTTCTTTTGTTATCTCAGACATTTCTTCATCCTCCTCTTTTTTTCCTTTAACTCAGCCGGATCTGAGGTTTTCTGCAGCTTCGGAACTTCATCATCCGGCGATCGTAACATAACCCATGTGCTGTTTTTGGGAAAAAGATCCCTCGACTTTGCTCGGGATGACACTGCTCTTCCTCACGAATTTCACCAAAGTCTGTGACTTCCTGCGTGCAAAAGCGGAGATGCACGCAAGAACAGAGCACGCCTTTGCCTGGTCGAGTACGATCATTGTTTTTCTGATTAAAACAATAATCTATATTATCATATAATGCTGTTGTGTTCAAAGTGTGTTTTGCTGTGTTTTCTTATGGCTCCACCACCAGGGCGCTGAAGGAATAGGTCTCATTTTCTATGGAATCATCCAGGGTTATGGTATAAGTCTTGGTCTTAAATCCGTCCTTTCTGAGGGTCACCACATGGGTTCCCGAGGTCTTGGGGAAATTGCAGGGAACCACTCCCTTATAGGACCCGTCATAATAGACCTCTGCTTCCTCCGGTGCGTCGATATAGAGCCTGCCCTTTACAGAAGTGGATATCCCCTCCTGGGAATGGGCAGAGGATGACGAAGAGGATCCTCCGGCAGACGACGATGATGACGATGAATCATTCAGCCTCTGAGGAGGCGGTTCGATCTGAGGCTGGGCATTTTCACTGCTTAAGGTTTCATTCTTCTTTGCAGGCTTTTCGGTCTGTCCGGCAGCTTCCTCCTCTTCCTCAGCCTCCATCAGCTCGATCTGTACATTCGACATTTCCTGGCCAACGCTCAGGTGCTCCCTGACGGGAAGATAGCCCTTTGCCTCAACAGAAAGGTCATATACCCCGTATTCCAGCTCTATGGGCTGGAGATAGTCATATTCTTCCCCGTCTATCCTCAATTTGGGGGAGGCTTCGGTGGGAGTTATGGTAAATACCAGGGTACCGTATTTTATCAGCTCACCCTTAAGGTCACTGATATCGACCTTAAGCTCCTTGCCCCGCTCCACATTTATATGCTTTGTCCCGCCCCTGCCGTTGTAGGTGACCACCATGTCATATTCACCCTCGGGCACGTCAATCATCATTTCCTCTGTGACCGGTTTTATGATGTCCTTTCCGATCTGTACCCAGCCTCCCAGGAAATATTCCGTGCCGGACAGGCTCACATGTCCGTCCCCACTGGTGATGACAATGCTTAAAACATCAGTGTCCACACCGGCTACAGTCAGTGTGTCCCCCTGAGCGATGTCCTGAGGCTTTAGGATCCTTCCCGCCTTAAAGACCGCCGTGTCCGGATTTATCCTGAAGTTCTCACCATCGGAGGAGAAGATCCCCCGGTTGGCGTTAACGGTGTATTTTTCAACATTTCTTCTTATGAAAGCAGAGGGAGAAAGCTGCATCCTTGACATGGTCTTTGTGTGCATGGAAACCGTCACATCCACTACATCTCCGGGGTCAAAAAGTTCTATCACCGAAACCTTGCCGTATTTATCATAGTATTCCGTGAGGTTGTCATAGGAAACCTCATAAAGCTTTCCGTTATCCTTATTTAAGAGTCTCACCGTGCTCTTTCCGGGATCGAAGGAAACGTAGACTGCCGTGTCTGTGGCAGAAAGCCTGTCCTTCATGTCCACAGCCTGATCATTTTCCCCTTCGCCCCCTTCATCCTCAGTCCCTGTCTGCGCCACAGGAGCATCATAGGCCCCGCAGGCGGTAATAAAAACCGGAATAAATAAGGCAAGCAGCAATAATACCGTTATTCTGTTCGAAGCCTTGACAGCAGATATTCCTTTGTATTGCACTCAGGATCCTCCAAAACGATCTCCAGCAGTTCTTCAAGCTTTTTTCCAAGCTCCGGACCGGGTTTAATGCCCTGTTCGATCAGATCCCTTCCGTTAACGGCGAGATCCTTAACAGACACACATTCATTTGCCTTAAGTATCTCAAGATATGCCCTCATCAGCTTCTTCTCATAATCCAGCTTCTCTGCCCGCTGATAGCTGCTCTGAGCCAGCGTGTCCGCCACCCTGACCCTGAAAAGAAGGCGGTATGCATCCTTTCCGATCCTGTTTATTGACCGTCTGAGAGCCTTTTTTTCAGCCTCAGGCCGCTGGTCATGATAGAGAACCAGCTTCTTCACCATCTGCAGGGTGTCATTGTCGCTTTTAAGCCTTTTTAGGACATTCTGGGCTATCCTTTCGGATTCTGCGGGATGTCCCTTAAAGTGTCTGCTCCCGTCCTCGTCCTCGCTCATGCAGGCAGGCTTTCCCAGATCGTGAAAGAGAAGGGCAAATCTTATGATCCTTGTCATGTTTCCTTCCGTGGGATCGGGCAGCCTTTCTATCTCTTCAAAAGTGTTCAGGAAATCCTCCCACTCCTGCTGACTTACATATTGTGCAGAGAGACTTTGCAGATCTGCCGCATCCGCCTTAAGGGTCTGCATGATGTGCTCTCCCACGGTGTAGCAATGGTGCCTGTTTTTCTGATCCATTTCAAAGCATACATTCAGCTCCGGGAGAATGATGTCGGTTATATGGGCCCCGTAAAGTTCCCTGATCATGTCCGGATGATCCGAAACAAGGATCTTTGTCAGCTCTGTCATGATCCTTTCGGCTGAAATGCCTTTAAGATTTTCCCTTAAGCTCTTTGCTGCCTTAAGGGTGTCCTCTTCTATTGAAAAGTCCAGCTGTGCCGCAAACCTGAAGGCTCTTAAGATCCTTAAGGCATCCTCAGAAAATCTTTCCGTTGCATTTCCCACGGCTCTTATGATACCGGCTTTAAGATCATTTAAGCCGTCAAATTCGTCCTTAAGTCCGTCCTCCTCGTTATAGGCCATGGCGTTTATGGTAAAGTCCCTGCGCCTTAAGTCCTCCTTCAGACTTCCGGTGAATTTGACCTCGTCGGGATGCCTTAAGTCGGAATACTTCCCGTCAAGCCTGTAGGTTGTGACCTCAAAGTGGTCGTTTCCCATCATGACAGTCACGGTTCCGTGCTCAATGCCTGTGTCGAAGGTACGTCTGAAAAGCTTTTTAACCTCGGTGGGAACAGCATTGGTGGTTATGTCCCAGTCGTTCGGAACCCTTCCTATCAGAGAATCGCGAACGCAGCCTCCGACGGCATATGCCTCGAAGCCTGCGTTCTTTATGGTCTTTATTATATTGTTTACCTTTTCCGGAAGTCTTATCTCCATTCTCAAAGTCTCATGATATGTTTCAGCTGCGTGATCCGGCAGCCCTGTATTCTGAAACTTAAGGTCATTTTACAAGTTCAAGGGTCTGAAGGGCTATGGAGAGCTCTTCGTTGGTAGGCACCACAAGGACTGCGGGCTTCGATCCCTCCTTTGTGATGACTCTTTCATCCGATCCCTTTTCGTTTGCTTCGTCGTTTAAATCAACACCAAGGAATCCAAGGTAGCTGCAGACCTTCTTCCTTATTTCCGGATCGTTTTCTCCGATCCCTGCAGTGAAGGCTATGGCATCGATGCCGTTCATGGCTGCTGCATATGCACCCACATATTTTGCCACCCTTAATGAATAGGCCTTCAGCGCCGTGATGGCCTTTTCATTTCCCTCGGCCTCTGCCTTTGCTATGTCCCTGAAATCCGAAGAGATCCCGGTAAGTCCAAGGACTCCGGACTTCTTGTTTAAGATATCTACAACCTCCTGTCCCGTGAGATTTTCCTTTCTCATAAGATAGGTTATGACCGCCGGATCGATGTCTCCGGATCTGGTTCCCATGATGAGACCCTCCAGGGGTGTCAGTCCCATTGATGTGTCAACGCATTTTCCGCCGTCTACTGCGGATACGGATGCTCCGTTTCCCAGATGGCAGACCACAGTCTTCAGTTCCTTTATGTCCTTATTCAGGATCTTTGCCACACGGTCTGAAACATAGGCGTGGCTGGTGCCGTGGAAGCCGTATCTCCTGACCTTGTATTTTTCATAATACTCATAGGGTATGGCGTAGAGATATGCCTCGGGCTCCATGGTCTGGTGAAAGGCCGTGTCAAAGACCGCTGCCTGCTTAAGGGAAGGCATGAGATCCATGCAGGCCCTGATCCCGATCAGGGCTCCGGGGTTATGAAGGGGTGCCAGGTCGCTCACATCCTCGATGGCCTTTATCACTTCGTCATTGATGAGGACAGCCTTGTTGAAGTGCTCTCCTCCGTGAACTACCCTGTGTCCCACGGCATCGATCTCTTCAAGAGATTTAATGACCCCGGTCTGAGGATCTGTGAGTGCGTTGATCACCACCGTGACCGCATCCTTGTGATCCTTCATTTCAGTCAGGCGTGAGATCTTTTCTCCTCCGTCCTTCTTATATTCAAAATTGCTGCCGTCTATGCCGATCCTCTCGCAGAGACCCTTTGCCATAACGGTGTCTGTGTCAGCATCGATCAGCTGGTATTTCAATGATGATGAACCGCAGTTTATGACTAATACCTTCATTTTGCTATCTCCTCTGTAAAACAATTTTTAATTATCAGTTCAGAACATACCCCATGAAAGATCCCTCACATACGTTCGGGATGACATGGTGCTGCTCGTTCGGGATGACATGGTGCTGCTCGCCCGGGGTGACATGGTGCTGCTCGTCCGGGGTGACATGGTGCTGCTCGTCCGGATGTCGTTTGCCAACTTTATTTGTCATCCCGAGCGCAGCCGAGAGATCTTTTCCACTCGTCCCGGTCTTTTCCGTTTAATACGCCTTGCCCCAGTATACCAGGTGCTTTGCGGGCTTTCCGCAGCAGACGCAGTTTTCCGAGATCCTGTCCTGATCCCCGAAGGGCATGCACCTTGAGGTTGCCGTGGTGTCTGCCTTAATGATGTCCTCGCACTCCTCACTGCCGCACCACATGGCTCTCACAAAGCCAGGCTTCTCGCTGACGGTCTTCTTGAACTCGTCGTAGGTGACCGCGTCATATATGCTTTCCTTCAGATGCTTCTCCGCCCTTTCATACATATCGTTATGGATGGTGTCCAGCATCTTTTCCACAAAGCCTTCGATCTCGCTTAAGGCCACGGTATATTTTTCCCTGGTGTCCCTTCTTACGACCACGCAGTTTCCTGCTTCGATGTCCCTGGGTCCAAGCTCTATCCTTAAGGGGAAGCCCCTCATTTCCTGCTCTGCAAACTTATATCCCGGTGAACGGTCTGAATCGTCAAGCTTCACCTTAAACTTCTTAAGACTTTCCTTTACCTCTTTTGCCTTTTCAAGTACTCCCTCCTTCTTCTGCTGGATGGGAATGATCACAACCTGGGTGGGTGCGATCCTGGGAGGAAGAACAAGTCCCTCACTGTCTCCGTGTACCATGATTATTGCGCCGATTATCCTGGTTGAAACTCCCCAGGAGGTCTGGAAGGGATGATGGAGCTTGTTGTCCCTGTCCGTGAACTCAATTCCGAAGGCTTTTGCAAAGCCGTCGCCGAAGTTGTGGCTGGTTCCGGACTGAAGAGCCTTTCCGTCGTGCATCATTGCCTCTATGGTGTAGGTTTCAACGGCTCCCGCAAATTTTTCCTTGTCGGTCTTTCTGCCCTTGATAGTCGGGATAGCCAGCACATCCTTACAGAAGTCAGCATATACATTCAGCATCTGAACCGTGCGCTCCTCGGCTTCTTCAGCCGTGGCATGGATGGTGTGCCCCTCCTGCCACAGAAATTCACGGCTCCTTAAAAAAGGTCTGGTGGTCTTTTCCCAGCGGACCACCGAGCACCACTGGTTATATATCTTCGGAAGATCCCTGTAGGAATGTACATCATTTTTATAGAGATCGCAGAAAAGAGTTTCAGAGGTGGGGCGCACACAAAGCTTTTCGGTCAGGGGCTCAAGACCTCCCTGAGTCACCCAGGCTACCTCCGGAGCAAAACCCTCAACGTGATCCTTTTCCTTCTGAAGCAGGCTCTCCGGAATGAATAGGGGCATATATACATTTTCCACCCCTGTCTCCTTGAAACGCTCGTCCAGCTGTCTTTGAATGTTTTCCCAGATAGCATAGCCCGCGGGCTTTATGATCATGCAGCCCTTAACGCTGGAATAGTCGATGAGCTCTGCCTTCTTTACGATGTCTGTGTACCACTGCGCAAAGTCCTCGTCCATCGCAGTGATGTTTTCAACAAATTTTTCCGACATTTCTCCTCCTCTGTAAAGTAAAACCACTATATCTGTTCTTATCCGAAGCGATCAAAGATCCCTCACATACGTTCGGGATGACAGTGTTGTGTTCGGGGTAACATTGCTTCTTTCAGCATGACACTGCTTCTTTCAACGTGACATTGCTTCGTTCAACGTGACATTGCTTCGTTCAACGTGACTCTGCTTCGTTCAGTACGACACTGTTATATCCGAAGTCCTGCTCTCAGCTGTCCAGGGGCTTGGCTCCCGCCTTCTTCTGAAGGTTGTCCTTGAACTGGGCAAATTTGCTCTTCTTAACAGGCTCAACCTTGATGGATCCCCTGACTCCCCTGACTGCGGTGATGTAGATCCCGCTCACGGTTGCCTTGACCTCTTTTTTCACCGGTACAGTGTCAAAAATGTTGGCATCGCAGATAAAGGACATGATCTGCGGTCCAACCTTTGCCTTGACCACCGGCACCTTTGAAAGTCTCATAAGCTTTGGCGCCTGCTGCATCACAATTGCCGGAAGACCCGCATCCTTAAGCCGCATCTTCTTTTTGTCTATGACCAGCATCTGAACGGTCTGGGCTGCCGCATCGATCTGCGCCTGCTGCTCGGCCTGCTTTTTTTGCATCCTTTTGCCAAGAAAATAAAGCACGACCACAGCCGCTATCAGTACTACCATTACAATAATAAAAATAATCAGTCCCTTGCTCAAATCCTTACCTCCGATCTGTGATCATCTGCTTATCTGTAAGTCTGATGTAAAACATTGTTACGTCCTTAAAACAATTTATCGATTCCCCGGTTAACTCCGCTCAGGATGAGGCCGTCATCACCTCGATCAGGATCTTTCCGGGTTCATGGGGTTCTCCGTTAAGAGTCATGTCATATTCAGCCGTCAGGCTTACTTTTCCCTCCTCCTCTTTCAGTTCATAAAAGGTGGTAAAAAACCCGATCTCAAATTCGCCGTAGGGGGTTCTGTAGGCTGATGCTGTCATCTGACCGGTCTTAAGAAAAACCGTGCTGTTTATCAGCCCCTGCCTTTTATATTCAAGGCTTTCTGCGTCAAATTTCAGTGTATATTTTTCCTGTCCGTCCTCCGTCCTTCTGTCAAAAAACACATAATGCCTGCCCTTTTTAACGTGATACCTTCCTTCCCCTTCGATATCTTCGGCATCCCTGTGTCCGGATATCTTCACTTTACATTCCGGATCCATCTTAATAGTCCTCAATGTCGATCTTCTTTGCACCAAGGATACCCAGGGGCAGGATCATGTTTGCAATGGACTTGAACTTTTCAGCCTCATCGCTCACAAAGAATCTGTAGGGTGTCTCTCCCAGTTCTATGTCCCTGTCGTTTAAGAGTCCCTTTTCGCCCAGCAGCTTTTTGAATTCCACGGCTGTCTCGTATGCCGGATTGATGAGCTCCACCTTTTCTCCCACCACTCTCTTTAAGGTATCCTTTATGAGGGGATAGTGGGTACAGCCCATGATAAGGGTGTCAATGTCCGAATCTATTAGTCCCGCCAGATATCTTCCGGCGATCTCTGTTGTCACGGGATCGTCGATCAGTCCCTCCTCGGCCAGGGGCACAAAAAGAGGGCAGGCCTTTTTAAGAACCTTTATCTCCGGCCTGATCTCACGGATGACCCTTTCGTAGATGCCGGAATTTATTGTTGCATCCGTTCCGATGAGTCCCACAATGCCGTTTTTCGTCTTTAAGGATGCGGCATATGCTCCCGGCTTGACCACACCGATGATGGGTATGTCTATTTCCTTTTCCACATCATCCAGGGCCAGCGCACTGATGGTGTTGCAGGCCGTGACGATGGCCTTCACATCCTGGGAGCGCAGAAACCTTATGATCTGTTCCGTGTAGCGGGTTATGGTATCCTTTGATTTTGATCCATAGGGAACCCTGGCTGTGTCGCCGAAATATATGAGTCTTTCCTTTGGCATCTGCTTCATGAGCTCGCGGAACACAGTCAGTCCGCCCACCCCCGAATCAAACACCCCTATCGCTTTATTATTGCTCATGATTTTTTGATCGTGATCTGTTTATAAAGCTGCATGGTCTGCTGGTCTATGTGCAGCCTGATGATCTCCACCGCCAGGTCACTGTCCGCCCTTTCTATGGCATTTATCAGCATTTCATGTTCTTCAGCCAGATGTGTGTGATCCTTGGAGGATGAAAGATAGGCATATCTGTAGCGGAACATCTGCTCCTTCAGATTGTAGAGGGTTTCCGCTATCTTCCTGTTTCCCGCAGCTTCTATTATTATGTTATGGAACTTCTCATCGCAGGAGGCTATTTTTGCCGCCTCCTTTTCCTTTGCGTTGATGGTCTCCCTGAATTCCCTGTTTGCTTCCTTCAGCTTTTCCAGCTGTTTTCTGGTGATCCTTGAACAGGCCGCATTGACCGTGAAGGTCTCAAGCGTCTTTCTGGCTTCAAGGGCATCTGCCAGAGCCTTTTCCGTGATCCCCTTAACCTGGGCTCCCCGCCTGGGATACATGTCAACCAGCCCTTCCTGCTCCAGCCTTCTGATGGCCTCTCTAACAGGGGTTCTGCTGACACCCAGCCTTTCGGAAATGGCGATCTCCATAAGCCTTTCTCCGGCCTTAAGTTTTCCGTAGAGGATCTCATCCCTTAAGGTATTGAACACAACATCCCTTAAGGGCAGAAAGCCCTCACTATCAAAATAATCCGGGATTGTTTCCCCCATTCCAATAAGTCCTTCCTTTTAACTGTTCAGAATATCCCCGGGCATTCCTGCGGGTCTGCCCGCAAAAAATGCTGGTTACTCTTTTTCTTAAAATTCAGGTGATATCTCCCCCTCAACAAACTCCGTTAAAAAGATCCTGTTTGTGAGGCCGAAATTCTCTATGGCTTTAATGGCCTTTTCGGCAGCTGCATCATCCACAAACAGACCGTAAACAGCAGGACCGCTCCCGCTCATAAGTGCCCCCGCCGCTCCGCAATGCATCATCATGTCCTTGATCTGGCCGATCACGGGATGTTTGGGGATCGTCACACTTTCAAGGACATTGCCCAGAAATTCGGGGATGCAGCCTATGTCCTCCATCTCGATAGCTGCTCTTAAGTTATCTATGTCAGGCCTCCTGCCGTTAAATTCGATCCTGTCATATTCTTCAAATATCTCTTTTGTGGACACGTTGATCTCCGGCACCGCAAGTACCACCCTCAGACCCCGGGGAGTCATTAGGGGCATCAGGTTCTCGCCTATACCCATCGCTCCTGCTGTCCCTCCGTATATGCAAAAAGGCACATCGGCACCGAGCTTAACGGCTCTTTGAGCCAGTTCTTCGTTTGAAAGATCCAGTCCCAGATATTCATTTAAACCCTTTAAAACCGCTGCGGCATCTGCACTTCCTCCGCCAAGTCCCGCTGCGACGGGAATGTTTTTCTGTATGTCTATGTCCAGATGATCGGTTATGTGAAATTCCTCATAGAGGAGCATGGCGGCCTTATACGCCAGATTGTCGGTCTTTTTTCCGACGGATTTATCCGAGCAGGTCAGCATTATGCTTCCCATGTCTGTGCTTCCCATGGTCTCGGGATTAACCTCTATGTTTATGACATCCTTAAGACCTATGGTCTGCATGACCATGTTCATCTCATGATAACCGTCTTCTCTTTTTCCGATGATATCAAGACCGAGATTGATCTTTGCATATGCGTTTATCTGCATTTTTTCCGTCCTGCCTTAGTCCATATTGTTTTATGGTAGCTGTTCTGAACCCTTCGGATTCCCTACAGTTACTCTTTAAGACACTGAATAACTATATCACAAATGCAGCCTGCATACAAATCGGGCAGGAGTGATCACTCCTGCCCGAAACGATCATTTGTCTTTTCTGTTCCGCTTTCCGCGGAGCATGCCAAAGCCTATAGGTACTCGTCTCTGTTGCAGATCCTTAAGTTTTCCAGCACCTTCTTTATGTCTGCCGTGGCATCTCTGGCACAGATCAGGATGGCATCATCCGTATCCACGATGACCGTATCCTCCATACCGACGGTTGCTATCAGCTTCTGCTTACCCTGAATGATGCAGTTTGTCGTTCCCACAGTGATGACATTTCCTGCCGTGATATTTCCAAACTCGTTCGAATTCTGGATCCGTTCCAGAGCCAGCCAGCTTCCCACATCATCCCATCCGAAGTTTCCGGGAATGGTGAAGATGTTCTCCGATTTTTCCATTACCCCGTAATCGATTGATATTGATGGAAATCCCGGATAAGTCTTTTCAATGATCTCCGTTTCCTGGCTTGTTCCCACGGCATCCCTGATGATCGAAAGTCCCTCGTAAACATCGGGCATGAACCTTTCAAATCTCTTCATGATGGAGGATATCTTCCAGACAAATATCCCGGAATTCCAAAGATATTCATCCGACATAAGGTATTCCTTGGCGGTCTCAAGATCCGGCTTTTCCGCAAAATGTTCCACCCGGTAGCTTCTTTTTACCATTTCCTCCGGAGAGAATTTGATATATCCATAGCCTGTTTCGGGAAAATCCGGAGCTATTCCCAATGTCACCAGATTGTCATCATCCCCGGCGACGTCAATGGCATCCTTCAGGGTGGTTATGAACATCTGGTTATACTTTATCAGATGATCGGAGGGCAGGACTACCATCACTGCATCCTCATCATATTTCTTGGATATATATGCGGCTCCCAGGCCTATGCCCGGTGCCGTATTCCTCCCCACCGGCTCACAGATTATGTTCTTTTCCGGGATTTCCGAAAGCTGCTCCTTAACAAGGGGGAGGTAGTTCCTGTTTGTGGAAATGAAGATATCCTCTGGCTCCACAATTGGAAGGATCCTTTCCACCGTAAGCTGGATCAGAGTTTTCCCGTCATTTGTGAGAGAAAGAAACTGCTTGGGAAGAGCCTTTCTGGATCTTGGCCAGAAGCGCTCACCCCTGCCGCCTGCCATGATAAGTGCCGTTACCTTCATCAGCTGAATATTCCTTTCTTCTTTGACTTCTTTTTACTGTTTTCCGCAGAGGCATCATCCGAATGCTTCTTCACATAGTTTAAGGAGTCTCCGGTTACCGAGTCAAACTGCTTTAAGAGCTCCCTTGCGCTCTGGGTAAGCCCGGTGGGCACCTGCACCACCAGAGTCACATAGTGATCGCCTCTGGTGTTCTTATTATTTATTGTGGGAACTCCCTTTCCTTTAAGCCTTACCTTGGTGTCTGTCTGGGTTCCGGGCTTAACGTTATATATGACCTTTCCGTCAACGGTATCGATCATCACATCTCCGCCGAGTGCCGCCTGGGCATAGGAGATGGGGGCAGTGGAAAAAATGTCATAATCCCTTCTCTGGAAAATGGGGTGTCTGGAAACATTAACCTCCACCAGAAGGTCACCCCTGCTTCCTCCGTTGATCCCGGGCTCTCCCTTTTCCCTGATCCTCACGCACTGACCGTTATCAATTCCGGCAGGAATGCTGACCTCTATCTTCTTCCGGTTGGAGATATATCCTGTACCGTAGCAGTCCGGGCACTTGTCCTTGATCACCTTTCCGCTGCCGCTGCACTCCGGACAGGTCTGTACATTCTGAACCGTTCCGAAAAGCGACTGCTGGGTATAGACGATCTGTCCCTTGCCTCCGCACTTGGGACAGCTCACGGGACTTGTTCCGGCCTTTGCGCCGCTTCCGTGACAGGTCTTGCACTCATCCTTAAGTGTGAGTTCTATCTCCTTCTCACAGCCAAAAACTGCCTCTTCAAAGGTTATGCGCACAGCGGTACGCAGGTTTGCACCCTTCCTGGGACCCGTCCTGCTGGCACGCCTTCCTCCGAACATATCGCCGAAAAGATCTCCGAATATGTCTCCGAAGTCCATGGAATTGAAATCGAAGCCTCCGGCCCCATAGCCTCCCCCGCCCTGTGAAAATGCCGCATGTCCGAACTGGTCATACTGCTGTTTTTTCTGGGGGTCACTTAAAACGGCATAGGCCTCGGATGCCTCCTTGAACTTCGCCTCTGCATCCTTGTCACCGGGATTCATGTCCGGATGGTATTTTTTTGCAAGGGCTCTGTATGCCTTTTTAATGGTTTCCTCGTCCGCGTTTTTATCGACTCCGAGAACCTCGTAATAATCTCTTTTCTGTTCTGCCATATCTTCCTCTTCTTTTACTCAAAATAGGGTGTCCGGACACGTTCAGAATCCGGCCTGTCATCTGTCCGCTCTTCCGACTTCTGCATCTGAAAATTCCCTGATAGCCGGCGCAATGACCGATATTTTATAATGCGCCAAAGTGAACGGACATAAAATCCGTTCACTTTTGTACGTCATGATTCGTTACTGCTTAATCCAGGTGTCATAACCTTCAGCTTTTTGTCATCCCAAAACTACTGTGAGGGATCTTTATTAGCTGATGCGATCTTATGACCCCGGACAAACAGGCGGCTTAAACGGGTCTGATCACACCTCCCGGTAATCTCCGTCCACAACATCATCTGCTCCCGATGATGAGGAATCCTCCTGCTGAGGCTCTGATGCACCCTGTGTAAAGTCAGGACCTGCACTTCCGGCTGAAGCTCCTGCTCCCTGGGCATTCTCATATACCTTTGCAAAGAGCTTCTGTGCGCTTTCCATGAGCTTCTCCTTGCCGGCCTTGATCTCATCCACATCTGAGTCAGTGAGATTTTCTGCCTCCGGATGTTTTGCAAGGATGTCCTTCAGTGCATTAAGGTCTGCTTCCAGAGCTGATCTGTCGTTTGCATCGATCTTGTCGCCAACCTCTTCGAGAGCCTTTTCCGTCTGGAATACGAAGGAATCGGCATCATTCTTGGCATCGATCGCTTCCTTGCGCTTCTTGTCCTGAGCCTCATATTCCTGAGCCTCCTTAACGGCCTTTTCAATATCCTCATCGGACATGTTTGATCCGGCGGTGATGGTGATGTGTTGCTCCTTGCCGGTTCCAAGATCCTTGGCAGATACGTTAACAATTCCGTTGGCATCTATATCGAAGGTAACCTCAATCTGGGGAACTCCTCTTCTTGCGGGAGGGATCCCGTCCAGTCTGAACTGTCCGAGGCTCTTGTTATCCTTTGCAAACTGCCTTTCACCCTGAAGAACGTTGATATCAACGGCTGTCTGGTTATCTGCCGCAGTTGAGAATACCTGGCTCTTCTTTGTGGGGATGGTGGTGTTCCTTTCAATGAGCTTTGTGGCAACGCCGCCCATGGTCTCGATGGAAAGTGAAAGTGGTGTAACATCCAGAAGGAGGACATCACCTGCACCTGCATCTCCGGCAAGCTTTCCGCCCTGAACCGAAGCTCCGATGGCTACGCACTCATCGGGGTTAAGGGTCTTTGAAGGCTCCTGACCGGTGAGCTGCTTAACCTTTTCCTGAACACAGGGGATCCTGGTAGAACCTCCAACAAGCAGAACCTTTCCGAGATCCGAATTGTTCAGTCCGGCATCCTTCATTGCGTTCTGTACCGGGATCGCCGTCCTTTCAACTATATCGTGGATAAGCTCCTCAAACTTGGCCCGGGTTAAGGTCATGTCAAAGTGCTTGGGTCCTTCAGATGTTGCCGTGATGAAGGGAAGGTTTATGTTTGTGGTATTTGCGGATGAAAGCTCCTTCTTTGCCTTCTCAGCAGCTTCCCTTAATCTCTGGAGAGCCATCTTGTCGCTTGAAAGATCCACGCCTTCCTTGCTCTTGAAATCATCAATCATGTACTGGGTGATCTTGTTATCGATGTCATCACCGCCAAGGTGTGTATCTCCGTTTGTGGCAAGAACCTCAATAACACCGTCACCTATCTCGATGATGGAAACATCGAAGGTTCCTCCTCCAAGGTCATAAACCATGATCTTCTGCTCTTTTTCATTATCAAGACCATAGGCAAGTGCTGCAGCCGTAGGCTCGTTGATGATACGCTTAACATCAAGACCCGCGATCTTTCCTGCATCCTTTGTCGCCTGCCTCTGTGCATCGTTGAAATATGCGGGAACGGTGATAACCGCCTCCGTTACCTTTTCTCCGATGTAGCTTTCTGCATCTGCCTTAAGCTTCTGCAGGATCATTGCGGAGATCTGCTGGGGTGAATACTTCTTATCATCTATTGAACGGCCGTGGTCTGTTCCCATGTCTCTTTTTATGGAAGAAATGGTTCTGTCCGCATTTGTTACGGCCTGCCTCTTTGCCGGCTCACCTACAAGCCTTTCGCCTGTTTTTGTGAAAGCCACTACAGAGGGTGTTGTGCGCGCACCTTCCTGATTTGCGATAACGGTGGGTTTACCGCCTTCCATAACCGCTACACAGCTGTTTGTTGTTCCTAAATCGATTCCTATTATCTTACTCATATCCTTATCCTTTCCGCACTTGATCGCGCTTTTAATTCATTTTTATCTATATAAAAGGCTTTCTGGTTGCATTATCAAAGCCTGTTTCTCATGTTTCCCGCATGGCTCATCTTCTACTGTGCCACCGCTACACAGCTGTGTCTGACCACGCTGTCCCTGTACATATATCCCTTCTGAAGCTCCTTTGTGATCTTTCCCGATTCAAATTCTTCGCTTTCTTCCTGCATGACGGCATTGTGGAGGTTTGGATCAAAATCCTTTCCCACCGCCTCGATAGGTTTAACATCGGCTTTTTCCAGTTCATCCATGAGCTGCCTGTAGACCTTTTCCATTCCGTCCATAAAGGGATCCTGTTCCTTCCCTTCCTCACTTCCTGCCATCTCAAGAGCCCTTTCAAAGTTATCTATTATCGGAAGGATCTTTTCTATGATGCTCTTTGCACCGACCTCAAACATCTGCTCCTTTTCTTTTTCGGTTCGCTTCCGGAAGTTATCAAATTCTGCCATCTGGCGCATGACCTTGTCGTTCAGTTCCTCGATCTTTACATCCTTCGGATCCTTTTTCTCCTCATTTTCTTCGGATGCTTCTCCCGAACCTTCGTCCTTTTCCTCGGATTTTTCCCCGTCCTTTACTTCTTCTTCGGGAGCCTCTTCCTTTTCGGTTCCTTCTTCCTTTACATCCTCCGGGGTATCCTCAGTCTTAAGGTCTTCGGCAGTTTCCTCTGCTTCCCTGTTCTTTTCCTCGTTAGCTTCCTTTATCTCAATATCTTTTTTCTTATCCCTGTTCTTCACTTCCGTCCTCCTCCGGTCTGCTTTTAATTACTGTTATATATTGAATCCAATTGTTCCATCAGGGTCTTGATCGTTCCCATTACCTTTTCGTAGTCCATCCTCTTTGGTCCTATGATCCCGACTGTTCCTCTCATTCCCTCACCCAGCTCATAGGTTGCGGTGACCACCGAGCAGTCCTTCATGGATTCTACCGGTGCTTCATTACCGATATATACCTGGATCCCGTTCTTTCCGTCCGAGTCCGAGGTGAGTCTTTCGGAAACAAGCTTTTCAAGCTGCTTCTTTTCTTCGAAGGTATTGATTATATCGCTGGCTTTTTCATGGTCGGCCAGCTCCGGGTACCTGAAAATGTTGTTTGCCCCGCTGGTGTAAATCTCAAGGTTTTCATCTGCCCTTATGGCATCCGCCACCGCATCTATCACTGAACTGACCACATCCGTGTGAATCCCCGCTTTTTCCTTTAACAGGGTTATGAGCCCAAGGTTTATGCTCTCAAGGGACAAGCCGTTCAGGTGCGTGTTCAAAAGCAGGTTCAGCTTCAAAAGAGTTTCATCATCCAGTTCCGTGGGAGTGCTTATCATCTTGTTTTTAATGATATTGCCCTCGACCACTATGACAGCCAGAAGGCTTCCCTCATCCACCCTTGAGAGTTGGATGAATTTAAGCTTGTTACGGTGTATCTCCGGAGATGAGATCATTGCAGCGTAGTTCGTGTTGGAGGCAAGCAGCTTTGCAGCCTGCTTTAAGACCTCGGAGAGCTTGTCTGCTTTCTCCAGAACCACTCCCTTCATCTCCTCCAGTTCCCGTTCCTTCATCTCCATCAGACTGTCTACATAGAATCTGTAGCCCATGTCGGTCGGGATCCTTCCGCTGGAGGTGTGAGGCTGGGTTATATATCCCATCTCTTCCAGGTCTGCCATCTCGTTTCTTATGGTGGCTGAACTGAGCTTAAGATCCGTATATTTTGAGATCGTCCTTGATCCCACGGGCTCACCTGTTTCAAGATAGGTCTTTATGACCGCATTCAGTATTTTTATCTTTCTGTCATCCAGTTCCATAACACCCTTTAATATTTAAGGTAGTCGTGTGACCTTTTTGTATTAGCACTCATTTGATTCGAGTGCTAATATCTTTATTTCATAACTTAGCACGATGATTTAGCTTTGTCAACAGTTTTATTTTCGTAACTGTTCAGAACCCTTCGGTTTATGAGCAGTTACTTATTTTCTAAAAAAGACAACAAAAAAAGCAACCGCCAGAACCGGAGACAGGTTGCTTTTTTGTTGCCAAAAACTGAAATGGAACGTGGGATTCCTGCGGACAATTTCCGATCTTATCCGCAAGAAGTCTCATACATTGTATTTTCTGTTTTTTCCGTAGGTGACATATTTATTTACATCGATATCTTCCGAGGCAGAGTAGATCGCCACCGCTGTGCCGAAAATGGATTCCTTTCCCTTTTTTGCGGTCTTGTTCCTTTTCTCAAACTCTCTTTTTTTTCTTTCTTTTTCCGATATATATGCTGCTATTTCTACAGGAGTAACCGTTGCTATGGACATATCATTCACCTCCTTGTGAGAAAATATTCCATTCTGCTTCTATTTTATATATCGGATGATAATGTGGGATTTATTACTCCAAACCATCCATAAACAAAGCCACCCCCTTTGAACAAGTTCAAGGGGGTGACTTCATTTTTATGTATGGCTTGGCTTTGCTGTTTAAAGGTTATCAAGTCCCTGATACATGGCGAGCATGGGTGCCATAACGGCTCCTATCAGTACTCCTACTATTCCTGCCAGGACGAGGATTATGAGCGGTTCCATGACAGCCATCATGCTCTCGGTCGCCATCTCAACCTCTTCCTCGAAGTAGTCAGCAAGCTTTGTCAGCAGTCCCTCAACGTCACCGGATTCCTCTCCGATCCTGATCATGTGGTGAACCATTGGAGGAAACTGCCTGCTTCTTTCAATAGGCATGGACAGGGAGGTTCCCTGCACAATGTCTTCCCTGGCATCCATGACCGCATCCTTCATAATGACATTTGTCAGCGTTCCGGCAGTGATCTCCAGGGCATCCGGCATCGATATACCTGCCGCAAGCATGGTACTTAAGGTCCTTGCAAACCTTGCCGCTGCCGACTTCTGCTGAAGGGGACCCGTCAGCTTGTTTGAAAGCAGGATTTTGTCTACTATATGTCTTCCGCCGGGTGTTCCGTAAAAGACCTTAAATCCCACAACAATGGCAATAACGGCAGCAATCAGGATATACCAGTAGTTTATGACAAAATCACTCATATTCATGACCATAACAGTGATCCCCGGAAGTTCCATTTCCATGTCGGCAAACATTTCCGCATAGTTGGGGATAACAAAGGTGAGCATGACTACCACGACGCCAATTGCAACCAGCATGACTATGATGGGATAGATCATGGCCTTTTTTACGGTTGCCTCAAGCTTGGCATCCTTTTCAAACTGAATGGCCATTCTTTCAAAGGCAATGTCCAGTGAACCTGAGGATTCACCGGCTCTCACCATATGTATAAGGAGGGGAGGGAACAGCTTTTTCTGCTCCTCCATTGAGTCCGAAAGGGTTTCACCCTTTTCAACCGAGATCTGTGTAGCCCTGATGCCCTTGGCCAGCTTCTTATTCTCCGTCTGTTCCGAAAGCATGTTCAGTGCATCCAGGATCGTAACACCTGCCTGGGTCATGGAAACAAACTGTCGGCAAAACACGGAAAAGTCCCTGTGCCCGGGCTTTCCTCCGATATCAATGTTGATATCCTTATTAAGTATGCTCTGCTCGCTCACATCAATGACAGTGAGGTTCTGAGCAGCCAGCTTATCAAAAACCACTGCGGCATTCTCTGCTTCCAGGCTTCCCTTGATTTCCTTTCCCGTAGAATCGATTGCCACATACCCGAAAGATGCCATTTTTAGATCTCCCCCTTTTTTGTATGATCAAATGCCTTCCAAAAATAGTTACTCTTAAATAACCTTACGTGCCAGGTACTGATAGTCCTGTGCAAAGGTCAATGCCGTTTCTCCCGAGATCTTTCTCGTTGCATAAAGTTCATAGAGTGAATCGTCCATGGTGATCATTCCGGCCTTCCTGTTTGTCTGCATCATGGAAGGAATCTGGAAGGTCTTTCCTTCTCTGATCAGATTCCTGATGGCAGGATTTGCGATCATAACTTCAAAAGCCGCACAGCGTCCTCCGTCTTTTCCCTCCATGGGCATCAGCTGCTGGGAAACAACGCACTCCAAAACAGTTGCAAGCTGTATCCTGATCTGTTCCTGCTGATGAGGCGGGAACACGTCAACTACACGGTCTATGGTAGCTGCCGCTCCGATGGTATGCAGTGTCGAGAACACGAGATGTCCTGTTTCCGCCGCTGTAACGGCTGTTGAGATCGTATCAAGATCTCTCATCTCTCCAAGAAGTATGATGTCTGGATCCTGCCTCAGAGCCGCCCTTAAGGCCTGCGCATAACCCTGGGTGTCAAGTCCAATCTCTCTTTGGACTACCACAGCCTTCTGTGATCGATGAAGGTACTCGATAGGATCCTCAAGGGTTATGATATGCACCGGCTTTTCCTGATTTATAACATTTATCATTGATGCAAGGGTAGTTGATTTTCCGGATCCCGTGGGTCCTGTGACCAGCACCAGCCCTCTTTTTTTGTTTGTCATCTCAACTACTGCAGGCGGTATGCTGAGCTTATCGGGAGAAGGTATGTTAAAGGGCAGAAGTCTCAGTGCAGCTGCGTAGGTTCCTCTCTGGAGGAACACGTTCAGTCTGAAACGCCCCACGCTTGCAAGGGAATAGGCCAGGTCAATCTCTCCCTCAGTCTCAAGCTCCTTCTTCTGTTTTTCACTCAGGATCGGAACAAAATAGGACTCAACATCATCGGGCTTAAGCACGTTATCATCAATCTCCACAAGGTCTCCGTCTATACGGAGCATAATGGGACGTCCGACGGAATAATGCACGTCCGAAGCCTTTCTTTCCATAGATATCCTGAGAGATTCCTCCAAAGACAAAAGAGCCATAAAGCCAAACTACTCCTTTCTTGATTAAACCGGTCTGAAACGTACCCGTTCAGAACCCTTCAGTTGCAGAACAGTTTCTCTTAAACATCAAATGAAACCTTCTTCATCTCGTTTATGCTGGTGATCCCATCAAGCACATATCTGGTGGCCGACTGCCTCAGGGTGTGCATTCCCTCTTCCATCGCCACCTCTTTTATCTCCTCGGCTGTGGAATTCTTTGAAATGACCCTCTTCAGCCTGGGGGATATTTCAAGTATCTCATAAACACCGATACGACCCTTAAACCCTGTGTTATCACACTGGTCACAGCCGCAGGGCTCATAGATCTTTACCTTTTCCTTTGAATTTTCGCCGTATCCGAGAAGCTCAAGTTCCTCCGCATCTGCCAGCTTTTCCCTCTTGCAGTTGGGACAGAGTCTTCTAACCAGACGCTGGGCAATGATACCCACTATGGAATCCGCAAGAAGATAGGGCTCGATACCCATATCGATCAGACGTCCGACAGCACCTGCCGAGGAGTTTGTGTGCAGGGTGCTGACCACAAGGTGTCCGGTGATGGAAGCCTGAACGGCTATCCCGGCTGTCTCTCCGTCTCGGATCTCTCCAATCATGATGATGTCCGGGTCCTGTCGCAGGATGGAACGAAGGGCAGAAGCAAAGGTAAGCTCTGCTTTGGGATTAACCTGAACCTGGTTGATCCCGTTTATATTTGCCTCCACAGGGTCTTCAACCGTAATTATGTTAACCTCTTCCCTGTTGAGTTCCGAAAGAGCGGTATAAAGAGTGGTTGATTTACCTGATCCTGTAGGTCCCGTAACAAGGATTATTCCGTGGGGATTTCCGAAGATATGGTCGAACTGTTTAAGCTCGTGCTCATTTAAGCCCAGATCCTTCTTCTCTCTTGACAGTGCTGTCTTTGAGGTAAGTCGCATAACGACCTTTTCACCATAAACCGTGGGAAGGATTGAAACACGGATATCAAATTCCTGTCCGTCAACGACCTGGGTCATTCTTCCGTCCTGGGGTCTTCTCTTCTCAGAGATATCCATTCCGGATATGATCTTTATTCTTGCTACTATGGCTGCCAGAAGATCCGTGGAATAGACCAGCCTCTCATAGAGGGCGCCGTCTATACGGTATCTGACACGCACACCCATTTCAAGGGGTTCTATGTGGATGTCGGAGGTTCTCTGACGAACGGCCTGATCGACCATCTGTTTTACCAGGGAAACAATGGGAGAATTGTCTATCTCGGCATTTGCTTCCTCCCTTTCGGCCTCCATCTCCTTTCTTTCATTGGCCTTCTCCTCGGCATATTTGTTGGCAACGCTCATAACGTCTGCCGTACCGTAGGCTCTGTCTATGGCCACAGCCACCTGCCTTCTGGTGGCAACCACCACCTCTATCTGAAGGTTGGTGACTATGGTAAAGTCGTCCACTGCAACCATGTCCATGGGATCCGTCATGGCAAGCATAAGAACATTTGCATTCCCGGGATGGAACATATAGGGTATGGCATTGTGCTTCCTGCAAAGCGAAGAGGGTGCAAGCTTAAGAACGGCATCATCTATCTTCACTCCGCTTAAGTCCACCTTCTCTATGTTCAGCTGATCGCTCAGAGCATCCGCGATAGCTTCATCCGTACATATATTGTTCTCTACAAGAACCTCACCCAGCTTCTTCCCGGAGCCCTTCTGAAGTTCCAGACCCTTTTGAAGATCCTCCTCACTCAATACATTGTATTTTACGAGAAGATCTCCCAGACGCAGCTTTCTTCGGCCGTGATTCATTTTAAGTACTGCCCCCCTGTCAAACTATCCTTCTTATTGATGAAATGCTTCTGTACAGAGCGTTTGATATCTTTATTCCGGTTGCCTGCGTAGAAGCATGAACGATCCTTCCGTTTCCGATGTATATTCCAACATGTCCGGGATAGCAGAATATATCTCCCGGCTGTGCTTCCTCATAGGAAACTCCCCTGCCGTAGCCGGCCTGGGCTCCCGAGTTTCTCGGTATTGAATATCCGAAGTGGCTGTAGACCGACATGGTAAAGCCGGAGCAGTCGCAGCCGTCAGTCAGAGAAGTTCCTCCGGGTACATAAGGATTTCCCACAAACTGCAATGCGTAATTTGCGATCTCCTGCCCGGTTCCGCCGCCTCCGCCGGTATATCCTCCGCCGGAATCACCTCCCGAGCCGCCTGTCTCTTCGCCGCCTCCTGAGCTGTCCCCGTCTTCGCCGCTTTCTTCAGGAGCTTCCCCCTGATCCTGCTTATTTTCCTTTTCAGTCTTTTCCTTTGCCTCTTTTTCCTTCTGTGCCTTTTCCTTTGCGGCCTTTTCCTTTGCTGCTTTTTCCGCTGCCGCCTTCCTTGCTGCTTCCTTTTCCGCAGCTGCTATCTTCGCTATGGCGGCATTGTCTTCATCGATCTTTTTCTGGTATGCCTTTGCCTCACTCTTTGCTGCTGCCAGCTTTGAGCTGAAGTTTGCAACAGTCCTTCTCTGCTCCGAGATCGTGTTATTAAGATCCTCTTCCTGAGCCTTATAGTCCTCCTCAACCTCCTGAAGCTCTGCCATATCCTCATTAAGCCTGTTCTGGAGCAGCTTTACCTGGGCTTTTATCTCCTGATAGTTAACAAGCAGAGTCCTGTCATATTCATAGAGCTTTTCTGCGTATTCCACCTTATTGATCGCATCCGAAAGGCTTTCTGCCTTCAAAAGGATCTCTATGTATTCCGAAGACGTGTTGCCGTTTTCATACATATATCTGATGCGGGCACACATGGCCTTGTACTGCTTCTGCTCCTCTGCCTCCGCTGCATCATAATCGATCTGTGCCTGCTCTATCTCAGCCTGCTTACGGGTGATGTCATCCTTTAAGATGTCGACATTTGCGAGAAGCTCTACCAGCTGAGCCTGCATTGCCTGCTCCTCAGCCTCAGCAACCTGCTTTTCCTCCTCTATGCTGCCGATCTCTTCATTGACCTCGTTCAGTTTGTTCTCGTTTTCCTTTTTGTCCTTGTTCAGCTCGGACTTGGATCCTGTTGAAGAAGGTTCTGCAACGGCCGAAAGTGTCATGGAAAGTGACAGCACCACACTCAGGGCCACACATAAGAGTCTTCTTAAGGATTCAGGAAAATGCGCTTTTATCATAATTCACACGTACCCGTTGTTCTGGGGAAGGGAAGAACGTCTCTGATGTTTTCCATTCCCGTCACATACATAACCGCTCTTTCAAAGCCGAGACCGAATCCGGAATGTCTGACCGAGCCGTATCTTCTGAGGTCAAGATAGAACTCATAGCCGCTTATGTCCATTTTCAGTTCCTTCATACGGTTTAAGAGCTTGTCATAATCATCCTCTCTCTGGGAGCCTCCGATGATCTCTCCGATACCCGGCACAAGGCAGTCCATGGCTGCAACTGTTTTTCCGTCATCATTCTGCTTCATGTAAAATGCCTTAATGTCCTTCGGGTAGTCCGTAACAAAAACAGGTCTTTTGTATATCTGTTCTGTAAGATACCTTTCATGTTCGGTCTGGAGGTCGCATCCCCAGCTTACCTTATACTGGAAATTGTCATTGTTCTTTTCAAGGATCTCAACCGCCTCAGTGTAGGTGACCCTTGCAAAGTCCGACTTGACCACATGCTCCAGTCTTTCAAGCAGACCCTTGTCAATAAAGCTGTTGAAGAAGTTCATTTCCTCCGGAGCGTTATCAAGAACATATTTGATGATATATTTAAGCATATCCTCTGCTATCTTCATGTTGTCCTCAAGATCGGCAAAGGCTATCTCCGGCTCTATCATCCAGAATTCCGCTGCATGTCTGGGTGTGTTGGAATTCTCTGCCCTGAAGGTGGGACCGAAGGTATAGATATTCTTAAAGGCGCAGGCAAAGGTTTCTCCGTTAAGCTGACCGGAAACCGTGAGGTTCGTGGGCTTATTGAAAAAGTCCTTTGTGTAGTCCACGCCGCTTTCCTCATTTCTGGGAATGTCAGACAGGGGGAGAGTGGTCACCTGGAACATCTCTCCTGCACCTTCTGCATCACTTCCGGTGATTATGGGAGTATGAACATAGACATATCCCCTTTCCTGGAAAAAGCTGTGGATGGCAAAGGCAAGCAGGGATCTGACCCTGTAGACTGCCTGAAAGGTATTCGTCCTGGGACGAAGATGAGTCATCGTCCTTAAATATTCCAGAGTATGTCTCTTTTTCTGAAGAGGATATTCCGGCGGAGCAATGCCCTCAACCTTTATTTCCGATGCCTGCATCTCAAAGGGCTGCTTTGCATCGGGTGTGGCAACGATCTTCCCTCTTGCGATGACCGAGGTTCCGACATTAAGCTTTGCCACCTCCGAAAAGTTCCCGATCCCGTCTCCGTAAACAACCTGGAGCTGTTCAAAAAAAGTTCCGTCACTGATCATCAGAAAGCCGACATTCTTTGAATCACGGTTGGATCTGATCCATCCGGCGATCGTAACCTCTTTGTCAAAATAATCTTCTGCATTCTTATATAGTGTTCTTAATTCCAAAAGTTCCATGATCCCTTATTTCTCCTCTGTAAATACAGCATTATCAAACAGGAAATCCTGCACCTTGTCGCTTAAAAGAAACTGCTTTATGGTTTCTTCATCCACGGAATTTTTCAGGGTTTCTACCTTTGAGCTATATTCCTTTGCCTTTTCCGTGTAGTAGTCCTCAATCTCCTTTTCGGTTACCTCAATGCCTTCAGCCCCGGCTATGGCTCTGACCACCAGCTGCTGTTTTGAAAGCTCTTTTCCGTATTCCATGGCCTGTTTGGTAAATTCGTCCATGGTACCGCCGATCAGGGACATATACTCGTCAAGACTGACTCCGTACTGAGTGGCAAAACTTTCAATGCTGTTTATATAATTTGTTGCATTTTCGGAAACAAGCCATTCTGGAAGAGTCTCTATGTCACATTCAGCGTTGTCATATGCCATCTGAAGAAGCTCAGTCCGTGTTTTAGAGGTCAGATCCTCCTTCTTTATCTCTTCGAGATTATCTTTAATGTACCCAAAATAGGCATCCACATCATCGAAGTCTTCGTCATCATATTTCTTTGAGATCTTTTCCAGGATCCCCTTGTCGGTGATGGATGGAACATCATTTTCCGAAATGGAATTGACGGTCACCTCAAAGACCACATCCTGACCGGCAAGGTCCTCTGCGCTGTAGTCCTCGGGGAAAGTGAGCTTCAGATCCTTTGTCTCACCGATCTCCATTCCTATGACTCCTTCTTCAAAACCCGGAATAAAGGTTCCGGATCCGATCTCCAGATCGTTGTTTCCGGTTCCTCCGTCAAAGGCCTCTCCGTCCTTCATCCCCTTATAGTCTATGTTTACGATATCCCCGTCGATAACAGGTCTGCCTTCCACATTTTTTTTCTCGGCCAGGGATTTAAGGTCGTTCATGACCGCCGCCTCAATGTCTCCCTCACTTACCGTTGCGTCGATGGCCGAAACAGTCAGCCCCTTGTATTGTCCCAATGTCACGAAGGTATTCGGATCAATGGAATCTATGGTTTCTTTGACTCCTGTGCCTGCGCAGGAGGTGCAAAGCAGCATCAGAAATGAAAGCAGCAGTGCAAGCCCCTTCTTATAATGATCTTTTTTCATAAATCTCCTCTTTTCGAAATGCTCTGTTGTTACTGCTTACGTGGTCAATCAGACCACGTAAGCAGTAACGCTCTGTTTCAGTATGCTTAACTAAGTCCTTAACTATCGGATAATACCATAATTTCAGCCTTTATTCAATGCATAAGAAGAAAAACAATGATATCCCCCAATAATCTGTGGATTTTACATTTTCTCTGTGATAGAATAAAATATGTATATAGTTTTTTTGAAGGGGGTGATAGCATGACACAGAAGGAGACAACAAACATAATCATAAAGCTTAAAGAGAAAGGTTGGTCAGGTGACGACATAGTTGCATTTCTGGCATATATCGCCACCCACGAACCCTCGGAAGGTGAAGCCGAACAGGCTTTGAACGGTAAAAAGGATTAAACTATGATAGCTCATATCTTGGGAAACTATTTTGTAGAAAACAAGCTGATTACAAAAGGACAGCTTCAGAGTGTATTGAAAAAACAGACAGGCAGGAAGGTAAGGCTGGGTACCATTGCTGTTTCCGAAGGCCTCATGACTCTTGCACAGGCTGAGGCAGTAAATATGCTTCAGCAGTCCATTGATAAACCCTTTGGCGACATTGCCGTTTATAAAGGTTTCCTCACTGACACCCAGGTTAAGTCCCTTCTCCGTGAGCAGGGGAGCGAATTTATCCTCTTCATGCAGAATCTCAGTGATGACGGTCTCATGGATGTGCCTTCCTTTGAAGCCGCCCTGAAGCAATTCAAGATCGACACCGGCGCCACAACAACCACCATCGAAGCCATGAAGGCAGGGAGCATAGATGCCATCATAGACACCTACGTGGGCGACATCCTTCCGGACTACTCCGATCACGCGGGCACGGCTGTCCGTCTGGTCACACGTATTGTTGAAAAGAATGCCTACATCGAAAAGGCATATCTCACCGATGATGTTTCCGCTCTTCCTTCAGGTGTTTTTCAGAAGGTAGTCCGTGACGACGGAAGTTCCTACTACACAGGTCTCACCGATAAGGATCATGGGCTGAGTGCCGTAGCCCAGGGCTTTGCAAAAGATCAGTTTGAGGAAGACGAGCTTTTTATCATCGATGCTTCCGGTGAGTTCTTAAACTGCATAAACGGTCTTTTCTGCACATCCGCCAGCAAGGATAACAGATCTCTTGAGATAGAACCCCAGCAGTTTCTGTCAGATAAGAATATCCCGTCAGTCATCAGCGGAACGAGTATACTTCATGTACCCATTGTTATCGGAGATGGTGTGACGGATTTTGTTATCATAGTTTAACGAAAAGCTCCACTAATCCCGGTTGGCTCCCCTGACAGGATCGCCGGAGATCAGTGCCTTTCTTATGATCCCTACATAGTAGAGCGAGCCGCAGGCGCAGATCACATCTGAGTCAGCGGCTTCTTTTAATGTTTCCTCAAGAGCCTCTTCCGGGTCTTCGACACTTCTTACCTCCGCCTCAGTCCTCTTTTTTGCTTCCTCTGCCAGTTCCTGTGCAGAAAGTGCTCTGGGTGAGGGAACGGTCACTGTAAAGACCTTCTTTGCGAAGGGAAGGATGATGTCAAGCATTTTTCCGTATTCCTTATCCTTAAGGATACCGATCATAAGTATTATCTTTTTTTCACCGAAGTATAGTCTTATGCTTTCCGCAAGAGTTTCCATTCCCTGGACATTATGGGATCCGTCGATAAAGACACAGGGATCCTTCCTTAACAGTTCAAACCTGGCATGCCAGACAGCCGCTTTGATCCCCTCATAAATGTTCTCTTCGCTGATCTTAAGACCCCTGCTTCTTAAGAGCCTTGCACCGCTTATTGCCATCGCCGCGTTGTTTATCTGGTAGCTTCCCAAAAGCCCGGTCTCATATACTTTTTCGCCGTATTCAAATTCAAGACCGTCAATGCCGGAGCTTTTTATGCCCTCCGGCAGGACACATTTATGAAAAACAGCTCCCCTTTCCCTGCATACTTCCTCAAAAACCTTCTCAACTCCGGGAGTCTGGGGATAGATCAGGACATTCGTCCCCTTCTTTATGATCCCCGCCTTTTCAAAGGCGATCTTTTCCGGGGTATCTCCCAGATATTCCATATGATCGTAGCTAATGGGCGTTATGCAGCAAAGAAGGGGCGGATCTATCACATTCGTGGCATCCAGTCTTCCTCCCATCCCGACCTCGAGCACACAGATGTCACAGTTGTTTTCCGCAAAATACAGAAAGGCTATGGCGCAGATAAGCTCAAATTCCGTTGGTGCCCCGATCCCCTCTGCGATCATCCTTTCTGCTGTCTCCCTTACTCTTGTTGCATGGCGCGCAAAATCCTCCCCGGAAATCTCTTCGTCATTTATCCTTATACGCTCGGAAAATCTTTCCACAAAGGGAGAAGTGTAAATGCCGGTCTTAAATCCGGCATTGATAAGAATGCTGCTTATATAGGCAACAGTAGATCCCTTTCCGTTGGTACCCGCCACGTGTACAAACTTAAGTCTTTTCTGCGGATCCTCCAGCAGCCTGCAGAGATTTGTGATATTATCAAGTCCAAGCTTTGAACCAAAGGCTGCCACACCTTCTATATATTTTCTTGCTTCTTCATAATTCATCTATGATCGTTCCTGTTCATCCCCGGCCCTTTCGGGACTTTTACCTGCAGATTTTATGTCAGTTCCTTCATCTCCCCTGTTAATCCTTTTTACCATGGTCATGATCCCCATCAGAAGAGCCGTGTTTATTGGAAACATGACAAGAACCTTAACTATCCTTGCAGCAAAAACAAGGCTGAAGGCGTTGTTGTAAAGGATCATAAGCCACAGAGGATTCAAAATAAGACTTATCACAAGTGTGTCCGCTGCCTGGGCAAGGATAACCCTTTTTAAGGACAGGGGTCTGTTATACAGGATCAGACCGTAGATCATACCCTGGATCGCGCTGCTTATGGTAAATCCCGGAAAAAAGGGTCCAGTGGGCTTTATGATATAGCACAGGATATCGGAAAGACCTCCCACCAGTGCTCCTGCCGGGGATCCAAAAAGCATTCCCACACAGGCGACCGGCAAAAACTGGAGCCTGATCTCCACAAGCTCCGAAACCGGGATCTTAAAAAAACCCAATATGGCGGAAACTGCAAGCAGCATGGCACATATTGAAAGGACTCTGATACTCCTTAGTTTTTTCATTTCACACCTGAACTCAATGCATACACCCCTTTATCTCACTTATGCTCTTAACACCGGTCTTTTCCATAAAGGCTTCGATACCTTCGATTACCCTGATAATTCTTAAGGGATCATTAAAACTCATCATTCCTACCGCTGCCATGTCCGCTCCTGCCATGATGAGCTCAATGGCATCCTCAGCATTCGAAACTCCTCCCATGCCAATCACCGGGATCCTGACAGCCTTTGAGGCCTCATAGACCATCCTCACTGCTATGGGGTGGATCGCTGGTCCCGAAAGACCCCCTGTCTTATTTGCAAGGACAAAGCTCCTTTTATAAACATCTATCCTCATGGCAGTGAAGGTATTGATTAGTGAAATGGCATCAGCTCCCGCATCTTCCGCTGCCTTTGCCATCTCCCCTATGCTTGTGACATTGGGAGAAAGCTTCATGATGACGGGCTTTTTTGATCTTCTCTTTACCTCCCCTGTTACTCCGGCCAGAGCCTTCGGATCTGTCCCAAAGGCTATGCCTCCTTCTTTAACATTAGGACAGGAAACATTTATCTCAAAGGCAAAAATCCCCTTTTCTTCGGACAGCCTTTCGACTGCCGAAACATATTCCTCAACCGAATGTCCGCAGACATTAACTATGACCGGCACATCCTTTTTGCTTAAAAAGGCAAGATCCCTTTCTACGAACACCTCAACCCCCGGATTCTGAAGACCTATCGCATTCATCATACCCGAAGGGGTTTCTGTTACTCTTGGCGTGGGATTACCTTCCCAGGGTGTCATGGAAACTCCCTTTGTTGTGATGGCACCCAGCCTTTCTATATCCATGAATTCCGAAAACTCGATTCCGCTGCCGAAGGTTCCCGAAGCACAGGTTATGGGGTTCTTAAGCCTTCTCCCGAAAAGCATGACTGAAAGATCTGTCATAGGTCTACCTCCGTTGACTTAAATACGGGACCTTCCGTGCAGATCCTTGCATTGTTTACCTGTGAATGTTCGTCCCTATGCCTTGTTTTAACTACACAGCCAAGACAGACCCCCACTCCGCAGGCCATTCTTTCTTCAAGAGAGATATATGCTTCTGTTCCGGAGTCTGAGGCATATTTTGAAACAGCCCTTAACATGGGAAGAGGTCCGCAGGCAAAGATCACCTGACCCGAAAGCTTTTCCGAAGCCATGGCATCCATGACATTTCCACGGATTCCGTTGCTGCCGTCATCCGTAGCTATGACCACCCTGTCGCAGAGTTTTTTGAAATCCTCAGATAAAAAAGAATTCAAAGATGAGTCCCTGTAGCCAAGGATTGCCGTAACTTCCCCTGTATTTATGCTTTTAAGTTCCCTTGCAAGCTGCAGAAGCGAGGGTGCTCCGACACCCCCTCCCATGAGCAGGACACTTTTATCTTCCGCCTTTGAAGGATCATATCCCTTACCCAGTGGGCCTTCGATAAAGACAGCATCTCCCTTTTTCAGTTCTGAAAACAATCCGGTTCCCTCACCCGAAACCCTGAAGACTATCCTGAGTTCACCGCTTTCCCTACGGGTCTCGCAGACACACAGGGGTCTTCCCAGAAGGTGTGAGGCATCGTTGCAATAGAGCAGGACAAACTGCCCGGCCTTTGCTTCCCTTGCAACTTCCGTTTTAAGCCACAGGCTGAAAATACTTCCGGCAAGCTTCTCAATCCGCACCACTTCCGACTTTTCTTTTATCATAGCTTTGCTATCTTTCCTCCTGCGATGGTGTAGCGCACCCTCCCGGTAAGTTCCTTATCAAGAAAGGGCGAATTTGAGGATTTTGATGCAAATTTCTTCGCTATCCAGATCTCATCCGGATCAAAAACGGTTATGTCTGCGATCCCGCCTTTTCTCAGTCTTCCGGCTCTGAATCCGTAGAACATGGCAGGATTCAGGCTCATAAGCTCTATCAGCTTCATCATCCCAATGCATCCGGTTTTCACCAGGTTTGTGATCCCCAGTGACAGGGCTGTTTCGAGCCCGATCATTCCCGAAGGTGCAGCCACAAAGGTTCTCCTTTTTTCGATTCCCGTGTGAGGTGCATGATCCGTGGCGATCATGTCAATGGTACCATCCTTTAAGCCTTCGATTATTGCCTGCCTGTCTTCCTCTGTCCTCAGGGGAGGATTAACCTTGGCATTTGTTCCGCAAACGACTATTGCCTCCTCTGTGAGTGAAAAATGGTGAGGGGTTGCTTCCGCATGAATAAGTCCCCTGGTATCCCTCTTTTTTGCCTGTCTTATGATATCCACTGTTTCGGCTGCGCTGACATGCTGAATATCTATTTTTGCTCCAACCTCCAAAGCAATGTCTATGTCTCTCTTTGTCATGGATATCTCAGCTCTTCTGTCTGCTCCTCCAAGACCGAACCTTTCAGCGATCTTTCCGGCATTTATCCCCGCCTCGCTGATATAAGCCGGATCCTCCTCGTGAAAAGAAAGAGGAGCTCCGATCAAAGCAGCCTCCTTCATGGCCTCCCTTGCAATATTCGGATCTATTATGGGCGAACCGTCATCAGTAAAGCCCGGTGCTCCTGATCTGAACAGCTCCTTCATATTTGTGAGGCTTCTGCCCTGCCTGCTTTTCGTTACTGCAGCACAATGGTAGATATGGATATGGGAATCCATCGTTCTTTTTATGTTGTTGTTGAGCATTACAACACTGTCAATTGCAGGATCCGTGTTGGCCATGAGCACTACACTGGTATATCCCCCGGCTATGGCTGCTGCCTCGCCGGATGCAAGATCCTCCTTTTCCGTCTGGCCGGGATCCCTGAAGTGCGAGTGTACATCCACAAGTCCGGGACAGACGATGAGACCTGCCGCATCTATGATCTCCTCACCCTCTGCCTCACTTTCGGGTATATCCCCCTCGATCTTTTCCACAATGTCCCCTTTTATGAGGACATCCGCCTTTTTATCAGTTTTTGATGCAGGATCTATTACCCTTCCGTTTTTTATCAGCATATTTTCCCCCCGCTTTTTTCTACCCCTGCTTCAGCATTCCTATGATCTGTTCCCTTGCGATATTCCCCAGATTTTTCTGTTCCTCGGCAGGGTAATCCTTAGGGTCTATCGGCTTTCCGTAAACAAGTCTCACCTTTGTCGCCTTTATCCTGGGCATCTGTCTTTCAAAAATATCCCTGGTATGGGACATGGCTACCGGTATTATCTTAACCCCGCCCTTCTGTGCGATCTTCATTGATCCGGCCTTAAAGGGAGCCAGTTCCGTTTCGTCCTCGCCCTTGCCCCTGGTGCCCTCGGGATATATAACGATGGAAATGCCGTTTTTAACATCCTCTATGCATTCAAGGATTATCTTCATACCCTGCTTCAGGCTCTTTCTGTCAAGGAATTTGCAGTAGAGCAGCTGCATCCACCAGCCTATGACAGGCGCGGCCCTCATCTCCTTTTTTGCTACAAAACCGGTGAGCTTTTTCATCTTTCCGATCTGACCGTAGAGAATGACCACATCAAAGATGCTTCTGTGATTTGAAACAAAGAGAACCGCTTCATCCACAGATATGTTCTCCTGTCCTTCGACGCTAAGATCGATTCCGGCTATCAGGCAGATAACCCTGAACGCCCAGGTAACTATGCACAAACTGCTCATATCCCTGGTTTTTTTGGAGAAGAGTCCAACGATCAGCAGCACTGCGATGATCGGTATGGAAATTATCAAAAACAGTATAAGAAATAATAAACATATAAGTATCCTTATCATTTTGAGCCTCTTTTCAGAATCATATGTATCTCGGATGCAAACTCGCTCTTATCAATGGTCAGCTGAAGCTCATCGAGGATGGGCAGGAATCTTTCGGAAAAATAATCCTTAAGTGCTGAATTGCCGTTCTGTTCAAGACTGACACAGAGCATCCTGTATAGATCCATCACATCCGACCCGAATTTCCAGGAGGCAAGCTCCGAAAATCCGATGCTTTGAGCCATATAGCTGATCGAACTGTCCTGGAAGAGGTGGGAGTGGGTCCCTCCCGCATGTCGGTTATAGCAGTGCTGATGCGAAGCCTCAAAAACACAGCTCATGGAAAACATGGGGACTGAAAAATAGATGTATTTTATATTATTGTTTTCCTTGATCGCTTCCAGGATATCATCGAGATTTGTTATATGTTCAAGAACTCCTATGAAGGTCACAACATTGCAGTCTGTTTTTCCTATGATCCCGGCTATGTCCCCCGGATCAGCCTGTTTTAAGACCTCGCCGTCATTCATGGCATTTGCAAAATCCACCTGGGCGGTACTGATCTCAATGCCGGTGCTGTTTTCGATCCCCAGTTTTTTTACGGCACTGACAAAATAGCCGCTCCCGGCTCCGTCGTCCAAAAGAGATATATCCTCTTTTTCAAGCCCGTCCTTTTTCAGTTCATCAATAAGGAAGAGAGCCTTGGGGACATAGATCATGTCCCTTCTGGCAGCGTACTTCTTTTTATCCTCTTCGGAATAGTTATTCTCATAACTGTCGGTTATATAAACAGCCTCTGCGAAGTCATCCGTATCTTCATATTTGCTGTTCACATGCCCGCATTTTTTGCAGAGATAGTATTCCATCCTCTGGCTGTGGTAAAGAGGTTCTCCTGTGATCCTTTCGTGACAGATCTTACAGGTTTTTCTTTCCGGCTGCCGCAAAAGCGCATCTGCCTGCCTTGCAGACATCTTAAGCATATCCTCATTTCTGGTAAAAAAGTCACTTTTTACCTTCATTATATCGCCTATGGATTTCCCGTATTTTTTAGTCACTGTCCATCTCCTTTGTATACTGTGGTCCTGATCCCTCCCGGACCGGCCGACTTTGAACTAAGCCATCGCCTATTATACCAATTCCGCCTTTTTGTCACAAGTGCGGTAAGCCCAGGAAGAACTCCTTCCTCGTTGTCATCCCGGTTTCACACTCCCCGTCATTCCGATCTCTCATTTTCATCCCAAGCTTTCTCTTTGTCATCCCAAGCTCCCTCATTGTCATCCCGAGCTCCCTCATTGTCATCCCGAGCTTTCTCTTTGTCATCCCGAGCGCAGCCGAGGGATCTTAGCCCGGTCAACTTGAAAAAAATCTTTTGGTATGGTAAAACCTACTTAATCGTATAAGTTAATGTACACATCGCGCAGTAGAGTATTAAAGGAGGAAAGAATTTATGCACATCAAAACCAGTCTATTAACCAAACGTTTGCTGGCCGGCTTCCTGAGCCTGACGCTGCTTTCAGCCGGGCTTCCGGCAACGGTGTTCGGAGCAGAGGCCGCAGAACCGGCCATGCCGGAAGAAACCGTTTCTTCCGAAACCGGGATCCCGGGTGCCGAAGAAGCTCCGGAAGCTGATCCCGTCATTTCGGAGGACAATTCAGAAAACCCTGAAGGAACAGAGGGTGCTCTTTCGGATAATTCAATTGAAAATGTCCTGCCTGTCGTATCAGACGAGGCTCCCGAAGAGGCAGCCGGCGATGAGGTTGCCACAATTGAAGTAAACCAGGGCTTCAGTTATCATACCGGCTTAAATGATGGAAAATTTGAACCTACATATCTTACCACGCTTGTTGCCAGGAAAAAGACAGCTGTCATGATGAAGATACCCGGTTCGGATGCTGAAGGTTATAGCGAAGACAATGCAAAGCAGGCGGTTGCAAACTATAAGCTCGAGGCAAAGGCTGTTGTCAACGGACAGGAATCCGACAACTGCGAGCTTACCGCAGATGGTGATTCTTTCAGGGTTATGCAGGCATATGACAATGACTGCGATGTAGTTAAAGGATGGTATGCCGTAGCTATCTTCCCCACCGGTCCCGATAAGGGAACCTATAACTTCCACATTAAGAGCGGAGACACCGAGGTTGGAAAACAGGAAAATGTTACCTTCTACGAAACACAAAACCTTAACATCCTTGTGGTTCCCGTAAACGGCTATTGGAGCCAGGCTTTCCCTGATAAGGACGGTGCTGCAAAGACAGCCGGAGCCCACAGATGTATGGAGGGAAAGTTTTTTGATAATGACGGAAATGAAAGAGAATGGAAGGATCTTTGTTCCGTTCTTAAGGAATATATGCTGGATGTCTATCCCATAGCAGACGTAAACTTTGAAGAAGGTCAGGAGGTTCAGGCAAACGATGCTTCCTATGATATGGTCACCAGTGACGGTCAGAAAAAGCTCTGGGAAGAGGTCTGCAAGCTCCAGTCAAAGACAAAAGAGGGAAAAGACAGATATGATCTGATCCTTGCCTTTGTTCAATACCGTCAGGACCAGGGTGCCGGACAGGGCTATACTTTCGGAAAGCCTACCAACATCATCACCTATTGTGACAAGGATATGCTTCCAACGGTAGCTCATGAGATAGCACACTGCTATCAGGTGGGCGACGAGTATAACGGAGGCAGCTTTAACACAGGTGTTAACTTTCCTCCCAACGGATATGATGGAAGAAACTTTGTAACAGGAGAAGATATAAAGGGAACTTCAGGCGCATCTTCTGTCTGGAAGGATTCAAAGCAGTATAAGAATTCGGAACCCAGCAACGAAAAGAAGAGCAAAGTTGACGAAAACGGTGCAGGAACCTTGGTGCCTCTTGAGCTTCGTCCCTTCAGTCTTTCCAAGGACAAGTTCATAACCTGGGCAGGTGTTGATGCTTCAGGAAATCCCACCGGTGAAGTCTTTCCTACCTTAAGTTGGATGGGTTCCGGATATTCCGGAAGCTACGGTTATTACTTCACCTCCTCAGTTATTTGGGATCACCTTCTTAAACAGCTCATTGTAAAGGAAAAGAAGGATAACTCCCAGGAACAGCAGCAGGAGAGTGAACAGTCTAATGCACAGGTCTTTGAAAATGCCGTAAAATCCGGTGTTGAAACAGATGAATATTCCATCTTCACCGACGAGGACGACTTCTACTTTGACGACGACTACCGTTTCGGTGAATCCAGGATGGTTGAAGTTAACGGATGGCTCAAAAAGGGCGACGGAGGAGCTGTTTCGGTGGCCATGAATCCCCTGTTCTCCTATGACGGCGATCTTGAAACCATTGATGTTCTGGATGAGAATTATAAGAACAGTAAGGATATATATACCTTTGCTGCCTTAAACGATAAGGAGGAGATTTTCATTTCTCCCGTTGACCAGAGACCCTCTACCGTATCCTTCAACGGTTCCTTCTTCAATCCCAGGTCCGGGGGCGGTGTTGATAGAAATGAGACAAACTTCAATTTCGATGCAGAATATCCCGAAGGTACAACAGACTTTGTCATAATCAAGGGAAAGGTTGGTTCCAAGGGCGAATATAACAAATCTGATGTGATCTGGCAGGCCACAAAGGATACCTCCGTTGTCAAGGATAAGGATGTGTTCAAAAACAAGCCTGAGGGATATCTCAATTATTCCGAGGTAAATGAGAATGAAGCAACTGTAGAATGGGATATCTATTATCCCGAAGGCAGTGAAGAGCCTTATGATAACAAGGATAAGAAGCTTTATACCGAGGTATATTACTGCCCCGAAGGAGATGACGGAGAGGCATATTATGCCGGCTGCAGTAATGACAAGAACTGGAAGGAAGGTTATATTTCCTTTAAGACCTCCGATTTCAAGACCAAATGGACCAGAAATGCCTATGTCTGGATCAAGGTTACAAACGGCATAAACGCTGTTGATATCTACTCCGACGAAAATGACATAACTCTTTGCAACTCCACCATCACCCTCACCGGCGCAGGGGTTAAATCCGCCAAAGAAAACAATGAGACCACTTATTATGCGGAATATACAGGTAAGCCGATAGTTCCCGATGCTGTGGTAAAGGCTCGTGATCCCGAAACAGGCGGCTATATCTCCCTGAAAAAGGATGTTGATTATTCAATAAGCTACAAGGACAATACGGCCGTTGGATATGCTTCTGTCATAGTTCAGGGCATCGGAACCTATGCCGGCAAGAATACCCAGGAATTTGAGATCAAAAAGAAGTCTCTTGAAAAGGCAGTTCCCGACAGCATTCCCGATGTTTTGTGGGATAAGACCTGGAGTTCTGATAAGTCGGCGCTTGATAAGTCAGTCCAGGGATATCTTTCTGCAACGGATTCATCCGGAAATCCTCTTGTTTATGATAAGGATTTCACCGTTAAATATACGGTAGACGGAAAAACCGAAAAGACTCTTTCCTCCCTTGTGACTAAGGAACCCGGAAAGGAGACTCCCGTCACCGTTACAGTTAATTTCCGTGGAAAAGGCAACTACGAGGGGGACTGCAAGACCGGTATCTCCTTCCAGATCTTTTCTTCGGATGAGGGACTCACCCTGATAAGCGATAAAAATACCACCTTAGAGCTTAAGTTTACCGAAGCACAGTTTACCGGTAAGGCCATAAAGCCGGGCATTAAAAAGCTCATCGTATCCGGAAATGAAGGTGAAAAGAAGCTTAAACCATCAGAGTACAAGATCGTTTATTCCAACAATATCTCTGTTGGAACAGGCAGAGTAAAGATTCTTGGTAAGAAGGGCTACGTAGGTTCAGTTTCGGCAACCTTCAGTATCGTTCCCAAAAAGATATCATCCCTCAGTATAAAGGGACCCGGCAACCAGCCCTACACCGGAAAGGAGATCTCGGCAAACGAGCTTCCAATAGTTGTTAAGGCCGGGAATATCGTCCTTACAAAGGATGTTGACTACAGAATTCTGAGTGTCAACGGTTGCGATTACAAAAACGTGACCGGAAGAGATAAGCCTGCCGTAAGGATCGAGCTCATCAAGGCAAAGCCGGGCACCAAAGCCTCTCTGCTTCCAAAGGTTGAATGGAAAAACGGTGATAAGGCTGTAATAAAGAAGTTTTCCATTGTTAAGACGAAGTTTAATTCTGCCGCAGTCACTTTCTCTACCAGTTCAAATGACGCCTCAAAAAATAAGGTCAGGGACAGCGAGGGCAAGGAGATCGCAACCATAAGGAGTGCCACTAAAGACGAATTAAACACCGGCAAAAGGAAATATACCTATGTTATCGAAGGAACGGAAGACTTTCTTCCTAAGGATGCGGACATCAGCCTGGGGGCATCAATAAAGGCCTTTGGAAATGATCTGAGTTCTGCTGACTATACCGTAACAGTCTCAAAGACTCGGGATGGAAAGACTGGATCGATCACATTTAAGGCGAAGAATGGTTCTCCCTATACCGGCAAAAAAACCATTAAGTTCAAATATGTAAATAAGACCGCCAAAGAAGAATAACAGATAAGCTTATGAGAAAAAATCCCCTGCCCTCAACCGGGCAGGGGATTTTTTAATTCCACTCCAAACAGCCCTCTTTTGGGCAGGAGAAGCTTGCAGAGTAGATGTTATCTGTTTAGTGGTTTACAATACCCGAATGTGTTCTGAATTGTTACAGGTTTAGCACATATTATAGTAAACGCAATCAGTAATTGCATTTACTATAATAATTTTTCGCATATCTCAATATACAAAAAAAGGAGCCGAAATGATGGAGAAAACGCCATCATTCGACTCATCTGTCATCCTTTTCAGCCGGAGAGCAAAATACTGCCATTACTGACGGACCTTTATGCTCTGGCCTGACTGAAAACCTTATAGAGGTGCTGAACGGATTTGAACCGATGATCAGGGAGTTGCAGTCCCACGCCTTACCACTTGGCTACAGCACCAAATCCAAATATTTTTCAGATAGTGACCCGGACGGGAATTGAACCCGTGTTACCGCCGTGAAAGGGCGATGTCTTAACCTCTTGACCACCGGGCCATTGTAGGAAGGAGGAACCCACGCGAAGCGTGGGAAGATGCCTTCCTGCGAAGCGAGCGCCCAACGCGCTTGCGCGTTCCTCATGCGCGAGCTACCCGTTGTTTATTTCTCACTACGTCTAAGCTCCCCGAGCTGGGCTCGAACCAGCAACCCTTCGGTTAACAGCCGAATGCTCTACCATTGAGCTATCGAGGAAAATGTACCCTTTGGCACTCAGATCTTTCTGAACCCCAAAAATCTGGAAAATGTGCCCTTTGGCACATTTTCCGGTGCGCTTTGGCGCGCTATGCGCGACAGCACCGCGGGGAAATACCCTTTACCAAAAGTTCAGATCTTTCTGAACCTCAAAAACCTGAACATTGAACAATCACCCTTCTTACAGAACAAGTCTTCGGTCTATTAGTAACGGTCAGCTGCATGCCTCACAGCACTTCCACCTCCGTCCTATCTACCCCGTACTCTCCGGGGGACCTCTCAAGATTGCTCTCATGGATATCTCATCTCGGG